>UEXV01000012.1_pt1 | contig 77212 bp, 68 predicted proteins | sample 4301181 | NCBI WGS metagenome assembly UEXV01 (sample SAMEA4773175, study PRJEB27434) | metagenome | biome: 2259; feature: agricultural soil; material: soil | place: USA | collected 2014-09 | depth 0.25 m | reverse complement strand
GCGCAATGCCGGCCTGGGCCCGGGACAATTCCTGCTTGATCTGAACATTACGCGCGAATTCAAGTTGAATGAGCGGATGCGTCTGCGACCCGTGGTTGAATTCAATAACGTGCTCAACGCGGCCGTGTTCGCATTCGGCAGCGAGTTCATCGACTTTAGTGCCTTTGGCCCAACCTCTTCAGCGGCTGCCCGCCAGGCTTTCATCGATTCATTTCTGGTGCCGACGCGCACACTGCGACCGCGACAGATTCGGGTCGGCGTGCGATTTGATTTCTAAGATTTGGAGTGCGCCGTCGCCGCTTCGCTTTGCCGGCGCACTCCGAAAACAAAAGCCTCTGCGAAATTCGCAGAGGCTCTGTTCCAATGTCTCTGTTTTGGGACTAATTAAATTCCAGGACTAATCCCTTTTCGCAAAAGTCGAACTTCACGGCATCGGACCATTCACCGTCGGCAAACTGAACCTTGAAATATTGCTCGCAGGGTTCATTGTCCGTGGACTTGTCCCACACCAATTCGACAGTCGCACCGGCCCTGATGCCGTTGCCGATATCGAATTCACCCCACTTCTTACCATCGACGGACACCAAAAGCTGTTTGATGGCCTGTTTAGTGTTGTTGTGGACTTTAAATTTGTACTCGTTCGTCTTCGCAAAGCTGAGCGTGGTGCTCATCATTACGAGCGCGAGAGCGAGCATTACGGTTCCAAAATTTCTAGCACGCATTCATTTATCTCCGTGTGACTTGATGACTCCCGTGGGAGTGTCGAGATAGAACGTTCGACCGAAGGATGATAGGGGCTAGCGTGGGTTTTGGCAAAGAGCGAAGTCACGCGACTAACAGTTGACTGGAGCGCAAGCGTCCTCGCTTGCATCGAGTAGGTTGAAGCTTCAGTCGGCAAGCGAGGACGCTTGCGCTCCAGTCACAACCACTTTGCGTGGCGCGCGCCAAATTATTGAGTAACGCCAAAGCAGATGCTGCCTGACCTTGGCGCCGGGAAGAATCTCTGCACAAAGGGCGCGCATTTCCGTCATGGTCGGATAGGAATCAGTTTTTCCATGTTCATCCCACGCAGCGCGCACTTCGCGCGGCGGCTTCAGGCGGCCGTTATGAAGCAGACGCAAACTACCACTGACTCCCATTCCGACGAGGTTCGCCAAATTGTCCCGCAAGCCGGCAAGCTTCAAAACACTTCGTTCAGGTTCGAACAGATCGAGAATTATCAGAACGCCATTTGGCCGGAGCGTCTGTTTGAGTTTCAAGATTACTTCACGGAGAGGCAGGTGATGCAGAGTGGCTATCGTCGCGACAACATCAAAACTGCCCGCCGGAAGAATTTCAGTCATGATATCGCCGCAGCGATATTCAATATTAGGAAATGGCGCTGAACGTGAACGAGCGACGCGGATCATTTCCGATGACAGATCGAGTGCGACGACCTGTCCTGCCTTTCCTGCCAGGCGTCGGGAAAAGGCCCCGGTGCCGCAACCGATTTCGAGAGCTTTCGCGCAATCCGCAGGGACGTACCTCAGCAGAAAATTGTGGTAATGATTGTTCGCCGTCCAGCCATCGCTGTCCAAAAGTGCAAGTCGATCGAAGTCCTTTTCGATAGTTAACATTGCGGGCCAGAGTTAGTCGCGCCAGTATAACAGTGGCACAGGCTTCAGTCTGTGATGTTGATGGAGTCAGTACCGGGAGTGATAGCGACCGGGTGTGATTTTTGGACATGAATCAAGACTACCCGGTCGCTATCGCTCCCGGTACTGACCTCATCATTAATGAAGCATCACAGACTGAAGTCTATGCCACCCTCAGCCTGTGATAAACTTTTCGGCGCATCGAACCTTTGGCCCTCATGAGCTCTGATCACAAAGAACCAATCGGCGAAGTCGAAACTGCTTTGCTCGATGCGGAACTCTTCATCAAATACGGCTCGGTGGATCGCGCTTTGAAGCGTTTGAAGACCGCTCTGGAGCGCAGCCCGCGATCGATCGCTTTGCGCGAACGCTTGCGCGAATTGGCCTCAGCTCACAAGCACCCGGAAGAGGCCGCCCGTCATTGCCTGGCGCTCGCGAGTCTCTACATTGAGCGTGATGATTTTGACGCGGCGCACGATCGCCTGCTCGAAGCCAAACAGCTCGACAACCGCATTTCGATCGCGACCGGGTTGGAGGCAATTCGCCGCGCCCGCCATCCCGAACTACGTTCAACGCCCAAATCGACGGTTCAGGCGCCGAGCGCAAAACCAACGGTCACCTTCGCCGGCGATTTGATGACGATTAGTATCTTTGAGGCTTTGCCCCAAAACCCAAAGTTGACTCATAAGTCGGAATCCTGACCCAAAAGCGGCTCTACGCCGGGAAATGGCTCTTTCTTGGTTTCCATTTCTTTGAACGTCTGTATTGAGACCCTAAGTCGATGTATTTTGCGTTCCGACTCTTGAATCTGCCTTTCAGCTTCCACAATGGCATCACCCCAACCCGCCCGCGCCATTGCACAAGGGCGTGACGATTTTGCTGGACACGACTTACCCATATATGTATAATTCCTTTCCATGAATGATGATTTCATCAAGAAGGCGCTTGAAGCTGGTCTTATCACCATGATCGAGTTGGGAATGAAGGAAGAAGGGCTTCAAAAGGAACTCGACGCTCTGAAGCGCCAACAAGGCAAGATAATGCTCAAGATGGTCAGTCTTGCAGTTTTGGCCGAAGAACTTCCTAGCAAAAGTATCGCAACGTGGATGGCTCGAAAGCTGACGAAGTCCGGGTTGACCGACGCCATTCGAGCGGTTCTCCGCACGGCAGACGGCTGGCTGACTCCAACGCAAATCCGGGATCAGCTTATAAGAATGAACTTCGACTTTGAGCGCTATAAAACCCCGCTTACGTCCATCCATACCATTCTCGGACGACTGTCTGATCCAGAAAAGGATGGTGAAGTTGAAAGCGGAACCGTTGAAGGCAAGCCCGCTTTTCGTATCAAGCCGCGCCGCTCCAAGTTCGAAGCTTTGGCGGAAATGATGGAAGGATTGCCGCCAGACGAAGTAAAAAAGATTATGGAAAAAGCAGCCGCAGACGTGGTAGAGCCGCGCGGCAAGTCGAAACGAAAAGCGAAACGCGACAAGTTGGCGGGCGGCGAACGGCGGATGTTGACGGAAGGTTCTTTGAAAGAAAAATAGCGGCGAGTTGGCAGAGTGGCCTATTGCAGCGGTTTTAGAAACCGCCGGGGGTACGTGCTCGGATTGACGCCCGCACGTGCCCTCCATCCGTTCGAATCGGATACTCGCCGCCAGTGCAGTCCTGACGGGTGCGCTAACACCCGCCAGAACGTTCAACCACACAGCCGGAGCTACGTGGCCTAAGCAACCAGATTTTAATGCTTCGCGCTGTGTTTCACAAATAGGAGCACAGCAATGAACGAACAACAAGAAAGAGAACAGCGCGGCCTCGTAATCGCCGCAACTTCCAAACTTCAACGCGCCGACGACGGCAAGCGATGGTTTGTGCCCTCCCAGACCAACAAAAGCGGCGACTACTATTACACAGTTCGCCCCGACAGGATGAAGCCGTTTTGCAGTTGCCCTGACTTCTCTGCAAGGCAACAAATCTGCAAACACATCTTTGCGGTCGAGTACGTGATCCAACGCGAATTCACTTTTGACGAAGAAACCCAAACCGAAACCGTCACCGAAACCGTGACGGTCAAGCAAACCTACAAACAGGAATGGACAGCCTACAACCGAGCGCAGACTAACGAGAAGGATCGCTTTCTCGAATTGCTGGCTGAGTTGTGCAAGGGCATTGACGAACCGATCCAATCTAACGGGCGTCCGCGCTTGCCGTTGGCTGACATGATCTTCGCAAGCGCGTTCAAGGTTTATTCGACCGTCAGCGGACGCCGTTTCATGTGCGATCTGAAAGACGCGCACGGCAAGGGATACTTGACGCGAGCGCCGCATTACAATTCGATCTCGCGTTACCTTGAGAATCCGAGCCTGACACCGTTCCTGAGACAGTTGATTGAAGAATCCAGTTTGCCGTTGCAAGCGGTCGAATCCTCGTTCGCCGTCGATTCGTCTGGCTTCTCTACTTGTCGCTTTGCTCGATGGGTTAAGGCGAAATACTCCGAACCGAAACAGATGGAGCGGCACGAGTGGATCAAGGTTCACCTGATGTGCGGAACGCAAACTAACATCGTGACCAGCGTAGAAGTTACGGACAGCAACGCTAACGATTCTCCGCAGTTCGCGGGACTCGTTAAGGCAACCGGCCGCAACTTCACCATGAGCCAAGTGAGCGCGGACAAAGCCTATCTGTCGAGCGACAACATGCAAGTAGTACACGACCACCACGCGCAACCGTTCATCGCGTTCAAGGCGAACAGCACGACCAGCAAGAACCATTCGGCGATCTGGAATCGCATGTTTCATTTTTATTCCTACAATCAGAAGCGTTTTATGGACTGCTACCACAAGCGGTCAAACGTCGAAACAACCTTCCATATGATCAAGACCAAGTTTGGAGACCGTCTCCGAAGCAAGACCCGCACGGCCCAAATTAACGAAGCACTCTGTAAAGTCTTGGCGCATAACCTCTGTTGTCTCATTCAGTCCATGTACGAACTCGGCATCGAACCTACCTTCTGGGAACAAGCCGCCTGACCCAAAACCCCTAGCCCTGACCCAGAACCCCTCCCCGGTTCTGGGTTTTAGGGCAAAGCCTATCTTTGACGCGATTCAAGCGATTGAGAATTCGCGGCTGACCGGGATTCTGACGCTGAGTAATGATGCTCAGACCGGGCGAGTCTTTTTTAATGACGGGCAAATAGTAGCGGCTGAAAGCGGCGACCGAACAGATCACGAAGCCTTTCGTCAAATTGTCGAAATCACGGCCGGCACTTTCGATTTTCAAAAGTCGGCCGAGACTTTTCCAGTGACGATCGAAGCGGCGAGCAATACAAATTTGATTTTAGATAGTCTGCGGCAGGTTGATGAGGAATCAGTGAGCAATGCGCAGTGAGCAAGTGGCACAGACTTCAGTCTGTGATTTACGTCAAGCTTCCGCGAACAATCCGATTCGAGGCCAAACACAGACTGAAGTCTGTGCCACCCTAATCCACTAACACACGAGTCTCCAACGCTTCCGCCCGCTCCAACGCTGTTAGTAAACGCAGGAACTGTCCGTAACTGCGGCTGCGCGAGTTGAGCCTTTCGCGCTCTAACTGGCTGAGGTCATTCCGCAAAATCAGATCGAGAAAATCGTAATAGTCGGCCGTGGCCGCCGTTGGAAATTCACGCGTGTAGCTGGTGTGCGCAGAATCATCCGAGCGAAAGCCTGCCAGCAGATCGAACACGTTGTCGGTCGTCAGGTGTGAGCCGGCGCGCGACAAGCGAATCGGCAACCTCAGCTTGAAAAAGCGCAAGCCATCGGCTGTTGTGACGCGCCGCAATTCTTTTGTGGCTTCGCCGTCAAACGGCGATTCCGGATCGATCAGAATTTGAAACAAGCGGGGCCGGTCTTCCTGATAAAGGGTATCGAGAAAGAGTTGGATCCGGTCGGCGAGGAACTTTTCAAAGTGCGCGTCAATCGGATAGTTGATCCGGCCCAGACATCCAACTGCCTCGCCTTCGCCTGCGGCCTCCAGCGGCAAACAAGCAGGGCAATCCGGACAGACAGCAGTCTCGGTTTGCAGTAGATCAATTTCGGCGCCGGCATTCTCGATCCACTCGACTTCGTCGGGACCGGGAACCTGCTGCTCGGTGGTGGTTATGATCGAATGAAGTTTGCTGAGGCGGCCCCATTCGCGCAAATGCTTTTCCGGGTAACGAGCGCGCAGAATGCAAGGATACTCAACTGCAAATTCCAAGGACATGTTTGACGGTAAGCGGTCGGCGAGCAGTTAGCCGCGTTTCAACTCGGCGCTCACGCCCTGGCCGAATCTGCGCTGCGCGGAGGATTGTGATTGATGATTTCGATAATCGCCGAGAACGGGATTTTTACAATCTCGCCGTCAGCACGCTCGACTTTGACGGTCGGGATGGAGAGCGCCTGGGTAGTCTTCATGCTGCGCACAATGCCGCGGACGCGGTGACCATTGCGCGTCACGATTTCAATATTGCCCTTGCCGTACAATGGTTGAAGAGCTGAAAGAGCTTTTGTTATTTCCATACTGCCTTTAACGGAATCAGGATGTCTTGACTATACTTGGTTGGGATTAGATTCGTAAACCGCGCCGTGGGTTTAATATCCTGCATAAGTTTTCTTTAGGCTTTTGCGCTTTACCGGAAAGGGCTTTTTGCCACCGCCCGATTTTGGAGCTTGCGAAAGAAACAAATCCGCAACCTGGCCAGCCATTTGGGCGTATAATTTTTGCCTGTTTAATCCAAAAGGCATTCAGCACTCGTAGAATTTGTTATGCAGCCTCAGCCCAGTTTCAACGCTAGCAGTCCCGGAGAGCAGTTTTGCGCGCAGTGCGGCACGCCCATGCCGAAAGAGATGCGTTTCTGCCGTTCCTGCGGAAACCGCCTGGGCGAAGGTCCGGCCGAGTACACCGAAACAGTTCGATTTCCGGGCGCAACGGCTCAAGCCGGCGCCGGCACGACACCTTTTTATCCAAGTGTGAATGCGCCGCTAATCCAACACGGCGACCGTGGCAAGCGGAAACGTCTGGGCTTCACCGGAATGACCTGGGTATGGATCCTTTTGGGCCTCTTGTTCGCAGTCGGCGGGATCATGAGCCTGGCGCGTAAGAACTTCCCACCGCGAGCGTCAATCTCAATCGGCGAGAACCGCTCGTATTTTGGAGTCAACCGCTTCGATACAACCGACAAGGGCGTCAGCTTCAAGAATGTCGAGCCGCCAGGCGGTCCGGCGGATAAAGCCGGGCTCGTCGGTGGCGATACCATCATCAGCATCGACGGCCGTGAAGTAGAAGACGCCGACGATGCCCTGGAGACGCTCGAACGCACGCCGGTGGGAAAAACTGTCGAAGTGATCTACACACGTGATGGCGAAACGAAGAAAACCCAACTGACGACAATTTCGCGTGAGGAATCCCGACAACTGGAACGCATTTTCGACCGGCGTCCTGAAGGCAAAGGGATGTTCGGATTCCAGAGCAACCGCGTCACCGCCATTAGTAATCGCGACACCAAAACTTTCGGCGTGCGCATCGATTATGTTGAAGCGAATGGGCCCGCGGAGCTTTTCGGAATCAAAGAGGGCGACATCATTACTACGTTTGACAACACACCCATTCGCACTGCGGATGAGCTGCTTTCACGCGTTCGTCGCGCGCTGCCATACACGACGGCTTACGTCGAGCTGCTACGCAATGGCCAACGAATGGTCATCCCGGTCAAGATTGGTAAATTGCGCTAACTTCCTTTGTCGTTGATGCAACCTCAAATCGATACCAGCGGAGCCTCTTCATCCGGTGTCGGATTCAAGAAAAAGCGCCGCTTCGGCGGACTCGCCTGGATTCTCGCCGGCATTGGTTTGTTGTTTGCGATCGGCTTGGCCTTCAGCATGCTGAAAAAGCAACAGCAGCCGAATTCGCGCCCCGCAGAGTCAAACAGACGTTCCGCTTTTGGAGTCAGCGAATTTCGCAGCGTCAAAGAAGGTGGCGTTACTTTCGCTGAGGTCTATCCGCCCGGATCCCCCGCAGACAAAGCCGGACTCCTGGGCGGCGACATCGTTACTCACATTGACGGCCGGACGGTAAAAGATGGGCCCGAGATGAACAACCTCTTGCAGCAGACGCCTCCCGGCAAGACGGTTGAAGTGACTTACCTGCGAGATGGTGAAACGAAAAAGACTCGGCTGACGACGATTTCGCCCGAACAGATGGATCAGCTTGAGGACACGTTCGAGGATCTCGCCAGCGGCAGAGCACAGTTCGGATTCGACGAAGGCGACACCAGCGTCGTGCCCATCGAAGGGACTAAAATCTCGGGAGTTCGTTTGAATTCGTTGAGTTCCAGCGGGCCGGCGGCTTTGGCTGGAATCCAGGAAGGCGACATCGTCGTTGAATTCGATAGCGTGCCGATTCGTACCACTGGCGAACTGGTAATGAGAGTGTGGCGATCGGTTCCTTATAGCACGGTCAAGGTAGTCGTCATCCGCAACGGCGAGCGGGTCGAAGTTCCGGTCAAGATGGGTAAACGCCGAAACTGACCCCGGTACAGTCTTACCTCGTGGTGCTGGCTCGCATTCGATTTTCCATTTCCAGCCGAGCCTCTTCCCGATCCTCTTCACCTTCATCTGCTTCAAAAGCTTCAAACAGCGCATAGGGCTGCTCAGCAATCAGTCGCAGCTCCCAGGCTTCGCGCCCGGCAGAGGGCCGCGCGAACCATAGAGCATCAAAATCAGCATCGACCAGGGATGCATCACCGAAAATGTCCGCGCCGTGTTTGAACTCTGCGCGGGTCGTCGCGCACAGCAAGACCCGCCGCAGCTTCCAACCGTGACGCTCATACATGGCGATAATTTCTTTGGTCAGTTCAATCCGATTCATTTCTGACAGAGTATAGCTAAGTCACGCGCGGGCACGCGGGTTCAGAAGTTACAAGTTCACTTGTCCGCCTGTTGAAAGCTTAGAGATAGCCGTCGCAATCGTTAACCGCGAAGCGGTTATTGACCCAAAGCGCAATAAGGGCTCGCAACCCTGTCAGGGTTGCGGAACTGATAACGACGCGGACCCAACGTAGCCTTCGGCAACGTTGGGCTTTGAGTCAAGACCGCTTCGCGGTCTCTAAGACCACAACCCTTCACTTAAGTTAAGACACTATGCAGCTGCTTTGCTCCCCAACGCCGCCCCGTTTAGAATTCGAAGCGACACGTACGCATGCCTAAAGCGAATCAAGCTTCCCCGTTTTACCAGTCGCTCGACCGAGCGCTCGCGCAGCGCGACCATAGCCTCGCCGATATTTGTCCGGCGGCCGATGGAGTGGCCCGCAGGGTCTTGCATGATTACGGCGCGATGTTTGTCGGCGTGAAAGACATTCTGCCGCCGCCGCTCTGCGTATTCACCAGCGAAGAACAGGTCGCCCGATTTCAGGAGGCTGCCGGCTGGACCGCCGCAACCTTTGGCGATGCCGTGGTCGAATTGCAGCCCGCGGCGATGTCGGCGTTATTGGCAGCTCGCGCCGTCGCGCAAGCTGAAGGTTCAGACATCACTCCCCGGGATGGCGCTGAAGCCGCGCGTCGCAGCTACGCGGACACGGTGCGACTTTGGAATTCGCGTTTTCTGCCGGCCCTCGATCACTGGACCAGAATGTCGAGGATGACTCGCGAGCAGGCCGATCGTTTGCGGAGCTTGCCCGTAAGCGAACAGGTCCCGGAGGTGCTCGAGCTGGAAAAAGACGGAATTTTTTTCAGTAAAGATCTTTCCAAGTCCGTGCTGTATTCGATCGCCGCGCCCGGAACTTCGCAACACATCGCCATGCTCGCCTTCGATGCGAATGAGTTTCACAATCCGCGGGTGCGCGAGATACTCAGCCAACATGGATGGTTTCAAACCGTTCTGAGCGACCTGCCGCATTTTACTTATTTGGGATTGACTGAAGACGAGCTGCCTGGTCGCGGATTGAAGCCGGTCGAGGTGGACGGCCAAAAGTTCTGGATCCCCAATGTTGGCTAAGTAACATAGACTTTAGTCCGTGTTCCTGCTGACTAATCAACACAGACTGAAGTCTATGCTACCTGTGGCATCCGCTGACCAGCGCGAAACATCAGACTGAGCGGTTGCGGTTTTGCGCGTCGCCCGGCATCAGTTAACATGGCTTTTCATTAATTCCTTCAGCGATTTTCTGCGATCGGCATAATGATTCGAAAAATATTTTTAGTAATAATTCTCGTTCTATCGGCCAGCGCCGCTTTTGCGCAGCCGCCCTCGGCTTCGCCGGCCCAGGCCCGGCCTGCCGCCACCTTCGATTTGGCTGAATTCGGCGTTCAACTGCAACCGGATTCGCGTCTGATTATTATGATGGCCGCCCTCGACGCCGCTGGATTTGATCCCACGCCGGCCGGAAAACAGCCTTCTGCGTTTCGCCAACTCTTGCGCAAAGATCAATCCGGTCTTGATGCCGGCGTGCGCGAGCGTCTGAGCAACTTCTATCAACGAAACAAGTTGCCCGCTCCTGCTAAAGCTGCCGACCAGTCCGCCCGCTATATTTCGCTGGCTTACGCGATGGGCCAACCGCCTTTGCTCGAAGCCCCGGATCGTTCCGAAGATTTGCCCAGCGGCGTACTGGAAGTCCTCGACTTTGCGCCGCTGCTGCGCGAGTTCTACAACAAATCAGGAATTGCCGAGCGTCTGGTCGCCTACACGCGCGCATATCAGGCTGAAGGCGATCGCCTCAGGCCCGCCGCCGCTGAGATGGTGCGATCAGTTCTTTCTTATTTGCATACGCGGCCAATTCTCGTCAGCACTGAGCGCGTGCGCGTCAAGAGTCCTGACAAGAAGAACAGTTCGGCCATAGTTTATTCGACACGCGAGCACGAACGGCGCTTTTTCATCGTTCCCGATCTGTTGGCGGCGCCGGGCACGGTTAACTTGCGCGTTATCGCCGACGATTACTACGCCATCATTCCCGAGACGACGGACCCGACCTCTTCAGAATTGCGACGCGGTTTCTTTCAGTTTGTGATCGATCCGCTGGTCCTGAAGTTCAATAAACAAATCGCCGCGCAGCGCGAACAGATCAAGCATTTGATCGAAGCCCGCACCAAGGCCGAAGCCACGGTTTCGCTCGACGTATTTGTGGTCGTGCGCCACTCGATGGTGGCAGCAGTGGACGCTCGTTATGAAGAATCTGTCCGCCTGTCAGCCGTCCTGGCGCTCCAGCGCCGGCGACTCGAGCAAGCGAAAGATGACGCCGCGCGGTCCGCGATCGCCAAAGAGGCGGAAGCTGCTCGCGCAGCGATCGCCGACGAAACAATCGCGCGCCTGGCTGAAGAGTACGAAAACGGCGCGGTGCTCGCTTTCTACTACGCCGAACAGCTTCGCGATTTTCAGAGCTCCGGTTTCGACGTTGGCAATTTCATTGCCGAGGTGGTCGCCGGATTCGATGCGGCGAAAGAAAGCAAGCGTCTCGCTGAAGTCAGCGCTGCGCGCGAGCGCGCGCTGGCAGCCCGCAAAGCTCATCCGCGCTATTCGGCCTGGCTAATCGATCCCAGCTCAGAAGGACGCGAAGCTGCGGAAGGTCCGGTTAATTCCACGCTGGTTGCAAAATTCCCCGAAGTCGAGAAACTGCTGCAGACGAGAAATTACGAAGCGGCCGAGACGCGCCTCAAAGCGCTCTTGCAGGAATATCCCGGGGACGCGCGGATATTCTTTACCCTGGGCCAGACCGCCAGTCTGTGGGCGCGTGATACGACCGACGATGATTTGCAGACGCAGCGTTTGACTCGAGCGCTGGCGAATTATCGTTTAGCAGTGGCGGCGGCTTCGCCTGAATCAGACAAGGTCCTGCTCTCGCGCGCGCACGAATCAATGGGCCGCATTCTGGCGTTCCTCGATCAAAAAGACGAAGCGCTCAAAGAGTTCGAGGCGGCGATCAGGATTGGTCCGATCACCGGCGGTGCTTATGACGATGCGGTCAACGGAAAGAAGAAACTGCTGCAACCGGCCCAACCCTGAAACCGTCCATCCAGTTAGAGGCTCGGCTCCGAATGGCGCAAATCGAAAACGCTTTTGACGACGTCGGGAGCGGGCCGCCAATAATTTTCCTTCACGGCTTTCCTTTCAATCGTTCAATGTGGCGAGAGCAAATCGCATTTCTGAGTGCGAATGGCTTTCGCTGCATTGCGCCTGACTTGCGCGGGCTTGGAAAACTTGTGGCACAGACGTCAGTCTGTGATGATTCGACGCCAGAACACAGATTAAAGTCTGTGCCACCGGCGACGATGGATGATATGGCGCGTGACGTCGCGGCGCTGATGGACACGTTGCAAAGCGAAAGCGCCGTCATTTGTGGCCTGTCAATGGGCTGCTACGTTGCGTTCGAATTCATTCATCTGTTTCCGTCGCGCGTGTCAGCGTTGGTGCTCTGCGGTCCGCGGGCGCAAGGGCCTGACGAAAAGGAAAAGCTATCGCGCGAGGCGCAGGCTCTGCGCGTATTGGCGGAAGGAATGGATTTCGCAGTCGAGTCGATTTCCAGCACACTGCTGGCGCAAAAGACGGTCAATGAAAAACCGGCGGTTGTTGAAAGCGTGGGTGAGATGGTTTTACAAACCGACCCCCGTGGCGCCGCAGCAGCGCAACGCGGCATGGCGATCCGGCGCGACTACTCCTCTGATCTTCCAAACATCGACGTGCCTACGCTGATTGTCGCCGGTCGAGAAGATGGCGTCAGAAAGCCTGAGGATGCAGATTTCATCAATCGCGGCATCCGGAACTCTCAGTTGGAAGTTATTGATGACGCCGGCCACTTGATGAATATGGAGCAGCCGGAGATCTTTAACGATGTCCTGTTGCGCTTTCTCGGCAGCTTGGGCGATTGATGAAGTGTCAGAAGCCCGACCGTGAAGGAAGGCAGCCTCCTGAACTCCTCTTGCGAATTTGAAAGAAGCGCGCAACGAAACTTGCCCTCCCTGACGGTCGGGCTTCTGACACGATCAATGGCACAATCAACCCAATGAATCAATTTCGCAAGTTCACCATCGAAGAACGCGTGCGTTGGGGCGACGTCGACGCCGCGCGAATCATCTTTTACGGCTCGTACATTCGCTTCTTTGAAATTGGCGAAACTGAATTGTTTCGCGCCGCCGGCATGTCCTACGGAAAAATGTTTGATGACCTCGACATCTGGCTGCCACGCGTTCATCTCGAATGCGATTTTCATCGCGCAGCGCAACTGGACGATCTGCTCGAAGTGAGTGCCTACGTCGGGAAGATGGGACGAACTTCGCTGCGGCTCAATTTTGAAGTGCGCCGAAAGAATGAAGCCGGCGAAATTGAAGAGAAACTGATGGCGACCGCGCACTTTGTGCTGGTCTCGACTAACCGCGAAGATTTGAAGCCCGTCCCGCTGCCCGAAGTATTGCGTCAGGCGCTCGCGCCTTACACAGAAATTGAGAGACGTGAGCCCGGGCAGTAGCCCGACCGTAAGCGAGGGCGTCTTACGCGGAATTCACGCCCTCCCTTACGGTCGGGCTACTGCCCCGCTCACGGTTTGCTTGGCTTGGTCGACAAGCCTTCAATCAAATGATCCATTCCCAGCCATAGAGCCCAGGCGTGATGGTAGAACGCCAAAGGAAAACCGATCCCGATCACAAACAGAATCGCGAGGATGGTGCGTTCGCCAAAGTTCGTGAACAGCAAACAGGCAAAGTAGACGACGAGAATGAAGACCTCGGTGGCGACGACATTAGCCATAATCGCGCCGACGAAGAAGCCCTCTTCACGTTTGAAGATGACTCCGCACGCCGAGCAGATGTGCTTGAGGTTGAAAGGCCTTTGGACGATCGAGGCGGCGCCACAGACGGGGCATTGCAGCTTAAGACAACGCGCCAGCGTGAGGAGAATTGGGCGGCGAGTTCGTCTCATGTTGGTCTACTAAATCAATCGCAAGGCTGGTCTCGCTCCGTAGGAGCGAAATATTTATAGAAATCAGTATCAGAAGTGATTTCAAGCTCCGTAGGAGCGCAATATGACAAGACTAACCATGACGCTCCTACGGAGCTTGATTGTCATCTTCCTGCGAAGACTATAAATATTTCGTGCCTACGGCACTTCGTTTCACAGGCGATGCTCGATTGGAACTGCGATGAATCCCTGCCCCTGCGGCCTTTGGAACGATCATCTACCGCGAATCACAGGCTGAAGCCTGTGCCACTTTATTCGCCCAGTGCCGCATACTTGAATAATCTGAAGCGATAGCGCTGCGAGTCCCGAATGTTCTTCGCAATCACGCCATGTACATCTTCGCGCCAGGTTGAATATTGATCGATGAAGCGATCGGCGGCAGCTTTGTTTCCCAGGTATTGCGTGTCCAGCACCATCTTTAAAAGCTTGCCGACGACGCTGTGGTACTTGTCGTAATGAATTCGCAGCTGGCCGTTCTCAAAAGTCAGCAGCTCATTTTCGAGATAGAAATTCCACTGCATCAACTGCATCGTGTTGTAAGGCTGGTCGCGGCGTGGTTTGTTATTTTGCAGGACGCGCAGAATGCCGCCCGCATACACGCTGCGCAGTTGTGCGTCCGTGTAATAGCCCTGTTTTCGGAGCGCCTCGGCAACAAACAGCGAAACCAGATCGGCCTTCATTTCTTCCAGAGTGTCTGCGTCATTCTGCAGCGCCTGATCTAAATCGCGGCCGTCTTTGGTTTGATCGACGCCAAGATAATGACCGACTTCGTGCCACAGCGTGCGATAAAAATTACCGTCAGACGTTAAAGCCTTTGCTCCCTCTTCGCCCAACGCTGCCGCCAACGTGCCCGACGATGATGCGAAAATATTCTGATCGCGCATGATGTTCGCGCGCAGAAGGATCGTGCGGCCGTAACGACGCGCCAGGTAAGTTTCGTTCGGCAGAATCGTCGCCGTATTACCTCCGCGCGACTGACCGAAATCGGCAATCACGTCATAGACGCCGACGGGAATATCTTCGCGAACTTTTTTGTGATGATCGTAAGGCAGCGAATCTTCCAAAGCCTGCAGGCCTTTCATCGCCTGACGCAGCGCCGTGGTTTCCTGCTGACGAGTTGCCAACACGTTGAAGGCGAAGAAAGTCTTTACGCCGTACAGCTCATCGTCGTAAGTCTCGTACGAACCAATCTGTGCATTGAGATTCTTGAAGTGGCCCGTAACCCAGGCCGCGTCGCCCGATTCATAATCATCTGAAAGTAAATCGCGCGAGCGATTGCGGAGATACTTTGCAAACTCTTCATCGTCTTTCTGCAAAGCATCAGCGGCTTCGTTAAGCAGTCCGTGTGCTTTGATCAATTCATCGGCATATGCGACTGAGTACGGCACCGCATAGAAGTCCGTCCGCTCGACTCGCATACGCGAACCGCGACGCATAAGGTCAAGCGTGAGCCGGCTCAACCTGCTCTTCAGTCCGGGATGAAGCGTATCGAGGACCGGATACTTCATCAGTTTTGCCATGTCGTCACGGAGATTTTCCGAAGTTACGCGACGGGCCACGCTTCGTTGATCCAGCACCTCTTCGCGGTTTGCCCTTCCGTCTGAAAACGACTTCTCCAGCTCGTCCTTGGTGACGCCCCACGGGTACATGTTCTTTCCGGGCACGACCGGATCGACCGGCAGAAACGGTTCGCGTTTGTTTTCCAGCGTGGTCGCGATTGGTCCCTGGAACAAACGATAGAGCGTCAAAAGGTTCCTGGTGGGCTCAGGGTTCCCCACGCGCATGTGCAAACTAAACAGCTTCTCAAAGGCGCTTGCTGCTTCTTTATGCCTTTGCTGTTCGTAAAGAGTTTGAAAAATCTTGCCGACTTCAAGGAGCTTGGCCACGGCGGCCCGCTCACCTGTGCTGAGATGCGAAAGATCCGGCGCCAGCCGAATGGTCTGCGTTTTCTCAATAATTGGTTGGCTTTTATCGAACGACCAATAGCCCGCCGGGAATGGCTGCGGGGTCTTGCGGCCGGGCGGAGTTTGGGCCGAGGTTGAGACAAAAGAAGTAAGCAGCATCGCAATCAGCAAAGCCTTAAACATGGCGACCTCGTTTCGATTTTGGATTCCTTCATCATACGAGTGAATGAGATGGCGATCAAAAGTCGCGGAGGATTTACAGATGGCAGTCAGTACCATCCGCGTGAGCGGATGGGATCAATATGTTCCACCCGCTTACGCGGGCGGTACTGACCTCGCCGGCCGGTGGGACAATAATCCTCTGCGCGTTGAGATCGCTATCAGGCACGTGATAGTTTCTCTCGCAAAGCCATGAGCGAAACAGATCAAAGCTATCGCGGCGGCGACATCGAACTCAGCCCGACGAAACCGTTGGGACAGCCGTTCCTGAAGCCGCTCTACGGTTTTCCGCCTTACCAGTACACGGGCGATGTCGTCCTGATGATTGTTTACGAGTCGGACGAAGCGGCGATTCGCGAGGTGCTGCCGCGCGAGCTCGAACCGATGCCCGGCAACATCGTGGCGATGTGCTTCTTCCTGTGTCCGGACGTCACGGGCATGGGCGCGCACAACTTCACGATGCCTTGCATTCCGGTGCGCTATGGAGACTACCAGGGACAATTCGTGCCGTATCTCTACACGAGCACGGACCGGAGCCTCGCGGCTTATCGTGAAGGTCAGGGTTGGCCCGCGGTTTTCGGTGACACTGAAATCAAAAATGACGGCCAGGGAAATATTTCCGCGCGCGTCGTGCGCAACGGCCGTGAAGTAATGCAGGCCAAGGCAAGTGTCGGCGGCGAGAAGATCACGGCGCTCGATTTCCTGCCGATTATTCTCTACAAAGAAATTCCGAACATCGACGGGACTGATTGCGACGTGGCTTACTTCATGACTTCAACGTCAAAGCTGACGAATCTTGATTTCCAGGCCGGCAGTGGAGAATTGAGCTTTTCCGATCCGGATGACCCGATCTCGCGCTTGAAGCCTTTGAAGATCACGGCGGCGTTGTTTGGGACGTTAGACGATTACTATCCTGAGAGTTGTAGAATTCTGAAGAACTTGAAGTAGCGTTGCATCAAGAGTTGACCGCATGATTCTGGGCATCTCCCACTCGATCAACGGAGTTCCAATTCGCCTCACTGAGGAGAGGTGGGACCACATACTTGATTCGCATCCCGAGATGGCCTCATATCAAGAACAGTGCTTGATGCAGTTGAGAACCCGGACTATATTCTGATCAGTAGGCGTGGAGCGCTCGCTGCTGTTATTGTTTTAGGACGAAAGGCTTTTCTTCACGTTTTTTATGTCGAGAAAAGCCGGTATGACGGATTTGTTCTCTCCGCCCGAATTGCAGAGAAGCTGGATCGGGCCAAAATCGTATGGCGCAAAGAGAACCACGAACAATAGTCATTCCCAGCGAAGAGGAGCTATTGAGAGCGGCGCGCGGGCGAGTCAACCTGCCGCAAGGCAAGCTGTGGCTCGATTATCAGGATGACGTGGATACTCTCTACATCCGCTTAAGAGAGAGAACGAATCCCACTCGCAGCGAGACCGATGTCGACGATGGAGTCGTCTTTGATTACGAGGGCGAAGATTTGGTCGGCATCGAAATCATGGACATCACCGGTCAGTTGCAATACGCGAACCCGTCGTGATCCCTACACTCGACCTGTTTTGAGATTACGCCGCCCTACATACTCGACACTGACATCCCAGCCAACTCGTCGGCAAATTCATTCCGCGCAAAGAAGGCCACAAAAAGATCGGCGACCAGCCGCTTTATGTAGATCTTTTGCTCCGCCAAAAACAATGCGCAGATTGATTGGGATATCCATTCTGCTCGCAGCGTTTGCCTATGGCGCCTTAACAACCGGTCAGACTTTGGGCAGAACGCCGGCTCTATCGGCCCAGTCGTGGCCCGAAGCTGATTTGCTTTTCCGAAAGGACGCACGTTGGCTGGGCGCTGATGATGCTTATTCAATCGACCTGGGAAACGGCAGGGTGCTTTGGGTTTTTGCCGATAGTTTTATCGCGCTGCGCCCCGGCGGTACCCGGCAACAGTCAAAGATGATCCACAACAGCGTAGCGATTCAGCAGGGCTATGATCCTTCCTCGGCATCGATACGATTTTACTGGCGCACAACCGATGGCAAGCCAGCTTCGTTTTTCGGCGAGCAGGGCGACGTTTACTATTGGCCGGGCGATGGAATCGTGGTTGGTGGCCGACTCCTGATTTTCCTGATGAAGATTCACGCAACGAAAACCGGCCTCGGGTTTGAAGCATTCGGCTGGGCCGCGGTAGCTGTAGATAACCCTCGCGACGAACCGTTACGTTGGCGGGTGCGCTGGTTGGACGTTCCGGCGAATGATTGGAATGTAATTATTGGTTCAGCCAGCTTGTTACGCGCGGGCGATTTTGTTTACGCATTCGGCGCGCAGGAACCGGCGGGAAAACATGACGTCTACCTGGTGCGTTGGCCGGTTGATAAAGCGGCCGCAGGCGACTTGCGTGAACCTTTCTGGTGGTGCGGTGGTGATGAATGGGTTAAGCAAACGCAACTGAAACAAAAGCCGGCGGTTGTGTTCTCAGAAGCGCAGACGGAATTTACGGTCCATTTCGATTCGACGCTGAAGCGCTACATACAGGTTCAAACCCTGGGATTTGGCGGCGCGACCATGGCCCTGCGATCATCGAGTGGAATTACGGGTTCATGGTCAAGCCCGGAGCCCTTCTATCGGCCACCCGATTCGGATCGCCCCGAAGTATTTGTTTATGCTGGAAAGGCGCATCCTGAATTGAAGGGTGGTGAACTGATTTTGACTTATGTAGCGAACCATTCTAATTTCGGCGCGCTGGTTAATGACCAAAGTATTTACTATCCAAGATTTCTTAGAGCGAGCTTTACGGCTAAATAGGCTAATAGATGACCCTCGTCGGTAAATCCATTCCGCGGAAAGAAGGCCGCAAGAAAGTCACCGGCGCGGCGCTTTACGTCGATGACCTGAAGTTCGATGGCATGCTGCATGGTGTCACGGTGCGTAGCTCGGTGCCGCGCGGGCGCATTAAGAGTATTTCTTTCGAAGGTCAACGGCCCGCTACCGCAGGCCGTTCTGACGGCATTCCCTGGGATGAATTTACGATCGTTACGGCGAAAGACATTCCCGGCGAAAACTATGTGGCGCTGATTCTGAACGACCAGCCTTATCTCGCCGACGAAGTTGTCAATCATCCCGAAGAGCCAATCGTGCTGCTGGCTCATCACGACAAATACTTGCTTGAAGAAGCGCGCCGCCACGTCCGCATCGAGTATGAAGAAGTGCCGGCCGTCTTTTCTTTGGAAGATTCGCTCGCTCAGAAGCAAATAATCTGGGGCGAAGACAACGTCTTCAAAAAGTTCCTGGTTGATAAGGGCAATGTCGATGACGTCTGGGCTAACGCTGATTTCATCGTCGAAGGCGAATACGAGACCGGCGCGCAGGAACAGCTTTACATCGAGAACAACGGAGCAATCGCGATCGCCAATCCGGAAGCAGGCGTGACTGTTTGGGGATCGATGCAGTGTCCGTACTACGTTCACAAAGCTCTCATCAAGCTGTTCGGTTTGCCGGAAGAAAAGATTCGCGTAATTCAGACTGAGACGGGCGGCGGCTTTGGCGGCAAAGAAGAATACCCTTCGTTGATAGCCGGGCACGCCGCGCTGTTGTCATGGAAATCGGGCAAGCCGTTGAAGATGATCTATGACCGCGCCGAAGACATGGTCGCTACGACAAAGCGCCATCCGTCACGCACACGACATAAGACTGCGGTGACGAAGGACGGAAAGCTTTTGGCGATGGAGATCGATTTTGTGATCGATGGCGGCGCTTACTGCACGCTTTCACCGGTGGTGCTTTCGCGCGGGACGATTCATGCCGCCGGTCCTTATTTTTGTCCGCACGTGCGGATCAAGAGCACGGCGGTGGCTACGAACCTGCCGCCGCATGGCGCCTTCCGAGGATTCGGTGCGCCGCAAAGCATCTTCGCGCTCGAGCGGCACATGGATAAGGTTGCCGCGGCGATTGGCTTAACTCCTGAAGAATTTCGGCGGCGCAACTTCATCAAGCAGGGCGAGACAACGGCCACAAACCAGATCATTCGCGAGCAGGTTGATTTGGAAGGATTGCTGAATCGAGCTTTCGAGCTGACTGATTATCACGCCAAGCGCGAACGGTTCGCGCAAGAGAATGCGCGGGGCAGTAGCCCGACCGTCAGGGAGGGCGTAAGAGCTGAGCGCGATGAGGCGCCCTCCCTAACGGTCGGGCTACTGCCCCGTGTCAAACGCGGCATTGGCTTCGCGACCTTCATGCACGGCGCCGGTTTCACCGGATCGGGCGAAGTCTTTTTGCAATCCGTGGTCGGCGCCGAAGCGACCGCCGAAGGACGCATCAAAGTTCTCGCCGCCAGCACTGAGATTGGCCAGGGCACGAACACAATCTTCGCGCAGATTGCCGCAGAAGCTCTCGGCCTCGATTACGAGCTGGTGGAAGTTGTGCAGCCCGATACCGCCCAGGTTCCCAACAGCGGGCCAACGGTCGCTTCGCGCACCTGCATGATCGTCGGCAAGTTGGTTGAGTCCGCCGTGCTCGGATTAAAACAAACGCTCATCGGCAGCGGCTTAATGAACGAGCAGTTCACTCAGGCTGAATTTCAAAAAGCCTGCGGCGAATACATCGCGAAGCATGGACCTTTGAAGAGCTTCAGCCAGTATCAACCGCCGCCAAATATCCATTGGGACGATGAAAAATATCAGGGCGATGCGTACGGCGCGTTTGCCTGGGCCGTGTATGTGGCCGAGGTCACGTACGATCCTCTGACGTATGAAGTCCACGTGGATGATTTTGTCGCGGTGCAGGAAGTGGGCCGGGTGATCAATCCGGTGCTCGCCGCCGGACAAATCGAAGGCGGCGTCGCGCAGGCTATCGGCATGACGCTTTATGAAAATGTCGTCTGGCAAAACGGCCGCATGGCCAACGGTCAGATGACTAATTACATCATGCCAACCGCGGCCGATATTCCTCCGATTCGCGTTTACTTTACGGAGAACCCTTATGCTTTCGGTCCCGGCGGAGCCAAAGGAATTGGAGAGTTGCCGATGGATGGACCGGCGCCGGCGATTCTGAACGCGATCGAGCAGGCAACGGGAATCAGCTTCAAACGAATTCCGTTGATGCCGGAAATGATGATGGAAGCTTAGGTCAATTTGATTTCACAATACTCGCCTACCTGAATCTTCTCCACGACGTCAACAACCTCTTCAACGCGAAGTTTGATTCGAGGCCAGCTTGTAGTCATCAGGACTATGATGCTCAACTTCCGAAGGGTAAGATCCTGCTGATAACGAAGTTGCTGGTCTGTGGTGATCAGTAAATCAAAAGACTCCTCAGCTTGCGCAAGCAGCGCACCGTTTTCCAAGCGGGACCAGCCCAACTCAAAGACTGTTTCGACTGAATGCCCTTGCAAATATAGTTTCAGAGGAACCGGCGTGCCTTGATCGAAAAGAATTCTCATCTCAAGGGGAGAACTTCGGCTAAACCTGAGCGAGGCTCTGTTCAGCGTGCTCAAGTACGCCCGCGACTTGCTCGCGAGTGACGCCGGGAAACCACTCCAGAAATTGATCGACGGTGGCGCCGGACTCCAGGTTCTCGAAAAGGGCTCGCACTGGGACACGCGTGCCGCGAAACACCCAGGCCCCGCCAACTCTTCCGTCGCTACGATCGACTTCCCGACAATCAGCCCAATCCAGCATACGAACATGATATGCTTCGCCCTTGACCTCGGCAAGGATTAGCATTTATCCAGGTCGCACGAAGGGAAAATCTCTTGCCCGATAAAACCGAAATCAACTGCACGGTTAATACCAGCGCGCGAACGCTCCAAGCCTATCCCCTGGAACGCTTGCTCGACGTGCTGCGCGAACAACTGGGATTGACCGGCACCAAAGAAGGTTGCGGCGAAGGCGAATGCGGCGCCTGCACGGTCCTGATCGATGGGCAGATCGTGAACAGTTGTCTGGTGCCCGTGGCGCAGGTCGAAGGCTGCACGATCAAAACGATCGAAGGGATGACGCTCGGCGATGATCAACTGCACGCGGTGCAGGAAGCTTTCATCGAATGTGGCGGCGCGCAGTGCGGCATCTGCACGCCGGGAATGGTGATCGCGGCGATAAGCTTGCTCGAGAAGATTCCAAATCCAACCGACGCTGAGATTCGTAATGGACTGGCAGGAAATCTGTGCCGCTGTACGGGCTACATGAAGATTTTTGAGTCGGTGGTGCGGGCGGTTGGAAAGTAATCTGCGTAGCGAGATCAAGAATGTGAGACTTCGTCAAAGCTGCGTAGCAGCGAAATATTTATAGAAGTTCGGTGGACATATTTCTCTCGAAGCTCTGTTAGGAGCGAAATAATTCTGCCGCCCATAAATGGGCTTGGGTTAGTGAAGAGGTTTGCGTTCTATAAATATTTCGTCCCTACGGGACTGAGCCACTTCAGATGCGTGCATTCATTCCAAAATACCAACTCGTGACGCCGACCTCGTTTTCGGACGCGCTTGGCTTGCTGGAGCACGGGGCCTGGAAACCTTTCGCCGGCGGCACGGACCTGATGGTGCTGCTCGAAGCCGGGAAGCTGCCGCATAAAAATTACGTCAACATCTGGAATTTGCATGAGCTGCGCGGCGTCGACGTCACCGACAATCAAATTACGCTCGGCGCGCTGACGACTTACACAGATGTGCAGCACCATCCGGTTCTCAGCGCCGAATTTCCGATGCTTGGCCAGGCGGCGAAAGAGACCGGGGGCATCGCGATTCAGAATCGCGGCACGCTGGGCGGGAATATCGTTAACGCTTCGCCCGCGGCCGATTCACCGCCTGCGTTGCTGGTTTATGATGCGGAGTTGGAACTGATCTCCAAAAACGGCGCGCGAATAATTCCATATTCAAAATTCCATACCGGCTACAAACAGATGGACATTCGTGCGGATGAATTGCTGCGCGCGATTCGCTTGCCGAGAACCCCGCAATCATTGATTCACTATTATCGAAAGGTCGGCACGCGCAAGGCGCAGGCAATTTCGAAAGTTTGTTTTGCCGCCATCGGTCGCGTCGAGGGAGCCAAGATTGCCGAAATCAGAATCGCACTCGGCAGCGTTGCCCCCATTCCCATTCGTTGCCTGCAGACTGAGCGCGCGCTTCAGGGCCAAAGACTAACAGACGAAACAATTTCGGTCGCGACCTCTGCGTTGGCTGCTGAGATCTCACCGATCGACGACATTCGTTCCACCAAAGACTACCGGCTGCGAGTGTCGCAAAACCTGCTTCAGGATTTTCTTTTGCATTTGAGAAACACCTGACACTCTCTCATCGTAAATGATGCCGGTGGTCGCTTCACTTCCCGTGAGTTACAATTCAATTTCTACGACATGAGAGTTGTCGTTCCTTCAGCGAGACTTTCCCCGTTCGTCGCGTTCGCGGCGATCATCCTGCTTTCGCTGACGTCCTACGGACAGACTCCGGCGACCCAGGCCAAGCCCCAAACCACTGAGCGCCCCGTAAACATGCTGGTGCTGGGAGATTCTATTGCGTGGGGTCAGGGCCTGAAGGACGAGCACAAAACCTGGTATCTGATTAAGAGCTGGATCGAACAAAACGCCAGTCGCGAGGTGCGGGCGATGGTCGAAGCCCATTCGGGCGCGGTTATTGGAACGACGGAAAATTCGTCTGTCGATCCGCGAACGGACTACATGCTCGACGGTGAATTGAGCCGCGCCTATCCGACCATTCACAATCAGATTGATAACGCGCTCAAGTCGTTTCCCGATCCGTCGCTGGTCGATCTCGTATTGGTAAATGGTTGCATCAACGACGTGGATTCTCGCCGCCTGCTGAATGCCGCAAATACGCCCGACGACATTCGCGAATTTGCGCAAGCGAAATGCGGCCCGCCCGTCGAAGTCCTGATGAATCGGATTGTCAACGTGTTTCCCAGTGCGCACGTCGTAATCATCGGCTACTACCCGATCATAACTGAGAATACGTCAAACGATCTTTTCATCCGGGCACTGTCCAAGAGGTTCTACACACCGGCCGCGGGAACGCCGAGACTGAACGACAAGGCGTTGCGCGCCCGCCTGATCGCTATTTCCCGCGAGTGGTATCAAACTTCGGATCAACTACTGGCGGCCGCGGCGCGCAAACTCGATTCTCAATTGGTGGCGAAAGGCTCGCGCCAACGAGTAATGTTCGCCAGCGCGGGTTTTGCTCCCGAACATTCTTTTGCGGCCACTCAGTCACGCCTGTGGGGGTTCGACGCCTCGGCGTTGCGAAAACTGCTCGTGCTGTTGACCCTGGGAAAGGTGCAACTGCGAACCAACGACGAGCGTAGAAAGCAACGCGGCGAGTTATGCAAAATCCAGTTTCAGAAACCGGAAAAAGAGACTTCGGAGCAAAGCGCAATCAGGCAAGACCGGCTGCTGCGGTGCCGCCTGGCGGCTGTCGGTCATCCCAATCGCAAAGGCGCAGCGATGTACGCCGAGGCCATCGGCAACATTTTGAAATTGCTGATAAACGATTCGGGCTGGCTGAAAGCCACGCAGACCATCGCCGCTCCGGCAAATCCCATTCAATGAGTACTGGTTCGATCTGGACTTTGAGCACCTCTTTACTGGGAGCGCGGGCGCCCTCGCCCGCATCTCTCGAGATGGCGACACTTCAAGAATTTTTTTGCGGGCGTTGACAATAACCTTCGCGCTTCGCGCACAATGCGGGCGAGGGCGCCCGCGCTCCCAGTAGCAAGAGGCGCTCTACTAAACCAGTAACTATTCAATAACTTTATTGCCATGCTGAACAGAGCCGTGGTACATGTCACCAAAGAAGAGTGGAGGATGAATCTATGACCCCGGAACAACCAGACTTTCGCGTAGGCGTCATCCAACCGGTCGAATGTATTAAGGAAGGTTGGGCCCTGATTAAGGATCAATACTGGCTGTTTTTCGGACTCACGATTGTCGCGATGTTGATTGGCGGCGCGGTGCCAATTGTTCTGATGGGTCCGATGATGGTCGGATTGTTTCTCTGCCTAATTGAGCAGAAGCGCGGGCAACCGTTCGAGTTCGGTCTCTTGTTCAAAGGATTCGATTATTTCGTCCCGGGCTTAATCGTCACCGCAATTAAAGTTATCCCCGTCATCATTCTGGTGGTCCCGTTTTACTTCATCATGTTTGGGATGATGATGACCACGATGCCCCGCGGCGAGCCATCTCCCGATGAAATGTCGCGGTTTATGGTGTCCTTCTTCGGCGTTGAGATTATTTTTGTGGCAATCATAATGATTGCCACCATCTGCATCGAGATTTTCTTCATGTTTGGTTATCCCCTGGTCGCCGATCGCAAGATGTCGGGTCTGGACGCCGTAAAGCTCAGCGTCAAGGCTGGGAAAGCAAATTTTGGTGGCGTGCTGGGGTTATTGTTTCTCAACGGATTAATCACGTTCGTCGGCATTATGTTGTGCATCCTCCCGGGATATTTGTATCTGCCGGTGGCGTTTGCTTCACAGCTCATCGCTTTTCGTCGCGTATTCCCCGCTGTGCCTGAGACGTTTGCTTCACCGCCGCCGCCTCCGGCTAGTTGGGCGTAAACTATGCACCCAACGGAACTGGTAATTCGTGGACGCCGGGTCGTGACTGAGAATTCAGTTGGCCCGGCGTCCGTGCATATCACGCGCGGCTACATCTCTTCCATTTCAATTTGGGATGACGTGCCTGCTGGTTGTGAATTGATCGAAGCCGACCCTGATTCCGTCGTGATGCCCGGGTTGGTTGATACGCATGTTCACGTCAATGAACCCGGCCGCACCGAATGGGAAGGCTTTGAGACTGCGACGCGCGCGGCCGCCGCGGGTGGTGTGACGACGATAGTCGATATGCCTTTGAATTCGATTCCGGCGACGACCACTCTCGACGGTTTCGAAACGAAGCTGGAAGCCGCGCGCGGAAAGTTGTCCGTCGATGTGGGATTCTGGGGCGGCGTGGTGCCGGGTAACACGAGCGAGCTGGCCAAACTCTCCGAAGCCGGCGTCGTCGGTTTCAAATGTTTTTTGATTCACTCAGGCGTAGACGAATTTCCGAACGTCACTGAACAGGATTTACGGGAAGCAATGCCCGAGCTGGCTCGCCTCGGCGCCACGCTAATCGTTCACGCTGAAGTGCCGGGACCGGTTGAGGCCGCTTGCTGCAATGCTTCCGGCTCGGAAAGCTCCCGCTCGTACGAGACCTTTCTGCGCTCGCGCCCGCGCCAGGCTGAAAATGAAGCAGTTGAGTTGATGATTCGTTTGAGCCGCGAGACCGGATGCCGTATTCATGTCGTTCATCATTCTTCGGCTGATGCCTTGCCAATGCTGCAAAAGGCAAAGTCGTTTGGCGTGCCCCTCACGGTTGAGACGTGCCCGCATTATCTGCACTTCGCCGCGGAAGACATTCGCGACGGTGCGACTGAATTCAAGTGTTGTCCGCCCATTCGCGAGCGCGAGAACCGCGAAAAGCTTTGGGACGCCCTGCGCGACGGAACGATCGATATGATCGTTTCCGATCACTCGCCGTGTCCGCCGGACATGAAATTGCGGGAAGAAGGCGACTTCATGAAAGCCTGGGGCGGGATTTCATCTTTGCAATTGCGTTTGCCGGTATTCTGGAGCGATGCCCGAGCGCGCGGGTTTGATATTCAGCAAATAACCGAATGGCTGTGCGCGGCGCCGGCCCGCCAGGTTGGTCTCAGTCATTTGAAGGGCTCGCTGAAACCGGGCGCTGATGCTGATATCTTGATTTGGAATCCGGACGCCGAATTTCGAGTCATTCCCGAATCGATCCAACATCGTCATAAGTTGACACCTTATGCGGGGGAGACGCTGCGCGGCGTGGTAGAAAAGACTTTTCTTCGCGGGCAGATGGTTTATGATGGCGGCGAGATTTTCCCTTATCCACTCGGGAGAACGATTTTGCGCACGACTTAGTGGCACAGACTTCAGTCTGTGGTCATGGCGATAATTCTCCACAGACTAAAGTCTGTGCCACCGCTTCTTATGAACTTCACTGAGTTAATCGATCTCGCTTCTGAACGTCTTGGCGGCGCGGTGTTGTTCGCCAACGATGATTTTTTTGCGCCCAAAGAGAATCTGCTGAAGCCTTCGGCGCCCGTTTTTATTGAAGGGAAATACACCGACTTAGGAAAATGGATGGACGGCTGGGAATCGCGCCGGCGCCGCACGCCCGGTTTTGATTGGTGCATTATCCGTCTCGGTCTTCCCGGAGAGATTCGCGGCGTCGTCGTAGATACGAGCCACTTCAAAGGAAATTATCCGGAACAATGCTCGCTCGAGGCTTGCACCATCGACGGCCAACCGACGACCGAAGAACTCATCAGCGAGTCCGTCACCTGGACTGAGATCCTGCCACAATCGAATCTCAACGGCGACTCAGCAAATCCCTTTGCGATTACCAGTGAACAGCGTTGGACGCATCTGCGTTTCAAAATCTACCCGGACGGCGGCGTCGCGCGTCTGCGCGTGTACGGCGAAGTCGCACCGGACTGGAACCGTTTGAAGCAAATTGGCGGCGAGATTGATTTGGCGGCTGTTGAGAATGGCGGGCTGGTGCTTTCCTGCAGCGATATGTTTTTCGGTCATCGCCATAACCTGATTATGCCCGGCCGCGCTCTCAACATGAGCGACGGCTGGGAAACGAAACGCCGCCGCGGGCCGGGACACGATTGGACAATTATCAAACTCGGCGCGACTGGTCGACTCCGCCGGTTGGAGATTGATACTTCCTGGTTCAAGGGAAATTTTCCTGAAAGTTGTTCCCTTGAAAGTTGCCACGCGGAGGGCGTTCCGCTGGAAAACCTGCAGGACCCAGCGTTTGTCTGGAAGCCCGTTCTGGCGCGCACGAAATTGCAGGCCCACACGCGTCACTTTTTTGACGAGTTGCTGGATGTCGGGACCGCTTCGCACGTCCGATTCAACATTTTCCCGGATGGCGGGGTCAGTAGGTTGCGGGTGCTTGGGACGATCGAATGAGTGTCAGAAGCCCGACCGTAAGGGAGGGCCGGACGAATGGACAGGATTTACAGGATTAACAGATTAAGAAAGGAACTGCGGGCTCTCTCATTATGTGAATCATGTAAATCCTGTCTAATTCTCGTTGCTTTACGTAGCCGTCCCTTACGGTCGGGCTTCTGACACAAGACGCGAATGACGCTTGAAGAACTAAATGACCTGCTTCCTGATCAAGCCGAAGGCCAATTTCTGAAATGTTGCGGGTCGAAGCGTTGGTCACTGGCAATGACCGAGGCCCGTCCGTTTGCCAATGAGACTCAGCTCTTTGATAAGGCCAGCGAGACCTGGTGGTCGTTGAGCGAAGAGGATTGGCTCGAAGCCTTTCGCGCTCATCCGAAAATCGGCGAGAAGAAAGCGGCGGCCGCGCAATCTGAGCAGGCACAAGAGTGGTCGTCACAAGAGCAGGCTGGCGTGGCGAGTGCTTCGGCGAACGTCGTAGCCAAGCTTGCGGAACGAAATCGCGAATACGAAAATCGATTCGGGTTTATTTTCATTGTTTGTGCGACGGGTAAATCCTCGGAAGAGATGCTTGAGATTCTGAACGCGCGTTTGCCGAATGATGTCTCCACCGAAATTCGCGTGGCGGCCGATGAGCAAAGCAAGATCACGCGATTGAGGCTGGAAAAACTACTGAACCAATGAGCGCGATTACCACACACGTGCTGGACACTTCCCTCGGGAGACCGGCCGAAGGCGTGCCGGCTACTCTGTCTATCGAGTCTCCCGAAGGCTGGAAGCTTCTGGGCAAAGGTACTACGAACGCCGACGGTCGAATCTCAGATTTGCTGCCGGAAGACTTTACCGTCGAGCCGGGCGTTTACCGTTTGGTTTTTAATACCGGAAAGTATTTCGCGGCGCACAAACTTGAAAGCTTCTATCCCCTGGTCACGGTTGTTTTCAAGATCGATAATCCGGCGCAGCATTATCATGTGCCGCTGTTGCTTAGCCCTTTTGGTTATTCAACCTACCGCGGCAGTTAATTTGGAGTGCGCCGGCAGCGCGAAGCGACGACGGCGCTTTGGATTTCAGTGTGTCAGAACCGCGAGCGGTAGCGACCGGATCGACACACGCCTGAAAAACTCAACGGCCTCTTCGGGATTCAAAGTTCCCTGCCGATCCGGTCGCTACCGCTCGCGGTTCTGACACACACACACCGATATGAACATTAATCCAACTATCAGTGAATGGCTCAACTTCATCGCGCGCTGGGTGCACGTGTTTGCCGGCATCATGTGGGTCGGCACGACGTATTACTTCACCTGGCTCGACGCGCGGATGACTGAGGAAGAGAAAGCTTTAGCGAATACCGGCGCGGCGCCGCAGATTTGGATGGTTCATAGCGGCGGCTTTTATCTGGTCGAAAAGCGCAAGGTGCCGGACGAGCTTTCGCGTAAGTTGCACTGGTTCAAATGGGAGGCCGGCACGACGTGGCTCAGCGGCTTCGCGCTCCTCGTCATCGTGTATTACCTGGGAGGCGGCGCGCTGGTTGATAGAGACGTTTCCGAAATCAGCATTGGCGCCGCAATCGGCGTCGGCATCGGCACGCTGGTCGTCGGCTGGCTGATTTACGATCTGCTGATGATTTCGCCTTTGGGACGAAACGAGTGGCTATTCGCGCTGATTGCCTACGGATTAATCGTCGGAGCGGCCTTCGGATTGTCGCGTGTTCTCAGCGGCCGGGCGGCCTACATTCACATGGGCGCATTGTTCGGCACCATCATGGCCGCAAACGTCTGGATGCGCATCTTGCCGGCGCAACGAAAGATGATTGAGGCGATTAAGGCCGGCAATAAACCCGACGATAAGCTCGCGGCGCAGGCCAAGCTCCGCTCAAAGCAGAATACTTTCATAGCCGTCCCGGTAGTCTTCCTGATGATTAGTAATCACTTCGGCGGCGTGACCACGGGCGGATACGACTGGATTCACATGATCGTGTTGATTCCGGTTGGCTGGCTGGCCGCAAAGTTCATTCGCCGCGCGTGAAGTGGCACAGACTTCAGTCTGTGTTGGCGAACAGATAATCACAGACTGAAGTCTGTGCCACCCATTCCCACAATCGTCTCGAATTCTTCCTTCGTCAAAGGCATCACGGACAGTCTCGACTGCCGAATCAAAAGCAGGTTGCTGAGTTTTGGATGCTCGCGCATGTCAGCCAGCGGCACTTCGTGTTTCAAAGGCTTAACGGGTTTGAGATCGACGGCGACCCATTGTGGATCGTCGGTGGTTGGATCCGGATAAGCGGCTTTAGCAACTTCAGCTATCCCGACAACGCATTTGCCAGTTCCCGAATGATAAAAGAACACGCGATCGCCGGCCTTCATTTGCCGCAGGTTGTTTCGCGCCTGAAAATTCCGGACTCCCGTCCATTCGGTGCGACCGTCGCGAACAAAGTCGTCCCATGAATAGCCTTCCGGTTCCTGCTTGACCAGCCAAAATCCGGAAGCGGGTTTCGTTGATTCAGTTTTCTTTTTCTTCGTTGCCATGTTCGTAAATTCGACTCACCAACAGACTGGAGCGCAAGCGTCCTCGCTTGCAATTCCGAAATATCGAATACGACGGGCAACCGCGACGGTTGCGCTCCAGTCTGAAATCGCCAGCCCTCCCTAACGCGCGGGCTTCTGACACGGTCTCGTAGTTACGTTACAATTCACGCGCTCGTTTCATTCTAAACGATCGGATTCAAAAACCATGGCAGCACCACTCAAAGAGGGAGATAAAGCGCCGGAGTTTGCGTTGAACGACGGCGAGGGCAATCTGGTCCGCTCAAAAGACCTGCGCGGCAAAAAATTCGTTCTGTATTTCTATCCGAAGGACGATACGCCGGGATGTACCAAAGAAGCCTGCTCGTTCCGCGATTCGTTCGCTAAGTTCAAGAAGGGCGGCATCGAAGTCTTCGGCGTGTCTTTGGACAGCGAGAAGTCCCATCAAAAATTCACCAAGAAGTTCGACCTGCCTTTTCGACTTTTGGCGGATACCGATCGCAAGCTGTCCGAAAGTTTCGGTACGTACGGGCAGAAGAAGTTCATGGGCAGAACTTACATGGGCGTTAACCGCATGACCTTTTTGATCGACGAAAAAGGGAAGATCAAGAAGATTTTCAGTAAGGTTAAGCCTGAGGCTCACGCGGAAGAAGTTCTGGAAGCCTTCAAAGGGTAGCTCTTCTCAGCCGGCGGCGGTTTTACTCCTGGCCGCGACTTTTGAAGACCGCTTCTTGCCCTTAGCAGAGGGTTTGCGCCCCGGCATCAGCAACCCCACCGAGCTGAATGAGGGATTCAAGCTGCGTTTCCGGTTCGCATCGGCCTGCGCTTTGGCTAATTCCTCCAGCGCTTCGTTCACAAAATACATGCGCTGATGTCGCACAATTTGAGTGCGTATTTCCCGCGTCCAGAGCAGCAGGTTTGCCAAAGCGTCACAAACCTCATCTTTAGGCAGTTTAGTGACCTGAGCGATCTCCTTTTGCGTATGCGCGCCGCAGCGAATGGCTTCACGCACGCGATCAGCCGGTGAAAGCTTCCGCAGCATTCGCGCAATGCGCCGCGATGAGAAGACCGATTTGGTGTCGATTGTCAGCCGCGACCGATCAGTTGAAGAGCTGCCATGTTTGACTCTCGCTTTTTTGTATTCGCGCAAAGCCTGGCGACTGAGAGCGATCTTCTGACGAATACAACGCTTACAGTAAAGGTTTAAGCCATCCTTACGCGCGCGACAGACTCCAAACTCTGAAAGTGGAAGCGACTCTTCACAGCGGGGGCATTTTTTCAATTCAATTTCTCTAACTTCGGCAATTAACGTCAAGTTCGTCTCCAGCAGAAATAATGAAGCAATATGATTTTTGAGAACAAAAAGCCTTTGCGGCATCAAAGCCAAAGCCGCCAACCCTCGGTACGTTTAACCCCTGTATGACTAAGTTGTTCGCGATGTGCTTCCGGAGTGGGGCCGGGAAAATCTGCCATCGATCGTCAACAATCCAAATTCAAGATTGTTTGACAATGCCCTTGCGTGTCACATCTGCGAAACGCCGGACGTGGCGAGGTTGGTCGCTGGGGTTGTTGACGATATCTTGCGAGGTGAAAATCTATTCGCCGACTGTAGTAATCAATTCGTCAACTTGTCACTGCGCTTACCTCTCGAACAAACAAGGGATCGGCATTATATTTATCGAGAAGTTTTTTGCAACTTGTTTCGCGTGTTTCACTGGTCCAACTATGATTTATGATCATTTCGACATCACAAAATAATTCAAAGACAAAATCAGCTTTCGCAACATCTGTAAAGAGAACGCTTACGCGCAATGGTCGCGATCAATCACGATCATTTTGAGATCACTCAGTTCGTACAAAAGTTGAATTGAAGATGAAAGATCGATCAATAAAAATCGTCACTTTAATTTTCACCATAAAGCGTTCGCCTAAAGTTTGGCGCAAAACCTGATAGGCCCACGATTCTGGTCCAACTATTAGTTGATTGTGATCTGCTCGCACGCTTTCAGCTTTACGCACTAACGCTCTCAACCAACAAGATCTTTCGAAAAAGTGATCGCCAGAGCGCTGGATGCTCTGTCAGTTTGATGAACATCATCACGCTCTACGCGTCTGCTGCATTCTCCGTCTCGACCTATTTGGAAATCAGTAAAGCATTTAGGAAGGATTGTTGCGAGCACCGTCGGCTCTTATGAGAAAGCTGTTCTTGTTTGGTCTGCGAAAAACGCACTCGGTCGAAAACGCGCGCGACAGAAAACCTTGCGCTCCATGTTTTGCGCATGCCCATGTAGTTCGATTTGCTGTGAATCCCACAAGCGTGTGGACAACTCTGAAAGTCCAATCAAAAGAGCTATTTGCCCTAGTATAATTCGTTTTATCCACAGGTTTTCAACAGGTTCTGTGGAAGATTCTGGCAGGTCAGCGACTGCGGAGTTTCGCTCGATCTTTCAGCCGAAAAACGAATTTGAGCCCGGACCACACCTCGTCAACCGCGCAAACTTTAACGTCAACCAACCCTTCGGAAAGACCAAGTTCGCGCACCACGTTGTCAGTGAGATCGGTCCTAATGCCCGAAGCTTTTTTCGGCCACGAGATCCAAAGCATTCCGTCCGGCTTCAGCTTCGCTGATGCCAAGGAAAACTTTTTAGCTAAATCGTTTTTGCTCATTACAAACAGCAAAATGAAATCGAGCGGCTTGCGCGTACTGGCGGAGTTGACCGTTGTCTCCGGCGGCAGATCAAGAGTCTGAACAAAATCATCCGGCGCATTCATAAAGACCACGTCGAAGCCAGGTTTGATTCCCAGTTTCTTTACTAACGGTGTTCCGGAGTAGCCAGCCATGTTTAATGTTCAATCAAATTGAACTGACCTACAACGATCAGAATTCGAGTCTTACTTTGCGTAGCTTTGCGTCTTGCGTCTTTGCGTGAGATTTGATCTCTCGCGTGAGATTTGACGCCGAGGCGCAAAGCCGCAAAGATCCGCAAAGCGAGACACTGTCGAACTTACCACCAGCGCAGAAGTTTCCACCAGGCGAATCCGAAGATCGTCCAGATCAAAATGTTGGGCACGGATACAATCAAACCCAACCACCACCACGTTCGTTGTTTCACGTAATCAGCACCAAACCAAATTGGCGCTGGTGTGGTGCCATAGTGCGTCAACGATGCGTCGAGGTTCGAGAAGTAGGCGAGCGCCAGCACGGCAACATAAGTGGGCGCACCTGCGGCCAGGGTCACGACCAAAAACGGAGTGTACATCGCCGAAGCATGCGCGGTTATGCTGGCAAAACCATAGTGCGCGTAAAAATAGATCAGCAAAAGGACAGCCAGCGCGAGCCACCAGATCCATCCGACCGTCAAAGCGCCTGCCGCTTCCGCAAAGCGCTTAGTGATTCCGGTTTCGCCTAACGCCTCGGCCATGCGCACCAGGCCGCCATACCAGATGAAGACATCCCACGCGCCGCGCTCGCCGATTAAGTCACTCCATTCCAGCACGCCACTCACCAGCAGAGCCCCTACGCCCATCAATGGTGGTATGGCATAGTCCAGCGTCGAAAAATAGGTTAGCGCGCCAATCAGGCGCGCTGAAGGCATAACCTGCGCGAGCGAGGGAATCAGCGTGCTTAAGCCTCGCGTAATCCACATCGCCGCCACCACGACGAAAACTGCGGCAAGCAGCCACTCCTGCCATCTCATCGGCCCCATTTCCTTGAGTTCGGCGCGCGCGAACTCAGCGGCCGCCGGCGTGTGCTTTATTTCCGGCGGGAATATTCGATAAAGAATTTGCGGAATGACAATCAGCGAGATTAGTCCCGGAACTAGTCCGCCAATGAACCAACGCGCGTAGGTCAATTCGACTCCAGCGGTTTGTTGTGCAAATTTGGCAATCAGCACGTTTGACGCCTGACCGGTGAGAAACATCGCGCAGATGATCACGTCGCATTGATAGCAAAGAACCATCAGAAACGCGCCCAGTTTCCGAGCCGTCTCGCCGGGTGTGGATTCGTATGTCTCTGAGAGACTCTTGGCGATCGGAAATATCACGCCGCCGGAACGCGCGCCGTTGGACGGAATGATGCTGGCAAGAACGAAATCCGTTGAGATGAGGGCATAACCCAGACCCAGCGAGTGCCGGCCAATCGCGCGAATGAATAAGAGGGCGATGCGACGTCCGAGCCCGGTCTTCATCATGGCGCGAGAGATGAAGAAGGCGGCGAGCACCATCCAGACGATTGGATCGGCGTAGCCTCCCAGGGCTTCGCGGATGGGAAGCGCGCCGGTAATCGCCACCGCAGTCACGCCCAGCAGCACTACTCCGCCGCCCGGAATCGGCCGCACAATCGATCCCGTGATCGTCGCCAGGAAGATCGCCAGCAGCCGCCAGGCTTGAGGCGTAATTCCCGCAGGTCTCGGCAACAACCAGATCGTGACGCCGACGGCCAGCACCACCGCCCAACGAATCAATTTGTGAACGAGATCGCGATTCGCCGGGCCTGATTGCGACGGCGTTATGGTCTGATTATCCATTCGAAGCAGGCTTTGGAATCGGCTTGACGCGAAAAGAAACGCGGCGATACTAATATTTGACTACTGTGTGTTCAAGTGATTTCTCAATGCGTGGAAATCCGTGGACGCATCTCAGTACGTAACTGCAACGAGACTCCGGGGCGTTTTGATGCTGATAAAGAAACCAGACGACATCAAGTCGAGCGAAATTACCGACCAGGCAGTCTATTTGAACCGGCGCAACTTCATTCGCGGCGCGGTGCTGGCCGGGTCGGTCGCAGCCACCGGCTTTGTTTATCGCAAGCTGAATCCGCCGCCGGCCGTGGTTGAAGAGCGCGCGAAGATTGCCGGCTTGATAAAAGCGCATTCGGACGACGCAATGCGCCAGGGATTCAGGGTCAATGAAGCGCTCACCTCGCTGCAAGACATCACGAACTACAACAATTTTTATGAGTTCTCGACCGTAAAAGAGTCGGTTGCTTCCGCCGCGCGCGGTTTCGTCACACAACCCTGGACGGTCGATGTCGGCGGCCTCGTTAATAAACCAAAGACCTTCGACATTGACCAATTGTTGAAGCTGACGCCTCCGGAGGAGCGCATCTATCGTCATCGTTGCGTCGAAGGCTGGTCGATGGTTATTCCGTGGGTCGGATTTCCCCTGGCGGCGCTGCTCAAGCTGGTCGAGCCGCTCTCGACGGCGCGTTATGTGGCATTTCAGACGCTGTTCGATCCAAAGCGCATGCCGAATCAACGGACTGGAGTGCTTGATTGGCCGTACGTCGAAGGCCTGCGAATCGATGAGGCGATGCATCCGCTGACGATTTTGGCGACCGGACTATACGGCCAAACGATGCCTCCACAGGATGGTGCACCGATTCGACTGGTGGTGCCCTGGAAATACGGATTCAAAGGCATCAAGTCGATCGTGAAGATCTCTCTGGTCGGTGAACAGCCGCCGACAACCTGGAACCTCGAGGGGCCCGGCGAATATGGCTTCTATTCGAACGTGAATCCGAATGTCGATCACCCGCGCTGGAGCCAGCGAATGGAACATCGCATTGGCGAATACGGCTCGCGACCGACGCTGCTATTCAACGGCTACGCAGACCAGGTCGCGCATTTGTATGAAGGGCTGGATTTGAGGGTGAATTTTTGAGTAGCACAGACTTTAGTCTGTGTATTTGCCGCCACACAGACCGAAAGTCTGTGCTACCAGAATGAAGGACACGCGATTCGCCAAACTCGTACTTCTCATAAACGGTCTCGTCCCGTTGGCGCTCTTGCTCTGGGACGTTTACCGCAAGCGGGTGGGCGCCAATCCACTCGAGTTCGTTACGCGCACTACGGGGATGCTGACGCTGGTATTCCTCATAATTTCTCTGGCCGTGACGCCGCTACGCAGAACGACGGGATTGAATTGGCTGGTCAGATTCCGGCGGATGCTGGGGCTATTCGCATTCTTCTACGGCGTACTGCATTTGATGACCTACATCGCGTTCGATCGCTTTTTTTATTTCGCCACTATCCCCACGGATGTTTTCAAGCGGCCGTTTATCGCCGTGGGGATGGCGGCATTCCTGCTGATGGTGCCGCTGGCGATCACCTCAACCGACAAAATGGTTAAGCGGCTTGGCGGCAAGCGTTGGGCGCTGCTTCACCGAATTGTCTATCTTTCTGGCGTCATGGGCGTGTTGCACTATTTCATGCTGGTTAAGTCGGACAAACGCCTGCCAATCACCTTCGCATTCCTCCTGGCCGTGCTGCTGGGATTTAGAATTCTGGCGAAGTTCTATAAAGCGCCGCCCTCAATGCCGGTCACAAATCGTAATTAGACCCGAAGAGGCTGGGGGTGACCTTGATTTCACTGTGAGGTTTTCTGTAGCCCAGGCGTTTACGCCTGGGTTCAGAACCCGCAGGCACTATTAAAGCCCCATTAATGGGGCTTTTAAAAAACTAACCCTCTTTCATTCCCAGGGTAAACGCCTGGGCTACGTAAAAAGTCATTTAACTGAAACCTTTACTTTCCAGCCGCCTCATTGATAACTTTCGTTCGTGCTGAATCCCACGGAACGCTTTTCTAAGCGGGTCGAAAATTATCGTAAATATCGTCCCAGCTATCCGCCTGAGATTATTGCCCGGCTCAGCTCTGAGTGCGGGCTGACCTCGCAAAGCGTAATCGGCGATATCGGCTCCGGCACGGGCCTCTTCACCGAACTATTTCTGAAAAATGGGAATCGCGTCATTGGCGTCGAACCGAACGCTGAGATGCGTTGCGCCGGCGAACAATTCCTCAAGGATTATCCGACCTTCACCAGCGTCAACGGGGCGGCCGAGAATACAACGCTGGCTGATCATTCGGTCGACTTTGTCGTCGCCGGACAGGCCTTTCATTGGTTTGACCGCGCGAAGGCGCGACCTGAGTTTGAGCGCATCCTGAAGCCGGGCGGATGGGTCGTGCTGGCCTGGAACGGCTACCGGACTGAATCAGGCAAGATGATGGCCGACTACCAGGCCCTGGTCAGTCTTTACGGCACGGATTACTCCGAGGTGCAGCGCGAAGTCGTCGGCGTTGACGTCGAGACCTTTTACGCGCCGGGCGCCTGCAAGTGCGCGCGGTTTTTCTTCCGACAGCGTTTCGATTATGCGGGTCTCGAAGGGCGTCTGCTCTCATCGTCCTACGCGCCCGAACCGGATCATCCGAACTTTGAAGCAATGTTGCGGGATTTGCGCGCCCTGTTTGAAGCGCACAAGGATGGCGGTCAGGTGAACTTCGATTACGAGTCTGAAGTGTATTACGGCCGGTTAACTGGTTAAGAGTTCAAGCTCCCGCAGATAATTAAGCCGCGGATTAACGCGGATTTCGCAGACAAGACATTTACTTTCTGATCTGCGCTTATCCGCGTTCATCCGCGGGCTAATTATTATTGCTGCGTTGACAGCTTCGCGATGCTGGCCATCGCCCTCGCCAAATCCACGCGCGTAAAACTGCTCTGCGGATTGAACGTCGCGCCGTTTGCTCTAATCAAACCATTCTGCACTGCTACCGCCACGTAACCGCGCAATGACGACGGAATCGAACCCGCGTCAACGTAGGTCAGCGTGGAGCCGGCAGCTTCCGCCTGTTGTCGCAAACCCGCGGCCCGCACCAAAGCGACCACCGCAGTCAGTCGATCGACTGTCGCGTCAGGTTGAAACGCACCGCCGGCAGGAATCATCGGGAACAGTGCCCCGTTAGGCGCTGCCTGCGCGCTTTCGACAAACAACATGGTCGCCCGGTCGCGAACGTCGGTGTAGTTTGATTGGGCGGGCAAATACTGCGGAACTCTGGCGCCTTGCACGAGCGCCGCGGCCAAGTTCACTCGTGTGACTACGAATGAGGGCCGGAAGCGCGAGCCAATTGGGGACATCACGAGAGATCGGAATGTTTGATAAATATCCGATACCGAAGCTGGATCAAGCGCGCCGACATCAGACAATTCCGCATAACTTGCTCTGGTGATTTGCAGAATGCCGGTGTAAGGCTGAGACGCAACTTGTGAGTTGGTGACTGACAGAACTTGCGGCGTCCCCGTTACTACGGAAACGGGAGCCACGCTTTGAATTCTGGCTTTCCAGTTTCCACTATTTGGAGCTTGCAGAATGGCGCGTTGTCGCCGACCCGTTAGTCCGGTGAAATTCGAAGCATTCCGGTTCGCAAGCGCCACGCCCTGCGGATCTATCACTGCGAGATTAAGGTTCGCGGGACTTTGCGTATCACCCCAGGCCACTTCGATTGACGCCAGTGTGGTATCCGGCGGAATGTTGACCAACGTGTCGCTCGAAACTCCCGGCGTCACTGAAGCGTGGAACGGCGGTGGCGCGCTGGTCGTAAATTCGACCTGGCCCTGATACGCCAAACCTCGCCAGCCGCCAAAACGTCTCTGCGGGAAAGCCGATTCGAGCACCGCCGCCTGCGCGTTCAGCATTCCGGCGCCAACTTCATACATGTAATACGGAGGCAGGGGCGTTGCCGTGCGCTGTAGGATGTCGCGAATTTGCGCCGGCGTCAGGTTAGGATTCGCTTCCAGCATCAGGGCGATCACGCCCGCGACCTGCGGCGCCGAGTAACTCGTGCCGCTGCCCGTCGTGTAGAAAGGCAAATCTGATGGGCTCAGCCCTTTGTCGTTGCTCGTCAAGCCTTCCACGGTCGTCACTGCCGCCAACGTCGAAGGCCGCAGGCTTACCGTGTCCACGCCGGGCGCCACGATGGTTGGCCGGAAGAGCGGGCTGCCGAAATCGCCGCGCGAAGAGAACTCCGCCAGCTTGCCGCGGCTATCTGTCGCACCCGTGCTGATGACCCATGGCGCCACCGAATACGGATTGAGCGAATCAGCGCCCGGCCCGGTATTCCCCGCCGAGAACACTACGTTGATGCCATTGTCGGTCAGCATCTTTGTGGCAATGTTCACCGGGTCGTTGACGTCGAACACCGTGTTCGCTGAGAAGCTGCAATTGACGACGCGCACGTTGAAGCTCGCAGCATTGGCGAGCAGATAATCAAAACCCGACAGAATGAAAACGAGGCTCGCATCGCCGGCGCTTAGCCCGAGAATGTTTGACCCCGGCGCTACGCCGGCATATCGCCCATTCGACTGTGTCCCGTTGCCGGCAATTACACCCGCGACAAATGTCCCGTGACCGTAAACCTGATCCGTATTCGGCAGTGTGGGAGTCGCCAGCGGATAGTTGAAACCGACGCCGAGGCTTTGCGTGTCGGCGAGCTTCACATTCTGGACTACCCGACCGGCCAAATCGGCATGCGTTCCATCAACACCGGTATCGAGCACGGCGACCGTCACTCCGCGACCGCTGATCGCAAGGCCGTGATTCGCCTGAGTAAGATCGGTGTTTCGCCGGACCGGATCGACGGTAGTCACGGTCCGATTAGTCGCGTCCAAGTTCCACTGGAAAGTTCGATTGCTGTAAATCGACCGGACTGCGGGCAAATGCGAGATCGCCGCAATGCTCCGCTTAGTCGTGGTCACGGAAATTACCGGCAGCATACGAAAGCGCGTGCCACCCGACACGCCGATACTCTGCAAATCGGCAATGTCCGCATCGGTAGGCAGATGGTGATAGACGATGACCGCGGCGACGTTGCTATCGTCGGTCAATCGATTGAGGAGCACGGCGAATTCGGGATCGACACTTTGCAGGCCGGTCTGCCCGACGCCGGAGTTCAAAGCAGCAATTAGCGCATTGATTCCGGTCTGAACGAAACCGTCCGCGCCACTAATCGTGATGCCGTCGGCGCCACTCACGGTGATGCCGTCGCCACCGATAATGGTGATTGGCAGTGAATTGATTGAAAAGATTGAGCCATCGGCGCCGCTAACCGTGATTCCATCCGCGCCGCTGACGGTAATGCCGTCCGCGCCACTCACGGTGATGCCGTCGGCTCGATCGATTGCGCGCGTGTCGGCGCCGCTGACGGTGATGCCATTAGTGCCGGTGGCGATGACGTTGTCGGCTCCACTGACCGTGATTCCGCTCGGATTGCGGATGACAATTGAATCCGCGTGGAAAGGAGTCCCATCCGCGCCGCTGACCGTGATGCCGTCCGCGCCACTCACTGTAATTCCATCGGCGCGGTTTACGGTCGTCGAATCAGCGCCGGAAGCCGTAATGCCGTCCGCGCCGCTCACCGTGATGCCATCCGCCCCTGAGGTCGTGATCCCGTCAGCGCCGCTCACCGTAATACCGTTCGGCCGAAAAGCGAGCACGCCGTCAGCGCCGCTCACGGTAATACCGTTGGTTCCGGTGTAGAGAATCCCGTCAGCCCCGCTTACGGTGATCCCATTCGCTCCGATAATCGACAATCCGGCAAACGTCGGGACAGAGCTAAGCAGGAACACCAGTCCCAGCGCTATTGGCCGTTCAATTTTTGTGTACAGTTGACGAATCATCCAACACAAGCCAACGCCACAGTCGGGTCAAGACAGTGGCTTGTTTCATCGATCAAGGCAGGGCTAGCTATCAAAGAAAACTGAGACAACGGGCGAATTCTAGCCGCCGCTATCCAGGTCTTTGTTGCGTTAGCCTTGCATTTGTATTCTTGGTAAATAAGCACCTAACCCACACCTTCAACTAGTCCCAGCAGGTCGCGGTACGCCTTCTGAGTTTGCATTGCCGGCTCGACCCCTAGCTCACTTTGCAACAGACCGCGCAACGTCTCGTATTGCTCTTTCACGGCCACACGATTACCCAGCGCCGCCTGGGCCCGCATGATCAGGCAGTGAATATCTTCGCGAAAGGGATCGTCGCGCAGAATTCTTTGCGCCAGGTCCATCGCCAGCGAAAAGTCCTGCTCCTTTTCGGCGACGGCCGCCAGCGACTCGAGCATGCGCAGATACTGTTCGCGATAATACGAACGCTGCTCTTCAACCCAGTCGTCATAGTTGCCCTGCATGAACTCGCCGCGATACAGCGCCACCGCCTGCTCGTAAGAACTGATGCATCGTTCGAAATTCCGTTCGCGCCGGGCGGCTTCACCCTCGGCAATCAGGCGGTCAAATTCTTCGGTATCGATGCGATAAGAGAACTCCGAATTCAACTGGTATTCGCCATCGCGGTAGCCGAGAAAATTCTGCTTCAGCGGTTGATTGCTGTTCAGCGCCTTGCGGATATGAGACATCGTCGGATGGAAATTCTTTTCGATCGTTTTCAGATCGATGTCCCGCCAAAACGTATCGACAATCGTGTCTTTTGGCGCACGCCGGTGAGGGCGCGACGCGATAAAACACAGAATCTCGCGCGCCCGTCTGGTCGTCCACGCGTCGGCGGCAAACGGTCGCGCCCAATCGCGAAAGATTTCCACCGAACCCAGCATGTTGATAGTGAGATCGACAAGGTTGTGCGCTTCCAGAACCATCGCCGGAGTTTCGATAGGGGTCGCTTCGACCGGAGCCAGCTCGCCGCGCAGATCTGAAGGCAAAAGCTCCTGGACAACTTCCGACGCGAACAGTGCGGGCTGGGCTGCCAGTTCCTGACGCAACCAGTAGTCGTAATCGTAACGCGCGGCGAGATCCAGAACGCGCCGCAAGTGTTCGAGCATCCTGGGCTCGAGCGACTTTTCGAAATCGCAGCGCGCCAAACCCAGGCAGCATTGCGCTTCGTAGTAGTTCAGTCCCTGTTGGCGGAAATACTCGAGCGCCGGAGTAAATTCATTGCGCGCGGCTTCATAGTCCGGCAGCGCCAAAAGAATTCGACCGCGCGTCAGGTGTGCCGTGAAATATCCGTGGGCATTTTTGTCTGCGGGCCGCCGTTCCAGCAGGCGATCAATTTGGGAAAGGGCACGCGACACATCGCCCGCGCGCAAACTCATCAACGCGCGCTCTTCAATCAATTCCACTTGTGCCAGATCAATGCCCGCTTCATCGTAGGATCGCGCCGCGCGCTCGTACGATTCACCGGCGCGAGCCAGGTCGCCGCGCTCGCGATACAGGTTGCCGTAGGCCTCGAAGGTTTCGCCCAACTGGCCGACCATGTTGAAAAGTTGGCAGCCCTCGAGCGCCAAATCGAGGTGCTGCTCGCTTTTTTCCAGTTCACCCCGAAACAGATGGCAACGCGCGATGTTCAAATGCGCCGTCGCCTCCTGCGGTATCGGCGGCAGATCGACGTCGCTGCGGAACATCCGGCCCAGCCAACGCAATGCTTCGCCAAAATCGCCGCGCATCATCGCCGGCAAACCGAGGTTGTGCGTGATCAAACGCGTCCGGTGTTCATCGCGCTGCTCTTCGGCGGATTGCAGCGCAACGCGAAATTCGCGTTCGGCTGCAGCCCATTCGCCCTTCGTGACAAAACAAACCCCGCGGGTATTCGAGCACTTCGTGCGAATCGTCGATTCCAGCGGCGTCAACTCAACCGCCCGATCAAGGTATTCGAACGCGGCATCGTAGTCGCCGCGACGGCGGGCAATGGTCGCCAACGAGTGGAGCGACTCAGCCTCACCTTCCTGATCGCTTTTTACGCGCAGCGCGGCAATCGCTCTGCGAAACAGGTTCTGTGCTGATTCGAAATCGCCGCGCAAGCGCGCGACTTCAGCGCGATACTCAAGGGCGCGCGGGTGCGCTTCCAAAGCCGCCGCCGGCAATTTCTCAGCCAGCGTCGCCAGCGAAGAAAGTTTCCCGGAAGCGATCCAGGCATCGCCGTGTTGAGCGATTAGCTCGGCAGCGCGATCGAAATCTTCAGCTTCCAGTAAATGCCGGACGGCCTGTTCCCAGGCGCCAAGGTCCAGGAAATACTCAGCCAGTCGCGCGTGCTCGGCCGTCAGTCCGGCCAAACCTAGCTCGGCGCGGAAACGCCGCCGCAGGAAACTCTGAAACAACGGATGCAGGCGGTATTCTTCACCGGTCCGGTCGCTGGCTATGGTCATAAACACATTTCCGCGCACCAGGGCCGGAAGAACTACCGATGATCTGAGTTCCGGGAAAAGTCGCGCACAGGTTTCCAGCTCAATTCGATCGAGCAGCGCCACGCGCATGAGAAATTGCTGAACCTCGGGCGCCTCAGCAGCGAAAACCTCTTCAGCGAAATATTCGAAGATGTCGCGCTCTGAGTGATGCAGAACCGCGAGCGGATCCAGGCCCTTCTGGTGTTCCGCCGAAATAATTTGTCGCTGCGCCACCTGTCGCACCAGTTGCAACGCGGTGATCCAGCCATGAGTGCGCTCGCCGTACTCGCGCAACTGTTCCGGCGTCAACGCCAGTCCAAAGACCTTGCGAAATAGTTCCTGCGTTTCCAGATCGGTGAACAGCAGATCCGCGCGATCGATGAACGAAAGCGAATCCTGAGAGCGCAACCGCGCCAGGGTCAAAGGCGGAATTTCGCGCGAGATGATGACGATATGAATAACGTCGGGCAGATACGCGATGAGCCGATCCAGAATCGTGTGCACCGGCGTTTCGACGCCCAGATGATGATAGTCGTCGAGCACGACGATGAGCTGTTGCTCGACGCCTTCAAGAATCTCATTGATCAGAACATCGGCGGCGCGTTCAGCGTGTTGGGCGAGTTCCTGTGACTGTCGAATGTAGGCGAGAGTCGATTCGCCAAAATTGGGCACGCGCTGCTGGATTCCATGAGCCAGGTAGCCCAGAAACACGGCCGGGTCGGCATCCGTGTGATCCAGTTGATACCAGACGCAAGGGCGTTCCTGTTTGCGCAGAAAATCGGCAACCAGCGTGGTTTTGCCCGAACCGGCATTCGCGGTCACCAATGTTACCGGCAAAGTCAGGTTGGCCTGCAAACGTTCGAGCAAACGCGGGCGTGCCAGGATTTCAGGCGCCGGGCGTGGCGGCAAGAGCTTCGTGCGCAGGAAAAACATTTCCGAAGCAGCCGAGTTAGGCGCGCTCGACGGCGTTGCATCGGCACCGGTCCGGGATTTTTGCCTGGCCATCGAAGCTCCCAGTAAAGATTTTTCGAGAATTGTGCGGAGGGTAGCATAGCTCAGAGCACCACTCCTATCGGTCTGTAAACAGTTCAGGATTGCCGCGCTCTCCGGAGCGCCAAAGGCGAGATGCGGGGAATTGGTCTTCTCAGACATCAGCAGGCTAAATCAACAACGACTGAAAAGTTTCCTCTCCTCCGTTTTAGTGCCACAGACTTTAGTCTGTGGTTCGATCTTCAACTCCATACACAGACTGAACTCTGTGCCACTAACGAGGAGAGGGCATTGGGGTGAGGCTCAAATACCGCCGGCTAAGTTTGAAAATCGGGCGTCTGAGTTAATGACGGAAAGCCAGAAGCTCTTAATGAAAGCAACTTGTCGGCGACGGCCCGACCGGCTCGCCCCGGCGTGGATGCAAAATCCGAGATGGCGACGGCCTTGCCTTTAGTCTGGGCCCACGCGATTCGCGCATGCTCTTCGCCGAGTCCGTAAGTGTTGAATAAAGCGGCGGCTTCTTCCAGAGTGAATGCTAATTCGCTCTCGTCCACGACGCACAGCATTTGTTTCGAGCGCAGGCGCCAAAGCGGCGCCGGCGGTAGGCTGCGACCGGTGATTAGCACGTGAACGTCGGGAGGCAGCAGCGGCAGCAAACGTCGAAAGAAAGGAACTACCCAATCGGCGTCATAAACCAGGTGCAAATCCTCGATCACAATCAAAAGAGGCTCGCCCTTCGTTTCATCCAATTGAAAGACAAACGACTCGGCCAAAACTTCAGCGCGATCGCTTTCGACCGTTTCGATTAACTCCAACAAGCGAACCGGTTCGATGGCCGGCCGTTGCAACCTCACGGTCGTCGTCAGATATTCACAGAACAGGCGCAGGTCGTTGTCTGCCGCGTCGACTTTGTACCAGGCTACTGCGCGCCCGGTGTGTCGCGCGAAATCCGCCGCGAGTGCTGTCTTGCCTGTGCCGGCGCGGCCGTTAACGATGGTCGCGTTCGCTGACGCAACGTTTTCGGCCAGCAGGTTCAATAAGCGCGGCCGCGAAGTCCGCAGCGATATCGCCGGAATGGCAATTTTCTCGTGAATAAAGTGTGCCTCGGTCTTCATAAGCAAGCGATCCCTGGGTTCAAAGTCTCACGCCTAAAATGCGGTATCAGGCGATGCTCGAATTATTGCGAGGACCCCTTGAGGAATTCTTGAGGCTTGATTGGGAGGTGGGTGGAGTCCGGCGACCTATGGAGTCAGTACCGGGAGCGGCAGCGACCGGGTGGCTTGCCTTGCATGGCACCCTTCGTGTGACTGTGATTGAACCCGGTCGCTGCCGCTCCCGGTACTTACTTCATCAAGCGAAGCTCGACCGCCCAACGAAAGCTTGTGAGTCTCTCGCCATTGTCCCGACGCGTCACCCGATGTAAACTCTCGCTGCTTCAAAGCGACAAGTACGCCAGGCCGCAACCAGAAAATCGAGGGAGGAGTCAGCAGATGATTAATAGAGCGCTCTGTGTTTTCTTCTTATTAGCCGCCGCGTCGATTGCGGCCGCGCAAGCCGTGCCTCCGCCGCCGCCCGCGGCGCCCGCAAGTCAGCCGTCTCAGACGCCCAACCCGGTGGCGCAACCGAGGCCCACGCCGGTGGTGCCGCATACACATTTGAAAGTCGGACAGCCGGCGCCTGACTTCGACCTGCCCAGCACCATCGTCGGTGCTGATGGCCGCGGAGTTCGTTACAAACTCAGCGACTTCAAAGGCAAGAAGAACGTCGTCCTCGCATTTTATGTGCTGGCGTTCACCGGGGGTTGAACGCGCGAAATGAAGGCGTATCAGGCTGATATCGCCAAATTCGAAGCTACGGAAACCCAAATCTTCGGCGTTAGTGTTGACAGCATTCCCGCGAATCGAGAGTTCGCCAAACAACTCGGCGTAACCTTCCCTATACTTAGCGATTTCGCCAAACGGTCAGTCGTCAAGGACTACGGCCTCTTTAACGAGAACGGTGGCTACGGCAATCGCGCGACCTTTGTTATCGACAAAGATGGAATCATCCAGCACATTAAGGAGGGTAATGAAGCAGTCGATCCGAGCAGTGCCATGGACGCTTGCAATATCCTGACGCATAAGAAGACGACACCATAAAAGTCTCGGTACGCACGCCTCTGGCGTGCTGAATGAGAAAGCACGCCGGAGGCGTGCGTACCTTTAACGCAATGAAATCAATTAACCTCAAATCAATCTGCGCGGGCCTCCTGCTGTTTCTGGCAGTGCTGGCCTGTAATCTCGGTTCGTCTACACCGACTAAAACCTTCAAGGCCTTCTTCGAGGCACAAAAGAAAAAAGACGTGCCCGCGATCAAGAAAACTCTTTCGAAGAAGTCGCTGGAGATGCTGGAAACGGCCGCGAAAGCCAAGGACAAGAAGCTCGACGATTTCATCGGCGAGGGATTCAGCAGTCCGGGCTCGAAGGTCGATAAGATGCCCGAGACGCGTGACGAAAAGATTGATGGCGACAACGCGACGCTCGAAATCAAAGACGAGGGAATGAAGAATTGGGAGAAGATGCACTTCGTCAAAGAGGATCGCGAATGGAAGATCGCCCTCGACAAAACGATTGAGGAGATGTTGAAGAAGATCGGCCAGCCGTAACGCGCACGTGGATTAACCACAGCGGACCCAGAGAAGAATTTAGAATTAGTAAGGCGCGTCTCGTGACGGTCAAAGATTTGAGGAAGCTCTGAGTAATTGTCTTCGAGGCGTGGCGTCGGTCTGAATTTAGCCCGGCGTTTTAACTCCGGGGCCCGAATGGTCAAGGTTTTCGTCGCGTAACGACAATTGAATTCGTATTGGTTTCAAGCGTCACTCCGCGACCCGAAAACTTTGTCACAAGTTCCCGGCCTTGAAAGGGCAATGTTATAAGTGAGTAGTCAAACTCTGGTTCGCGACCTAAACGGACGCCGAAGGCGTTCGCTAACCTTCAGCCCAGGGTTGCGCGCGTTAGCGCGCTACCCTGAGAAATGGGCCCGTAAGTTCCCTGCAACCCTGAAGGGTTGCCGAAATCATTCGTTCCCACCAACCATCCGTTAGCGAACTCCTTCAGAGTTGGCTTTTCGCTATTGTCTCTCGATCCCACGGCGTTGCCCTGGGCTGAAATTGGCGAACGCCTTCGGCGTTTAAGTCACGATGATTCTCAAGTATGTTGGTGCCTTTGAAAGGCCGGGCTAAATTCAGAGCGACGAAAGTACTATTCAGAGCTTCCTCTTGTCTTTCTCCGTGTCCTCTGTGGTTAAATCGCCCGCACCTACTTTTTCCCAGCGGGAACGACCACCGTTCGCGGATTCTCGATCCACAACATCGCACTTCCCGTGCGGCCGCTGCGGCGATCGCGAACGGCGACGCGCACTTGATATAGACCCGGCGGCAAAGGCAGCGATTGAGTCCATCTCACGAAACGATCGCTGCTTGTCACAGTTTCGCGCGGGATCTCGAGTTTTTGCCTGAAGGTCGAGCACAGACCTCGATCATCGATCGCCGCGCCGAGAACTTCCACCATGGCTACCGTTTTTCCCTCTGCGCCCTCAAAGGTGAGCATACTTGCGTCGATTTGCATCGACACATTCAGGACTGCGCCTTTGGTGTTGTTCGCAAAGCTGCCGGAAGCAAAGGTCGGCAAATCGCGCCGTGGATATAGGGAGCCTAAGGCCGCCTTCAGCTCCTCTTCTGGTGAAGTCGCCGCGGTTGCGCTGCCTGTCCGCAGCTCAGGTTTTGGTTCGAAGAAGTGCCGCCTGCTACGCACGCGCAAATCCGGCCGGCCCTTGACCGTCACTTGAATCTTCGGGCCGACCAACCGCTGCTTTTCGTCGTCCGGACGCCAGCCCAGCAAGTAGTAAGCTGAATTCTCGCTTAATGCCTCGTCAATGCCTTCGGCGAGCGCGTTTGCATTCAAGTATGAGCGACCACCGGTCTCGTCCGAGAGAGTCTCGAGCGGCTCTTGCGGAGCTTTGCTCTCAGCGATACTTCGCCAGGCAGTTCCGCCTGAATAATCTGGATAGTCGTTGCGTGAGACATCAGCGCCAGGGCCAAAGTAAGCTGCTCGCGTATCCAAAGCATAGATTACGGCGCCCACATTGGCGGCCTCCCTGCCGATTCGTTGCACTACCTCGGCGCCGTTCGATCTCTTGACGTCAGCGACAAAGCCATCCGAGACAAAGAAAACCACCTTGCGTCCGGCCAAGGGTGTCGTCGATCGAATTAGACTCTCTAATTTGTAAAGCGTCGCCAACTCAGCCATCTTGCCCTGCTGATTAATCTGGCGAACGCGATTCTTGACCATCGTCACCGCGTTCGCCGGGTTCTGCATCTGAAACTCACGCATAGTCGAAAGCACGAGATAGCTAAAAAGACCGCGGTCGGCGTGATTCTCGACCATATTCGCGTCGACTTCACTTATCCTCACCTGGCTCGCGGTCGTTTCCGGGTTGTGTTTCGGATTGAGACGGCTGATCGCTTCGCGCAAGACCGCCTTGTTGCTGGTGAGTTGCTGCAGAAAGCCTATCTGGCCAGACGTGGACACGATCGCCACGCGATCGTTTTCCTTCATTTTGTTATTCACAAAATCGAACAGCAATGATCGCGCGCGCGCCCAGCTCTCACCAGCCAGGTGAACGTCATCGACGAAAAAGAAAATAAGTTGACCCTGATTCCGTTCGCCGATCGTGGTTTGCGTTAAGGTCGGGCTCGCGGATTTTCCTTCGCGCGCTTTAAGCTGCTTCTCTTCGGCCGGGCTGCCGGCGATAATTTCTTCGAAAAAAGTCACCGGCTGGGGCTTTGAATCGACACGCAACTCAAACTGGTCGGGCTTCAGGCCGTCGATCACGCGGCCGCGCTTATCCACCACGGTCACGTCCGTTTGGACTAACGATGTGTTTATGCGGACGACGTCGTCAGCCGTGTCGGCCGGTTTTGCCGGCGCGGGTTTCTGCGCCCGCGCTACCGAGATCAGCGTGAGAGAGGAAATGATGAGTGCGAAAATGCTTAGGGGAGAGCGACTCTTGACTGCTAAGCAGCGGGGCAGTAGCCCGACCGTAAGGGAGGGCGTTGAGTTGGCAGAATCGCCCTCCCTTACGGTCGGACTACTGCCCCGGTGAACCCTGCAACCACTGGTCATTATCCCCCTTTCACTGCGGGTCATTGTCGCCGCAACTCTCCGGGGTCCAGCTAGTCAGGGAAAACTGTTTTTGCAGATTTCGATAGACGACCACACGAACAAACTCGCTCGCGTCCTCTTCGTCCTTCTTGTAGCCAACTTTCAAACAAAGGCGATAGTTAATCCCGGCGACGACCTGCGTCTCGGCCTTTTCAATGGACAGGACCTTGTAAGTCATCTCTTTCTTTTCGGATTGGAGGTTCACGGCAAATTCAGCCGCTGCGACCGCGCCTTCATCATCGTTAGCAATTTCGCGATAGCCACCGGTTTTCTGTGCCATGGCGACGAGCGCGCAACCCGCCACCACCACGAATAAGATGACGGATAATGATCTTAACCTGGTTCTCATTTTAATCTCCTCTGTTGGAGCACAACCCCGACGCGTCGGGGTTGCATTAACGACGGCAAGCGAGGACGCTTGCGCTCCAGTCCAATTCCTTTATCTGAAAAAAGCAGTGCACGCCTTTCGCTTCAAAACCTGAGCGCCGCCCGCCGCATTCTTGAGATTCAATCCCGCCGCGGTCGCCGTGCCCGTATACTTTTCGTCGCCGACGCTGAAACTGACTTCTTTCCCTTTGACCTCTGCCGCGACAAACTCAGGCTTCGGGTCCTCAGCGCCGCCCTGCGCTACTTGCACGATTGCGTAGAAACCGCCGCCCGCCGGCACGATAACCACGCGCATTCCTTCAAGGTCGCCCGAACCTTTTCCGACCGTAAAATTTTCGTATACGCCGGGAACGGTAACGATCGGTTGGCCGAAATTCTTTGCAATAGCGACTGTCAAACCAATGAGACAAACTAACGAAAGCAAAACCAGCCGAGTTGTTGATTTCATCAAAACTCTTCCTCCCTGTTTATTCAATTGAAAATGTAATTCTTTGCGAGGCACTGCCCCCGCCAATTCGATCTGTAGCCGAAACTTGAAGAGTGTACGATCCGGGCGTTAGCTGGGCCAAGGCGATCTCAGACCAGTAAGGCAATCGCCACGAATCTTTCGAGAGGTCGGGCGGGACCTTGCTTGGCGACAACACCAGAACCGGTTGATTTCCGCGCAGCAGGCGCGCGTCGATCCAGACATCCGGTGCGCCCGGACTTCGCGAGGCGTTGTAGACATAGGTTTGAAAGCGCAGCACCGAGCCGCGGGCAAACCGTCGATCTACTTCGACCGGAACCGATTGGGGCTCACGTGACTGCGTTTTCTCTCCTTCCGCTTCGGGCCTGCGCTCACCCAGGAACAGGCTGCTCATCGCCAGGCGCGGAGTACTGGTTTTCGGAATCTCGATCCACTCCATCGCACTGCCGGTGCGTCCTGATGATCGTTCGCGCACCGCCACGCGCACTTGATAGAGTCCGGGACGAACGTTCAGATGTTGGTTCCAAATCACCGGCAGCCGTGCCTGTTCGGCGGGCGGCGGCGTCACGGTGAGCACTTGTTTGAAAGTGTAAATCAGTCCGCGATCGTCGATGGCTGCGCCGATTACATCGACTTCACTTTTTTTCTTCGCGCCTTCCGCTTCAAGATCAAAGACTTCACGGGGTAGTTGCATTGACGCTTGCAGCGAAAATGCCGATTCGGAATTCCTCACAAATCCCACGGACAGTGACACGGGCAGCGTGCGCAACGATTGGGACGAGCCGAGGGCCGCCAGGATCTCGACTTCGGGGGTGGGCTTGCCCTTCACATTTTCATTCGCGCGAGAGCTGGGTTTTTCGCTGACGTAATAAGCCCGACGCAGACGCACCTTCAGCTCCGGCCGCCCGGCGACGCTGACTTCAAGATGCGCTTTGCCTCCTCGCTCAACTTCAGAATCAGGCCGCCAGGCAAGCAGGTAATAATTCGAAGTCTCGCTGATCGCTTGTGCCAAATCTCTGTCAAGGTCGGTTGAGTTTATGATCAGGCGGCCGCCAGTTTCGTCGGCCAGCACGTTCAGAGGCTCACGCGGCTCGAGCATCTCGCCCATCGAGACGCCCGCGTGACGGCTGGTCATATCAACGTAATCGTTACTGCTCGCATCTATCGACGATTCCAGAAACGTCCCGCGCATATCGACTGAATAGATGACCGCGCCTGAGCGCGCGGCAATGCGCGTCGCTTGATGCAAAATGTCGAGCGCGCCCGAAGATCGCGGACCAACCATGAATCCATCGGAGAGAAAATAAACGAGCTTGCGCCCCGGCAAGCCGGCCGAAGACTCCATCAGACGCTCGAGCACTTCCAGCGTATTCGTCGTCGCCATCCTGCTTTGGCCGTTGATTTGGCTGATGCGACTGTGCAGTAAGCGGCGGGCCTGCCCGGCGCTGTCGTTGCCGTGATCACCACGGAGCGCGCCCAGACCCATGCCATATTCGAGCTTCACCGATTCCATCAGGTACGCAAACAACTGGCGATTGCCCGAGTCGGCAATCTGACTGGCCACATATTCGCTTATACGCGTTTTGCCGGCGTAGGTCTCCAGATTTTGTTTGTAGCTCAGCCGGCTGATGGCTTCGTGCATCACGACGCTGTTGTCGGTCAATTGCTGGAGGAACCCGATCTGTCCGCTGGAGGAAACAATGGCCACGCGATCTTCCGCGTTCAAACGATTCTCGACGAAATTAAGCAGGGCTTTCCGCGATCGCGCCAGACTCTCGCCGCTGAGATGAATATCGTCGACAAAGAAAAAGATAAGCCGGCCCGGCCGAATGCCGGTCGATACATTCGGTGAAACTGTAACAGAGCGTGTCGCGGTCAACTGACTTGCTTCCGCCGAACTTCCCGAAGCAATTCGTTCGAACATCGAAATCTTTTTCGCTTCGCCGTTGAGCGTGAGGATGAACTGCTCCGGCTTCAAGCCATCAACAAATTGCCCGCGACGATCAAAAACCATCACGTCGGTCTGCACGAGTTCAGTGCTGATGCGCAGAACGTCGTCGGATTGTTGCGGAGGCGGAGTTCCGGTTGGTGTCTGGCTAAGGCCTGGAATGCTCAAAGCCAATAACGAAAGCACCAGGGACGAAGTCGCCCGCGTTAACAGGCGCGTAGCGCTTCTAATCAAAATGCGAAATGTCATTCCGTTTTTAACGAATGCCCCGTCGTGACCTAATTTCAGAATCTCTGTGAACCCTCTGTGGAACTCTGTGTCTCTGTGGTGAAATTATCCTCAGCAAGAATCACCACAGAGACACGGAGAACCACAGAGCATACACAGAGAAAAACAAATTGGCGCGCCAGAGGCGCGCGTACCGTTATTCAATTCTGATTTTGGTCTGTTGCGTCGCATTGATCTTACTAATGTCGTCAGTCACAGTTAGTTCCAGAATGTAATCGCCAGGCTGAATCGAGTTAAGCGGAATGTCTCCGGAGCAAACAATTCGCGCCGGGTCCTGCGATTTCATGGGCACCTTCCGCCATCGACTGCTAACCACGGGTTGCCCCATCCGTAAGAGCCGCGCCTGAAACGACAGGTCAGGAGCCGCCATTCCACCCTGCCCCTGCGTAGCGTTATAGATGAACGCCATGAAACCAAGATGCGCATTTCGCGCAAATCGATGGTCAACGTTGAATTGCACCTGGCCTTTTGAAACATCCTGCAGGGCCAGCAGCAAACTGCTCAGGCTAAGACGCCGCTGGGCCAAATCCGGTATTTCAATCCACTGTTGCGCGCTGCCAACGTGTCCGCTGTTGACATCGCGCGTCGCCACCCGTACCTGGTAGAGGCCCGGCGGTAGCGGCAAACGGCTGTTGTAAATGCTCGATGAGTCCTGGTTCGCGTTGTCCTCAGATCTCGAATCGATATTTAGTTGCGTCTGAAACGAGCCGGCTGGTTTGCCTCGATCGTTGACAATCACGCCGACCACATCGACCGTTGCCCGGCGTTTTCCATCTTTTGCCTGATACGAGAGCGTCTCTTCGGCCACCTGCACTGAAGTTGTCAGCACCGGTCCATGCTCCGGCGTATCCACAAACACGGCCGACACGGAAGTCAGAATTTCATGTTTCGGATTAAGCGAGGTCAGGGCTTGCTGCAAATCGCGATGTGACTGCACCGGGCTGGGAACTTCAGCGATTGCTTTCGGCGGTTGAGCCGGACGGCTGTTGAGAAACCCTCGCGGCAGACGCACCGTGTACTCCGGATGATCGACAACGCGAACGGCAATATTCTTGAAGTTCGTCTGTGTTTCCTCTCGATTGTTGGGCCGCCAGGCGAGCAGATAGTACTGCGAAGTCTCATCGAGAATCTTATTCACCCAGTGATCGAAGTAATTCTGATTGCGGAGCGCCCGGCCGCCCGTGTCTGAAGCCAGGGCATTGAGCGCATCCTGCATCGCAACTCCTTCGCGCAATGACGTGCTCTCCAGGCGATTCTGTTTATCGAACGGGATGTTGTTCGTAGCATCGAGCGCGCCTGAGAACAAACCGCGCGCGTCGATGGTGTAAACAACGACGCCCGATCGCAGGGCTGCATCCGTAACCTCTTTCAGCTTGTCCTGCGGGTTCGCGTTGCGCGGTCCGGTATCCAACAGGAAACCGTCCGAGAAAAAGAACACCAGCTTGCGTCCCGGAAGAAGCTTCGACGATTGCATCAAACTTTCCAGCGACGCGTAAGTGTTCATGATTACCGAAGAGGCTTGCAGCAACATTACGCGCGCACGACTTTTCACTTGCAGCTCGCACGTCTCGCGCCGGTACCTGAGCGGATAGGCTTCCTGCAGGCAGCGGTCAATATAGAACTCAAGGACGCCCGGATCCTCCTTGCGCTCGATCGCGAGGGCCATCACTTCAGTCATGGGCGTGTGCGAATCCGTCAAATCGCCCACTTTGTACGCATGATAATTCAGCCGGTTGGAAGCGGCGCGCAGAACACTTTTGTAGTCGGTAAATTGTTGGAGAAACCCTATGTCCCCGCTCGTGGAAGCAATCGCCACGCGATCGTTTTCGTTCATCTCGCTATCGATGAACTGCGTCAGGGCCTTGCGCGTGCGGGTCAAGCTATCCAGCGAGAGATGCAAATCGTCGATTAAGAAGACAATCGTGCGGCCGCGATTCTCGTTGACTGACGAAGCGGCCGACGCCGCCTTTTCGGTTGATCGAATCCGTTCCTCTTTCGAAGTTCCAGCTTTTACCTGTTCAAAAAAAGCGAGCGGCTGCGGCTTGCCATCGACGATCAGCTCGAATTGCTCGCGGCCGAGGCCGCCGACAAACTGGCCTTTCTTATCAAAGACCATTACGTCGGTTTGAACCAGCTCAGTGTTGATGCGGATGACGTCGTCGGCCGGTTGTTGAGGAGTTGGAGATGGCGTTTGGCCATACAGCGGGGAAGACAGGGCGAGGAGTACCAGTACGCGGGACATTAATCCCGTAGGGATGAAATGTTTATAGCTTCCTGACTGTTTACATTTCATAGCTCCGTAGGAGCGCAAGGTGAATTGAGGTCCCATTTCGCTCCTACGGAGCTTGGACTGTTGTGTGATCGTTATAGCTATAAACATTCTGCTCCTACGGAGCTAAACGGGTTTGGTTGTGACTACGAATCATCTTCTTACCGAAAATGTTCGGCTCTTAAGGCCGCTTCCCTGCTCGCGCAAATGCTTTCTCAATCGCCGCGCGCAGGCCTTCCGCGGAATACTCAGTCAGCACGACGCCGTTGATGAAAAAAGTTGGCGTGGATTCGATGCCATAGCCTTCACCGTCTTCGATGTCCTTGCGCACAACCGGCTCGTACTTGCCTGAATCAAGTTCCGCGTCGAAACGCTTGCGATCCAATCCCAGTTGCGTCGCGTATTTCTTCAGCGAATCCGGTTCGAGCGCCGACTGGTTCTTGAAAAGCAAATCGATGTATTCCCAATACTTGCCCTGGGCCTTTGCTGCTTCCGCCGCCTGCGCCGCAACCAGCGCGTTCGCGTGAACTGAAGTCAGCGGGAAATTGCGCATGACGAAGTGCACGCGGTTGCCATAGGACTTCAAAGTCTCTTCGACGATTGGATACATGCCGCCGCAGGCCGAGCATTGAAAATCAGTGAACTCGACGATGCGCACCGCCGCGTTGGCGTCGCCCCGGGTCGCGCCGCCGCCGAGGCCCACATTAATCACCGGCGGTTCCGGCTCCTTCAGAAAGACTTGCAGTTTTGCGCCGGCCCGCAGTTTCTCAGCCAGCGCGGTCTCCAACTTCGCCTGTTGGTCTTCCTGCAGGTAAACGACGATTGCCGATCGCGCACTGGCCAGGTCGCCCCGGATTCGCGATTTATTTTCTTCGTAGAATTTGGTCACTTCGGCGTCGGTCGGCGTCTTGAGTTTGTCCGTAATTTCCGCGCGCACGATTTCATTCGCGCCAACGTTTTTCTTGTTCGCTTCGGCGATGACCAAAAGGTCGTTGATGCGTCGATCCAGAACCTGATCGCGCGCGGTGTAAATCCGCATGTCGAGTTTGTAAACGTAGGCCTTCATGCGCTCGTTGATCGTATCGACACGCAAAGGCTCGCCGTTGATGGAAGCCAATACGGTCCCGGGCGCCAAATTCGGCGTGTTCACATCGGCGTTCTTGCTGACCACGTTCGTCATCTTCAAACGATTAAGCAGCGCCGTGTGCATCGTCTGGCTGCGTTGATTGCGAATGAAGTTGATCAGCTCGGTGCGAACACTCTCAATCGGCGCGGATCCAATTTGATCGCGGTTGGCGTCGTAGGCTTCCTTGATTTCCTGCTCGGTCGGCGGCGGTATGCGCGAATTAATCTCCGCCTCGATGATGTCCGCCGAAGTCTTGCCGCGCTTCTTTGCTTCCGCGGCAATCAGCATCGAACCCAGACGCGCATCCACGGCGCGCTGGCGCGCTTCTCTGATAGCCCTGGCCGGATCGGTGTAGTAATCACGCAAGTACGGATCGGGATCCTTCATGATGATCTCGTTGACCGTCGGTTCGATTTCAGTGGTCGCAATGGCCTGATCGTTGACGATCGCTAACGTGCTGCCGCCCGGGTCGGGCGTGGCAGCGGGCTTCGGCTGAGGGGTCGGAGTGCTGACCGGCGTCGGCGACGGCTTGGCCGCGGGCCGCGAGGTCCCGCGCCGCGGTGTTTGCGCGACCCCAAGGCTTAGCGCAATCATGAAAATCATTGTGGCAAAGAGAGCGCGATTAAGAATCATGCAACGTGTCTTTCTGAAAGGAGCGCGGACGTCTCGCCCGCCAGCGTGCGCGGCACGCTAAAGAGATTTAGGAACGCGACCGATGATATTTGAATTAAAGAAGTTCGGCAAAACCGTACGCGCTGCGGGTTATGATGCAGTTTAGGGCCCAAGCGGTTTGTCCGAAGCGTCGAGCTTGCCGGATCGAGCTTGTAGATGCTGGGAACGCGGACGTCCCCGCCCGCACCGTTTGGTTTATGACGCCATTAAACTAACCAAAACCGTTCGCGCTTCGCGCTCATTGCGGACGAGGACGTCCGCGCTCCCAGCGCAAAATCAACTTGAACCGGCCAGTTTTTTCACCGTCTCGAGCGTGTCGATTTCATCAGCGTTCTTGTCCGGCCGCAGCCGCACAATGCGCGGAAACCGCAGTGCAAATCCGCTTTTGTGGCGGTTTGATGGCTGAACCCGGTCAAAAGTTACTTCCAAAACTATCCGCGGCTCGACAATTCGCACTCGCCCGTGGGCAAATTGCTGGATGGTGTGAGCGCGAAACCATTCGGTCATCTCGGCGATTTCCGCATCGGTCAATCCCGAATAGGCCTTGCCAATGTTCAGGAGTTCGCCGTCCGTTTCTGAGCGGCGCACCGCAAAGGTGTAGTCCGAAAGCACGCTGCGCCGCTTGCCGTGGCCCAACTCGACCGCAGTCACTACGACATCCAGCGTCGCCAGCGCCCGCTTTAGTTTCAACCATTCGCGTCCGCGGCGACCGGGTTTGTAGAAAGAAGCCGGGTCTTTGATCATCAACCCTTCGTTGCCGCGCGCACGGGCTGCGTCAAATTCGTCGTCGAGCGCCGCGGCTTCGCTGAAACGCTTTGCCTGCGAAAGCCGCACGCGTTCGTTGCCCGCGCGAATAATTTCTTCCAGTCGCGCCCGGCGGGTCGCAAGTGGATCATTAATCAGCACCTTGCCCGTCGCATACAAAAGGTCCCAGCCCACAAACACGACCGGAGTCGAGGCCAGCAGTTCTTCGCTGACGGTCTTGCGGCCCAGACGCTTCTGCAAATCGCTGAACGGGAGAATCTCTTCGCCGCGCGCGGTGATGATCTCTCCGTCGATGATTGCGTCCACCGGCAATTCCCGGAGCGGCGCGTGCAATTCAGGAAAGCGAATCGAAATCTCGTCGAGCGTTCTCGAATAGATCGCGACGCGTCCCTGTTGCACATGTACCTGGGCGCGAATGCCGTCGAATTTATCTTCGACAAAAAATTCGCCAGGCATCGTGCGTTCGACATCGGTCAGATCTGAAGCCGGCGTCGCCAGCATGAATTTCAGCGGATGAAAGAGACGCATTTCGATGTCGTGCAAAGCTCCGGCGCGCGCCCGCACCGCGGCTTCCCCGATATCGCCGCGCAGCATATTCGCCATCGAAACTTCGGCGAGTGGCTGTTTGAAGGCGCGCGAGATTGCATCTTCGACCAGACCTTCGCGCAAACCGATGCGCAGGTCACCTGAGATCAACTTGACCAGATACTTGGCTTCCAACGCGGTCGCCTTAGCAAGTGTTTTCGTGAGCACTTCGGTCTTGGCTTTCTTTCCACGAGTTGTGCTCAGCAACGCTAACAATTCCTCAGTACCCGCGAGCGAAATGCCCGGCAGGTTGCGTGGCTTTGTTTCGACAAAGATCTCGAAGGCGACGTCGCCGCCATCGCCCCAACGCGCGTAGCGCGCGCCCAGACTTTCCGGCGCCACACCTGTCGCGGCAACCAGAGCTTCGCTCAGGATGCTGCCGCCGACATTCGTCGTGCGCGCATCGCTCAGAGCGAACTGCTGGCCGGCAAAGTATCGCGCGGCGCGCGCCAAATCTTCGTCGCTAAGCTGCGCAAAATAATCGCCAAGCAGCGCGGCCTTTTGCAGCTTCTTGGTGGTCGCCGCCACAGCCTCCGCCGTGCGGGCGAATTGCTCGAGAGCGTTAGCCGGAAGATTAGTTTGATTCATTCACTTTGATGTCCGACAAGCTTTAGCTTGTCGGAGCTGAGTGACAAACTGAAGTTTGTCGGACATCGATCACAGCTTGATTGACGGAATTAGAACAGTCAAAGGCTCGTCCTTAAACATGCAAGAATTTTTCATGCGGCAATCTGGAAATTGCTAGTCGCGCGTTCTGTGGCTACAGCCTCAAAGCTCTCTGAAATATGTTGACAGCTTCATCCGAAGAGGCGTAACTTCTGTCGGATCCCGGGCTCCTCTGCCAGTATCACGTGATACTTCAAGCAGCAGCCCACCCTTCCTTACTCACAAAGGAGAACTCTCGTGAAAACCCGATCCCCTCAACGAAAGTATTTCATTTGCATCCTCCTCGTCATTACGGCCACCGTGGTCACTCTGATTTTTGTGCGACGTCTGACGCGCGCAAAAGTCCTAACTCAGGATTCCCAAGAACGACTCATAAAGCGATTGCCACTCGAAGCAAACGAACCAATTTCGATAACCAAAATTACGGTGAGAGGCAAGCCGGTTGGAATTAATGAAGGATTCATCGCGGATGACGATTGGCCCAGCGGGCTAAACTTCTTCATCAAGAACAAGTCTCACAGGTTTATTCTGTTCGCCTCCATCGATCTGAAGTTTCCCAGGCCGCCCGGCTCACAGGGTCTCAAAACCAACTACACACTGGTATACGGCAATCCTGATCTTCAGCTACGTCCGGCTGTGACGCCGGAGCTTTCCACGGGTATTAGTCCCGGGCAATCGGCGACGATTGAATTCCCCCGAGCGAACTTTGACATGATCAGGAAAAGCCTGACCGAGAGAGGTTACCCACCGGGAATCGGGCGTATAGAGTTTTCTATCGGAGCAGTAATATTTCAAGACGACACTATGTGGTACGCCGGCACTTTAATGAGAAGACATCCGCGAGATCCCACCACTTGGATCAATCCCGAGATCTCTCCCGCACCAGATGCCGGATTGCGTAGTCCAATCAAATCTCGCAAGTCTTCCGCCCGATTGGCGGCAGCCAAAAAACAGTTTGCTCATGCACTGGCAAAGCCAATCATTCCGTTCGATGACTGCCATCCCTACGCAATGAAGACTCAACCTGACTGTGGCGTGTACAACGAAAACTGTCACTACTGGAAGGATTACCTAAATACCTCGTACGGTGGACGACTGGGATTTCGTCAATCAAGAATATAGATCCCACCATAACTCGCGCTCCAACTTGCAGGGCTCAGACTTCCTGTCTTTCGAATTCTGGGGGTAGAATGTTTGCCAGCTTAACGGGAGTCAGCCAGAATTGGTTGCGCAACTCTCGGAGATTTGCTTCCCCGACACCCCCAACCCAGTGAGGAAGTGCAATTTGAAAGTCACAAGCTCCATCAATCAAACAACCATCGTGGCAAAAGCGACAGCTCGTTGTGATGACAGAATCTCGTCACGTCGTATCATTCGCGATACCGCTTGTTTCCTGCTGGCTCTCCTCGCCGTGATTGGTTCGGTTCAAACCGCCTTCGCACAAACGGTCAAATTCACTTCTCCGGTTACCTATCCGGCGGGCCGGCCTTTTGTGGTCTCAGGCGGCGATTTCAACGGCGACGGCAAAATCGATTTGGTCGCCGGCGATATCACCAACAACGACGTGGTCATGTTGTTAGGCAACGGCGACGGTACGCTTAAGCCGCCTGTTACATATCACCTTCCGGGCCGCCCTTTCTATCTGGCGCCGGCTGATTTCAATCGGGACGGAAAGCTCGATTTGTTGTTTGCCGACTCTTCGCCGAACAACATCGGCATCTTGATGGGAAAGGGAGATGGATCTTTCGAGCCGGCAGTGAATTATCCGGTTGCGGGCGTTCGGCCCCTGGCGGCTGATTTCAATAACGACGGCAAGCCGGATCTCGCCACGCGCGCCACTACCACCAGCATCGCGGTGTTGCTCAATAACGGCAACGGAACTTTTCAGAATGCCCAAAGCTATCCCGTGCCTCAACCTCTCGTCCGCGTCTTCGCCGCGGGAGATTTCAATGGCGACGGTAAGCTCGACTTGTTCGCTTACGGCGTGAGTAACGGCCCTGACTTGACCGCCAGATTCATCAGCGTCTTCCTCGGCAAAGGAGACGGCACTTTTGAGTCGCCAATTAATGCAAATGGAAACTGGGGCCAGGGTTCGGGTCCCTACTCGATTAGTGTGGGAGATTTTGATCGAAATGGAAAACTCGATGTCGCAGTTTCAGATGAATGGCTCACCGTCTTGAAAGGCAACGGCGACGGGACCTTCAAAACGCCAGGTCCTCGAATGCAATTGAATAACACATCAGCCGATCTAAAGGCCGGAGACTTCAATGGTGACGGAAAGCTTGACCTGGTAACCTCCGGCGTCTTCGCGAGCGGGGCCCTTCAGGTCTTGTTGGGAAACGGCGACGGCACTTTTCAGAATTTGGGAGACCAGATCAGCGGCCGGAGTAGCGTGTCGGTACTCGTGACGGATCTCAACGGCGATACCAGACCGGATTTGGCCGGCAACATCGACGGGCAACTGGCGGTGGCGCTCGTTAATGTGACGCCCGGTAATCCGGACAACACGGACTATTTTGTGCATCAGCACTACGCAGATTTTCTGGCTCGCGAACCCGACGCCGGCGGCTTTGATTTCTGGGCCAATCAGATTGCTTCGTGCGGCGCTGACCCGCAATGCGTCGAAGTAAGGCGAATTAATACTTCCGCATCTTTCTACCTATCCATCGAATTTGGGGAAACGGCTTACCTCGTCGAACGCTTGTACAAGACCGCTTATGGCGATTTCATCGGCACGTCAAACGACGGTGGCGCCGCGCACCAGCTGGCCGTGCCGATTGTGCGTCTGAATGAACTGCTGCCGGATGCGGGGCAGATTAATCAGGATGTGGTGGTGCTGCGTGCGGGTTGGCAAAACGTGCTGGAAACCAACAAGCAGAGTTTCGTTTCTCAGTTCGTTCAGCGCGCGCGATTCGTCGCCGCGCTTCCGCGCTCCACGACGCCCACAGCATTCGTCGATAAGCTGAATCAAAATGCGGGGAATGTCCTTTCAACTTCTGAGCGGGCCACGCTGATTGGAATGTTTGGCAATGCAGTCGATACCAGCAGTGACTCAATTCGCGCGCAAGTCGTCAGGCAAATCGCCGAGAACCGGGGTCTTTACGATGCGGAATTCAATCGCGCGTTTGTGCTGATGCAGTACGTTGGTTACATGCGACGGAATCCCGACGACGCTCCGGAAACTACGCGGGATTACTCGGGCTATGATTTCTGGCTGAAAAAGCTGGACCGGTTTAACGGCAACTACGTCGAGGCTGAGATGGTCAAGGCCTTCATCACCTCAATTGAGTACCGGCAGCGTTTCGTCCAGTAATGAAAGTCAGTACCATCCGCGTCAGCGGATGGGTTAAAGGGCGTAACTTGGCGAACTGGAGAGTTCCTTATCCCATTCGCTTACGCGAATGGTACTGACTCACACGCGCGCGGCGTCATCACTTGTCGGCGCGCCAAAGATGTTCGGGTGCAGAATCTTTGCGAGAATCTCAACACCATCGACTACGCGCGGACCGGGACGACTGAAATACGAAGTGGCGTCCGTCGCCCAAACTTCACCGCTTTTGACCGCCGGTAGATCGTTCCATCCTTCCGGGAGATTTGCGCTCGGTAGTTGACGCAAGATGTCTTCTTTGTAATAACCGCAAGGGATCAGCACGATAACTTCGGGTGCATACTCGCGAATCTCCTGACCTGTTGTGACGACACTCTTCCTACCAGCTTCGCCAAAAGCCGAGTCACCGCCGGCAATCGACACTTGTTCGGGCACCCAATGACCCGGAGCAAACGGAGGCTCCAACCATTCGAGCATCAGCGTGCGCGGGCGACGAGTCAGACCATTCGTCTGTTCGCGAACACGATCGAGTCGCGCGGTCAGATCGCCGACCAGTGCGTTAGCTTCGTTCGCGCGTCCAGTCAATTCGCCAACCATGCGAATGTTCTCGAAGATGTCACTGATCGTGTTCGGCTCAAGCGAAACAACTTTCACGTCGCCTTCAAACATGCGAGCGGCCCGCTCGACGGTTTTGTAACTGACGGCGCAGACTTCGCAAAGCTCCTGCGTCAGAATCAAATCGGGCTTAAGCTCGCGCAGTCTGGTTTCATCCAGATCGTAAATTGAGCCGTGCCCGTCCAATTGCGAGCGCACCGCATGATCGATCTCGGCGCTCGTCATGGTTTCGTGCGAGATGCGGCTCGCCGTCAGGCGTGGCCGGCTCTCGACACTGGCGGGGTGGTCGCATTCATGAGTAATGCCGACCAGGTCTCCTTCGAGACCCAGCGCGCAAACAATTTCAGTTGTCGAAGGTAAGAGCGATACGATGCGCATAAGATGAATCCCAGATTGCGGGAGCGCGTTGAGGGTGTCAAGGGGGCGTATATTGGCACCGTTGCGACATCGGGGCAGTAGCCCGACCGTAAGGGAGGGCGTGAATGTTTGCCTGCGCCCTCCCTTACGGTCGGGCTACTGCCCCGCTTTGCGCGCCCTCTCTTGCTACGAATTTTCCTACACTTCTGTACGCTTGATGGCCGTCCGCGTTACAATCTGTCGGCGGCAAAACAATCACCGCCGGCTGACAAGGCAATGCCACTCTTATTCATCCTCGATTCGCTCGGCAGCACGGAATTGCTCCTGATTCTGGGAGCAGCGCTAATTTTCTTTGGGCCTCGCCGGCTGCCGCAATTGAGCCGCCAGCTTGGCAAGAGCCTTTCGGAGTTTCGCCGCGCGTCTGACGATTTCAAGCGCACGTGGGAGCGCGAGGTCAATTTAGACAACTTCGACAAAGGCATCGAGCCCGACACGACAAATTCCATTCTCGAGAAAGCCACGGACAAAATTCGCGCGGCGCGTGAGGCGGCGGCGCTGGATACCGCCGGAGTATCGGCGACCGCGGAAACAATTGCGCCATCCATTACGCCGGTTGATCCGTCGCTGGTCCAGGCGCGTGAGCCGTCGGCCGAGCCTGAACCCGAAACCGCGGCTCCGCTCGCTTCCGGAAAGCACGAGTGGCTTTAAACTATCCCTACACAGACTGAAGTCTGTGCTACCCAAATGGCCCGCTTGCGATTACTCAAAACTGATAAAGAAAAAGAGTCGCGCGAAGAAGATCTCGGCGGGCAGATGTCCTTCCTGGAACACCTGGATGAGTTGCGCACGCGTCTGATTCGCTGCATTGTTTTCGTGGTGCTGGCAGCCACCGCCGCGTGGTTTGTTTCCGCACCCATGTATAACTTTCTGGCGCGGCCCATCAATCGCGCGTTGGATGAGGCACAGCAACAACGCAAGATCCCGATCGCCGGTCTGAATGGTCAAGTCTCAAGCGTGCCTCTCAATTCGCTTCATCAGAACGACAAACTGCGTTTCGTTTTTCCTGAGACTACGACCTTGGGCCCGGCCCAGCTTCCGGCGGGAGCGTCGGTCATGGCCCGGGTTGATAAAGACTCGCAAGGCAACCTCGGGCTCTTCACCGACGAACCTCTGTCGGCCGGCAGCGACGTGGTTCCGAAAGACGTAAAGCTTCCCATCGATTTCAACAAGGCGTACGAGAAGCTGCCTGATGAAAATGACAAGCTGATCGTGACGACCGCGCTCGAGCCGTTCGCGCTTTATGTCAAAGTTTCGCTTTACGCGGCGATTGGAGTGTCGGTGCCCTTTCTGCTCTGGCAGATCTGGGGATTCGTGTCTCCCGGCCTTTACCCGCACGAACGAAAATACGTGACGCCGTTCGTGACCCTCTCGAGCATCTTCTTCCTTTTGGGCGCGGCCACTGCTTATTACCTGATCTTCCCCCCGGCGGCGAAATACCTTCTGGGGATCGGCGGTGATTTCCGTCTGTTACTGAAGGCCGACGACTATTTCGATTTCATAATCCTGCTGATGCTGGGCATGGGCCTGGTCGCGCAGATGCCGGCGATCACATACGTCCTGGCGCGCATCGGTTTGGTAACGGCGCGCTGGATGCTGAAAGTCTGGCGCATCGCAGTGGTCGTAATTCTGGTCGTGGCCGCGGTCTTATCGCCGACCAACGATATTCCGAACATGCTGCTTTTTGCCGCGCCCATGCTCGTGCTTTACGTGATTTCGATCGTGGTGGCATGGATTAGCGGCCGGAAAAGACGAACCGCTTAGAGGTCAGTACCGGAAGCGTTGGCGACCGGTTATCGCGGGAACCACGAACCGGCGTTCTCGACCCGGTCGCTACCGCTCCCGGTACTGACTCATGTTGAATTGGCTGATTCTAGGCAACTTTCAAGCCTTTCTCCCGCATCTTGACTCTGGTTCGAGCCAAACCTAGAATCCGTTATTAGTCTCCGTGTCCGCGTTACCGACCGACTCATAACTACTGACGCCGAGCAGTCTGAAAGTTTCCGAAGTTTTCGCAGGAGTAATACACATGTCATCAAGCCGATTGCGCCGTCCAGCCATAGCTTTTCTGGCCCTGGTCTTTGCCGTACCTTCCACCTTTGCACAGGACAAGAAGGGGCAGGATCAGGATCCGATGAGCAAGCCTCGCAAGGAAAAAGTCGAGCTGAAAAAAGCTTACAAGGACTGGCTGGACAAGGACGTCACCTACATCATCACTGACGAAGAGCGCAAGGCCTTCAAGAAGTTGGAAACGGACGAAGAACGCGAACGATTCATCGAAGAGTTTTGGCGCCGACGCGATCCCGATCCCGACACGGACGAAAACGAGTACCGCGAGGAATACTACGAGCGCATCGCTTATGCGAACGAACACTTCGCGTCGGGCATACCTGGTTGGAAAACTGACCGCGGCCGGATCTACATCATGTACGGCAAGCCCGACGAGAAAGAGACGCATCCGGCGGGTGGCACCTACCAACGCGAATCGTACGAAGGTGGCGGCTCGACTTCGACTTATCCCTTCGAGAAATGGTTTTATCGGTATCTGCCCGGCGTCGGGTCAGGCATCGAAATCGAATTCGTCGATCCGACGGGCAGCGGTGAATATCGCATCGCGCGAAACCCGGATGAGAAGGACGCGTTGCTGCACATTCCCGGCGCCGGCCTGACACTCGCCGAAGAGATGGGTCTTTCGGACAAGGGCCAGCGCATCACCAATCTCGGCGGCATTGGTAATCCCAACTACACGCGCGAATCGGATAGTCCGTTTTCGCGTTTGCAGATTCTGACGGACCTTCAGCGCCCACCCCAAATCAAATTTAACGATCTGGCGTCGGCGGTCAACACGCCCATCATCGAAGACAATCCACTCAACTTTGACCTGCGCGTTGATTTCTTCCGTCAGTCCGATGACCGTGTGATTACCGCGTTCACGATTCAGACCGATAATCAGAATTTGGTGTTCAAAGACAGCGGCGGCCTGCAGCAGGCGCAGTTGAATATCTTTGCCAAGATTACTCACGTCTCCGGACGCCGCGCGGGAATGTTTGAAGATCCCGTCATCACGCGCGCGACACCTGAAGAGCTGACCGAAGCCAAAGACCGGAAGTCTGCGTATCAAAAAGCCGTGGCGCTGCAGCCCGGCCGCTATCGCGTCGATGTGATCGTTCGCGATATTGAATCAGGCGCGACCGGCGTGCGGCACCAGGGGTTCGAAGTGCCCAAGTATGACACGGCCAAGCTGTCCACTTCGACGCTCGTGCTCGCGACCAAGCTCGAAGGTTTGGGAGATGCGCCGGCGGTGGGCATGTTCACAATCGGCAATGTAAAAGTAATTCCCAACGTGTCGGGCACATTTCGTCGCGGCGCGCCCGTCGGCGTTTACATGCAAATCTACAACGCCGGAATCGATCAAACGACCCTGCGGCCTTCGGTCGACGTCGAATATGCGTTGCTGAAGGACGGCAAGGAAATCGGGAAGCAGGTCGAAGATTGGCGCGGTAACAGCGACTCAGGGCAGCGACTCACGATTGCCCGCCTGATCGATTCGCGTAATCTGGCTCCCGGCGATTATTCCGTAGAGGTACGCGTGCGCGATCGCGTCAGCGGCCAATCGCTGGTGCAGACCGCCAAGTTCGGCATGCTGCCATAACCCGGTACGCACGCCTCTGGCGTGCTTTACCGGAAACCTGATCAACCCCTGGGAAGCACGCCAGAGGCGTGCGCACCAGTTTTGTTTTACCGTTCGTCTCCCCGCTCGTTGCTCGGCCCGCTCACTTTTCCGAAAGGATAAGCCCATGGTCAGAAGCCTCTCGATCAGGATTACTTTTCTGGTCGGATTAGCTCTTTTTGTTCCTGCCGCCTGGTCGCAAAAATCAAAACCAAGCGATCCGCAAGTCAAACCGAACAAAATCAAGAAGGAACCAGACCGGGCGCTCCTTGATTGGCTCCGAAACGTAGGTCCCATCATCACCTCGAGTGAGTTGGACGCCTGGACGAAATTGGAGAACAACGAAGAGCGCGAGAAGTTTATCGAGGAATTTTGGCGCCGTCGAGACACCGATCCAGACACCGACGAGAACGAGTATCGAGAAGCGTACTACGAGCGCGTGGCCTACGTGAACGAGCACTTTAGCTCAGGCATCCCGGGCTACAAAACCGATCGCGGCCGGATTTACTTGAAGTATGGCAAGCCGGATGAAATCGAATCGCATCCGTCCGGTGGTGCTTATCAACGCGACCTTGCAGAGGGCGGCGGCTCGACTTCAACTTATCCGTTTGAGCGTTGGTTCTATCGAAACATTCCCGGATGGTCGGGCGCGAGCATTGAGTTCGTGGATCCGACCGGCACCGGTGAATACCGTCTGGCGCGCAACCCGTTCGAGAAGGACGCCCTATTGCGAATTCCCGGCGCGGCCCCGACGACTGACGGCCGCAGCCAGGCCGATTATGTTCTGGCGTCAAACGGCATCGGAAATCCTTTTTCAATGCGCGAGCAGGATTCGCCATTCAGATGGCAAGAGTTGACCGGCATTCTCAACGCGCCGCTGCCGGGAGTGAAGCTCGATCCATTCGTCCTCGACGGCATCAGCACACCAAGAATCGAAGACAACCCTTTGAGCTTTGAGACAAGTTTCGGCTTCTTCAAACTCGACGACAATCGCGTCATCACGACCATCACGGTTCAGACCGACAATAAAGAACTGTCCTTTCATGACAGCGGCGGCATTCAAGTCGCTTCAATGAATGTTGTCGGACGTGTTACCAACGTGTCCGGCCGGCGCGTGAGTTTCTTTGAAGACGCGGTGAAAACGACGGCGACGCCGCAAGAGTTGACCGAGGCCAGGGAACGCCGCTCGGCTTATCAAAAGACCATCATTCTCACACCGGGTCACTACAAAGCTGATTTGATTATCCGCGATACCGAAAGCGGCGCCGGCGGTGTGCGACACCTCGGCTTTACAGTTCCGAAATTTGGCTCAGAGCTGGCGACTTCATCACTAATCCTCGCTTCGGTGCTGGAGCGAATCAACGACGAAACTGCTTCGCGTCTCTTCATGATCGGCGATCAAAAAGTCATTCCGAATACTTCCGGCACGTTTCACGTAGGATCGCCGGTGGGCGTTTATATGCAAATCTACAACGCCGGCATCGACCAAACGACACTCAAGCCGGCCGTCGATGTCGAGTACGTTCTGATAAAGGACGGTAAAGAGTTGGGACGGCAAATCGAAGACTGGCGCGGCACAAAAACAAACGATGCGCGCCTGACCTTGTCTCGTCTCATCGATTCGCACCGGCTGGTCCCGGGCGAGTATGGAATTGAAGTGCGCGTGCGAGATTTCGTAACGGGCCAATCACTCGTTCAGAAAGCCAACTTTAAGATTGAGAAGTAACCCTTAGCCCAGCCCGCGAAGCGGGCGTCAGCGTAAAGCGTGGGGCGTGAGCCCCAGGATTAGAGCGCATCCTTTGTCGAGCCCGCAACGGCGAGCGATAGCCGTTAATCGAACTACTAACATGTTCAAATGTCGTGGCCTCGAAGTTTGCGCGAGGTTTTTAACGCCACCTCTGTCGCCCGCTCCGCGGGCTTAATCAATGCTTTTACCTTGGGCCCGGGCTCACGCCCCGGGCTTTATGCCGTCGCGCGCTCCGCACGCTTTTTCTGAGGGTGCTAGAATCTAATCTCCAATGCAATTGCTTCATCTCACGAACTTAACTCAGGCCGAGCTGTCTGAATTCATAACCTCTCTGGGCGAACCTGCGTATCGCTCCCGGCAGATTTTCCGGGGCGTGCACGCGCGCCGCCTGTTGTCGTTTGAGGCGATGACCGATCTGCCGAAAGAGTTGCGGGCAAAGCTCCGGTCGCGGGCCGTTATCTCAACCTTGACGCTCGAGTCACGCTACATTTCCACCGACGGTACGCGCCGCTATCTTTTCAAGACGCACGACAATCGTCCCGTTGAGACTGTCTTTATTCCGGAAGAGCGTCGCGACACGATTTGCTTTTCTTCACAGTCAGGCTGCCCGTTGCAATGCACGTTTTGTTTGACGGCGCAGCTCGGCTTGCTGAGAAATCTCACCGCCGGAGAAATCGTCGAACAAATTATCGTCGCGCTGAACGATGCTTACGGCGTGAGCGTGAAAACGCCGCGCGGCACAAACCTGGTCGGCATGGGCGCGGGTGAGCCGTTCCTGAATTTCGACGAACTAATTAAGGCGATTCGCATCATGAAAGAACCGGGCGGCCTGCACATCGTGCCGAACCGCATCACCGTATCAACGGCGGGGATTGTGCCGCGGATTCGCGAACTCGCCGGCGTTCCGGATCGTCCGCATCTCGCGATCTCTTTGGCGGCGCCGAATGATGAGCTGCGCGATCACTTAATGCCCATCAACAAGAAGTGGCCGATAGATGAACTGATGTCCGCGTGCAAGGAATTCGAAAAGTCTCTGAAGCCGAATGAACGATTCACGTTCGAATATGTGATGCTTGACGGCGTCAACGATTCCGACGAGCAGGCGCGGCAGCTCGCGAATCTTTTGAATCGTCATGCCTTACGAGCGAAGGTAAATTTGATTCCGCACAATCCCGCGGATCCGCTGCCATACCAGCCCTCGTCGTTCGAACGCGTCGAAGCGTTCCGCAAGGTTCTGGAGGCCAAAGGTGTGCACGCTTTTGTGCGACGGCCGCGCGGGCGCGATATCCTGGCGGCGTGCGGGCAACTGGCGGCGCGGGGCGGCATTGACGTTTCAAGAGGCGCTGGAGTTGACCTAATATCCGGTTGAAGGTTTCTGTAGCCCAGGCGTTTACGCCTCGGTGATAAACAGGAGGTGCGATTTAAGGCACTACCCTACTAACCTAACAATGGCATCCCGGCGGCTCGCGCGTGTAGAATGTGCAAGCGTCTTCATTCGTGAATATGGCATTACCGGAACAATTCTTACCCGCTATTACCGCTGAAGAGTATTTGCGGATTGAACGGCATTCAGAAATCCGTCATGAGTTTCTTGATGGGATTGTCTATGCCATGGCGGGCGAGACTCCTGACCACAGTACCATTTGTTACAACCTAAGCGGGATCACCCATGAGCAACACCGAAATAAACCCTGCCGGGGATTCTCTCCAAATATGAAGGTGCGCGCCGGCATTGGTGCTTTGTATGCCTATCCCGATTTGATGATTGTCTGTGGGGAACCCAAATTTCACGACCAGCGTGGCGATGTCCTGCTCAACCCGACCGTAATTTTCGACGTTCTTTCGCCCTCAACCGAAAAATACGATCGCGGTGAGAAATTTCGTCGATACCGCACTGAAATCGAGAGCTTGAAAGATTACGTGCTGGTGTCACAAGATCGAATGCGCATTGAACATCATCATCGCGAGAGTGACGGCACGTGGAGTTCGACGGAGATAAGCGGGCGCGAGAGTTCACTTCTCTTGAATTCAATTGAATGCCAACTGACACTGTCGGAAGTGTATCTAAACACCGCGGTAACTAACTAGAACAATGCAGAATCTCTTCAACAAAGAACATATGAATCGATCAATAAAGCTGCTGGTAATTGCGGGGCTTATCACCTTTGCCCACGGTTCTTTCGCCGCGCCCGCACCCGAACCTAACATCAGCGCCGTGGGCTATTTTTCCACCGACAAGGTCCAGCGCGGCCGCACGGTGCGCGTGGGAATCGTCATCGACATTCCCAGCGGCTATCACATCAACTCAAATAAGCCGCTGGAGAATTATCTCATCGCCACTCAATTAAAAGTTGATGCGCCGAGCGGCATCAAAACCGGCCCGGTGAGTTATCCGCGGGCGCTGCTCAAGAACTTCAAGTTCTCAAAAAACAAATTGTCGGTTTATGAGCGTCAGATCATCCTGCGATTCGACGTGACGGTGCCCGCTAATTATTCCGGGGGCTCAATAGATCTGAAAACGCACGTCCGTTTGCAAAGCTGCAACGACGAAGTTTGTTTCCCGCCGAAAACCTACAACCAGGACTTGCGCATCGGCGTCGTCGGCGCAAGCGACAAAGTGCAACGAACGAACGGTTGGGTGTTCAGCGGACGATAAGAGCAGGCCCGATATCTCTTAACGGACCTCGCGCAATGTTCCCTTGGGCCACTTCGGAAAACGTATTAGCCCGCTAGCGACCGGATAAAACTAGAACCCAATCTATGTTCCAGGAATTTCAAATCCCCGCTTATGCCGGATTCTGGATGCGCGTGGTTGCATACATTATCGACAGTTTGATCATGTCGGTAATTTTCGTTCCGTTGGGGATAATCCTCGGAGTATTTTTGGCCGGCGCCGGCATCGATCAGAACTCAATCGAGTTCCAGCTGATTAATCTGAGTTCTAACGGCGTTTCATTGCTTGCCGGATGGATGTATCACGGATTCATGGAGAGTTCATCCTGGCAGGGCACGGTGGGGAAGAAGGCCCTGGGCTTGAGAGTTACCGACTTGGACGGCCACCGGATAAGTTTCGCGCGGGCCACGGGCAGATACTTCGGGACAATTCTCTCAGGCATGATCTGCTTCATCGGGTTCTTCATGGTCGCCTTCACTGAAAAAAAGCAGGCACTGCACGACATGATGGCGGGAACCTTAGTGCTAAGCGGGCCGGCGCCGGCGAGTCAGCCGCTGCCACCGCCGCCGCCGGATTTTAGCTACCGGCAATCTGAATATACGCGCAATCTGTAACACACTGCTTAAGGAGACTTATCATGGCCGAACAAGAAAACATCGCCGTGGCCCAACAGGGCTACAACAATTTCCAAACCGGAAACATCGTCGCCCTGGTGGACCAGGTCACCGACGACATTGTCTGGCAGTTGCCGGAAGTAGAAGGCGTCGCGCTCTCAGGAACGCGGACGGGCCGTGACGGCGTAACGGAGTTTTTTGCGACAGTCGCCCGCGACCAGGATGTGATTGAATTCGAACCACGCGAGTTTGTCGCCCAAAATGACAAAGTTGTGGCGCTCGGACACTATCGCTGGCGCGTCAGGAAGACCGGGCGCGATTTTGCATCCGACTTTGTTCACGTGTTTACGATTCGTGATGGCAAGATCGCCGCGTTCCGCGAGCATTTCGATACTGCCGTAGCTGCGGCGGCCTATCGACAAGCGATGAGCGCGTGAGCTCCGTCAACGCCGGCCAATGACTGCCATCAGACGTCCGACGCGGCCATGCAGTTTTTTCTCGCGGCGATAAGAAAAGAAGAGGTCGTTTCGATCCATCGTGCAGAAGGGCGCCACGTGAATGTGATCGGCCGGGACGCCCGCGCTGATCAACTGTTCGCGATTGGCACGATGCAGATCAATTAGCGCGTGACCGTCGCGCGTCACAGTCAATAATTGATCAGCCTGCGGAAATCGTTCTTTGAAAATGCTGATTACGTCGCTGCCGACTTCGTAACAGCAGGCATTGGCCGCCGGACCGATCGCGGCGCGCAGGTTTCGCGCGACGGCGCCGTATTCGCTTTCCAATTTTTCAATTGCGAGCCGGATGATTGATGACGACGTGCCCCGCCAGCCGGCGTGGACTGCCGCAAACGCGCCCGTTAACGGATCGCCCATGAGGATCGGAACACAATCAGCCGTCTTGACCGTCAGCAAAACGTTCGGCGTCGTACTTACCAGCGCGTCGCAATACTCATCGTCGCCGAGCACGCCCGGCTTTGGCTTTGCTTCCGCTTCAGAACGAACGACGCGAATGTCGGCGCCGTGAACTTGCCAGCAGCCGGCCAGCGTCCAGTTATCATCAAAGAGCTTGAGGAAGCGGCGGCGATTCTCGTAAATATTTTCCGCGTCGTCTTCGTTGAAGCCGGCCAGATTCAGAGAGTTTTCCGGCATCGCGCTGATGCCGCCGATGCGAGTCGAAAAAGCATTTGTGAAACCGTCCGACTCGAGAGCCGAACAAACCAACGCGCGCACACCGTCGCGTTCGCGCCAGTAGAAACCGGCAGTTTCAATTGCGGGATCGTCTGTGATCATTTCAATCGGAGTTGACATTATCGAAGTTCGCCGCGTGCGCGAGACCATTGAGCGCACGCCGCGTTTTGCCGAGCGGGTCTTTACTGACGCCGAGCGTGCGTACTGCGAGTCGCGCGGCGCCGTGGCCGCCCAACATTATGCCGCGCGCTTCGCCGCAAAAGAAGCGGCGCTGAAGGCCTTGCAAACCGGTTGGAGCGGCGGTATCAGTTGGCAGGACGTGGAAGTTGCGACCAAAGATTCGGGAGCACCGTTGATTTTGTTTCACGGTCGCGCCCGCGAATTGTACGAAGCAAGCGGCGCGACGGCCGCGCATATCTCGATAGCGCATACGACTGAGCATGCGGTGGCGGAAGTGATTCTGGAGAAGAATTAGAACGGTTGGGTCCCGATGGTGCCGAGTCGGAGATTTCGCTCCATCAGGAGCGAGATGTTTATAGTTCCCTGAGCTGTAAGAAGCTAAAGCTCCTTAGGAGCGCAATCAATGTTTCGCACCTAAAGGAGCTACTAAATAATCCTTCAACCAATCTATATACATTTCGCTCCTACGGAGCGAATCATTTACCCGCAGCCCTCATCTCATTCACCAGAATTCTTCGCCCTTGGTTGTTCGTCTCAACGCGCGTGTCCTGAAGCGAGTTGGATTCTGCAGGCAAATTCTGCTGCCGCCTTCCCGGCGCACGCGGCGTTTCCGGTTTGTTAACCATTGCGGTCTGCAGCACGGGCGCAGTTTCAGATTCGGCAAAATAAATATTGTGACGGAAGCATTCTGAAGTCGGCGCCTGCTGAGTCAGCAACGCCACGAGTTCATGCGCCGGGCATTTTCCGGTGGCCAGTCCATCGGTGTCCGGATCGATTTCCGCCAACGTAACTCCTTCAGGCTGCGCGAAATACTTGCCGCCAAGCTCGGGCCGCAAATCGACCGCGCTCTTCATAAATTCCGCCCAGGCCGGCAGCGCGGCTTCCGCGCCCGTCAATCCAAGTTGCCGGTTGTCGTCAAAGCCAATCCAAACAGCGCAAACCAAATTCGGCGTGTAGCCGACAAACCAGCCGTCGCGCGAAGTTCCCGTCTTGCCGGCAATCGCGGTGTTCTTGATCAAACCACGCGCGGCGCGCGCGGTCCCGTGATCGACCACGCCTTGCAGCATGTCCGTGATCATGAAAGCAGTTGTCGGCGCGATGGCTTGGACGGTTTCCAAATCAACATCGCCGGCAACAACCTGCGGATGAATCTTTTTTCCGCCGTTGGCAAACGCGGCATAAGCGGCGGCGATTTGGAGCGGCGTCGCTTCCGTAGTTCCCAGGGCCAGCGCCGGGTACGGCTTCGGTCGCGGCAAGCCAAATTTCAGCGCGGTGTTCGCGACTCGCGCCAGCCCGGTCTGGATGGCCACATCCACGGTGACGACGTTGAGCGATTTAATCAGACCGTCGCGCATCGGCACGTCGCGCATCGAAAAACCTCCGCCATAGTTCTGCGGGCGATACTTCAATTTGCGATCGTAAGTGAATTCCTGTGGCGCGTCCCTGAACATTCGCAACGGCGACATGCCGGTTTCGAGCGCGGCGGCGTAAACCAAAGGCTTAAAGACTGAGCCGGGCTGGCGCTGCGCATCAGACGCGCGATTGAGTTGTGACTCGGCATAATCACGACCACCGATCATCGCAAGAACATTTCCAGTGTTGGGATCGATTGCAACAAAGGCAGCCTGCGGCGTCAGTCCGCGCGGTTTGTAAATTTTGTCGAGACTTTCAAGCTGATGCTTGATGGCGTCGGCGGCCAGCTTCTGAAGATCAAGATCCAGCGTGGTAATTGTGGGAGCACTTTCAGGGAGCGCGGGCATCCCTGCCCGCATTTCGCGCGAAGCGCGCTCAACGCCCTCCCTCACGGTCGGGCTACTGCCCCGTTCGCCGACACGCTCCACATAATCAATAAAGTATGGCGCGACCGATTCGCGCGCGGGATCGAAAGCCGCCACCGTCAGCGGATCCTTTGCGGCCGCGGCGGCTTGAGCGAGAGTGATGAACCCATCGCGCACCATCGTGCCCAGCACCGTGTTGCGCCGCGCAACCGCTGCCTCGTTTTGTCGCACCGGCGAGTACCGCGTCGGGCTCTGGATCATGCCGGCAAGCGTCGCCGCCTCTGCCAGCGTCAAGTCCTTTAATTCTTTTCCGAAATAGATGCGCGCCGCCTGGCCCACGCCGCGGACCGCGATGGCCCCGCGTTGTCCAAGAAAGATCTCGTTGCAGTAGAGCGCGAAGACATCCTGCTTTGACACGCGGCGCTCGATCGTAAACGAGAGCATGGCTTCCGCGAACTTGCGGCGCAGTGTTCGCTCCGGTGTCAGATAAGTGTTCTTGACGAGCTGCTGCGTGATCGTCGAGCCACCCTGGCTCCCAACAAGTCGGGATTCTTCGCCGGCGTTGCGCAGCAGGGCCCGACCCACGCCAAAGATATCCACCCCGGAATGATCGAAAAAGCGTCGATCCTCGATCGACGTAATCGCTTGAACCAGGACCGGGGGAATATCTGCAAAAGAAAGTTGAGCGCGCGCCCCGCTCTTAGTGACCGAGTCGTTGGTCAACGATTCCGGCGCGAGCGTGAACGCGTCGAGCGAGATGTCGTCGCCGGTTAAGCCGGAGATTCGTCCTTCGGAATCAAAATTCACCCGAACGGTGGACGGGAATCCGCCATTGTTGTTTGGCCGAATGTCTACAGCATTCGTGTTTGCCGAGAAGCTGCCGTTCCAAACTTCGCTGGCTGCGTCGCTTTCAATGTAACCGGCCGAACGGAGCACTTGAGCCAGGCCCGTGCTGGAATATTTCTGCCCGGCGCGCAGTGTTCGAGGCGCAGCGTAAATTCCGCCACGGCTGATGAGATAGCCATGCGCGAGTCGCGCGTCAACGATTCTGGCGTAGGATCGATAAGAGCGAATCAGGAAAACTGCAGATGAGACTGAGGCGAGCGCGAGAACTAAAATCGTCAAGCGAACAAAGAGCCGTAGCTTTCGAGCTTGAAGCCTCGCGGCTGGTTTGTGGGGATGGCTTGTTTTCTGGAATCCCATTTCGGGCTTTCATGCGCCAATAATCGCAAAGCCTCCTGAGGGAGGCTTTTTTGAAATCCTGCACTTCCTATGCCCGGGCGTGAAACGCCGGGGCCAGGGAACGAGCGATCCATCAGTTTAATCCGTTGCTTCTATTAAAGTGCGAATGAGGGCCGAATTCTTGAGGTGAACGGAAGTCAGTACCGCCTGCGTAATCGAGTGGGTTCAAGCGCCAACTGCGGTAAACGCAAACCCATCCGCTGACGCGGATGGTACTGATTCAATGCCGGCGCTCCCAGAATGCGGACAAGTCCGCCTTCTAAACGACTTTTCGTGTTCATTTGTGGCTATTGATCTAACCGGTTGCCGCCGGCGCCAATAAAGACGCGGGTGTCGCCTTTTCGATCATCGCCTTGATTTCGCCGATCGATTCCAGGCCGGCTTCGTAGCCAAGCTTTACCAACTCCGGCGAACGCCGCGTCTGGTCCCAGCGAATATGGCCGATCTTCGGCGCTATCAGCACGTTCGCGGTGTCTCTCTCCTGATTCGACACAATGCGCTCGACGCCAGAGAAGACGTGGGCCATGACTCCGAGCGCTGTCCGCGGCTCACTAAAAAATTTTACGCCATCAAAATTGACGTCAACCGCGATAACCAGGTCCGCCCCCAGCTCGCGCGTGTGTCTGATCGGAAGGTTACAAAGGATGCCGCCGTCTATCAGGAAGCGACCCTCGCGATCGCGCACCGGTGTATACAGCGCGGGCACGGCGCAACTCGCGCGAATAGCGAATGGCAAGTCGCCGGTGTCCCGAAATACGAGCGACTCTTTTTTGATAAGGTCGGTCACCATAGCCCCGAAGGGAATTTTCAGATCTTCGAAACGTGTAATAGGCAAGCTCTTCTTCAGAAACTTTTCCAGGCCCGCGTTCGTCTGCAAACCCAATCGTGAAAAGGCCAATCGCGAGGCATGTCGCCAGCGAAAGCCGCGCGCCATTTCCTCAAGCTGATCGATTGAGAGACCGCTCGCGTAACAACCGCCGATCAGCGCGCCGGCTGAGGCCCCGACAATTGCATCGATAGGAATTTTGTTTTCTTCGAGCGCGCGCAGCACGCCGACGTGCGCAATGCCGCGCGCGGCGCCACCTGAGAGCGCCAGCCCGATGCGCGGCCGATCAGAACTGCCATTGCCTGCGATCATTGAGGGACTCGCGTTGTCTAATCCGGGATTGGTAGTGATGTTATGAAGCAAGCGCCTCCTCCGTGAGTGCTAGACTCACGGCAGCTCTGTGACATGGAGGCTGAAAG
>UEXV01000049.1_pt1 | contig 79957 bp, 61 predicted proteins | sample 4301181 | NCBI WGS metagenome assembly UEXV01 (sample SAMEA4773175, study PRJEB27434) | metagenome | biome: 2259; feature: agricultural soil; material: soil | place: USA | collected 2014-09 | depth 0.25 m | reverse complement strand
ATATGGTGCCCGCTAGTAGATTCGAACTACTGACCCCTCGCGTGTGAAGCGAGTGCTCTACCACTGAGCCAAGCGGGCATATCTTTTAAGCAAGTTTAAGCTATGACGCAACTTCTTTCAATTCCAAGGCTTTAGCGTCCTCGCCGTCCGTTCCCAGTTCCTTGTGTTCCTTAAATCCCGTAAAACAGGCCAACACGCAATGCCATGTGCCTGAAATCACGATTGGCGACGGCGACGAAATGGTTGCTGCAGGAAGACCAGTTCACTTATCGGAGGACGAAGGTGCCGGAGAAAATCAGTTTGCTATTTCTCTTGACGAATACCTGGCTACGCATTCAAGCGTGAAAAACAATTTCTCAGCATCGCCGCCGACAGCGTATATTTCTCAAATGCGAGTATTAGTGACGGGTGGCGCGGGTTACATTGGCAGCGTCGTGACCGAAGAGTTGTTGAATGAAGGCCACGACGCATTCGTTTACGACAATCTTCAGAAGGGACATCGCGCCGCTGTTGATCAGCGTTCGCACTTCATTCAGGCGGATTTGATGGACGGCAAAGCTCTGCGTGACGCACTCAACGATCACGCTATCGAAGCTGTTGTTCACTTGGCAGCAGATTCCCTGGCCGGTGAATCAGTCGAGCATCCTGCCCGTTACTTTCGGAACAATGTCGTCGCCGGGTTGAACCTGCTCGAAGCAATGCGCGATTGCCGCGTGACGAAACTCGTCTTTTCCTCCACCGCAGCTGTGTACGGCGACGGCGAAAAGCAACCAATCGAAGAAACGGATCCCGTTCATCCGACCAATCCTTACGGCGAATCGAAACTCGCATTCGAACGGATGTTGTTTTGGTGGGAGCGAGCTTATGGGTTGCATTATGTCAGCCTTCGCTATTTCAACGCCGCCGGCGCCAGCAGCCACTTTGGCGAATGGCATGATCCGGAAACTCACCTGATTCCACTCGTGTTGAAGGCGGCCAAGGGCATGCTGCCCGAGGTGCGCGTTTTTGGCGAAGACTACGCGACCCGCGATGGCACATGTGTCCGCGACTACATTCATGTAGTAGATCTGGCGCGCGCGCACCTGCTCGGGCTTAAGGTCGTTGACGAGCGCAGCGCGATTTACAATCTCGGCTGTGGCGGTGATGGCTACACGGTGAAAGAGGTGATCGACACGGCACGCAAGGTTACTCAGAATGAGATTCCCACACGAATCGTTCAGCGTCGAGCTGGAGATCCGGCAGTCTTGATAGCTAGCTCTGCCAAGATCGAGCGGGAGTTGGGCTGGCGACCAAGGTTTCAGGAGCTAAGCGTAATCATTCAATCCGCCTGGGATTGGATGAATGCGCATCCGCAAGGGTATTGAAATTCGCCCGCTATTAAGAGAGCGAGGTGGGTAGCGATTTGGAATTCCTCGGCGGGGTTTCAGATCGCTTCTTCTCTGATGTCTCTTTGCGGTCTCCGTATCTCTACGGTGAAATGTTTTTGGAAGTAGATCTCACCACCGAGGCACAGACAATTCACAGGCACAGAGTTACAGCCTTCCTTCCAAGCTTAACAACCAGAGAACTTCAATCGGGGACACAACTCAAAGATCTAACGCGGGGTTATCGCATCCAGCGCGCGCGTCGCTGTTCATAAGAAGCGATCAGACTCTCATGTTTCAGAGTTAGATCGATGTCGTCGAGTCCTTCCAGCAAACAAAAACGTTGAAAATCAGAAATCGAGAAGCCGGCAGAAAAGCCCTCAGGCGATCGATGTAGAGCAGGGCAGGCTCGCCATCAGCAGCGCGCACGAGGTGCGCATCCCAGAGTTTCTCAAAGAGAGCCGGTGAAGCGGGCGAAAGGATTTGGAGCGCGGTGGAATCCCGATCTGTTCGGGAGACGCGGTTTGGATGACTGCGAAACCGCCCGCTCAGCCAAAGCGACGTCGACACTACGCTGTGCCGACGCACTCCGAATCTGTCGTTGCCGCGGGTTGAAAGAGCACATCAATATCTACTTACCCAGTCGCAGCATCACCACTCCGTGTCCCGGCACCGTCACCGAATACTCAGGTCCGGGCCACGGCACATCCTGATGCAACCAAAGATCTCGCAGGCGTCGCTTGCCTTCGATCCCGATGTCCGTCCACTTCACGGTCATCTTCGCCGGCTCGGTCGCTCGATTGAAAAACGTCACGGCGTGCGCACCGCCGGACAGTTCACGGCTCCAAATTTCCTGATCACCCGACTTCCAAACCTGTTTTCCTTGCTTGCCGAGTTTGTCCTGATCCACGGCAATCACTTCGCGATTCGTAAGAATCGCCAGAATCTCAGGGCTCATGCTGCGCAGATCGTTTCCCGCCAGAAGCGGCGCGGCCAGCATGCACCAGAGACTCATGTGAAGTTTGTATTCCGTTTCCGTCATTGCGCCGTTACCGATCTCGAGCATGTCGGGATCGTTCCAATGCCCCGGCTTGGCCCACGGCGCGAGGTCGTTCTGGCTGAATCCAATTCGTGTCATCGAATCCCACGCGTCGCGAATGTCGCCGGTCGTACGCCAGAGGTTTCCACCGACGTCGGCGCCCCACTTCCAAACATCCAGCCGTCCGTACTGGCACAGGCTGTAGACGATGGGCCGCTTCGTCTTCAGCAGCGCCTCGCCCATGATTTGATAAACGGCCGGCATCTCTTCGTCGGTGTAGAGCGTGCGCGCTCCGCACCAGTCGTATTTTAGATAATCAATTCCCCACGCCGCATAAGTACGCGCGTCCTGCTCTTCGTGACCATAACTTCCTTCATAGCCGGCGCAGGTGTTTGGTCCGGGTGACGAGTAAATTCCGATCTTCAAGCCTTTGCTGTGCACATAGTCAGCCAGCGCCTTCATGTCCGGAAATTTCTTGTTGGTGAGAATGTTCCCTTGCGCGTCGCGGCCGGCTTCCCAGGTGTCATCAATATTAATGTAGAGATATCCCGCTTCTTTCATTCCGTTACCGGCCATCGCGTCGGCGATGCTGCGGACGGTTGCATCGTCCACGCGACTGGCGAATTTGTTCCAACTGTTCCAACCCATCGGCGGCGTTCGCGCCAATCCGTTGTCTCGTACTTTGTGCAAAGCGGGAAGAAGATTCCGCGCCGGCAGAGCGCCTTCGCCTTCGGGCGCGCGCACGGCCACCATCTGTGTCGGATTGTCAGTCGGCCGCCGCCGCGTCGAGACGTGCAACTCGTTTCCCGCCAGCTTTACTTCGTACTGGACTTTGCGTTCGCTCTTTCCATCCATCATCGAAGCGTTCAGCGTGAAAGTCTCAGGACCGCCGGTGCTTTCCTTGATGTAATAGAAGAATTGCGTTACGCGGATCGTGCCGGTGATGCGCGGCCCGTCCTGCGTCAAGTTCAAATATGTCGTGCGGAAGGTGCCGTCGTTATTCGGCGTGCGCACCACCCAGTTACCGGTCATGTCCGAAGTTTGTTGCGCGGTGACCAAGCCCGCGACGACACTCGCGATCAAGATCGCCGTTACGAGAGCCAGACTTAGCTTAAGACCAATGTGCCGTTGCTTCATCGGTGTAGCCTCCATTTTGGAAAGTGGCACAGACTTCAGTCTGTGAAATCGTTTAGAAGTCCGCCTCTAACAAGCAGAAGATGAATCACAGACTAAAGTCTGTGCCACAGTTCTTATGCCACCGAGAACTTCCATATCGTCGTGTGTCGATACTCTTCTCCGGGCTGCAAAATCGTCGATGGAAATGACGGTTGGTTCGGCGAATCGGGAAAATGCTGCGTCTCAAAACAACAGCCGGAGTGCTTTATATAAGCCTGGCTGTTTTTGCCAACGATGCTGCCGTCCAAAAAATTACCGGAGTAAAACTGCATGCCGGGTTGAGTTGTAAACACGTCCAGCACTCTGCCCGCGATTGGTTCATAGACGGTTGCCGCTCTGGCTAACGATCCTTCGGCGCTGCGCAGCACATAGTTGTGATCGTATCCCCCGGCCAGAGTGAGTTGCTCGTAATCGTCATTGATCCGCGCGCCGATTGAGGTCGGTCGCGTGAAATCCATCGGAGTACCTTTGACGTTTCGTATTTCCCCCGCCGGGATTAAACCACTCCGAATCGGAGTGAACGCATCGGCATCAATCAACAATTCGTGGTCAAGGATCGTTCCGCCGCCGGCGAGATTGAAATAGGAGTGATTCGTCAGATTCACGATCGTGTTCTGATCGGTCGCAGCGAAGTATTCAATTCGCAGCTCGTTGTTTGTGCCGAGGATGTAGGTGACGCGCACCTGCAAATTCCCGGGATAACCTTCTTCGCCGTCGGCACTCAGGTAACTCAGCTCAAGGCCGTTCCCGTCAATTTCTTTGGACTCCCAAGCTACCTTATCAAAACCCTTTTGCCCGCCGTGTAAATGGTTCGGCCCGTTGTTTTGGGCCAGCGCGTAGCTGGTTCCGTTGATGGAAAACCTACCGCGCGCGATCCGGTTGGCATGACGGCCAATCAGCGCGCCGAAATACCTTGACCTGTTCTCGTAGCCTTCCAGCGTGTCGTGGCCAAGCACAACATCAGCGACGTTTTCTTTACGATCCGGGACTTTGAGCGACGTGATGATGCCGCCATAGTTGATGATCTTCACCTCCATCCCACGATCGTTCGTGAGCGTGAAGAGATGGATCTCTCGCCCGTCAGAAGTCTTACCAAAGTGTTCTCGCCTGATTTCCATGGCTTCTCTGTTCGATCGTTATGTCGGATTCAATTCTGTTTCGGTAAACGATATTGTTTGGATCCGGCCTCCGAGCCCGAAGAGAACAATAGTCCCGAGGAGGGGCAGCAAGCCGGCTATGATCAATATCGGCGTATAAGAAAAATGGTCGACCACCCACCCGGTCGTGAGCACATAAAGGATCGCACCTACTCCTGCACCCACGCCGCCGAGCCCAGCCACTGCGGCGACTGCCTGCTGAGGGAAGAAATCGCTCGGCAAAGTTTGCACGTTATTGATCCAGCACTGAAAACCAAACGTCACGACGCTGATGAATGCCAATGCGACGAACGCGCTGCTCGTCAAAGCTGCCGGGATGCCGGCAACCATGAAAAGCGCACCGGCAACAATCACAAACTTACGCGCTCGGTTGGCGGACCATCCTCGCGAAATCAAATGACCCGAGAGCCAGCCACCCAGCAAACTGCCCGCGTCCGCCGTCAAGAACGGAAGCCACGCGAACATTCCAATCTTTTTCAGATCAAAACCGCGCGCATTGTAGAGATAGAGGGGCAGCCAGGTGATATAAAGCCACCAGACAGGATCCGTCAAAAATCGCGACAGCACGATCGCCCATGTCTGACGAAATCGTAACAACTCTCGCGACGAGATCTGCCGGCCGAGGACTTCCGGTGATCGTCCTTCCTTAATGAGAGCGTATTCCTCGGGTGTAATTGCCGGATGCCGTTCAGGACTTTCGTAGAACAGCAACCATAGCGCCAGCCAAGCGAAACCGAGTGAGCCCGTCACCAGGAAAGTGATCTGCCATCCAAATCGCAACTGCAACCAGACGATCAGCGGCGGCGCCAGAATCGAGCCGACGCACACGCCGCTGTTAAAGATACCCATCCCGATAGCCCGCTGCCGGACAGGAAACCATTCGGCAATTACCTTGGCGGCGCCCGGCCAATTACCCGCCTCACCGAGTCCAAGCAGGAACCGAAAGATACTCAAGCTAACCAAACCTCGAGCGAAAGCGTGGGCCGATGCGGCAATCGACCACAAGAGGATCGAGAGGGTAAAACCACGCCGTGCCCCAATTCGATCGTAGAGTTTGCCTGAAAGCCCCTGGCTGGCGGTATAGGCAACCAGAAACCACGTGGTAATGCCGGCGAACTGAAGATTAGTTAGGCCTAGTTGGGTGGTAATTACCGGCGCCAGAATCGAAACAGTGAGCCGGTCGATAAAATTGATCAGCGTCGCGAAAAAAATTAGTCCGGCAATCCACCAACGCAAACCGCGCACGGTAAATCTGATCGCGGATAAAGCAGATGCCGCAGGTTGTATATCCGAACTATTCAAGCGTTCCTCACGAAGTAGTTTGATGATTTCCTGACGTTAGTTTTGCTCCGCGCAAAAAGCCCGCGACCAGCTGCGGAGCAGCGCCAGAGCTAAGCCCAAGGCGAGGCTTTGCGAGCCTTGGGTACGGAACTAAAGTGTGATTGAGCCCCGAAGGGGCGACTGCGATCACCGGTCAGCTACTTTTCTACACACGCTCCGTCGCCGCTCCGCGGCTCTGCAAATCTCACCGTCATTACCCAAGGCTCGCAAAGCCTCGCCTTGGGCTTAGTTCTCACGCTGCTCCGCAGCTGGCAGATCTGATGAGTACAAAGCCATCGCCGGCCACAGGCGAAACGGTTCGCGCGCCGCGGTGATCGCCATGATCCTTATTCGATTATCATTTGGTAATCGTAGTTCGCGAGCGCGGCGTGGCAAATCAATCGCGTAAGCGAAAATGTAACTCGCGATGTATGGTTGGTTGCCTTCCGATCCGTGGCGATGTGTTCCCACCCAGGCGATCTCGTCGCGTTTGACGAAGCCCCGACGAATTTGATCGATGCCTTTCAAGACGCCGGTCGTAACGTCATATTGCACGACCAAATCCTGATCGATCGCCTCCGCCGTCCAGGTTTGGCCACGTGTCATCGGCGCTACCGATACCTCGCGCAACTGGCGGGGCTCCTTGAGACGGCTATCCCATTGGCCGACCGGACCTTGCCATTCACGAACTGTCATCTTTTGATCGGCAATCGTGGTAGCTGCATCACCACCAACTGCCGCCGCCAGCACATAGATGCGATTGTAATCGCCGGTCGGCAGCTTGACGGTCTGTCCCGTCGGGAGCAAAACATTTAGTGACGCTTCCGTCTTGGAACCAAAGTTAAAAGGAATTCCGTCGAGCACCAATCTATTCGGCAACATTTCGCCCGCTAGCGTTTGACCCCGGCCATCGAAGTCCCCGTCTGCCCGATTGGCGTCAATTGATACACCGTCCAGATTGAATGGCAGGTCGAGTGGGGTCGCCTCGAGCATGGCGGGCACGTGATTTACAGGCACAGCCGCGCCGGTTTTCTGATTGTTTCGGAAGCGGATTGCAAAAGTTCGAGGTTGAAAAGGCTTGAGACTGATTTCCAATCCGTTTGGCCCGAACTTGAGGTCCCCCGCTCGGGGCGCGGGCTCTTCCGCAGCATTGATTTCGCGCGCACTCCGAAAGGGTAAATGAAAACGCGCGTACTTAATCGCGGGCCGGCCTTCCAACTCCTGCACGCGCAGCACGTAATCATCACTATCTTCCGCTTTCTTGAACGCTCGGATCGCGACCTGACCCTCACTGCCCGAATAACCGCCCAACCCCAACGTACTAAACGATCGACCCAACGGCCCGGCGTGGGGCTCTGTTTGAAAAACCATCAGCGGTTGATTGAGGGCGGATGCGCGCGCCGGAATCGGCGTTCCGTAAGCTATTTGGTGTGGGGCGCCTTCCTCGATAAATGACTTGCGATCCTCGGCTTCGTAGTAGAGCCGCCAGTCACCTCGATGCCCGGCGATTGAGTAAGTGAAGTGATGATGACCGAGATCGTTGCTGCTTTGATAAGGATAGGCGCGCGCTTTCGCGGTGTGCAGCAGAGTCAACCGCAGGACGTTATCTGCGGGCTTATCCCATCCATACTTACTGTCGCTTAAAACGGCGACGCCAAACTTCCCACTTTCGTCGGTGATATCAGCCCATTGCTGCGCCGGGACTTCGTAATGATCGGGGGTGTTGTTTCCTCTCTGGATTGTGCCGAGACCGAGATCATAAGTCGCTTTCGGATTGGACGCAGTTAGCGGAAACGAAACCTTGAGGAGAGAGTTTGGTGATTTCCAATCGACGAAGTTCTCAAAGTCGACCCGCTGGACGCCTTGAGTCAACATTACGCGTTGGCGGAAAGTCGAACCCGCTGCGTGTCTGGTAATCTCGATGGCTACGCGCACCGGACCATTTTCGACGACACGAATCTCTGGCGACTGCACGTATTCGCGTGGAGGAGAGTTGATTGTGTCCCAAAGAATTCGCCAGGCCGGCTTGTCCGGTGAAGGATCGTCTCGCAGTTCCAGACGGATAGGCGCCTTCAGCAGTTCGCGCGATCGGAGCTTGTCATAAATCGACGCAACGTCGCCGTGGCGGTCTATCTCGACTTTGTAGAATACGGTTTCGATCGAGGCCTGGCTCGCTTTCAAAAAAGGATCGCTTCGTGCGGGGGCGGCTGCGCCGGGCACCACGCGATAGACGTGAAAGCCACCCGATCCAGCTCCGGCCAAAAACAGAATGCGGGCCGTGTCACCATTTCGTTCGAGAATCTGGGTCGGGACGTTTTCCCGGGACAACGGTTCAACCACATGGATGGTCGCCGGCGCCTGACCTTTGAACTTAACGGTCGCCTCGACAGCGGCCTGTTGGCCCAGGCCCGATGGGTTGTAAACGATTAACGGAATTCCTTCCCCGCGAGTGTCGAGTTTGGCCGCGACGGCGGCGACCGAGCTGGTGAGTACGCCGGCGAATTGATTTGCCGAAACCAATTCATCGTTCCACGAAAATTGATAGGCCTGAGGAATGCTGGTGCCGGTCAAGTCATCATGAAACTGGTGCCAGAGCACGCGAATCCACGCTTCGCGCAGTCGCTCTCGCGGATATGGAAGCCCGGTCAGCAGCTCGGCCGCAACCGCAGCTTGTTCCGCGGCTGCAGCCAGGAACTCGTTGTCACGATTGAAACGCTTCATAGCGGCCTGCGATGTGTAGCAGCCAACGCCGTGCGTCTTCATCGTCAGCTCGCCTTCGTATTCAGGCAGAGCGGCCTTGTCTTGTGGTGTTAGATCGCGTATGAGTTGATCGGCCGAGGTACTACGGATCTCTACATTTCCCGCGCGGTTGGCAATTGATTTTTCCAGCCACTCGATTGACTCGGCATCCGGCGCGCCGCCAATATCCCCAGTGCCGAAATAGCGGAATCCGATCTGGCGGCCGTTTCCAATGGGCGCGAGACGCTCACTGGCCCATTTTGGATCTACTGAGATATCGCTGCGGAGCTTCGTGACATAGTCTCCGGGGTTCAGCGCCGCGATCACACTGTTTCCGTCCACGCCTTTCCAACGACCGATTGGGAATGGGATTCCGTAAGACGATCCCCAGGTCAATTTTTGAGTAGAGAACTGCGACAGGCCGCAGTGCGTTGCGATCGAGGGCAGCGCAAACCCGAAACCAAAACAATCGGGCAGGTAAACGTCCTGACTTACTTTGCCAAACTCATGACGGAAGAACAGCTTTCCGTAGAGCGCCTGCCGCATAAGCGATTCCGCGGACGGCACGTTCACATCCACGGCATTAATCCACGAGCCCGCCAATCGCCAGCGACCTGCGGCGACATACTTCTGCACTGTGGGCCAGGCCTCGGGATGATATTCCTTGAACCACATGTAGTGAATCGCGCCTTCGTAATTGAAGGTATAGTTGGGATACTTTTCGAAGCGCTTGAAATTCTCGAAAAAAGTATTAGGCACGAACTCGCGAATCGTGTCCTGCACGGTCCAGTTCCATTGCGAGTCGAGGTGCGAAGTTCCGATTACGTATAGTACCGGCTTCGGATCAGCACGGTACGGCTGGCTCCGAGTTGCCGCTGAATTGCCACCAAGAGCGAGCGCTATTATTAGAATGAGACGCCGGTAGGAGGTGACCATTTTCTTAGTCGTCATCTTCCTATTCATTTTTCGCCACGACATCAATCTCGCTGTAGAACGTTGCCGCGTTAGCGACGACTGGATCAACGGTCGCTACGCGACCGACAAAATACCTGTTGCTTGTTTCCCGGCCTTGAAACGTCGGCTAAATTCAAACGTCGTTTCGCGACGTAATCACATTCATGATCGTCGTCGCGATGTCCAATCTCATCTCAATTTTCGACGGGGTACTTTGTTAAGCCTAACATCGCGTAACGGATAACTCTGCTGAATTGAAAAGCCTTCGACGTTCTTCAGGATGAAGCTCGGAGCCGAAGGGCCGCGCGTAGCCTTGATGTTACGCAGGTCGACTTGTTTCGCATCCGAAATGATGAACGGTGCCCGCGCGTCCTCTTTTAGATAAGTAACCACCACGTCTCTCATCTCCAGCCCACGCACATGACGGATGAAAAATCCGTAAGCTGGAAGCTCGCCGAACATCGCTGGTTCGGGATAATCGTTTTCCTTTTCCGGCGGCTCGAGCATTGCCTGTTCCCTGGTGCCGCCCCCTTTGTAATAAATACGGATGTTGTTAAGCGTCACGTCTTCAATGTCATGACCGGGAATGCCGCTGATAATCGATGAGTATTTCGCTTCGGCGTTATAAACGATCACGTTGCTGATGTTCACGCGTCGGAAGACCCCGACGGGCACGCCTTGCGGCCCGCGCTGGCGGCTGCCGAGCCGCAGAAAGAAAGGCGAGTTGGTGATGTCTCGCATGGTGATATTGCTGATGGTGACGTCTTCCAGTGAACCGCCGTCAACCTCTTCGAGGGCCAGGCCGCGGCAGTAATCAAAGACGCAATTCGAAATAGTGATGTTCTTAAAGCCCCCGTTTGATTCGGTCCCAAACTTTATTCTTCCGGTGGGCCCGCTATTAACGCTGTAGCGATTGTATTCGCGCTTGTATGTGCCATCGAGCAACGTTCCTTCGTCATAGCCGCTCACCTGACAATTTGTGATCGTCACATTTTCGGTTGCCCGCGCATGACCCAGCGCGAAGGAACTCTTCGGGCAGATGGCGTCATCGAAGGGCGAATTTATCGTGCAGTTTGAAATGCGCACGTTCTTACAAGCGTCGATGTCAATCCCATCGCGGTTGGTGTCCATCTTCACATTGTCGATCGTGAGGTTATCGACACCGGTCGCGAGAATAGCGAAATGTCCGCCGTGCAGTATCGTTATGTCGCGGATCGTTACGTTGCGGCAGAGTTTGAGACTTATAGACTTGTTCGCCCAGCCGGACTCAACAGTATCGCGCGGATTTGGATAACCAAAGGGCGTCTTCGGTTCGTTCGCGCGCGCTGCGTTCAGCGCGTCATTCTGCTGTTGAGTGCGGGATTGGCCGCCGCTGCGGACGAGCCCTTTGCCCCAGATCATTCCCGGCCCAAGAATTGAAATGTTGGTCAGCTTCTCGCCCCAAATCAAACTGTTGCGCCAATGGCTGTGGCCAAAGTCCTGATACTTGTCCCACTCGTTTGGTTCAGGGGCGTCATACTTCACTTCGTTCGAGGGCGTGGCGGCAATTATTGTCGCGCCGTGGTCGAGGTACAGGGCGATATTGCTTTTCAGATGAATTGAAACCGACAGGTAATCTCCGGCAGGAAAGTAAACGGTGCCGCCGCCCGCGGTCGCGGCTGCATCTATCGCTTTGTTAATCGCCGGAGTATCGAGATTCTTGCCATCAGCTTTCGCGCCGAAAGCCTTCACGTTATACGTCGACGCTTCGGCGGCGCGAGTGCGGTAGGTTGAGGACCTGCCAAAGCTGCCGATGGAAATCACCGCGAGAGCCGCGAGGCACATAATCGGCAAGAGTTGTTGGCGAAGTCTCATCAGGTCTTAGCGGGTGCGCTGTCGCGCGGAAACGATTTCAAATTGGCCCGTCACGCGAATGTCTTCTGAGCCTGAGCCGATCATTGCTTTGAATTTTCCCGGTTCGATTACAAAGTGCAGTTGGCGATCCCACAGTGCTAAGTCATCACGTCTCAACTTGAAGGTCACCGTTTTTGTTTCGCCGGGCCTCAGGTGAATGCGTTCAAAACCACGGAGATTTTTTTCGTAAGTAGTCACGCTGGTAACCAGTTGGCGCGTGTAGAGTTGGACGACTTCGTCGCCGGCCCGAGAACCGGTATTCGTAACGTCGCAGGCCACCGTAACGTCCGGCGCCATAGCAGACACGTTCTGCGGAACAATTTTTAGATTGCTATACGCAAAGGTCGTGTAGCTCAAGCCGTGACCAAAGAAATAGAGTGCGCCGTTGACTCGCGTCTTCTCGCCTTCCCACTGCGCATTGGGCTTCGTCGGAAAGTTATAAGGGATCTGTCCAACGGTCTTAGGGAAAGTCACAGTTAACTTTCCGCCGGGATTGTAATCACCGAACAGCACGTCGGCGATCGCAGTCCCACCCTGCGCCCCGGGAAACCATGCTTCAACAATTCCGGGCACGTATTTGTTTATCCAATTGATACTGATCGGACGACCATTCAACAACACCACGACTACCGGTTTGCCGGTGGCGTAAACCGCTTGCACTAAATCCAACTGTCGCCCCGGAAGATCGAGACTGGTGCGCGAGGCCGTCTCGCCAACTGTGCTCGTCGAATCGCCCAGCACCACCACGGCAACGTCGGCCTTTTTGGCGGCGTCAACAGCTTTAGCAATCTCATCTTTCTCTTTTTCAGTCAGGGGTTCTGGCAACACTTCGGTCTCCGGCCAGTGTTCGTTGACCACATCGCAGCCTTTTGCATAATTCACCTTTACGCGGTCACCCAGTTTGTTCCGAATTCCCTCCAGAACCGTCACGCCCTTGACGGCATTTGGGCCGTAGCGATACCGCGTGAGACTGTCATCGTCAGCATTTGGGCCGATGACTGCGATAGAGCGAACGTCCTTGCTGAGCGGCAGAGCATTATGATCGTTCTTTAAGAGCACAATGCTTTCGCGCGCAGCACGCAAGGCGACCTGTTGATGTTCCGCGGAGTTAACAATCTTCTCAGCGTACGAAGCGTCAGCGACATAAGGGCGATCAAAAATTCCCAGAAGAAATTTGACTCGCAGCACGTCGCGCACGCGATCATCCAGCGTCTTCACCGAAACCTTTCCCTCTTTCATCAGCTCGCGGAGCGGGAGGACAAAATCGGTTGGTGGAGTAAAGTTTGTCTTTACATTCAGTCCGGCTTCGATCGATTGGCGCACGGCGTCTTTCATATCGGCCGCGACTCCGTGTTTGTTGTAGAGGTATTCGACCGCGGCACTGTCGGAAACGACGTAACCGCGAAAGCCGAAGTCGTTCCGTAGACGTTCCGTCAGCCAATAGTAACTGCCGGTCACAGGCGCACTGTCATAATCGTTGTAGGAACTCATCACGCCGAGGATATGGGCTTCCTTGATTGCGGCTTTGAAAGGCGGCAGGAAAATTTCTTCAACTTCATGGCGTGTCGCCTGTGGATCGGTACGGGCCTGGCCTTCGCGCGCCCCCTTCGCGATGCTGTAAACGGCGAAATGCTTTGGCGTCGACGCGACGCGATAATCTTTCTGCATCGCCCGGGCCATCTCGACGCCGAGGCGGGAAACGAGATAAGGATCCTCGCCGTAGGTATCTTCAATCCGCCCCCAGCGCTGGTCACGCGACACATCGAGCGTTGGCGCATAAATATTTGTGTAGCCCAGCGCGCGCGCCTCTGCGGCAGTGATGCGGCCAATCTCGCTGATCAGCTGCTTGTCCCAGGTATGACCCTGACCGAGCTCCGAAGGAAAACTGGTCGCGTTTGAGAAAGCGAGTCCGCGCAGACCTTCATTGGTGAAATCAACGGGAATGCCGAGCCGAGTATCTTCCACAAAGAAGCGCTGCACCTCGTTCATCGCCCAGACGTGTTTGGCGATGTCGGTGGCGTAGATGCTTTTGCCGTTTGGGCCGACTCCATTCAAATGTTCATCGATATTCGCGATCCCGTCTTTCCACAAGCGCGTCTTCCATTCGGGAGTAGGCAGTTCGTCTTTGAGTGGAAGCTCACCGCCAGTCCGTCCTCTCCCGACGCCATACAAAGTGGCAGTCTGGCAAGTCTTCTCTTCCAAATTCATTTGCCTGAGCAAGTCGTCGACACGCCGGTCAATTGGCGCCCTGGAATTTTCATAAACATCCATGCGGCCATTCTTGTTCAGGTCAATCCAACCATCGCGATAGATACTCTTGTTGCCGCTCGCTCTGGGCGTCTGGTTGATTGCCCTCTCGGGCGTCGCCAGCGATGAACTGATTGCTAAACTGGCGAACAGATTGAACGCGATCAGGGAAATGATTCTCATCTGTATGACACTCGACCTGGGAATAACTATTGACAGCTTTCCCACCAACCAATAGAATCCGGTGCTCGTTACCGGTAACGCCTAAGATTGCGCGTCACTTTACAACTTGATCGCCAATTCGGCAAGAGTTTCTTCGGGCCAACATTCGTGAAACGTGAACTCACAAGGTTGAGACAGGGTCGCACGGCAATCTTTGTGCTCGCCCTGCTCCTCGCCATTGCCGGTCTGGAGTTGATTAAGAACTCACGAGCGCAGAATGGTAATTCTGAAGTCTCACCGCGGGTATTCGTCCTTGACGGAAAGCGACTACTACTGACGCGCCGACGCATTCGCGACGGCGACAAGGCGGTAGATTCCGCGTGGGCAGAGCTGGATGGTGAGGCGCAGAAAGCGCTTGGCGAAGGTCCGTTTACGATCGTGAACAAGGCGGTTACTCCGCCGAGTGGCAGCAAACATGACTACATGAGCCAGGCGCCGTACTTTTGGCCTGGTCCAAAATCGCCTAACGGCCTGCCCTACATTCGTCGAGACGGCGAGCGCAATCCGGAAATCAACAAGATCACCGATCATCGCAGCCTCGATCAATTGGAAGCCTCGGTCGAAACGCTGGCTTTGGCCTATTACTTTAAGGGCAACGAGGCGTATGCGGCGAAGACGATGCAGTTGTTGCGCGCATTCTTTTTGGATCCCGCCACCAGAATGAATCCGAATTTAGAGTATGCCCAGTTCATTCCCGGCGTTAACACCGGCCGGGGTATCGGCTTAATTGAGACGCGCGGGTTGACGCGCGTCGTTGATGCGATTGGGTTGGTCAAGGGCTCGAAGGCATTTACCGAAGCGGATCGGCGCGGCCTGGAAGACTGGTTCGGAAAGTTTCTGCAATGGATGCAGGACAGTAAGAATGGCCGGGAAGAAGCTGCGGCGAAAAACAATCACGGCACTTACTACGACGTGCAGGTCGTCTCGTTTGCGCTGTTCCTCGGCAAACGAGATTTGGCAGTCAGAATTCTCCGTGAAGCCCGCCAAAAGAGAATTGCCACGCAGATTGAGCCTGACGGTCGTCAGCCGTTGGAGTTGGCGCGCACAAAGGCCTGGGGCTACAGCAACGGGAATCTGGATGGTCTGATGCAGTTAGCCACGTTGGGTGAGCGCGCCGGAGTGGATCTATGGAAGTACGAGACCGATGACGGACGTAGCCTTCGCAAGGCTCTCGACTTCTTAATTCCGGTGGCCCTGGGCGAACGCAAATGGGAGTACCAGGAGCTCGGCGGAGTGAAGCCGGAATCATTGTTCCCGCTGATGCGGCGTGCGGCGAACGTGTATCCGGACCAGCAGTATCAAGCATTGATGTCGAAAGTGCCGGAGGTGGATTTGGCAGATCGCAGCCGTCTCCTCTTAAACCAAAAGTAACTCATTCCCCAACGATGCGGAGCTTAAATGATCATGAATCATCGCAGGCAATTGCCAATTACGGCGATTTTGATCGCGGGAATTATTTTCGGGGAAATACCGCTCGGTTTAGCAGCCACTACTGAGCCAGGATCGAATCCGCTCCCGAAAGCTCGAACCGATTGGTCAGTCGCAGTCGTTGAATCAACGATGAAGCGTTATCCGACGGCCGACTCACTGAAGGGCTGGGGCTACGCAAAGTCGCTTTACCTGTACGGTGTTTATCTTGTCTATCTCCGAACCAAAGATCCGCGTTACCTCGAGCATGTCAAATCGTGGATCGATCTTCACATCGACGAGAAGGGAACTATTAATCGCCCGATTAACGCGCTGGATTACATGCTGCCCGGCAACCTTTTGCTGATTCTTTACAAAGAGACGAAGCAGGAGAAATACAAACTTGCGGCGGACAGCATTCGCAAAGTCTTCGACACTTATCCTCGCACAAAAGACGGTGGCTTCTGGCACGCCAACACTCAAAGCCGGCAATGGCAATTGTGGGCCGACGGTGTGTTTATGTCGCTTCCGTTCCTGACGCGCTACGGTCAGATGTTCGGCGACAGCAAGTACGCTAATGATGAAGCCACGAAACAGATGCTGATCTATTACCAGCATTTGAATGATCCAGCCACCGGCCTCCTTTGGCATGCCTACGATGAGAGTGGTGAGCAGAAATGGGCGAATCCCACGACACATCAATCCGCCTTCCACTGGGGCCGCGCGTTCGGTTGGTATGCGATGACGCTCATCGAATTGCTGGAAGTGATGCCCATGAATCAGTCTCACCGTGCCGATCTGATCAAGATTATTCAGCAACTTGCCAAAGCCTTCGCCAGATACCAGGACCCGAAGACAGGTCTTTGGTATCAAGTTGTCGACAAGGGTGAAGTGGAAGGGAACTGGCACGAGACCTCTTGCTCCAGCATGTATAGCTACATGATGTGGATGGGTGTGAAGCGCGGTTACCTACCGAAACGTTACGCGGCTGTGGCGCAGAAGGGTTACAGCGCGGTGCTGACGAAACTGTCGATAGGCGCAGACGGCTTGACCAATCTTATCGACATTTCCGAAGGCACGAACGTTGGGGACCTGGCCTATTATTTTGCGCGCAAGCGCAACGAAAATGATTTCCACGGTCTTGGCGCTTTTCTGATTATGAATGAACAGTTAGGCGCGGCGAGTTTGAAATACAAACCAAAGCCTCTCAGTTGGAAGAATTAAGGGTCCGGCAAGCTTTATGTTGTCGTAGTCGAGAGTTTTCATCATTCGCTCATGTCCGACAAACTAAAGTTTGTCGGACTTTTGGAGTGCGCCGGCAAAGCGAAGCGGCGACGGCGCTTTGAACCTTTGTGCTGTTAATGATTTCTACTGGTGAAGAGAATTCGTAACCCGCATCTTGATGCCCGGTCGTCCGGAAACCTGCAATCCAAAGCGCCGTCGCCGCTGCGCTCTGCCGGCGCACTCCAGAATGAATATTCGCGCCGCGACTTTATCTCGACCGCCCTCGTCGCGCCCGCATTGATTGCAGCCCTGCCCGGGATTGCAAATGCTGCCGGCGAAGTCATCACCTTCAAGAGTCCAAACGGCTTGGTCCAGTTTGTCCTTTTTACGACGAACGCCCAGTTACGTTATCGCGTAATGCGCGCCGGCCGGATCATTGTTGAGTTGTCGCAGCTGAGCATGCTCGTCGACGGAGTCGATCTCTGTCGCGATAGCACCATCACAAGAATCGACCGCTATCGCCTTAACGAAAAGTATCCAACGCGCGGTATTCATTCCGCCGCAGTCGACAGTTGCGTCGGCGCGCGAATTTCGATTACACACCCGGCGAGTAAAACTGATTTTGTTCTGCACGTGCGCGCTTACAACGACGGTATTGCGTTTCGTCATGTCATCGCGGGCGCGGGCTCGCGCGTAGCCGATGAGGCAAATTCCTTTTCGATGCCTGCCGGCAGCATCGTCTGGTTTCACGACTTCGAAGGCCATTACGAGGGCATTCATAAGAGGAAAAATATCGAAGAGGTGAAGCAGGGCGAATGGTGCGCGCCGCCGTTGACGATTAAATTGCCGCACGGCAGTGGATATGCGGCGATCACGGAGGCAGCGCTGATCGACTATGCGGGCATGGGGCTGCAAGCTGACGGCCAGCGCGGTTTCAAAACGGTTCTGGGACACGCTCTGCCGGTGAGCTATCCTTTCGATCTGCGTTTTGGCAAGGAGGAAGCGAAACGCCTCTCAAAACCGGCGGCCGTCGAAGGCATAATAACCACTCCATGGCGCGTGGTGATGCTCAGCCGAAACCTCAACGAGCTGGTTAATTGCGATATCATCGAAAGCCTTTCTCCCGCACCCGACAGATCGATCTTTCCGCGTGGACCAAATACTGAATGGATCAAACCTGGTCGTGCCGTGTGGAGATATCTTGATGGTGGCGAAAATACTTTCGATCAAATGAAAGAGTTTTCGCGGCTGGCCGGCGAGCTGGGTTTTGAGTACCACATCATTGAAGGCTTTTGGCAACGTTGGACTGAAGCGCAGATGCGCGAGTTAGTTGATTATTCGGAACAACAGAAAGTCGGGCTCTGGTTTTGGAAGCACAGCCGCAACCTCCGCACGCCCCCAGCGCGGGAACAGTTTTTTGCTTTGCTCAACCGCGTCGGAGTAGTGGGCGCGAAGATAGATTTCTTCGATCACGAGGCAAAGGAAATTATCGATCTGTATCAGGCGCTCCTGCGGAGTGCGGCCGAGCGCAAAATAATGGTCGAGTTTCATGGCTCCAATAAGCCCGCCGGCGAATCGCGTACCTGGCCCAACGAGCTGACTCGGGAATCGATTCGCGGGCTGGAATATCGCAGCACCAGCCTGCGCTCGCAGCACAACACAACGCTGCCATTCACGCGGTTTCTGGCCGGTCACGCCGATTACACACCCGTTCATTTCGGCGAGCGGCGCAGGGAAACTACCTGGGCGCATCAAATCGCCAGCGCGGTGGTCTTCACTTCGCCGTTGATGATTTACGGTGCTCATCCGCGCAACATTCTCGCGAATCCCGCGGCCGATCTTATTAAGACAATTCCGAGTGTCTGGGAAGAAACGATTGTGTTGCCGCAGTCAGAAATTGGAGAACTCGCGGGTTTCGCGCGCCGGCACGGCAACGCCTGGTTCGTGGGAATCATGAACGGATTGACGGGAAACAGCATTCAGGTCCCACTCGGTTTTCTCGGACGCGGGAAATATGAGGCGACGTTGGTGCGCGATCAGCAAGACGAGCCGGCGGCAGTGAAGATCGAGAATACTTCTGTCAGTAGAAACGATAATTTGAAGATCGAAATGCGAGCAGGCGGCGGTTTTGTCGCGCGCTTTTCAAAATGAGCTAAAGCGGCTTTGCCGCCCGATGTGCGGAAAGGCTATGCCTTTCCGTGAGCGTTAAGTGAAGAATCGGGCTATGCCCGTTCTCAACCGTTGGGGGCGGAGCCCCGGATCCACTAACTGGACTCGGGAAGGTCAAAGACCTTCCGCACATCAGGCGGCAGAGCCGCAAACGATAGAGGTTCACTTTCCGGATGATGCTTCCATTCAGACTACTGGCAGCTTGCGGTGCTTTGATCGGTGTCGCGGTAACGTTGTCTGCGCAACAAGCTGGATTCAACGTTGCCACGCTTGACCGCGCACGCATCCTCAAAGCCGCCAATCAATACCTCTCTGAAAAGCCGATCACGATTACTGCTTCGCATAGTTCGCGCAGCGCCGGCGGTGTGCATGACTTTTTTTCGGAAGGGGATTATTGGTGGCCTGATCCGCAGAATCCGGAGCGGCCTTACATTCAACGCGATGGTATGACGAACCCCGATAATTTCGTCGACCACCGGCGCGCGTTGATGCGCCTGAGCGTTCAAGTACCCGCGCTCGTCGCTGCATGGAAGTTGACCAAAGACAAACGCTACGCGAGACATGCTGCTCAACATCTGCGCGCGTGGTTCCTGGACACTTCGACGCGGATGAACCCGAACCTGCAATACGCGCAAGCAATTCACGGACGCACGACCGGACGCGGGATAGGCATCATTGACACGATTCATTTGGTCGAAGTCGCCAGGAGCATTGAAGCTCTTAAAGATTCTGCCGCGCTTTCAATGACTGAGTTAGGCGGCATCACCCGATGGTTCCAGGACTATCTGGAATGGATGACGACCAGCAAGAACGGAATGGAAGAGCGGGATGCAAAGAACAATCATGGGACTTGCTGGGTGATGCAAGTCGCGGCGTTCGCGCAGCTGACGAACGATCAAAAACTGCTTCAGTTTTGCCGCGAACGTTTCAAGACCGTGATCGTTCCTAATCAAATTGCCGCGAACGGCAGCTTTCCGGAAGAGCTAAGACGCACCAAGCCCTACGGGTATTCGTTGTTCAACCTTGAGGCAATGGCCACGATCTGCCAGTTGCTTTCCATTCAGCAGGACGATCTGTTCGCCTTTCAAACTCCTGACGGCCGTGGCTTTCGTCGCGCCATGGAGTACATGGCGCCCTTCATCAGCGATAAGAAATTGTGGCCGCTGGAGCCCGACGTGATGCACGACCGCGAATGGCCAATGCGTCAGAACAGCTTGCTGTTTGCGGGACTCGCTTTTCGTCGAGACGACTATCTGGCGATATGGAGAAAATTGCCGGCTGATGCAAATGTGGAAGAGGTCATCCGTAATTTTTTCATACGTCAACCGGTGTTATGGGTGAATTGAAATCAGGAGCGTATGAAGCTGCGAAGAATTTTACCTGTCGTTCTGCTTATTGCCTCGCTATCATTCGCGTCACGAGTTCAAGCCGAAACGCGAACGCTCGACATTTACTTCATAGACGTCGACGGTGGCGCCGCGCAGGTCATACACGGTGAGCATTCCGGGAAAGCAAATCAGCCGCACGTACCGAACACGATAACGAACGAGCCTATAGATTAAGGAGCGTCGGAAACATGAAGTTAACGTTGCTCGACTGGACCGTGATGGTCATCTATTTCGTCTTTGTGCTGGGCATTGGGTTTGCACTGAAGCGTTATATGAAAACCAGCACCGACTTTTTTCTCTCCGGCCGTTCGATTCCGGCGTGGATCACCGGTTTGGCATTCATCTCTGCGAATCTCGGCGCCCAGGAAGTCATCGGGATGGGAGCGTCCGGGGCGAAGTACGGGATTGCGACGAGTCACTTTTATTGGATTGGAGCAATTCCGGCGATGGCGTTCATCGGTGTCTTTATGATGCCGTTTTATTACGGCTCGCGCGCGCGTTCAGTGCCGGAATATCTGAAGCTGCGTTTCGATGAAAAGACACGCGGCTTTAATGCTATTTCATTCGCGGCGATGACTGTTTTGTCGTCCGGCATTTCGCTCTACGCGATGGGGTTGCTGCTCGAGACGTTGCTCGGCTGGGATTTCAACATCAGCATTCTGATTGCGGCTTTGATCGTTCTCGTCTACGTATTCCTCGGCGGCTTGACCTCGGCAATTTACAACGAAGTGCTGCAATTCTTCCTGATCGTTTTTGGTTTCGCGCCGTTGGTGTTTCTAGGTTTGAAGGATGCTGGCGGATGGGCTGGATTGCAGGCGCGGCTGGCCACCGTCGCGACCTCAAATGGATTTGCGTCAGGCGCCTGGAGCGAATCGTGGAAGTTCATGGGTTCGCCTTCTTCGAATCCGATGGGCGTCGAGTGGTTTGGGCTGGCGATGGGGTTGGGGTTTGTCCTTTCGTTTGGTTATTGGTGCACGGACTTTTTGGTCGTGCAACGCGCGATGGCGGCCAAATCGATGTCCGCGGCCCGGCGAACACCTTTGATCGCCGCAGTGCCCAAGATGCTTTTTCCTTTTCTCGTAATTCTGCCCGGCATGATCGCAATCGCCTTAACTTACAAATCCGGTGGCTCCGGGTTTTCCTTACCGAAAAAACCTGATGGCACATTTGAATACAATATGGCCATCCCGATGATGTTGGGTCACTACTTTCCCACGGGCATGCTGGGCTTGGGGTTGACGGCGCTGATGGCCAGTTTCATGTCCGGCATGGCGGGCAACGTCACGGCGTTCAATACGGTCTGGACTTACGACATTTATCAGTCGTACATCAATCGGGGAGCCAGCGATCAGCATTATCTTTGGATGGGCCGCATGGCGACGGTCTTTGGAATATTGATCTCAGTTGCGGCGGCTTACGTCACGACGCGCTTCAACAACATCATGGACATGCTCCAGCTGGTCTTTGCTTTTGTTAATGCCCCGCTGTTAGCGACGTTCCTGCTGGGAATGTTTTGGAAGCGAACTACCGGGCACGGTGCGTTCATTGGATTAATCGCCGGCACGTTAGGCGCGGCGATTCATCACGGCCTAACGCTGCCTTTCGGGGCTCAAGCCGGAGTGAAAGGCGGTTGGTTTGGCGTCGTACATGTGTATCCGAGCGAGCTGGCCCAGGCTTTCTGGACGGCAATCTTTGCGTGGTCGGCCTGTTTCGTGATCACAATTCTGGTGAGTCTTGTTACCAGTGCGCGCGCTGAGAAAGAATTATCAGGTCTGGTTTATTCCTTGACTGAACAATCCAAGGAAGACCGGGTGCCCTGGTATCAGCGCCCGACAGTCCTGGCCGTCGTCGTTCTAGTGGCAGCTCTCATTTTGAATATTATTTTTTGGTGAGTCGTTCGCCGCGTAGTCTTTAGGAGGGTGTATGCGACTTGATATTCGATTACCAATCGGGCTGATGTTCGGCGTGCTGGGCGCGTTACTTTTCGGGTTCGGGTTGATCGGCGATAGGGCGACGCTCCAGCACTCGTTGGGCATCAACATTAACCTTTGGTGGGGCTTGGTGATGCTCGTCTTCGGAATCGTAATGTTCCTTCTCGGCCGCCGAGGCACGGCGACGGCGCGACCCACAGAGGAGAGTCCGGAAGGAAATAAAATCGAAGAGATGGAACGCGACGCGGGTGTCGAGAAGTGACGGTCGCCGACTTGCCAACGGATGATCGCGCGGGGAGTACGCTTAAGATCTATCGTGCGCCCGGCCGCGTCAATCTAATAGGCGAGCACACAGACTATAACGATGGCTTTGTGATGCCCGCGGCGATTGACTTCTGGACTTGCATCGCCGTTTCTGCGGCTGATGACCGCACTGTCTCAATATTTTCGGAAAACTTCCACGAGCAATTCAGTTTCGATTTAGACGATCAAAATCCGCAGCCCAGGGGGGACTGGACTGATTATGTCCGGGGAGTAGCGCTTAAACTGGAGCAAGCAGGATATCGACTGAGCCCCGCTAAGCTGCACATTCACGGAAATGTGCCGATCGGTGCTGGATTGAGTTCGTCAGCTGCGATCGAGGTGGCCACAGGCTACGCCCTCTTGCGACACTCCGAATATCCGGTGAATCGTCTGGAGCTAGCCAAGATTTGCCAGCAGGCCGAGAACGAATTTGTGGGCATGCGGTGCGGCATCATGGATCAGTTCATCGCCTGTCACGGTCAGGAAGGAAAGGCGCTATTGCTGGATTGTCGATCGCTGGAGAGTGAGATTCTCTCTCTACCTGAAGATATTCGGCTGGTGATCTGCAATACGATGGTAAAGCACCAATTGGCTACGACTGAATACAACGCGCGCCGCAAACAGTGTCAGGAAGGTGTCCGTCAAATCGCACAACGGGTTCCCGGCGTGAGGGCACTGCGTGATCTAACTTTGAGAGATCTCGAACAGCACGGCCGCGACCTGCCGTCTGTGATCTATCGCCGGTGCAGCCACGTGATCAGCGAAAATGACAGGGTACTGGAGGCGAAGACGGCGCTCGAAAGCAAAGATCTGGCTTCGTTCGGCCAACTCATGAACGAATCTCATCAGAGCTTGCGTGACGACTATGAAGTTACCTGCCCGGAACTCGATCTAATGGTGGAGCTTGCCCGAAAGATTCCGGGTGTCTATGGAGCGCGCATGACGGGAGGCGGCTTCGGAGGCTGCACTATCAATCTGGTGAGTGTCGAAGCGGCTCAAAGTTTCAAGGACTCGGTGACGCGGAATTATCAGGCAACCACCGGCGTAGTTCCTGAAATCTATGTTTGCAGGGCCGTAACGGGAGCAGGTGATTCTACCTCCTGGCCCGAGTCCTCTCGAAAAGGGCACTAGCCAACCCCTCGGCGGATTTTCGCGGACCGGGTTTTGGCTGCAACGAGTTGTCCTTCATCGGCTAAACAATCTTCGGCAATTATTCAAAAAAGTATTGACACGTTATCGGTAACGGACTAGTATCCGTTACCGGTAACATGCAACACCGACCTGCGTAACATACAACCGAGGTCATCGCCCTTTTCAGTTGTAGCACTAGCAGTCTGCGCTGATTACGGAATTGGGATTTAGCCTGACGCTACCAAGGCGTTTTTTAGGCCAGCAGCCACCAAAAAGGAGACCACGATGTTTACGTTGAATTATCGAGCCTTTCTTCTCGTGGGCGTCGCATTGCTTTTTACGTCGCAAGTTTGTGTTAGCCAGAGCGTGACGGGAAATATTTCCGGCACGGTGGTTGATTCGAATCAGAATGCGATTCCGTCAGCGAATGTCATGGTCACAAACGGAAAGACCGGAGCAACGCGCACCACTACCACCAACGAAGATGGGAGATTCACGGTCAGCGCGATCCAGCCCGGCGTGTACACAGTTCGAGTTGAGCGGCAGGGGTTTCAAACCCTCGAGCGGCCGGATACGGTCCTAAGTGCCAATGAGAATCTCGCGCTCGGTGAGCTTGCGATGCAAGCAGGGCAGGTTACTGCAACTGTCGTCGTGGCCAGCGGTGGTCAACTGGTCGAAAAGGAAAGCAGCGATCTCACGGCGCGATTGACGGCCGATCAGATCAACTTAATTTCAACCAAAGGCCGAGACATTACGTCGCTACTTCGGCTGCTGCCGGGAACGTCGAATAACGACGACATCGAAGCAGTAGGCGAAGGGTTCGGTACGGACTTGCCCAACTTCTCAGGACAGCGGGGCCGGTCAGCGGTTGCTTCGATTGACGGTTTGTTCGCCGGCGAGCCCAGCGGGTCAAACAAGCTAAGTATGACCATCAATCAGGACGCGGTAGCAGAGGTCAAGGTTCTGCGTAACAATTATGCTGCCGAGTACGGCAATAATGGTGGGGCACTTATCAACCTGGTATCCAAGGGCGGCGGCACGGACTATGCAGGAAGCGTCTATTATTTTGTGCGGAATGAGTCGCTGAATGCGAATAATTTCTTTAGCAACAAAGCCGGTCTGCCTCGGGCGCTTTATCGGCATAAGATTCCGGGCTTCAATGTCGGTGGCCCGATGCCGCTGCCACGATTTGGTGAGGGAGGGCCTGCCCTTAAGCGTGACAAAGCGTTCTTCTTTTTCTCGTTCGAAAAACCTCACACAATCACACCGACTGATCCTGTTTTCGTAACCGTACCAACTGCCCTGGAGCGGATCGGCAATTTCTCGCAATCGCGAAACTCCAGTGGCGCAGTTCCGAGCGTGATTGATCCGCTAACAGGCCTACAGTTTCCCGGCAACATCATTCCCGATGCACGAATCAATCGAAGCATTCAGAACATGCTCAACTATTTTCCGCTCCCCAACTCTCCGACAGCGGCAAATCCAGGACGTTACGTAAACCAATTAAGTGCCGACGTGCCGAAACACAGCGCGGTTATCCGCTTTGATTTCAGACCAACCAATAATGACAGTGTCTATTGGAAGGCGCAGTGGTGGACATCAGATAACGAAGGGTTGGGCACTTCAGGTTGGCCGAACGGAACTGGAGGCGTCGATCGCTGGGGAATCAAATCACACTATCTCTATAAGGATAATGGATGGTCTGCTAACTGGGTGCACATCGTCAATTCGAATATGGTCAATGAATTCAATTTCGGCATGCGCCATGACTCAGAAGGCTTCGTACCCTCGACGGGTATGATCGATGGCCTGACGCGCGCGGTTCTCAATTACGCGGCACCCCAACTATTTCCTGCAAACAACAAGCTTAACCTGGTGCCGACAATTACCGGTTGGTCAAGCGTGACCGGCAACCCAGCCAACATTAACTGGCTTGATCGCTGGGGCGAGGTCGGTAACGACTACATTAAGCCATCGTTCTCGGATAACTTTTCAATCACGAAGGGGAATCACAGTTACAAGTTCGGGACCTACTTTGAGCGCTTGTTCAACCGCGAGGCGCCCGGCGGTGGCAAGTGGTCAGGCGGCTTGGATTTCGGCACCGGTACGGGCAACGGATTCACGGTCTCGGCGCCAGGCAATCTGGGAACTGGAAATACGAACTACGCCTATGCGAATGCGCTTCTCGGCAATTTCAACAACTACACCGAATCGAAAGCCCGGAACTTTACCAACAGTGAAATCAGGCTCTGGCAATTCTACGCCCAGGATGAGTGGAGAATGACCCGTCATTTCACTTTCAATTATGGCCTGAGGATCGGCACGCATACTCCGTTCTTCCAGCTTGACGGGCAAGGCTCGAACTTTGATCCATCACGTTATGATCCGACAAAGGCGCCGTTGCTTTACAACGGCTATTGTCTGGGCCAACCAGGTGGGGTCCCGCCGATCGGGACTGCCTGTGCCGCGGCGAATCAGCGGGCCGTCGATCCGCGCATTATCAACCCCACCGCGGCCCAACTGCTCCCGGCCAACCTGGTCCGCTCCTTCGTGCCGGGAACCGGCGACCCGCTCAACGGAATTGTCGTTCCCACCGATCCGACGGCGTTCAAAGGTTTTCGCCATACGCGTCCCGTTGACCTGGAGCCGCGCATTGGTTTCGCGTGGGACATTCGGGGCGATGGCAAAACAGTGATTCGAGGAATGGGTGGGGCCTATCACGCACCGCGCATTGGCGGTGGCACAGGCGGGGCCGGAGCGAGTTCGCTCGGTGCGAATCCTCCGCAGCAGACCACGTTCACCATTTTTAACGGTAACGTCAATACGCTGGGCAGTGTGGCTGCTTTGGTGTTTCCTACCGCGATCAGATCGCTGGAAGTCAATTCGAACACGATTACGACCTATAACTTCCAACTCGGATTTCAACGTGATATCGGCTTCAAGACCGTGCTCGAAGCCAGCTATGTCGGTTCGTTTTCCCGGCACCTGGGCGAACAACGCAATATCAACGGCGTTCCCGATACGGCGAAGTTTGTAGACTGCCGGGTGGTTCCCGCGAGCCAATGCCATCCGGAAAACCGGGATCCGTTTACGGCCAACAGTGCCAAGAACAATGACTTCCTGCGCCCCTTCAGAGGATACGGGGACATCAATCAGAACACCTGGGGCGGAACTTCAAACTATAACGGCTTGCAGGTGCAGGTGAATCGTCGTTACGCAAGCGGCTTCCAGTACGGCGTGGCTTACACGTTTTCAAAATCGTTCGACTATGCCAATGACGATACGAGCGACGTGAATAACGGTCGTCCGTACAAGGCGTTCAATTACGCGACGTCTGATTTTGATCAGACACACATCCTGACGGTGAATTACATTTACGACATTCCGCGTCTCAGTCGTCGCTGGAACAATAAACTGGTCAAGCTCCTTTTTGACAACTATCAGATTTCCGGCACCACTTCATACGCCAGCGGCAAGCCAAAGAACGTCACCGTCACTTACACCACCGGCACCGCAACAATCACCGCGGGACAGACTTGTCCGCCGGGAACTTTCCAGACGAGTGCCACCGTGTGCACGATGATTACCGACTTCACCGGCGGTCAAATAAACGCGCGTCCCAATATTCTCTGCGATCCGATGAGCGGCATCAGTGGAGTCGACTCAACCGGTTTGGCCTTCGTCGTCAATACCGGTTGCTTCACCAATCCGACCGCGCTGGGACAAATCGGCAATTCGCCGCGCAATGGTGTTCGCATGCCCTCAATCTTCAACAACGACGTGGCGATCTTCAAGAATATCAAACTGGGTGAGAGTCGAGAGATTCAATTGCGCTGGGAGGTTTACAACGTCTTCAACCATACCAACTTCAGGGATATTGATGCCGCTCTGACTTACGGTGTGGTTCAGATTAATCCCGGCGGCGCTGCCGCCTCCTGCACCGCGGCGGGCAACATCTGCACCGCGGCTGTGCGACAAACCAGAACTACGTTTGGAACACCGACCAGCGCGCGTTCACCACGCGTCATGCAAGGGTCGATCAGAATTAATTTCTAACCAGTCTTTTAAGGAGATCTGCGGGCCGCGTTGCTCCGTAGCCGGCGCGCGTGGCCTGTGACTGAGTTCAAAATGCGAATGAGCCGACAGGCTAAACGGTTTCGTGGAAACGTTGCCCTAGCGGGCAATCACAGTTGAGAGGAGTGGCGAAATATGCGCTCATTGAAACTTGCACTGGGCATACTGCTTATCACTTTGCTATCAGCACTCACGCTGTGCGCCCAAACAGCGACCGGAGAAGTGAATGGAACGGTAACAGATCCGAATGGCGGAGCAATTCCCAACGCCGCGATAAAGCTCATCAATCAATCTACGAAAATTGAAAACGAAACGACTTCCAACCAAAGTGGTTACTTCGCTTTCGTGAGCCTGAAGCCGGCAACTTACACGCTCCTGGTTGAAGTGAAGGGGTTCAAAAAGGCCCTGACGAATCCGTTCCCACTGGGCGTGAGCGAGGCCGTGACCCAGAACGTATCGCTCACTCTCGGCGACGTGGCTGAGACGGTTGAGATTACCGCGGATGCGGAATTGGTGCAGCGAACCTCTACTGATCTAGGCACTGTAATCAACGAGCGAGCAGTTGAAGACCTGCCGCTGAACGGGAGAAACTTCACACAACTCCTGACGCTCACGCCGGGAGTCACGCCCGTTTCGACTTCACAGAATAGAACCATCGGCGGCGTTGAGGGCAACGTCGGCATTCCTGGTTCCGGGTTTGCCGATCCTTCTTTTCACGGACAGGAAAACCGGTCGAAGCTTTACTTCTTTGACGGGATAATCAACACAAATATTCGTGGGCCGACCTACATCGTGATCCCCAATCTCGATTTGGTCCAGGAGTTCAAGGTGGTGGGCCACGACGCGAAGGCTGAGTTCGGCGGCGCCATGGGCGGTGTGATGAACATGGTTTCGAAATCGGGCGGCAACAGCTTCCACGGATCAGCTTTCGAGTACATTCGCAACGATGCCTTCGACGCGCGCAATCCGTTCGACGTCTGCACTGCAGCTCGTTGTCCGGTGGGTCAGGTTGTGCCTTCGAAGCCGGCGCCGTTTCGGCAGAACCAGTTTGGGGCCGTGCTCACCGGGCCGATTATCAAGAACCGTACTTTCTTTTCGTTCGGATATGACGGCTGGCGTTACAGCCAACCAGGTTTGGGACTGTCGTATGTACCTACGGCGGCTGAAATCAACGGTGATTTTTCCAACTACAAAGTGCGCACGAATCAAATCTTCAATCCCTACTCGACCAGGCAAGTCGGCGCGAACTTCGTACGCGATCCTTTCCGCTGCGACGCCGCGGGAAATCCTTTGCCGGTAAATGCGCAAAGGCAGCAGGCCCAGAATGTCGGCACTCCCTGTAACAAACTTCCGCAGGCGTTAATCTTTGCGCCGATGCAGCAGTTCTTTCAGAAGTATTCCGCCGGGCCTAATCTTTCGGTGGCGGGAAATGTCACCCAGAACTTTGCTCAAGGTCGGCCGACGATCAACAACGCGAACGGTCTTCAGATCCGGGTGGATCACCGTTTTAGCGACAGCGACAACATTTTCTTCCGCTTCACGCAGCAAAACGTCACCGTAAACAATCCGATTGGAACCGAAGGCTCTACCGGCGGCAGTGGCAAGGGGCGCAACTATGGCGGCGCCTGGACTCATACATTTAGTCCGACGCTCATCCTCGACGTGCGCGCCGGGTATGCAGGCCGTCCCGGTGTGGATTCGGGTCAACAGAACCAGCACGCAGCCGGAATCGATCCACTGAAGCAGTATGGCTTTGGCGACATCGACAAGTATGGCGGGCTGCTCGTCAGACTTGACACCAATGAATGGACTGCCGGCAGTAACAACGATTTCGGAGTGCGCGGCTCCGCGCTGAGAGAGAACCCAAACTGGAGCGCGGCATCCAGCCTCGTCTGGATCAAGGGAAATCACAACCTCAAGTTCGGCGGTTGGTATATTGAAGCCAAACGCATCCAGCTAAATACATTCCAGCGTTATACCTTCAGTGACGAGCAGACGCGCAATCCATCGGCAGCTTCGAACACCACCGGATTGTCGCTGGCTTCCGCGCTGTTGGGATTTCCGAATAACTTCGACGCGCAGTTGCCGGTGCTTCATGGCGGACCGGTCCAGTTCAAGTATGCTTCATGGGCCGCGTTCGGGCAGGATGAATGGAGAGTTCGTCGCAATGTCGTCCTGACGCTGGGTCTGCGTTACGACTATCTGACTCAGCCGAAGACAATCGACGGCCGGCTCTGGAATTCGTTCGATCTTCCCAACCAACGTTGGATCATTGGAGCATCGGTCATGCCGCCGCTTTGCAGTGTGTCGAACGCAGCGCCTTGCATCCCCGACGCATTTCGCACCGATCCACACTTTAACAACGTGGTACTGGCCGGGAAGGATTTCTTCGCGCCGCCACCGGTCAAGGACAACTTTGGGCCACGCATCGGAGTCGCCTGGTCGCTCAATTCAAAGACAGTCTTGCGGGCCGGTTACGGGCTTTACTTTGACGCGCTGCCCGCTCGCAGCCAGTACGCCCAGAACGATCTCGAGGCTGCCGTCTGGCCTGACGCCACGGCGTATTCCGGGACGTCCAATACGAGCGCGAATTTCGTCAACGGAACCTTCTTCAACATCATTCAACTTCAGGCGCAAGGGTTTGCCACGCCATTGCCTACGGCGTTGCCCTGGACCGTCGGCGGTTTTAACGATGACCCGACGTACAAAGACCCGTACTCACACCAATGGCACGTCGAGTTTCAGCGTGAGCTCACGAAGTCCACGATGATTTCCGTCGCTTATGTGGGCAGCGTGAATCGCCGGTTGCCGTACTCCGGTCTGGCTAACGCAGCGCGCCAGGCATTTCCGAATGGAACTCCGGCGGCGACGGTCGATGTTGCGCGCGCCGTGCCGTGGGTGGGCGCGGGCGTTAACTATACGTTGGCGACCGGCCGCGGGAACTACAAAGCTCTGGAGACAAAGTTCCAGCGGCGGTTCACCAATGGCTGGAGCACTCTGGTGTCATACACCTGGGGCAGATCGAACGATACCGGTAGCGGCTATTTCAATGTCGAAAACGGTCCCGGCGGCGCTGCGACGATTCAAAACTTCTACGATCAGAGCACTGCGTGGGGACCTTCGTCCTACGACATAACGCACTTTCTTTCATGGGCGACGCTTTATGAGCTGCCATTTGGAAAAGGGAAGCGATGGCTCACGAGTGGACCCGCGTCGTGGATTTTGGGTAATTGGCAAGCGAACTTTATTGCTCAGGCGCGGACCGGAGCACCTTTCAACTTAATCGTGACCGGTGATCTGGCGAATCTGCGCGGCAGTGGATCGAGCGCGCCGAACAACTACCTCCGGCCCAATTTGCTCGCCGATCCATACGTGGCCGGACCGGTGGCCGCCAATCCCGATCCGAATTGTCAAAAGACGATTTCGCAAGGCGGCCGCGCGGCGGATCGAACGCGCACCATCGTAAGCTGGTTCAATCCATGCGCCTTCGGAATTCCATCGGGCGCGTTCGGGAACTTTTCGCGCAATGCCTTGCGTGGTCCCTCGGTCTATAACGTGGACTTCTCGATCTCGAAGAGCATTCCGTTTGGCGAGCGCTTTAAGATGCAGTTTCGCGTCGAGACATTCAACGTGTTCAATATTCAGAACTGGGACACACCGGCGAATGCGAACCTGACGATTAATTCGAGCGCGACGGCCATCGCTCCGAACGTGGGTAGGATTTCGAACCTGGCGCAAGGCACTACGCCGAGACAAATCCAGTTCGGTGTAAGATTGACCTATTGATTGGGCCGAAGTTCTCGATCATTCACGGGAACGGAGACAGGGATGAACCGACGAGACTATCTAACCTTTATGGGTGCCGCGGCCGGTGCCGCAGCTACTTCAACAATGACAAATTCAGTCTTTGGTCAGGAGCCGCGGCCCGTTGATACTGGTGCGCCCACGACCTCAACCATTGAAGATCGCACGCGCCGGATGAAGTGGTGGCACGAGGCGAAATTCGGCATGTTCATTCACTGGGGACTGTACAGCACGCTTGGGCGTCACGAGTGGGTGATGGAGAACGAAGGCATTCCGGTCAGCGAGTACGAAAAGCTGGCGCCGAATTTCAAACCCATTCCCGGTTTCGCCCGTGCCTGGGCGCAACTGGCAAAACGCGCCGGCATGAAATACATGGTCATGACGACTAAGCATCATGAAGGCTTCTGCAATTTCGATACGAAGCTGACGGATTACTGCGCGCCGAAACAGGGACCCGGCCGTGACCTCGTCCGCGAGTATGTCGATGCTGCGCGCGCAGAGGGTTTGCGGGTTGGGTTTTACTACTCGCTGATGGATTGGCACCATCCGGACGGCGGCATTTGCAAGACGGACGAAAGCGCGCGCAAGCGATTCGTCATATACATTCACGGGCAGGTCAAAGAGCTGGTTACGAATTATGGGAAGCTCGACGTCCTTTGGTACGACGTGGCCTGGCCGCTGGATGCGAAGGGTTGGGAGTCGGTTGAGATGAATACGATGGTGAGAAAACTTCAGCCGGACATCATCATCAACAATCGTTCGAAGATCCCGGAAGACTTTGACACGCCGGAACAGCGCATCGAAGCTTCACAAAATCGGCCGTGGGAATCGTGCATGACTCTCAACGACAGTTGGGGCTATCACGCAGCCGATTTCAACTGGAAAAGTCCGACGACCGTAATTCGAAATTTGATTACCTGTGCCCGCGATGGCGGAAACTATCTTTTGAATATTGGTCCAAAAGCCGACGGCTCGATTCCGGAAGAGTCAGTACGAATTCTTTCAGCGGTTGGCGATTGGATGAGCCGCAACGGCGCAACGATTCGCGAATCCGATCCGTGCCAACCACGACGCGGAAACTATGTCAGCTACACGCGCAAAGGCAACACGCTTTATGCGCACGTCCATTACTGGCCCGGCGAAACCGTGGTGATCGGCAATCTCATACCCAAAGTTTTGTCCGCGAAAATGTTCGCGACGCAGGAGCCGGTGAAATTTCAGCAGGACGGATTTCGCGTGCGGCTGACGGGACTACCAAAGAAGGCGCCGGATGTGGTCACCACCTTCGCGCTCGAATGTGACGGTGAGCCCAGACAAGATCACGAAGGCAAGCGAGCCGTGAAGCCGCGTGAGCCTGTTTACAAATCGGAGTAATACTCGATTTTGCTGTAATTCAATTTTCCATTTGATATTTGACATATACCATTTGTCATTGATGGTGCGGCTAAGGAACGAAGAGCAAAATGCAAAATGATCTTCCGACTGGAGCGCAACCGTCTCGGTTGCTCGATCGTTTTCAAGATAAAGGCCGGCAAGCGAGGACGCTTGCGCTCCAGTCAATATAATGATCATCGATAGCCATCAGCACTTCTGGCAGGTGGGCCGGTTTGATTATCCGTGGATGAGCGCCGAGCTCGGAGTTCTCTATCAGGATTATTTACCGGCTGATCTTGAACCAGTGCTGGAGCAGCGCGGCGTTGATAAAACGGTGCTGGTCCAGGCCAGCAACAGTCTGGAGGAGACGCGTTGGTTGTTGAGTTTGGCTGAACAAAATCCAGCTATCGCCGGCGTGGTTGGCTGGTTGGATTTAAGAAGCGAGACGCTCGCACAGGAATTGGATGAATTAGTCGCTCATCCAAAGTTCAAAGGCGTGCGCCATTTGGTCGAAAGCGAACCGGCCGATGATTGGTTGACTCAGCCGAGTGTGATCCGCGGGTTGCAGACCCTGGGCAAGAGCGGCGTTTCATATGATTTGCTCGTTCATACGCGACACTTGAAATACGCGCGAACGGTTGCCGACCAATGTCCTGAGTTGCGGCTGGTCGTAGATCACATGGCGAAGCCACCGATTGCTCGTAATGAAATCAGTGAATGGGCAATTGAAATAAAGGAGTTGGCCGCTTACGAAAATGTTTGGTGCAAGCTTTCAGGATTGGTGACTGAAGCTGACTGGAAGAGTTGGCGAGTTGAAGATTTGCAGCCGTTCGTGGATCAGGCGCTTGAGTATTTTGGAGTTGAACGAATGATGTTTGGAAGCGACTGGCCGGTCTGTTTGCTGGCCGCAACTTACGATCAGGTTCTGGACGCGGCGCACTTACTCGTTCGAGATTTGCACAGTGAAGAGCGTGACCGCATCTTCCGAAAAAACGCGATTGAGTTTTATCGGCTGCAGGACGTCAAGGCTTGAAATTTTTGGAGTGCGCCGGCAGAGAAGCGGCGACAGCGCTTTGGATGGTTTTTGTGTCTCTGTGCCGCCTCTGTGACTCTGTGGTGAAAAAATCTTAGGAAGAATTCACCACAGAGACACAGAGAATTCACAGAGACACAGAAGGAGAAATCAGGGCCAGAAACTTCATGGCTGAGAAATATTTCATCACCGGAGCTCAGGGTTGCATCGGATCATGGGTCGTTAAAGCCTTAGCCGAGCGCGGCGACGTGCCCGTGGTTTTTGATCGCAGCGAAGACCACCGGCGGCTCGCAGCGATCATTGAGCCGTCCGCCCTGGAACAAGTGCGTTTCATCGCCGGCGACATTACCGACGTGGCCGCCGTGCGGTCAGCTCTCGAAACATCCGGGGCGCGCCGGATTATTCATCTCGCCGGGCTGCAAGTGCCCACCTGCAAAGCTGATCCCGTAACCGGCGCGTTTGTGAATGTGATTGGCACTCTGAATGTGTTCGAATCGGCAAAGTCGCTCAATGCCGAGCGCGTGGTATATGCGAGCTCCGCGGCTGTTTTTGGTCCCGGGTCCGCGGACAATCCGATCGATGAAGCGGCAGCGGCCGAACCATCTACTCATTACGGCGTCTTCAAGCGAGCGAACGAGGGAAATGCCCGAGTATATTTTTTGGATACGGGGCTAAGCAGCGTCGCCTTGCGACCGTTGACTGTTTACGGCGTCAATCGCGACACAGGACTAACGAGTGATCCGACCAAAGCGATGAAAGCTGCCGTGCTCGGAATTCCATTTCACATCCGGTTCAGCGGCGCGACGGATTTTCAGTATGTCGAGGACACGGCAGCCGCCTTCATCGCCAGCGCCGATCGAGCGCCCGAGGGCGCACACATCTTTAATCTTCACGGCGAAACGGTCGATGCGACGCGGATTGCGGAAGTTATCAATCGACATTCGGCGAATCCTGAGCGCGAATTAGTTCGGACCGGCGGACCGCCGATTCCAATCGCCCCGGCCATGGATGACAGGGCAATTAGAAAAGTCATCGGCGACTTACCGTGCACGCCACTCGCAGCCGGAGTGCGCGAAACGATGCGACGGTTCGCGGCTCTGCGCGATTCCGGTTCTTTGGATACTAGTGATCTCGAATCTGAAGTCCCAACGCCATGATTGGTTTAGAGGCGGGCTACCGCCCGCCGTTTAAGGTTGGGCGGGCAGTAGCCGCCTCTAAACGATCAGGATTTTCGGTTTGACGAATAGGATTTTGGTTTGAGCCAGGGGAATACAGTTTGAGCACCTCAATTGAAATCTCAAAAACGGTAATTGCGACGACGCCGGCGTCAGCGACGATGCGCGCCAGCGTCCTCTCTCGCGTGGAACACCTGGAAGTCCGTGACGTTCCTTTTCCCAGTGTCGCTCCCAATGAGGTATTGGTGCGAGTGTCAGCCGTCGGTCTTTGCGGCACCGACGCGCACATCTTTGCCGGGCACGCGAACTACCACACCGATGAATACGGCCAGCCCATACCCTTCGACGTGGAGCCGCAGGTCCTGGGACATGAAATCAGCGGGTACGTTGAGGAGACCGGCAGCCAGGTTTCTGATTTGAAACCCGGTGCTCGTGTGGTGGTGGATCAGGGACTCAATTGCGTCAGCGTGCAGCGGACTCCCCTTTGTGAATACTGCACCACCGGTGATTCACATCAATGCGAGTTTTACGCCGAACACGGCATCACCGGACTGCCGGGCGGCTTGGCTGACTTCATTGTCGTGCCGGCGGTAAACGCGATTCCCATTCGCGGCGACCTCGAGATGGCCGAGGCTGCATTGGCAGAGCCTCTGGGCTGCATAATTCACTCGGCAGATGCGGTGAGTCGCGCTCAGGCCCGTTATCATTTGAATGGAACCGCGCCGCGTGTCCGCTCAATGCTTATCTGCGGCGCCGGTCCCGCCGGTTTGATGTTCACGCAGTATGTGCGTCGCGTACTCAATTACGATGGGCTGCTTTTGGTAAGCGAGCCCAACGAACAGAAGCGCGAACTGGCTTTGAGTTTCGGCGCCGACCATTCGATTGGACCGGGAGAGCGTGATGCGGTCGAAGCGGTTCAGGATTACACCAGCGGCAAGGGGGTTGATTATCTGATTGAAGCATCGGGTGCCGGGCAGGTGCTCGCTTTCATTCCCGGACTTATCAGAAAGCAGGCCACGGTGTTGCTCTATGGACACGGTCACGCGGGCGTCGACCTGAGTGTGCTGAATAACCTGATGTTTCGCGAGCCCACTTTAGTTACACCAGTCGGAGCGTCGGGCGGTTTCGAGCCTGATGGTCGTCCCTCAGTTTATCTCCGCTCACTTCATTTGATTGAGCAGCGGAAGATCGAAATCGCTTCCTTAATAACTCACCGTTACACTTCTCTCGATGCCGTCCAGGAAGCCTTGATCAAAGATATCTATGCGCCTGGATACATAAAAGGAGTAGTGACCCTCTGACATTGTCAATTGCCGATTGCCGATTGCCGATTGGCGATTTAATCGTATACTCCCGACGCATTGCGATCCTCAGGAACTTTGTTTGTTGAGTCAATCAGTCGGCAATTGGCAATAGGAAATCGGCAATGAAAGTCGGCTTATTCGTTACCTGCCTCGTCGATCAAATGTGGAGCAGCATCGGCGCCAGCACGGTCGCAGTGCTGCGTCGCGCCGGCTGCGAGGTCGAATTTGACGAACGTCAAACCTGTTGTGGCCAGCCGGCTTTCAATACCGGATACCGCAGAGAGGCTCGTAGAGTCGCCCAACGGTTCATCGAACTCTTTGAAGCCAGCGAGGTGGAAGCGATTGTCAGTCCGTCAGGTTCATGCACGGCGATGGTCCATCATTACGACACGTTGTTTTCGGATGACGAATCATGGCGCGTCCGCGCACACAAGGTCGCGCAACGCACTTTTGAATTGAGCTCATTTCTGGTGCGCGTGCTGAAAGTTGAAGACGTCGGCGCACGCTTCGCGGGCCGCGTCACCTGGCACGACGCCTGTCATGGCCTGCGAGATCTGAACATTCACAGTGAGCCGCGTCGATTGATTCGCCACGTGCGCGAATCCGAACTTGTTGAGTTAGAAAATGCTGACGCCTGTTGCGGATTTGGCGGCACTTTCTCAGTGAAGTATCCGGAAATCTCTGTGGCCATCCTGGATCAGAAGGTCGAGGCCATCGAACGTGCTGGAGTGGATGCGGTGGTTTCGGGCGATGCAAGTTGCCTGATGCAGATCGGCGGACGGTTGTCGCGAATAAACTCGAAGATTCGCGTCATGCATCTGGCGGAATTGCTGGCCGGGACTTAGTGGAACTCGGTAGCATAGACTTCAGTCTGTGATTCAATGCGTGTCAGAAGCCCGACCGTCAGGGAGGGCAACTTACGCATCAGGCCCTCCCTGACGGTCGGGCTTCTGACAAATGAATCACCTAACTTCTGAAACCTTCGACGCGAATTGGCGCGGGCCGCATTGAACGCGATTATCGTTGAGAGCAACACGCATTAAATGGATTGTCCTGAGATGGAAATCATAAGTTTCGCTACTGAGGATTCGAACTGGACGCGCCCACGCGTCGGAGCAATTGTGAATCACGAATACTTGCTCGATTTTGCGCGCGCGTTTGAAGACGGCGAGCAGCCGATTAATAACCTGGCCTGGTTCGATCTCGCCGCGCAATGGTTTCAGCAGGTGCGCGAGAAATGGGACGCGCTGCAAAGCAATTCAGACGCGCTGGGCGAAGCGATTGAAAAGGGATGGCTGGTCAAGCGCCAGGACGCCTACTGGTTTGCTCCGGTTCCGCGCCCGGGAAAGCTCATCTGTATCGGACTCAATTACCGCGATCATGCGGCTGAAAGTAAGATGGCAATTCCCGAACGACCAGTCGTCTTCTCGAAGTTTTCTAGCTCAGTGATCGCGCCGGGCGAGCCTGTAGTTTTGCCGGCCGGCAGCACTCAGGTGGACTACGAAGCGGAACTCGCCGTAATCATCGGGCGGCGCGCGAAGAACGTAAGCGCGGCTCAAGCTCTCGATTATGTTCTCGGCTACACCTGTTTCAACGACGTCAGCGCGCGCGACTTTCAGTTCGCTGATGGCCAGTGGCAGAGGGGAAAGTCATGCGACACGTTTGGGCCGATGGGTCCGGCGATCATTACGAGTGACGTGGTTTCAGATCCGCATCAGCTTTCCATCAAGTTCGTTCTGAACGGAAACACGATGCAGGATTCGAACACGAATCAACTCATTTTTCCCGTGCCGGAACTAATCGAATTTCTTTCACGAACGATCACGCTCGAGCCTGGTGACGTAATCGCCACGGGCACGCCGGCGGGCGTTGGTTTCGCACGCACTCCGCCGGTCTTCTTACAGCCCGGCGACAAGATGGAAGTCATCATTGAAAACGTCGGCGGGCTTAACAATCCCGTAGTTGGCGCCGCAGAAGCGATCGCAACTACGGCTTAGGCAAAAGGTTAGGACGGATTGATAAATGCGAAAGATCATTCTAACACTGACGATTTGTGCCGCACTTTGCGGACTGAGCTGTAATCGGTCCGGATTCAAAAACGCGAATAAGCTCACTATCGCGGTCGTTCCGAAAGGCACCTCGCATGAGTTTTGGAAGAGCATCCACGCCGGCAGTCTCAAAGCCGCGCGCGAGCTTTCCACCGCAGGCAAGGAAGTCGAGATCATTTGGAAAGGCCCTCTGCGCGAAGATGATCGCGAACAGCAAATCCAGGTGGTCGAAGGCTTCACTTCGCAAAAAGTCAGCGGCATCGTGCTGGCGCCGCTGGACGATCGCGCCCTGGCGCGTCCGGTTGAAGAAGCAAAAACTGCCGGCGTGCCTACTGTAATAATCGACTCTGCCCTGCAATCAAACTCGATTGTCAGTTTTGTCGCTACTGACAACCGCCGGGGTGGGATGTTGGCGGCCGATCGGCTGGGCGAATTGTTGGGGGGCAAAGGCAAGGTCATCTTGTTGCGGTACGCTGAAGGTTCCGCCAGTACGCAGGATCGCGAGGATGGTTTTCTCCAAGAGATGAAACAGAAGTATCCCGACATTCAATTGATCTCAACCGATCAATATGCCGGCGCGACCCGCGACACGGCGAAGAGAGCTTCAGAGAATCTTCTGAATCGATTCGGTGATGAGGTGCAGGGAATCTTTTGCCCGAACGAATCTACGACGGCGGGAATGCTTTCCGCATTACAGGACATCGGCAAAGCGGGGAAGATCATTTTTGTCGGGTTCGATACCAGCCAGATGTTCATTGACGCGATGCGCGCAAAACAGTTGCATGGAATCGTAGTACAGAATCCTTTCAACATGGGCTATCTCGGCGTGCGCACGATGTTCGAAAGCCTGCAGGGGAAAATGGTTGACAAGCGGATTGATACCGGAGTGACTATGATCAGTCTCGACAATCTTGATGCCGCTGAGACGCAGACGCTTTTGCATCCGCCGCTGGATCAATATCTCAAGTAGCACAGACTTCAGTTTGCCCTGACGGGAGTTATTGCAGCGCTGGGAATAAACGCGCTGGTCAACTACAGCCGCGCTGGCGGCAACGGTAAACCACTCACTTGCCCTCTCGCAAAAGAAGAGGAAATTGAAATTAATCAATGCCGATCACAATCACTGACATCATCGTTCGTGATATTCGTTTTCCCACATCACAGACGCTTGATGGTTCGGACGCGATAAACGTTGATCCGGATTACTCGGCTACTTATGTGGTGATGCATACGGACGATCCGCATGGCTTGCAGGGTTACGGCTTGACCTTCACCAACGGGCGCGGCAACGAAGTCTGCGTCGCTGCGGTTCATGCCTTAAAACATCATTTGCTCGGCCGAACCCTCGAGTCTGTAGTCGAAGATTTCGCCGGCTTTTGGCTGAGCATCATCTCGGACAGTCAGGTGCGGTGGCTGGGCCCTGAGAAAGGCGCGATCCATCTTGCGACCGGAGCATTGGTGAACGCGGTTTGGGATCTCTATGCGAGAGCCGAGGGCAAGCCGCTTTGGAAGTTGCTTGTCGACATGACGCCTGAGCAGATCGTTGCTTGTATTCCGTTTCGCCATATCACTGACGCGCTGATGCCGGAAGCCGCGCTCGAGATTTTGCAGCGGAACGAACCGACCAAAGCGCGACGCGAAGAAGAAATGCGCGCCATCGGTTATCCGGCATATACCACCTCGGCCGGTTGGTTGGGTTATTCGGATGAGAAGGTCCGCAAGCTGGTACGTGAAGGAATGGCGCGGCAGTGGACGCACTTCAAAATGAAAGTTGGTCGTGATCTTCAGGACGACATTCGACGGGCTCGAGTTATTCGTGAGGAGATCGGCACGAACGGAATCCTGATGATGGATGCCAACCAGGTTTGGGACGTTGAGCAGGCGATCGATTGGATGAAGGAGTTGGCCGTCTATCAACCTTTTTGGATCGAGGAGCCGACATCGCCGGATGACATACTGGGTCACGCAAGGATTGCGAAAGCAATTGCGCCAATTCAAGTAGCCACCGGTGAAGCGTGCCAAAATCGAGTCGTGTTCAAACAACTCTTGCAGGCGCAGGCGATTGGCTTTTGCCAGATTGATAGCTGTCGTTTGGCGGGCGTGAATGAAGTGCTCGCAGTCCTGCTAATGGCAGCAAAGTTCGAGGTCCCGGTTTGTCCGCATGCAGGCGGTGTCGGGCTCTGCGAGTATGTTCAGCACCTTTCGATCTTTGATTACATCGCCGTGAGCGCTTCGCTTGAGAATCGAGTTGCGGAATACGTCGATCATCTTCACGAGCACTTCGTGTATCCCGCGGTGATGAAGAACGGCCGTTACATGCCACCGCTGGATCCGGGATATAGCATCGAGATGAAGAAAGAGTCGCTTGACTGTTATGAGTTTCCAAGTGGCGAAGGTTGGAGGACGTGATCTTGCCGGGTTTGAAGTTGGTGCTTAGCGAATTGGCGGAGAAGGGAATTAGCATGCTCCAGGTAGGAGAGAGTAAATGACTAAACTGATTCTTAGCATGTCAGTGATCACGCTCGCGTTTGCATGTACTTACGCTCAGTCGGCTACGACTGATGATTGCGCGCAAGTGAAAGCCCAACTTACCAGAGCGGAAACGAAGCTCAACGATTGGCCGGCCATGGCGCGTTATCGCGAAGCAAATCTTAAACTGGCGCCGCCCACTAATCTCGAAAACCGGGTCGTGTTTATGGGTGATTCGATCACAGATTCATGGGATGATCCAAAGTATGGCGGCTTCTTCCCGGGTAAGCCTTATGTCGATCGCGGCATCAGCGGGCAAACGACGCCGCAAATGCTCTTGCGGTTTCGCGCTGACGTTATCGCCTTGCGTCCGAAAGTGGTCGTTATTCTCGCGGGGACGAATGATCTAGCCGGAAACACGGGGCCGATGTCACTGGAAGCGATCGAAGACAATCTTGTTTCGATGGCTGAACTGGCGAAGGCAAATCGCATTCAGGTGGTGCTCGCGTCCGTGCTTCCGATCAGTGATTACGACCTCAGGGACGGAAAGCCAATCATTCGCACCCAGCAGCGGCCGCCGGAAAAGATCCGGGCCCTGAATGAGTGGATGGGTAAATACGCGACGGCGAATAAATTGACGTATCTTGATTATTATTCGGCTATGATAGACGAGAAAGGTTTCCTTAAGGATGAATTGAGTAACGATGGACTTCATCCGAATGAGAAAGGCTATGCCGTGATGGCGCCATTGGTCGAACAGGCCATCGCGAAGGCACTTAAGAAAAGGAATTGAGTGGGTTTTTAACCTCAGGTAAATGCCAACCACTCTAGCTGACATTGCGCGTGCGCTCGGCGTCTCAAAGATGACGGTCTCGCGCGCGATCAACAATCATCCCGAAATTAGTCCCGAAACGCGTGCGCGCATTCTGGAAGCGGCGCACCGAATGAACTATCGCCCGAACCAGTTCGCGCGAGCGCTAACGACGAACCGCTCAGGGTTGCTCGGGGTGATTGTCCCGGATCTCATGCACTCGTATTTTGCGGAAATCTGCCGGGGCATAGAAACCGTGGCCAAGCCCCTTGGTTATCAGAACCTGATTTGCAGCACTGACGAGGATGCGGCCAACGAAGAAGACGAGATCGAAGCCCTGTTGCCCCGAACCGATGGATTGATCCTCGCGTCATCGGCGACGCCTGACGATACAAAGTTCTACCGGCGCATACTCAGAGAACATGCCAGGCTCGTTCTGATCGACCGGCAGATTGCGGGACTTAAGTGCAGCTCGGTGACTACTGATGATGTTAAGGTCGGCGTACTCGCCACCGAACATTTGATTAGTCTCGGCCATCGCCGGGTGGGTCACTTGAAGGGAACTGCAGCGTCAACGGCGCAAATGAGATTTGAAGGCTACAAGCGAGCGTTGGCGAAACACCGGATCGCTTTGGAAGAATCATTGGTTCGCGAATGCGGGTTCACCGAAACTGACGGTTACCAATCGATGAAGGAGTGGATCGCCAACGGTGATGTGCCCTCAGCGTTGTTCGCCGCCAACGACCCGGCGGCCATCGGCGCGATGACTGCGCTCACTGAAGCCGGCTTGAGAATTCCGGACGACGTGGCGATTGTTGGCGGCGGAAACATTCATTACGGTGACATGCTAAGAGTTCCGCTTACGACAGTAGCATGGTCCACCTCAGAAATGGGTCAGAGCGCAGCGCGGTTATTGGTTGCCATGGTCGAAAGTAAGAAGCGAACCAGGGAACAGCACATCATCGTCGAACCCGAACTGGTCCTCCGCGAATCCTGTGGGGTGACTAAAGGTGTCTTGGCTTAACGATTTTTTTCGAGACCACCCGCCTGGCTGGAAAATCACATTCCACTTAAAAAAGTTCTTGACAAATGCTGCGGTGCGAGCATATTGTCCAAACTCCGAACAAAAGAGCTGGGGCAGATGCGTAAAATCAATACTCGAGATTTTCACGTAGCGACGCGCACGACCTCCCGCGACATTAATCGTCGCATCGCGCTCAATCTCATTCGTGAACACCAACCCATTTCGCGCGCCGACCTGGCGCGCCGCATGAACGTAACACGCGGAGTCGTAAGCGTGCTGGTGCAGGAACTAATAGATCAGGATGTTATTTACGAGGGCGCTACCGGCGAGGCCATGCGTGGCCGGAAGCCAACCTTCCTGCATATCAGGACCCACGATCGTTTGGCGATTGCCGTTGACGTTCGGTTCAGCAAAACCTACCTGATGCTCTCGGATTTATCGGGCCGCCAACTCGCCCTGGAAAGCTATGACACAATTTTCTCGGTTCCTGAATTCGTAAAGGATTTGGCCGCCCGCATTCGGAGAATCACCAAAAACAACGGCTACTCGGCCAGTTGTGAAGGGATCGGGGTGGTGGTCCCCGGTATGGTTGACCAACGCACAGGCAGAATTCTGAACGCTCCCGCGCTTGGCTGGCATGGGGTGGACATTCGCGACAAGCTGATTGCAGCCACGCGTCTCCCGGTACACATTGAGAATTCCGCTCGAGCTTGCGCGCTCGCGCAACTGTGGTTGGAACGTGGTGAAATCAGCAGCGGGCACAATTTTGTCTACATCAGCGTTTCGGACGGTGTTGGTGTCGGGATCGTTATCAACGGAGAGTTGCTGCGCGGGCACGATCACATCGCGGGAGAATTTGCGCACCTGCCGATTGATCTACAGGGACCGCAATGCATGTGTGGCGCGAAGGGATGCTGGGAGGCCTATACCTCCAATCTGGCTACCCTCTCCCGTTATTTTGCGTGGGATTTGTCCAAAGTTAGTCCAAATCAACTGAAGGCTGCTGATAATAACGGCTTCACTGTTCTCGATTTGATTGCGCGCGCGCGCAGTGGTGATGCGAAGGCCCTGGCTGCGGTCAGAGAAACGGGCAGGTTCCTGGGTCTAGGCATCGCCGGCATCATTCACATTATCAATCCGGATTGTTTTTATCTATCGGGAGAAATCACCACCGCGTGGGACTTGATCGAGGACTGCGTTCGCGAGGCCATCGGCGAGCGCGCTTTGATCGAGGCCGCGGCACGAACGCCTTTGCGGGTGACGGCAACCCAGCAGTATCCGCGCTTGCGTGGAGCCGCTGCGCTAATCGCAGCGCCAACCTTTGCGGCGCCACGCGTCGCTTAGGATTTAGCGGAACCGTATTAGCAATTCAAAACCAGGGGGCGCACTGCTTTTTGAGGAGCAACCGGATCAACCATCGGCTGAGTCCAGGTTGCTTTGCAGGTTTCGAATTTCTTTTTGTTGGAGGTCGCTGACATGTTAAGCCTAAAACACTTTGGTTTGCGGAAGATTCATTTTGCTATCGTCGCATTGCTGCTTGCCTTCCCCCTGGGGGCCGTCGCGCAAGTTACAACCGCCACGATCGTCGGTACCGTCACCGATCCGGGTGGCGCCAATGTACCTGGCGCTCAGGTCGTCGCGCGCAATGTTGATACGGGCCTAACACGCACTGTGACCTCCAGCGATGAGGGTACCTACCGGCTTGAATTTCTCCCGGTAGGTAACTACGTAGTTGAGGTTAGTATTGCGGGTTTCAAGAAGGCGTACATCAACGGGATAGTTCTGAAGATCAATGACACCACCCGTGTGGATGTCGCGCTCACTGTTGGACAAGTCAGCGAGACCGTAACCATCGCCGAGTCAGCGTCGCCCGCAATCAACACGAGCACGCCCGAGATCGGACGTACCATAGAAGCCGCAGAGATCACCGCTCTGCCACTGGTTGAGCGAAACGTCTACACGCTGCTGGATCTGACGCCCGGCGTGCAGTCTAACAATAACGGCGTAGCCACCGCTTCCACCGGCACAAGCACGTTCATCCTTGGTTATCCGGAACAGCGAACACTGATCAACGGCGGTACCGACGGCGGCACCGGCTCAGTAAACTACTACCTGGACGGCGGCATCAACATGACCAATCTGCGCAACACCGGAAACATTTTGCCCAACCCCGATGCCATCCAGGAATTCCGGGTTCAGACCAACAGCTATAACGCAGAATATGGCCGGTATGCGAGCGGCATCATCAACGTGCTCACCAAGTCCGGCACCAATCAGTTTCACGGCTCGGCCTTTGAGTTCCTGCGCAACACGGTTTTCAACGCGAATGACTGGGGATCGACTCTAGCCAGGGCGCCGTTTCATCGCAACCAGTTTGGCGCGACGCTCGGTGGTCCGATCAAGCACGATAGGGCCTTCTTCTTCGTTTCCTACTCGGGACTGCGACAGGCAACGAGTACATTCCTGAGCGGCGCCCGCGTTCCTACCGCCCTGGAACGCACCGGCAACTTCACGGCTTCCGCCACCAAACCCACGGATCCCGCGACTAACTCACCTTTCGTCTGCAACGGCGTAACGCACGTGATCTGCCCCAACCGTCTGGATCCGGTGGCGGTGAAGATCGTCAACAACTACATTCCCACGTCCAACGTGACGCTCAGCAATGGCAACGCCGGATGGCAGGGCAATATACCGACCCCCTATAACTTTGACGAGTATCTGGGAAAGGTGGACTACCAGCTCAACAACGCGCATCGTTTGACCGTAAGTTACTTTAATACCGGAGGGACGAGCACCACGAGGGGAGGCTCAGGGAACTTGCCCTGGAGTTTCCAGGATTCCACGTGGCGGCAGCACAGCGTCAACGCCAGCGACGTTTGGATCATCAGTTCGGCGAAGATCAATCAGGTCTGGTTGACGTTCTCACGGAATTTCGGCGGGCGCATAAACAGGCCCGCGACCTCGCTTACCGATCTGGGTTCAGCATTCACGATTCAGGGCACGCCGAATTTGCCGCAAATAACCGTGACGGGATACTACACTCTGGGACAACAAATCGGCGGCCCGACAGCCGGCACTAACTTTTACTCAGCCCGCGACGTTTTTAGTTGGATCAAGGGCAATCACTCGCTGAAGTTGGGTGGAGAGATCTCGCTCAACAAGGACATCCAGCAGACACTGCTTAACAACTACGGCGTTTTCACCTTCAATGCAAATTCAACCGCCAGGGTGGCTGCCCCAGGGGTGACCGCTGCGGCTGGTAACGCGTTTGCCGATTTCCTGATCGGTATTCCGAGCGCGGTCTCGCAGGACGCCCCCGTAACGGGTTACACCAATAGCTGGTACACGGCCCTCTTCGTGCAGGATGATTTCAAAGTTCGTCCACGTCTGACCCTCAATCTTGGTCTGCGCTGGGACGTTCAAACAGCACCGACCGATCCTCTAAACCGGGTTGTCAATTATGTTCCCGGCCAGAAGTCCGTGGTCATCCCGACTGCGCCAGTGGGGGCGTTGTTCTACGGCGATCCCGGTGTGGAACGTGCCGGCATTCCGACGAGTTACGGTCACTTTTCGCCCCGCCTCGGCTTTGCGTTGGACGTGGCGGGCGACGGAAAGACCTCGATCCGTGGCGCGTTCGGCGTGTTTTACGGCAGCATCTCAGGCAACGAGTGGAACACCATGACTAACTTCCAGCCTTTTTCCACACGGTTGACCTTTACTAATATCAACCAAAAGACAAATGCCGCAGGCGTTCCGCTGGGAGCTACGCTCGTCAATCCTTATAACGCTTTCGTTGGGGGAAATCCTTTCCCTTACAAGGGAACATTTACAACCGGCGGAGGCCTCTTCCCGGTCGCATCGGATTTCAAGTGGCCGCGCACGTATCAGATGAACTTTTCCGTGCAGCGTCAGGTAACTAAAGATTTAGTAGCGGGCGCAGCCTACGTTGTCACCGAGAGTCGGAATTTGCCTTTCGCGCGCGACATCAACTACCCGGTGCTTACCCCCACGGCAACGAGTGCGGGAGCGAACATTCTCGCACGGCGGCCCAACCCGCTGTTCGGGGCCGTGCTACAACTCGACTCGGACCAGAACGCTTCTTACCATGGTCTGCAAATCACCAGCGCCATGCGGATGAACCACCATGTGAGCTTTAACGCTTTCTACACCTATAGCAAGACTCGTAGCAGTGTGCAGCTCTACAACAGCACGACTCAGGGATTGGCACAGAACTATAGCAACCTTGCGGCAGAAGAGGGCGCCGGTGACACTGACCAGCGACACGTATTCAGCATGAGTTTGACCTACAAGCCCGATTACTTTGCTAAAAGCAGCAACGGCGTCCTGCGGCATGTCTTAAGCGGCTGGAGCATCTCGCCCATCGTCAAGATGCGTAGTGGCCTGCCGTTCACCGTAACCAACGGCAACGTTGACGCCAACCTCGACGGCAGCACTAATGACCGCGCGCGGTTGATCGGGAATCCCAACATCTCGAATCCGACAGCGGCGCGCTGGTTCAACACGGCAGCCTTTGCACAGAACCCGGTTGTAACCGGGGTCGCCACCGATGGCAACTCGGCCCGCAATCTTCTCTACGGGCCGGGCTATTGGACTGTCGATCTGGCCCTCTCGCGCGACTTTAGTTTGACCGAGCGCGTTAAGTTGCGCTTCCGCGCCGAGGCCACGAATGCTTTCAACCACGTGAACCTCGGACAGCCGGGCGCCGCCGTCCCGGCCACGGGTTCGACGTCCGCCAGTTTTGGCGTTATCACCTCGGCCAACTCGATGCGCAAAATGCAGTTTGGCTTGCGGCTGACTTTCTAAGCGCCTGACGCGGCGAGGTCAGTATCATCTGCGTCAGCAGATGGGATCAGGATGTACGAGCAGGGCCGAACATGTGTGCTGGACCCATCCGCTTACGCGGATGGTACTGACCCGGTATTTCAAAGAGCGTTACTGCTGGTAACGACGCGAAGGAGCGAAGTGTCTCTCATTGAGATGCACTTCGCTCCTCCCAAACAGAGACCCTTTCTCCGGCGACCTGAACCACCGAAGTTTCGCAGCAGTTCCTTTTGATCCGAGTCAAGACATGCTGGACGCACAACCACTGGCAGCGAGTGTGAGTAAGGCCGGGTTCAAGCTGCGCGGGCTGCGTTGGTGGATCGTCGGACTAATCTTTCTCGCCACGCTGATCAATTACATCGATCGGCTGACTGTCTCAGTCCTGGCTCCCGTCATCACGCGCGATCTGGGCCTTACCAATACCGCGTTCGGCGGCATTCTCACCTGGTTTCTTTTAGCCTATACGATTAGCCAGGGCCTTTCCGGAAAGCTTTACGATCGCGTCGGCACTAAACGCGGCTTCGTCTGTTCGATCGTAGTTTGGTCGATCGCTGCGATGGCCCACGCCTTCGCTCGCGGTCTGGCCAGCCTGAGTGTCTTTCGATTTATTCTCGGACTCGGTGAAGCAGGTAATTGGCCCGGTGCTGCTAAGACCGTGGCCGAGTGGTTTCCGATTCGCGAACGTGCCTTTGGGATGGCGATCTTTAACAGCGGCGCTGCTGTCGGTTCCGTTGTGGCGCCGCCGCTGATCGTTTGGCTTAGTCTGACCTACGGATGGCAGACGACGTTCATCGTTACGGGATCGCTTGGCTTCTTGTGGTTGATACTGTGGCTTCTCTTGTATCAGGTTCCTGATCGTCATAAATGGTTGAGCGAAGAGGAGCGCGAACTAATACGTAAAGGACAGCGGGCCGAAGGTGTGGTCACAACTGAAGCGCCGCTGGGATGGAGAGAACTGCTTCGCTATCGCCAGGTTTGGGCGATCATTCTGGCAAGATTTCTAACTGATCCGATCTGGTGGCTCTATATTAGCTGGCTGCCGAAGTACCTCGCCGACGCCCGCGGCTTCTCGCTGGTGAAGATTGGTCTGTTTGCCTGGGTGCCTTATGTTGCTGCCGACGCCGGCAGTCTTTCCGGCGGCTGGTTGTCCGGATATTTAATCAAGCGCGGCTGGAGTGTAGACCGCGCGCGCAAGCTAGTCATTCTGATGGCGGCCTTGTTGATGCCCGCCGGCATTGCCGCGGCCTTCGCGCATGATGCGATGGTCGCGCTCGGATTGATCGGCGTCGTGCTCTTCGGATTTCAGGTTTGGATTAATAATGTGCAGACCTTGCCGAGTGATTTCTTTTCTGACAAAGCAGTCGGATCGGTTGCGGGCTTGGGAGGTACCGGAGCGGGCATTGGCTCGATGATTTTTATTTTCAGCACGGGGTGGATAGTGGACCACTTTTCTTACGTGCCGGTATTAGTCGTTGCGGGCTTGCTCGCGCCGTTGGGGACGCTGGTGCTGTTTGTGCTTTCGGGCCCGATTAAACGCGTATCGCTAAAGCCGGCGTAACGCAAACTGTTAATTTGCGATGGAATGAACATTCAACGTGGGCGCAGACTAACAGTTTGCGTTACCAGAGAGAATATTTCTTATGAGCAATTCTTTAGATCTGGATGGGAAGGTGGCGTTGGTTACGGGTGCGTCATCAGGAATAGGACGGGCCACCGCGGAGCTGCTGGCCGCAAGTGGCGCTCGCGTGGCGATCAATTTTCATCGCAGCCAGGATGCCGCGGAAGCGGTGCGCGATCAAATCATCAGCCAGGGTGGCAGCGCCATTGTGATTCAGGCAGACGTGGCCCGCGCGAGCGAAGTTGAGGCGCTGGTCGAACGTACGGTTACCGAATTCGGATCGATCGACATTCTGGTGAACAATGCAGGATCGCTGGTCGAGCGATTAAGGATTCTCGAGCTGACCGAAGAACGTTGGGATGAAGTGATCGATCTGAATTTAAAGAGTGCCTTTCTTTGCTCCAAAGCAGTCACCGCTTCAATGATGGAGCGGAAGACTGGCGCAATCATCAACGTTTCTTCGATCGCCGGGCGCACCGGCGGCGCGCTCGGATCGATTCATTATTCGACCGCAAAGGGTGGCCTGATCACGTTCACGAAAGGATTGGCCAAGGAGTTGGCCCCGTTTGGAATCCGGGTGAACGCGGTCTCGCCGGGCGTGATTGACACGAAATACCATGAAACATTCTCGACACCCGAGGTGATGAAGTCGTACGTGGCGGGAACACCGTTGGGAAGAGTTGGCATGCCCGGGGAAGTCGCACAGGTAATTTGCTTCCTGGCATCGGACGCGGCCAGCTATCTCGCCGGCGAGACGATTGAGATCAACGGCGGGATGTTTATGGATTGAATTTGGAGTGCGCCGGCAGAGGAAGATTTAGACAGGATTGACATGATTTACAGGACTGATTTCGGCAATTTCTTCATCATGTCAATCATGTAAATCCTGTCTAAATGAGTCCTTAGTCTGGTCTTGTTATCGACCGCATATGATCAGAAGCAATCAGAAGAGAAAAGTTCAGTGCTGCATGTTGGTGATCTTGCTGACACTCGCCTCAATTATTTTGCCGGCGAGCTTATTTGCCCAGGACGCGCGCGAGTTGGCAGAAGAGCGCGCAGCGAGCAAGAAGCTGAACGGTGAACATCCGTTAATTGAGCTAATGCGCACGCGCAAGTCGGCGGTGCGGCCTGAGTTGCTGGGCGTGCATCCGCGCGTATACGTAACTGACAAAGAGATTGCTGAATTGCGCCAGCGTGCGCGCACGTCACACCGTGAACTTTGGCAGCAAGTTCTTACACGCGTGCGCGCCCTCAATGCTGATCCACCGCCACCGCCGGCTGAGAAACGCCGCCAACAAAATGACGTCGGCATCGCGATCGCGGAAGCGGCATTCGTCTACAAGATCGAGGGCGACAAAAAATATCTGGACGCGGCCCGCAAGTATATGGACGCGGCCGTCAGTTATGACATCTGGGGTTATCCCAACAACAAGCCGAATGTAGATCTCGCCGCGGGACATCTGCTTTATGGTTTGGGCTGGGGTTACGATTTGCTTTACCACGACCTCACCCCGGCGGAGCGCACGCGTTATCGCGACAAGCTGATTAAGCAGGCACGATTATTAGCAGATTACTTCAAACCGAAGCCCGGCAAGACCTTCGCTTACAGCCAAAATCACACCTTCATTCCCATCACCGGCCTCGGGGTGGCTGCGTATGCTCTTTACGATGAGACTCCGGAAGCCCCCACCTGGGCCAGCCTGACGCGGGCGATTTACGATCGTGTTTTGGCCACGTACTCGCAGGATGGGTACTACTACGAAGGTTTTGAATACTGGATCTTTTCGACTCCCTGGCTGATTCATTATCTCGACGCGCACGCGCACGCGACCGGCGAGGACCTTTATGACCGTCCCGGCTTTCGTTTGATGCACCAGTATGTCGCGCATTCAATGCTGCCGACGGGTAATTATGTTTTTGACTATGGCGATGTCTTCGAAGGGCCTCTGACGCGCGCTGGCAAAGGTGAGGAGTACCCGCGCACGCATCCGTACGGCCATTTTCATACTAACTACAATTTGCTTTATCGCTTGGCCCAACGCTTTCAAAGTGGCGAAGCGCAGGGGGTTGCTGAATGGCTGAAGCGTTTCGATCAGGTGAATGCGGAAGACTTCTGGTCACTGGTTTGGTACGACGCGAAGCTCAGACCTATACCAATCGAGCGGCAGGCGAACTGGCATTATTTTCCGGACCACGATGTCTTCTATTGGCGCAGCGACTGGTCAAAGGCAGCAACCGCGTTTGCTTTTAAGTGCGGACCGCCGGAAGGCCATCACACCGAGCCTTTGCTGCGACAGTTTCCTGACTGGCGTCTGTCTTCAGGCCATGCGCATCCCGATGCGAACAGCTTCATCATTTTTGCGCGGGGCCAGTATCTGACCGGTGACACGGGCTACGCCGGCGTGCCCCTGACGGAGCATCACAACACTTTGCTGGTGAACGGCAAGGGCCAGGGAAAAGAAGGCGCCGGCCATGACGCATTTGCCGGCGTGTCTTATGAACTCTCGAATCGCATCCGCATCAGCGATGTGAAGGTCGAGCAGAACCAGGTGATCGTGCGAGGCGATGCGACTGCGGCCTACCAACCGGAACTTGGTTTGAAGAAGTTCGTGCGCGAGTTTGTCTATCGGCCGGGCGCAGGCTTCACCATTTCTGACGAAGTGGAAACCGAAAAGCCCGCGGTCTTGACTTTCCTGCTGCACGCGGACGACCACATTGAGAAAGGGGATGGGTGCCTGTTCAGCATCACAACCGGCCGAGTGAAACTGCTGATCGATCCAACCCTTGACGCTCCAGTTGGGCCGCAAGCGCTGCAGTCGATTCAATCTGTAATCGAAACCAATAACGTGACTGCTCCGGGCCCTCCCGGTGCCGTGGATAAGGGCGAGCGTCAGGAGCGCGGCCAGAAGCTTTTGCTCTCCACGGCTGTGCCGATCACCCGGGCGCGATTCATTTTGCGTCTGAGCGTTGAAGTGAGCATTGAAGAATGAGAGCTGGAACCGAATCGTAGACTGGGCTGAGAACCAAGAGGAATGACTGGAGCGCAAGCGTCTCGCTTGCCCCCATTTGGTTGAGTCCATCCAGCAACCGAGACGGTTGCGCTCCAGTCGGAACGAGCGAAATGAGAAAGGCAGCAACCATCGTGGCCGCCCTTAGCCTTTCAATGGGCCTAAGTCTGTCGCTGGGGAAGGCGAACTCCATCAAATCTACAATGCCGCCGTCAATACCATGGGCCGCCGCTGACGTGAATGACAGCGATGAGTTTTTTCAGAGCGCCATTAATTCGCGTGCTCACGCCCGCGATTACTCGCAGAAGATCGAAGCACTGCTGAAACAGATGACGGTCGAAGAGAAAGTTGGTCAGATGACTCAACTCACGCTCGAAATGATCGTAAGTGGTCACGATCAGACCGTTGAGATAGATCCCGCAAAGCTGCAAAAAGCGATTACGAAGTACGGCGTGGGATCGATATTGAATTGCTACAACCAGGCTCTCACTCCCGGCAAGTGGCAGGATCTCATCTCTAAAATTCAAACAGCTGCGAAGTCTACTCGCCTTGGCATCCCGGTCATCTACGGCATCGATTCGATCCATGGCGCGAATTATGTCCAGGGCGCAACGCTTTTCCCGCAGGAAATCGGCATGGCCGCGACGTGGAATCCGGAGCTGATGAAACGTGGAGCGGAGATCAGCGCGATGGAGACTCGGGCCGTGGGCATCCCCTGGAGCTTTTCGCCGGTGCTCGACATTGGGCGACAACCGCTCTGGCCGCGTTTCTGGGAAACGTTTGGTGAAGACCCGTATCTCGCAAAAGTTATGGGAGTGGCGTTCGTGCGCGGCATGGAAGGTTCGGATCTCGCTTCAACGGATCATGTGGCCGTCTCTTTGAAGCATTACATCGGTTACAGTCTTCCGCTGAACGGTAGAGATCGAACCTCAGCCTGGATTCCCGAGAGATACCTGCGCGAATTCTTTCTGCCGACATTCGAGGCCGGGGTCCGCGCCGGCGCCCGAACCGTGATGGTTAATTCCGGTGATATCAATGGCGTGCCGGCTCACGTCAATCATCACGTCCTGAACGACATTCTCCGAAAAGAACTCGGCTTTGAAGGCTTTGTCGTTTCTGATTGGGCTGACATCAAGCGTCTGGTGCGCGATTGGCGGGTGGCGGCGGACGAAAAAGAAGCCACCCGGATGGCCATCATGGCCGGCGTGGACATGAGCATGGTGCCGACGGATTACAGCTTCAGCGATCACCTGGTCGCGCTGGTCCGGGAAGGTAAAGTCCCCCAGTCGCGAATCGATGAAGCGGCGCGACGGATTCTGCGCGTCAAGTTTGAGCTGGGACTCTTTGATGATGCGATGCCAAAACCGGCGTTGAAGTCTCGGATTGGCCTGGCGACCTCGCGCGAAGTGAGCCTGCAAGCAGCACAGGAATCAATCACGCTCTTGAAGAACGCGAACGATCTGTTGCCGCTGGCGAAGAATCGCAAGGTGCTAGTCACTGGCCCTACCGCCGATTCTTTGATCTCACTGAACAATGCCTGGAGCTATGTGTGGCAGGGTTCCGAAGCCTCGCTCTATCCGCCGGACCGTTTGACAATTCGTGGGGCAATCGAAAGTAAAGTCGGGGCGGCGAACGTCACGTACGTGCCGGGCACGCGCATCAGTCGGCGCGCCAACCGGCCGTCCAACAGCACGCCAACGAATATTGAGGAGGAAGTTGATATACCGGCTGCGGTAACCGCAAGCCGCGATGTCGATGTCGTGGTGCTGTGTCTCGGCGAAGGTTCTTATACCGAAACACCGGGCAGTATCGCGGACCTGACGCTGGGAGAGCCGCAACTGAAATTGGCCGAGGCGCTTCAGGCCACCGGAAAACCTTTGGTGCTCGTCCTGGTTGAAGGCCGGCCACGAATCATCAATCGCATCGTCGCCACGGCCGGCGCGATCCTGATGGCTTACAACCCCGGCAACGAGGGCGGGCAGGCAATCGCCGACGTTCTGTTTGGTGATGTCAATCCCAGCGGCAAACTTCCTTTTTCCTATCCCCGCGCGGTCAACGCATTAATCACCTATGACCATCGCGCTTTCGAGACTGAAGGCGAACACGCCGCCATCAAACCACAATTTGAATTTGGTTTCGGGCTTAGTTACACAAACTTTACTTACAGCGATCTGCGTCTCGCAAAGCAGACAATTTCCAATGGCGAGGACCTTCCCGTGAGCGTCAAAGTCAGCAACACCGGCCGGCGAGGCGGTCAGGAAGTTGTGCAACTTTATGTGACTGATCTCGTCGCTTCGATCTCGCCGGCGGGCAAACGGCTCAAGCGGTTCGCGAAAATATCCTTGCAGCCGGGTGAAGAGCGCAGTCTAAATTTCAAGTTGCGAGGTGAGGATCTTTCTTTTATCGGTATCGATAACAAACCGGTCGTCGAGCTTGGGGAGTTTGAGGTAACTATCGGCGGCTTGAAGTCGAGATTTGCGTTGAAATGAGATTCAAGCGTGTGGAGTAGTCGTTTTCGCTCCAGAGGAGCGAGATGTTTATAGCTACGAGAGTACATTCAAAGTTCCCGCTCCTTTAGGAGCGGAACCAAGAGCGATTGCGCTCCTACGGAGCTTATCAGTAAAGAAAGGACCACAGGCTATAAACATCTCGCCCCTAAGGGGCGAAAACGACAAACTCGACTGGTAACTGACATGATGCCGATGTTTTCTCAACTTACGGAAAAACCTTTGAACACAAAACATTTCACAAGACTGATTTGTTTGCTTTTCATGATGACTGGCACGTCCGTCCTGGCCGCGCCACGCATCAAGGTTTTGAAGCTGTCCATTACAAATCCGAGTGACCAAATGCGCGTCGCAGAGGACGTTGTCGTTAGCATCGCTGAATTGAAAAAGATTGCGCCGGACTTCAAGGCCGGCGATGCGATCGTCACGACCAGTGATGCCGCCACGCTTGAAGAGGACGCGCGGACGCTAGCGACTATCGAACTCCCCTCGCAAGCGGACGATCTCGATGGCGACAATAAGTTTGACGAGCTCTCGTTTCAGATCGATTTGAAACCAGGACAGACGCGCATTGTGACCATCGCTTTTGGCGAGGCGCAGACAGTGCAACGCTTGCGCAGCGATTATCCCCGGCGCACGGCCGCGAAGTTCACCATGAAATTTGATGGACTGGGCTGGGAATCGGAACAGACGGCGTGGCGAATTTATTTTGATAAACGTAACGCGATCGATATCTGGGGCAAAAGGCGTCCAGGTCTTTATCTGGAGATGTTTGGCGCGCCGGAGTATGTCTATCACTGGGAGTCGCCTCTGGGCCGCGATATTTATCGCATTGGTGACGCAATCGGGATTGGCGCCGTCGCCGCGCTGGTTGAGGGAAAGGTCGTTAAGGTGGCTGACGTCGCCGAACGTAAATGGCGAATCGTGAGCGCTGGTCCCGTTCGCGTCATCGTCGAGCTGAGCTACAAAGGATGGAAAGTGGCGGGTCGCGAGGTGAATCTCGCCAGCCGGATGACGCAATGGGCGGGCGAGCGCGGCTTCCAACATAGCGTGAGCAGCGAAAACGCAGACGGTCTCACTCTGATTACGGGAATCGTGCGCCAACCGGACTTACAGGAAAAAGTTTTCGAAGCGACAGCGAGCGAGCCCGCACTTGTACGCGCATGGTGGGGAAGGCAAGTTGAAGAAGAAGGCCCGCCGGCCACGGCGATTCACATGTTGCCGAATCAGAATCTTGGTTTGGCGATCGTCGCTGAGGGTTCTCAGAGCAAAGTGATTATTGACGATCCGCTCAACCTGCTGGTGCAGCCGCAATTCGAAAAGGGCAAGGCCAACTGGTACGTGACCGCCGCCTGGGACCAGGAGAGCACCGATACCTTGTCGGTAACTGCATCGGCCGCTGACGCAAAATTTCGGTACGGAACGATGTCGTCGCCAACTGCCGCGGCGGCGAAAACGCTCGACCAGTTTGTTGAGATGGTGCGCGACGTCAGACAGCGAGTTACTCACCCGGCCCGGGTGACGTTGCTGTCGACGGTGGCGGCCCCGCAATCAGCGCCGCCGGATACTTTGCGACCGGCGCAAAAGAGAACTTACGACGAGGCAATCGGGTTACTGCGCCAATCCGCCGAACGCACGGCGGCGAAGTGGGAAGCGATAGTCTCCGGGACTTCGCCGGAAGAAGTTGGGCGCGATAAAGGCGACGGCTTCTTCACCGAAGGCGACAATCAAACGGGCGAGTGGAAAGCGCAGAAAGGCTTTTACTGGACCGGCAACTTCTGGGTTGGCCAACTGTGGCAGCTTTACGCGAAGACTAAAGACGAACGCTTTCGACGTTGGGCCGAGTTGTGGAATGCGCGGCTGCTGGGGAAGGAGGGGGTCGAAAATCACGACACGGGTTTCCTCAATTATTACTCGTCCGTTTTCGCTTATCGCGAGACCAGGGACGCGAAATATCGAGAGGGTGGGTTACGGGCCGCTGCACGCTTGAAGCAACTCTACAATCCGACAACTGAGCTGGTCGCGGCCTGGAGCGTGAACGGCGACGACACGATCATCGACACGATGATGAACCTGCAAATCTGGTGGTGGGCTTCGCGTGAAACGAATGATGCCGCGTGGCGCGAACTGGGATTGAAACATGCGCTCCGATCCGCTGAGTGGCTGGTCCGTCCCGATGGCTCGGTCGCGCAATCAGTTCATTACAATCCCGGCGACAGCCGGCAGGAGTTCTTCTCATCGCAAGGCGCAAGCAGCGTTCTGAAATTCCCGAATACCGCCCGGCCGGGAGAAAGAGTCTTCACGCATACTCATCAGGGCTTTGCTGCGGACACCACCTGGTCGCGCGGCGCCGCGTGGGCGCTCTATGGTTACGCCGTTGCTTATGCGGAAACAAAAGATCCGCGACTGTTGCAAACAGCCGAGAAGATCGCCGGCTACGTCATCGATCACCTGCCCGAAGATGGCGTGCCCTGGTACGACTTTGTTGACGAAGGAGTTCACTTTCGCAATCGCGATAGTTCAGCGGCAGCGCTGGTAGCGGGCGGACTTCTGCGTCTGTCTGAACTGACGCCGGACCAAACCCGCGCAGCGAATTATCGGCGCGAAGGTGAGCGCATCGTGCAGTCGCTCATCGATCGATACCTGACGCCGGTTAGCGCCGATGATAAGACGCCACCGGGAGTCTTGCGTCACGGATCGGTGACGAGACCCAGCGATGTCGCCTTAATCTATGGCCATTACTATTTGCTCGAAGATCTGTTGTGGTTGGAGGAGCATAAGAAGAATTGAGCCGTTTAGAAGCGGGCTACCAACGCTTCTGTCGGACAGTAGCCCGACTCTAAACAGAGGTCCAGGTTTCAAAGGAGAAGAACTCATGAGTACACAGATGAAAGAAGCACGCGATCAAATGGTTTTTCGTAAAACGAATGCGTCGAAGGGCCGCACCATCTCGATCACCCCGGAAAACAGCGTCATGAAGCATCTGGTTTATGGGCGGACTATTCTCGACAAAGAGGTGCCGCAGGTCGCGTTCTCGACGGGCAAGCTGGAGACGGGACTCATCTGTCTCTCGGGTGAATGCGTCATCAAGGCCGACGGAAAAGAGAATCAGATCGAACGTTACGATTCAATTTATTTGCCGCGCGATTCTGATGTCCAGATTTCGACGGAGAGCTCGGTTGATTTGGTTGAATGCTCGGCTGAAGTGGAAAAGAAGTATCCGTTGCAGGTTGTGCGTTATGCGGACGTGGAAAACGACGGCTCACTTAGATTCAAGACCGGTGGCGCTTCGAATTCGCGAACGGTCAACATCACGCTCGGCAAGAACATCGAAGCCGGCCGCATTCTCGCGGGCTTTACTACTTCCGAACCAGGACACTGGACCAGTTGGCCGCCGCACGAACATGCTTCAATTCTGGAAGAGCTCTATGTCTACTACGACATGCCCGCGCCCGCATTCGGGGTCCAGTTCGTCTATACCAATCCTGACGAGCCCGAGTTTATCGGCATAGTTCGTGACGGCGATGCCGTCATCATGCCGAAAGGTTTCCATCCAAACGTGTCGGTGCCGGGACATCCGATCAATTTCGTTTGGATGATGGCTGCGCACCGGGAAGTCGAAGACCGTCAATTCGGCGTCGTGACCGTGCAGCCGGGTTTCGATCAGGGCGGCAGCGGCCTGGAGGCAAGCCGAGAGTGACGCATCGACAGCCGCGTGGCGGCGCAATGTTTATAGATCGAAGACGAAGGCGGAGGCTGTAGCTCCGTAGGAGCGCAATGTTCTGCCGCCCATAAATGGGCTTCGGGTTTCAAACTTGACGAGTTGGGCTATAGACATCTCGTGCCTGCGGCACGAAGACTCGCCCGAGGAGATTTGAATCAATGGAAATTAGATCTGGTCGCGCCGCAATGATTGTTTTCGTTGTCTGTGTGGCAACTATCACGGTCGCCGCTCAACGAAAACCGAGCGAGGCCACTCGCCCCTACGTCGTGATGTCGTCGCAGACGCTCGACGACTTGAAACAAAAACTACAGCCGGATAACAAGACCGAAGAGCTGATCGACAGTAGTGGGATGCAATTGCGGGTGGCCGTCCAGCACGAAAAGAACAAGACCGGTGCAGCCGCCGAATTACACGATGCTTCGGACGACGTTTATTACGTGCTCGACGGATCGGCGACGCTTGTGTTGGGTGGAAAGCTCGACGCGCCCAAAGAGGTCGAGCCCGGAGAGTGGCGCAGCCCGCAAATTATCGACGGGAAGACTCTCGACATTAAGAAAGGCGATCTGGTCGTCGTCCCGCGCGGCACGCCGCATCAACGCAACACGGCGAACAAAGACTTCACCATGATTCTAATTAAGATTTACGCTGAACCACTGAAGAAGAAACCTTGAATGATTCAACGGGCACGGGCTGTTGTCGATGGAGGCTGGATGGGCCGATGAGAGGAATTCTCTGTGGTCCTCTGTGCGATCTCCGTGTCTCTGTGGTTAGACTTTTCTCGGACAATTCCACCCTGGAGACACGGAGAACTACTGAGTTTGCACAAGCTCGCCGCATTTCATTGATGGTGCTGGTCCTTGCTCTGCCGTTGATTTTCAGTTGTCCCGCCCGTTCTCTCGCACAAGTCCAAAATTCATTTTCGCCGAAAGTAAGAGCGAACGAACTGGATGCGGAGGTGCAGAATTTTCTCGGCAAAGAACTCGGGCTGCATCTCGCCGATATCAAGAACTATGATCCTCCGCCGGCAAAAGTGCTCAGCGCCGGCGCCACCGGCGAATACACCTGGGGCACCTTCATGAATGCGTTGGGAGCATATGCGGCCCTTTCGCAAACCCGACGGCTCGCAGATCGTGAACTGGCCCGTGAAGTCGGGCGAATCGGGTTGCTCGAACACCGTCTCGGCAGCACGCGTTTCTCGCAGCTCTATGCCGTCTCTGCGTTGAGGTATTTTGGCCGAGACCTGGATTCAAATCCGGTCTGGCAGGGATTGAACGAAGAGGAGCGGCAAGCCTGGCGAAAATTCCTGGATGTTTCAGCTTTTTACGATCCAAAGAGAAAACAGGTCATCAATCTGCCGGAGAATTATCTCGGCGTGGCGGCGCGGATCGCGGCGATGAGCTATCAACTTGGCCTACTGAAAGATCGCGCTTTGCTCGACGGCGTGATCGAGCGTGCCGCGGAACCATTTCGCAACCGCGCCATTTTTTCTGATGACGCACCGCCGACGGGAAGATTTGATCGTTACTCAAACGAATACGCGCGTTTTGTCTGGCTCGCCGCGGAAGCGGCTGGTAGAACCGACATTCTTGACGTCGTGAGGCCGTCGCTAAAAGAGCAGATGCGCTTGTGGTGGGATCTGATTTTGCCGGATGGCTATGGTTACGCTTGGGGTCGCAGCCTGGGCGTCGTTAGTTATGAGGATACGATGGAGATCGTAGGCTTTCTCGCACGTCACCCTGAGTTTCGTCCGGCTTCGCTCGAACAATTGTCGAGCTCATATTATCAGGCCTGGCGTTCGCTGCGGCGCGAATACAATGATAAGACGCATATGCTTTCAATCTTCGCGTTTGGTCATGGGAATTATGCGTACATCAGTAGAGAGCGTGAATGGCAGCAAACCACAGGGTTCTTTGGCAAGGCCGCGTGGGCGCACACGCTGCTGATGGAAGCGCTCAAGCGCGAGAACGTTACAGAGTTCTCGCCGCAGATAGTTCGTCCCGATCTTGCACGGTTCGAATTCTTTCGTCGCGGCGATCGGCCAGCGGGCGTTTGGCTGGTGCGCCAGGGATCGATTTACTTCACCTTACCGATTACTACCGGGACCAAGCCAGGGGTTTCAGACTACCTACCTGCGCCGCACGGGTTACCGGGTTTTGCTAATCCGGTGGAACAGGTCTATCCATCACTCGTGCCCTTTCTCGAACTCGCTGACGGAAAGGTCTTAGTAGCGGGCGACGGCGCCGATGAAATCGCACCCGGCACGGACGGCCGTTCGTTGCGCGTAGTGTGGAAGCGATGGGCAGTCATAGGAAGTAAGCCTGGTCAACTCGTCGATCCGCACATTACTAGCGAAGTGGTCTGGCGTCTCGAGAGAGGTTCGCTCATGCGCGACGAAACATTGAAATCGACTGTAGCGGTAACAGTGAAGCGTTGGTGGGTAGCTGTACCGACGACAGCGTCAACCACTCAAGTGGATTTCAAGAGCGGACAACGCTGGGATCGAATGAGAGTTGGCGAGTCCACGCTCTCTGTCGCTGCGAAGGCAGACTGGCCTTTGATGATTTCCCTGAGAGCCACAGGCGATGGACCATTTGGTCGTGGTGCCCGTGCTCCCTTACCGCTGCACCTGGTTTACGAATCAAACGATTTGGGTTTGAGGCCTGGCAAGCCGGCGCATTGGCGGCTTATTTTAAGGCTCGAGTAAAGCGGTGCCTTTCATTCACACCAGGCTTTAGTCCGGCGATATGCAGAGGAGGAAATTAGTGAACCGTTTCTAACGGTTTACTCCTTCCTCTGAAAACAGTCGCACGAGAAACCATTGAACCCGCGTTAAGATGCTTGACTCACCTGGCGTAACAATCTAATCGCAAGCTCTCGATATTAGACGTGAACACTCAACCAGCTGCGGAGCAGCGGACAGAGTTCAGCCCAAGGCGAGGCTTTGCGAGCCTTGCGTATTGGTTCTTTAGATTGGAGAGCCGCGAAGCGGCGACAGAAAATTCATAACCAAGGTCCGGCCGATTACCAATGATTGCTGTCGCCCCTCCGGGCTTGCTTACCTCATGGGCGTTGACCCAAGGCTCGCAAAGCCCGCCTTGGGCTTAACTCTGTCCGCTGCTCCGCAGCTAGTCCCGCTGCGCTGTGACTACCGCTTGCTCTAATTCGGCGCAACCAGATACAGATCCCTTCCCGCCCTCTCGACCACCAGCGTATCCGGATCGTCTTCATAGTCCTCACGCCGAAACTGTCTATGATCCATAAATCCAAGGTGTACGCGGCGGCAGGTTTCTTCGTCCAGAGCCGAGGCCATAGTGATGCGAAAGCGAGGAATCACGCGTCCTTGCTCATCCCGTTTTCCAGCGTACGACACATGAGCCAGATGAGCCGCGACAGCTAAATTGCTTTGCAGTTCTGTTGACAGCGCAACCATCTCGCGGACGCGATCGAGCGGTGCGTATCCATACTTTTCGATCAGCCGGCCGTGCGTCTCAGAAATCGATCGCAGATGGGGCGCATAGATGATCAATTCACCGCCTTCCTGAATAATTCCGCCCAGTTTGTAACTTGCCTTGCCGCCGACCCAGAGTTCGTCGTAATGCTCATCGAGTAAAGCCACGACCCGTTTGTATTTGCGGCCGGTATATTTGATGTGAACCTGACGGCTGACTTCGGCTGCCGCGCGAAACGCTCTCCGAAAATCGCCGGCAAACAACGCGTGCGTCCTCAGACGATTATCCTCTTCGCGGGTAACGACTGAATTTAAGGTGATGATTTGCGCCGAGACAAAATCCGCGGCAGCTTCGATCATATGCCGGGTTGGAGTCTCTACGCGGCCAATAACATTTTCAATGCTCGCCAGCGCGCCCAGCCAGTGCGTGGCGTGAGTTAGCTCAGGACCGGCCACGCCGGGAAAAAGATATTTCGCGCCGCCGGCGAAGCCCGCCACCTCATGCGGTACGGTGGCGCTGAAAATTACAATCGTATCGTAGACTCCAGGCCCCAGACGGCGATTGAGGTTTACCAAAACCGGATCGGTGATCAGGCCGCCGGTCAATTCTGTAACTCGCGCGGCGCTCAATTCGCCGATGGTCACGAGTTCTTCAGGAATGTTCCACTGGTGATCGTAAATCTGTCCCAGTCCCGACACGGACGCGCCGCCAATCTTCGCTTGCTTCTCCTCGGCACTCATTGGCACGTGCGTGCCCTGGGCCACAAGAGCGTCGAGTTGGGCAATGTTGCGCGTTGACAGAACCTCTGCCGCGAAAGGAAAGAGCAAGTCTGTGTTGTCGTCGCGCGTCTTGTCGGGAATGATCGCGAGCACGCGCGCCCCCGGCGACACGCGCGAGAGAGCCTGCTCGAGAATCGCGCGCAGTTCGCCGGCGGCGAGGTCCGACTCAGGCGCACCCTGTCCAATGAATGCCGGCGCTGGCTTGCTGCTCATGATCGCGAATGGCTTTCTACCTATGACAAGCGCACTTCAATGGTGTCAGCAAACGTAAGAAAAGGCGACGCATACGAGCGTCGCCTCTACCGCTGAGCCAAGCGGGCGTACGGTTTACGGAGTTTAAGCCATTAGACAAGTTCTTTCAATTCGAAGAGTCCGGCTTGTGTTGATGCAGTTTTGACGGGAGCGCCTCTCGCGCATGATTCGCTAGAGGTACACTGACTCACCTCGCGGCCGCTAACGCCTGAGGAATTGCCTGGCACGGGACATTCTCCATGGTCATCTCAATCAGGTGGTCCACGACAGATTCCATGTTGTTGGTCTCTCGCCACACGTGAAGCTGTTGGTCGGCTGAAGTGCCGCGTTCGAGAATCGTGTGGATGTGTTCGATCTCGTGGCGCGAGCCGAGGTCGTCAACGACATCATCGACGAACTCCAGAAGTTCATGGATGAGATCGCGAATTGGCACTTCCGTGCGCTTGCCGAAATCAATCATCTTTCCTTCAAGCCCATAACGCACGGCGCGCCACTTGTTCTCCTCGATCAACATCTTGTGATGGAGCCGGAAAGTCAGATTGTGATCGAGCAGTTGATCGAACTTCGCTACTAACGCCTGGAAGACGGCGGCGATGGCGATCGTGTCATCAACGCGAGTGGGAATATCGCAGATACGAAACTCGAGCGTGGGAAAGAAAGGATGCGGTCGCACGTCCCAATAGATCTTTTTGCCATCGTCGATGCAGCCGGTCTTAACAAGCAATTCCACATAGTCCTGAAAGGAGCTGTCGGACTCGAAGTGATCCGGGATGCCAGTTCGGGGCATGCGCGTAAATACTTCCGAGCGGTAGGATTTCAATCCCGTCTCTTTACCCACCCAGAATGGCGACGAAGTCGAGAGCGCGAGCATGTGCGGCAGCATATAGCGCACGGCATTCATGATGTGGATTGCCCGCTCCGGATTTGCTATGCCGACATGGACATGCAGACCGAAAGTCAGCAAGGAGCGCGCGATTATCTGATTCTCTTCGACGATCAGGTTATATCTCTCGTTGTCGAAGATCTTTTGATCCTGCCAATGCGAGAACGGATGTGTGCCGGCGGCAACAATCTCCAGGCCCTTCTTGCGCGCGAGGCCGGCGACGGTGCCGCGAAGATTTATGATATCGATGCGAGCTTCTTTTATGTCCTGGCAGATCCCCGTGCCCACTTCGATCATTGACTGAATCATTTCCGGTTTCAATTGCTCGCCGAGCAGCGTTTCGCCGTCTGCGAGTATTTCAGATACGCGCGAACGCAGCTCGCGCGTCTGCGGATCGACAATCTGAAACTCTTCTTCGATACCGAGTGTGAATTGCTGGAACATAGGGCAGATGACCTTATGGATCGGATTGCATGCGGTTAGTCGTGTCGCGCTTGCGACCATTTCTTGAACATCAATCGATGAGTCCGCCGGGCAAATGAGCGTTGGCCGGGCGGTGTTTCACCGCGGTCTTGGACGGAACCGTCCATTGGCATTCGGTCATCGGCCTGACCTTCTGAAAGCCAGGCATTGCCGAGCGACCAACGTTTGGCGTCGAATAGAGAAGGCGAGTTGATGAACGGATTGCCACCGAGAATAGAGAGTCGTGGCCCAGTGGGAGTCATTACGACTTTGGACCACTTATTCTTTTCATGCCGGCTGAAGAATCTAAACATCAAGCCAGCCGCGACGCAGGCAGTAACGCCCGCGATCGCGGCCAACCATAAGTGAGTTCTGTCTCCCTTTGCGCTTAGGCCTGATGGATCTTGCATCCCAACAAACAGGAATATCTGCCAACTCGCCACGACCGCCATTAACGCGACACCAACAAGAGCGACCACAAACTTTGACATATTACTCATGTGACACCTGGTGATTAGAGAGTCGCGGGCACCTCGCCCGATGGCATAGATATCCATCTTTGCTCTTTCGTTAGCTCTTACGCTGACGGACGCGCTGTCCTTGCGGATTGATGCAGAATCAGCGCTTGAATTGGTTCGCAAATGAACTTTACGCAGCGGCCTTGTGGGTACGAGTTGCAATCCGGTTTTCCTTCGCCAACCGAACCCTTTCACTGACAACCATGCGCCACTGTTCGTGTTGCTTCAGGTACGCCTTGCCGATTCGGTACGAATCACGGTACTCCTGCCCTTTGATCCGCGTCGTAACCGTCGTCTGGCCCACGAACACTGCCGTGTTTTCGTTGACGGTTACCTGAAGGTCAGTCAGATCGACAACCTCCAGCCGGAAACTTCCCGGCTTATAAATTCCAATTTCACTGATGCGTTTCATAGGTCGTTCACTCCCGTTTGCCAACGGCGTATTTCCCGCAGCGCTCGATCCAGGTTGCTTCCCGGCACGAGTCCGCATTTGCCTTTTGAGACGTTGCGAAATGTGTTGGCGAACAACAACAGAACGTTAGACCACACCAGTCAGGGTGTCTGTGCGCTAGACCGCTTATCGAAGGGATATGTGTGCTGTCGCACGGAGCGGGCGCCTTAACTTCCAGACACTTCCACGTGAGAAGCCGAACGCAGGACGCGGTTTCAACGAAACGGTTGAGGCTTTGAATTTATTCCAGCGAGGATCCGCGATTTAGAAGACGCGCGAAGCGATTGCGCAGCTCCTGAGCATGAGTGCGAAGGTCGTGCAGCTTCGCAAAAGTCGCTCGCGAAAGTTCTTCGGCGGTTGGCCCTACAAAAACGACTTCTGAGCCCGGGCTTTGCGTGTTCTCGTTAGCTACATCAACGCGGATTTGATTAATACTCGTCACTTTTGTTTTACCACTGAATTTCGGATTTTGTCTCAAGCAGTCTGTGGGAAAAACGATCTCCGTGACTCTGTGGTGAATGTTTTCCAGAGTAATTTCACCACAGAGACACAGAGAATTTTCACAGAGGCACAGAGAGGAACCTTTCCCGACAGACTGGTCAAGCGGCATCCTTTGGAATTCCGTGCTGCTCCGAGGCGCGGGATTATCCGAGGTCGGGCTTCAACGCAATCACTGATGGTACTGCCTTCATTTCTGGTTTATCGAAGACAATTGTCGAAACGTTTTGGGCAGAGAGCGCGCCAGAATTTCGTCTACGTCGAGGCGTTGACCCTTCCGGACAGGAACCTGTCCCGGCTGGCTCCGTTCCTCGAACTTGATTGAATAAGACTCGATCGCCGCGCGGGCGCGTTCCTGACGTGTCGGCTGTTCTCTGTTTTTCGAATTAGCTGCTGCCATGTTTCCCTTTTCTCAGTGCGCTTCGGTTTTAGTCCGCTAGTGCGTTTGAGCCGGCGAATCTAAAAAGAACTTGAAAAGGGTGAGACTTTCCAAGACCTCCCGCGTCTTGTCCTTGCCGAGGTGTGAGCAAGAGCTGATTCAGGACCAGGGTGTGGCCCGTAGCTTCTTCATCAGGCAAGAGCTTGACGCGGGAATATAAAGCTCTAGTAACCGTTGATGCCATCGCTGTATCCGTTTTCAAACGCCTCACGGAAGTAGCGGCGATAGAGTTCGCGATCTCCAAGGCCCGAACTGTAGTCTTTCGTCGCCTTCTGGTAGGCATCCTGACTCTGGAAGCCATAGTTGTTGCGCTTCGTGCGGTCCTTCTGACCTTGCTTCATGCCTTCGTTGTAGCCCGCGTTCAGCGCGGTTTGGCGAAGCTGGTACGAGCCGCCGAAGTTACCGTAGCCATCCCAGTTGCGCCCGCGGCGAGTCTGGTTGCCGTTGTTGTCACGGTTTCGATAACGATCGTCACCGACGCGACTGCTTTGGCCATAGCCGTTTGAGTTGTATCCGTTCTCGAAGGCTTCGCGAAAGTACCGGCGGTAGAGTTCGCGGTCACCGAGACGTGAGTTGTAACCCTGCGTGGCCTTCCGGTAAGCGTTCGAGTTTCGGTAGTCGTACTGCCTGTTGTTCTGGCGATTGTTGCTGCTTTCCCTGACGCCTTCGTTGTAACCCGCGTTCACCGCGGTTTGGCGCAGCTCGACAGAGCCGCCGTAGTTGCCGTATCGATCCCAGTCTCGGCCGCGGCGACTTTGATCGTTATTTGGATAGCGATCCTGCGCGTGACCGGTTGGGCTGGAAACAAAGCCAATGCCAAGTAGTAAAGTGAATCCTAAGATTGCTCCGCTGAGCTTACTGAGTAAGTGTCGTACTTTCATAAAGAACCTCCTGATTGTTACGTAGCCTTATCCAACTGCTTTGATTGGAGACTGCGCGGCGTGCTTTCACGAAGAATTGATTGGATGCCAGCATAAACTACGCCGGCGTGTGCGTCTGTGGCCTAGCACACATATGAATTATTCGAGTTGGGAACTCTTTAGGGTTTCAGGTCCAGCGAGGCTTTGCCGCTCTCAACTTCGAAGGGCACCGAGTTATGTTCGTGCGTAACCGTCCACTTCTCGTCAATTTTGCGGTAGCAGACGGTCGTCCGCCACCACATTTCGAGTTGTCCTCCGCCAATCTTAGTCGCGCTAACGTGGTTTAGGCCGTGAGAGAAAGCCACCTCATCTCCGGCAGTGATACTGAGTTCGAGACTCTGGTAACCAATCGCACCGTCGAACGAAGCGAACCACTCTTTCGCGCGCGTCTTGAGCGCATCGGACCCGAGGTGTTGCAGTGGGTTTACCACGTCGAACCAGACGATGTCCGTAGCAATATTGGCGATGGATCCCTCGACGTCCCTGGCGCGGACGGCCTTTTCCCGATCATCTATTAGCTTTCGGATCTGGGCCTCATCACTTGTTTTGCTAATAGCGGTTGCCGTAATCATATTCTTCTCCATTGGTCTCACGGATTATCAAGCGGCGGCTGGTTCGTAGGTAAAAGGCTGAGAGAAACTCGCCCTCCGGCCAAATGGAATGATTTTCGCCGTGGCGCTTTCCTCATGAGAAACAAACTGCTTGATACTTCCCAGCAGGCCCTCGACGTCGGGCTTGATCACGTAAGCATTGGCTCCCGCCTCAATCCCCCTCTTCTTGTCAGCGTCATGGGATAGGCCGGAAAAGAAAAGAATCGGGGTGTTCGGATCGAAGTCACGTATCCGGCGACACAAATCAAAGCCATCGAGATCAGGTAATCGCGAGTCAAGCAAGTACAAGTCGAAGTGTTCCGCTTGAATCGACGACATGGCCTGCACGGCAGAGCCCACCGCTTTGGCCTCAATCAGCTCGTGTTTCAATAGTGTGGTTAACATCACGCGAGAGTCTTCGTCATCGTCGACGTAAAGAACACGCGGTACGGTACTTAATTGCACTTGTGTTACCTCAATTCGTGCGGAGGGTTAGTTGTCAAGCTCGTAAGCTATACCCGGCCACATCGTTGGTCTGTGCGTCAGCACACATATGAAAAAAACAACATTCTTCGGATCGCGTAGTAGTCTCCCTTTGTGTGCTGTCGCACAGACGACCCTCGCGTCGAGTTGTACAATTGCTCGTAGTCATTTCCAGGCAAACCGCTCTCGACCCTGAGACCAGGCCAGCGACCTCTTTCCCGCGCCGTTTGTGCTAGCCAAGAGAAGGCCGACCCACTGATAGTCAGAAGGAGAATACCGATGCCAGTCATCAATCCAGCCTTTCGTGTGATCAAATTCAGGTGCAGGACATTGCGGTGTTTGACCGCCATAATCGGAACGAGGAGTCCATGATGTCCAGAACCAAAACATTGCGTGCCCCGCCAACCAATCGACTTCTCGCCGCCCTGCCGAAAGATGAATATCAACGTCTGTTGCCTAAGCTGGAGCTCTTCCCGCTCGTTTTTGGGAAAGTGATTTACGAGTTTGGCGATCTAATCCGTAACGTTTACTTTCCCACCAGCGGCATCGTCTCTTTGCTCGCGTCTGTAGAAGATCGGGCCACGCTTGAAGTAGGCATTGTCGGTCGGGAAGGCATGGTAGGTTTATCCGCGTTCCTGGGAGTGAAAACCTCGGCCAATCACGCGGTAGTGCAAGGCGTGGGAGCGGCCATGAGAATGAAAGCAACTGCCTTTCGCAGCGAATGCGAGAATGGCGGTTCGTTCCCGCGGTTGCTGCGACGTTACACACACTCACGATTGACGCAAATAGAGCAGGGGGCCGCGTGTAATCGATTCCATTCGATAGACGCCCGGCTGGCCCGCTGGTTACTGATGACGCGTGACCGGATGGGAACTGACGAATTTCAATTAACGCAGGAGTTTTTGTCCAACATGCTGGGCGTGCGGCGCGAGGGCGTTAACAAGGCTGCCGGCGCACTTCAGCAAAAAAACTTAATCAGTTATAACCGTGGCACGCTTACAATTTTGAATCGAGCCGGCGTGAAAGCAGTAGCTTGCCTTTGCTACGGGATCATCAAAGCGGAATACGATACGTTTCTTCCGAAGTAGCGGAGAGTCCGGTAATCACCCGACTCAATGGTACTGGTATAGGCTTAGGTCATCTCCCTTTCGGAGGCTAATATGCATAGTTGACTCAGCCAGCCCGCGAAGCGGGCGGAAGTTCTGTAGCCCACGGCGTAAGTGGGTTTTAGTGGCAAAAACAAAACAGCCGCGATAGCGGCGAAACTCATCGCGGAGTGTTCCGCCGCGCTGCGGCTGATTCTGTTTCGAAACGCGATCCCATGGCTCACCCCATGGGCTACAGATCTTTTGCCGCTCCGCGGCTGAATCTAGTCAAGATCCTAACCTGGAGCACATCATTTGTTTGCTTGAGATGTGTTCGCTGATTTTTTCGCGGTTAATTCTCGCCGTACGCATCACTCAATTTGCGAAAGTGATAGCCCATCGCTGCCAGGCGCAGGCATTCGGCCAGCTTGTTTCGATGCCTGAGAAGAGTCTGAGTGAGGAACCGCCAGAATTCCCTGCGCTCGCAATCAAACACGCCGAGCTTCAGCATGACGCGCGTAAATGAAGTCACACTGCTGATGAGCTTATAGTGCTGCGGTTCGGAGAACTCCTGCGCAGTACGTCGCATTGAGTCGAGCGCCCGCTCATAGTACTCGCGCGGACTATATATAGTTCGCATAATCGTCTGATAACCCTGAATGAGCAGCGCCGGATCCATTCGGGTCTTGAAGTTTAATGTGCACACCGTATTGTTGCCTGACGCTTCGCCCAGCAGACGACCCTCGCGCTCGAGTCGTTTCCATAGCTGCGTTTCGGGAAGCGCATTAAGCAACCCGACCATCGCCAGGGGAATTGCGCTCTGGCGAATGAAATCGATCTGCCGCTCAAAAATGTCCGCGGGATCATTATCGAAGCCGACGATAAAGCCGGCCATCACTTCCATTCCATAGCTCTGGATGGTCTTCACTGATTCAAGCAGGTTCCCACGGTTTTGCGATTTCTGAGCTTCCTTCAGACTCTCCTCGACCGGGGTTTCAATCCCGAGGAATACGCGGCGGAAACCGGCGTCTCTCATGCTGCTGAGCAGCGCTTCGTCCTCGGCGAGATTCACGCTCGACTCGGTAAGCAATGAAAAGGGGTAGCCATGCGCCTTTTGCCAGGCTGCAAGTTCCGGCAAGAGTTGTCGAACATTCTTTTTATTGCCGATGAAATTGTCGTCCACGATGAAAACTGTTCCGCGCCAACCAAGATCAAGTAGCGCGTCAAATTCAGCCAGCATCTGCTGGTTGCTCTTAGTGCGCGGGACCCGTCCGTAGATCTCGATGATGTCGCAGAATTCGCAAGAGAAAGGACAACCTCGCGAGTATTGAACGGACATCGCGCTGTAGCGCTTCATGTTCGCCAGTTGAAAGTGCGCCAGCGGCGTTGCGGAAAGGGGAGGACGTTCCGGAGACTGATAGGTGCGTTTGGCCTCGCCGCGAGACAGATCTTCAACAAACTGCGGCAGGGTAGTCTCAGCCTCGCCAACAAATATGTGATCAGCCTCCGGTAATTCTTCGACGGTGGTGGTGATATAAGGTCCGCCGACCACAACCCGCTTGCCGCGGGCCTTACTTAATTGAACGACGTGTTTCAGTGAATCCTTCTGCACCAGCATCGCAGTGGCAAACACCATGTCGGCCCAATCAATGTCGGAAGACTTGAGCGATTGAACATTCATATCGACCAGTCTTCGTTCCCACGACGCCGGCAGCAGGGCCGAAACGGTTAACAGTCCCAATGGCGGAAACGCTGAGCGCTTGCCCTCGAACGGCAACGCGTGGCGAAAACTCCAATAGGTGTCGGGAAACTCCGGATTGATTAGCAAGACTTTCATGACTATTCCCTTGATTCATCACCGTGGGACTATGCAGACGATGACTTTTTCATTGACTCCGCACCTGCGTTCGGCAAATGTATGGCCCATCTCGAAGGCGCTAACCGCGTTTCGATCGGCACTTGGATATTCTGGGCGACGGCGCTCTCGGTAACATGCGACGTAAGCTGCTTGATGCTTTCCACCAGTGCATAAATGTTGGGCTTAGTTACATAAGCGTCGGCGCCTGCTTCCACTCCCTTCCGCTTGTCCGTTTCGTAAGCCGCGCCGGAAAAGAAAACAATCGGAGTGCCTGGGTCAAAAGCACGAAGCCGGCGGCACAATTCAAAGCCGTCGATCTCAGGCAACCAGCCTTCGAGCATATACAGGTCGAAATGTTCCGCCTGAATCAACGACAGCGCTTGGGCGGCTGTTCCTACGGCTTTTGCTTCAATAAGTGCGAGCCTCAATAAAGTGACCAACATGACGCGAGCGTCTTCGTCATTATCGACACAGAGAACTCGCGGTCGAGTAATGGATAGCACAAATGCCTCCTGGTTTAAGGGGTGACTGTCCGGAAACTTCAGGCTAGTTGAACAGAACAGTTCCGTCTGTGTGCTAACACACACATAAATGACACATCGGATGCATTGGCTCATGAGTACATGGGTTTGCTGATAAGAAACCACGCCTTCTTCATGCATTCGCGGCTCTGTGTGGTGGCGCACAGACCACAGTCTTTTGAAGTTGTACGTTGGTTTGAAGTCATCTCCGTGCAAATCAGTTGACCCTGCCGGCAACTCCGCGAAAGGCCCTTCGAGATGTCCTGAGATGGCCTCAAGGAGTACAACCACATGTCAATCATCGATTTCGCTACTTTGAGTCTCTTTTTTCTTTCCGACCGGCGTGAGAACTCCGTGCTCGCGTTCATCGGCTGGATTGTTTTGGGTTTGGTCGCCGGATTCATCGGCAGCAAAGTCATAAACAAGACAGGTCACGGCCGGCACCGTGATGTCCTCTTAGGAGTGGTCGGGGCAATTGTTGGCGGCTTCCTCGCCAATCTGTTCCGGGAAACAGGTGTGGCGAATCTGAATATTTACAGCTTCTTTGTGGCAGTTATCGGCGCCGTCGCATTTCTGATCATCTATCACGCGCGTTCAATAGTCGGAGGAGTTCGTCAAAGACGTTCCTGATCTGATTGAGTCGCGTTAGCAATAACGGTTTCAGATTATGAATGGCTTCTAAAAATAGCAGGAGGATAAAGTAATGCTTTGGACAATTTTGGTCATCTTAGTGATCTTGTGGTTACTGGGATTCATCGGCCACATCGGTGGCAACCTAATTCACATTTTGATCGTGATCGCGGTAATCATCTTGATTTTCAACCTGGTCTCTGGCCGTCGTGGCTAGGGTTCAGGCGCGAATAGTATTAAGTGACCGGCGGGAGAAGGCGCTCTCATGTTGAGCTGGTGTTGCACTTCGCTCGACGAGACCGCTTCGGATTTTGGCGAGGTCACTGAGGTAGTAAGAACTGGAGACAGTAATGAAGATAACGACGTTAAGCTCAACAGAATTAGTCATGATCATAGGCGCCGTCTCGGCTGTGGTTGGGCTGATTATTCTGGCCATTGTAGCGTGGCATCTTATGCGAAAGCGCCGGACCGAAAAACTGCGCACTCAATTTGGTGGCGCGGAGTATGACCGCACGGTGAAGGAAGACGGCAGCCGCAGGCATGCGGAAGCCGGACTCAAAGAGCGCAACGAACGAGTGGAGAGTTTAGCGATCCGACCGCTCGCTCCCGCCGATCGGGCTCGCTTCGTAGAGTCATGGCGCCGGATCCAGGCCCGGTTCGTTGACGGCCCCGGAGGCGCGGTCACCGAAGCTGACCAACTCCTGGGGGATGTCATGTCCACGCGCGGCTATCCGGTAAGCGATTTTGATCAGCGGGCGGCGGATATTTCAGTAGACCATCCGTCGGTTCTGCAGAATTACCGCGCGGCCCACGAGATCGCAATTCGTCAGGCGCAGGGGAAGACAAACACCGAAGATCTGCGTCAGGCAATGATTCATTACCGAACGTTGTTTGAGGAACTGGTTAGCGGGCCAGATCTGGTTTCGGCGAAGGCTGCGGCCTGAGCTCGAATGATTTCTCAAGCAGTCACGTCTTCCTTCAAACCGGAAATCGCGAGGGCGAGGATAAGTGGAAATCTGCAGATTCGCAGATTACGTAGAGGGGTCCAGGAACAGAAACGAGGTCGGCGGGGGTTGCAAGGAATCGGGATGCAAGGAATATCAGGACGCCTCTCAATTGTGTCTACATCTTCTGCGTAATCTGCGAAGTCTGCGGAGAAAGCCCTTAAAAGTTAATGAAGTGCTAACGATCATTTGCGTGGCCTTTAGCTCCGATAGAGGCTCTGCAATCTATACGTATCTTTAGTCACGAGAAGGGCAATTGATAGATGGAGAAGTCATGAAGAAGACCGTGGGTTTGTGGATTGATCACAAGAAGGCGGTGATCGTGTTTGTCGACGGCAGAGAGACGGAGACAAAACTAATGAGCTCAGATCTCGAAAAGCACCACGGGCAATCCGGCGTTGAGATGCCCGCCGATGATGTGCGCCAGAGAGAGTTGACGGCACACCTCAACCGTTTCTACGACGAGGTGGTTGACTGCATCCGCGATACCGAATCGATTCTGATCCTCGGTCCGGGCGAGGCTAAAGGCGAACTGAGCAAACGACTGGAGAAAGACAACCTCAGCAGACGCATCGTGGGAATCAAGACATCCGACAAGATGACCGACAAACAGATTGTCGCCCTGGTCCGCGGTCACTTTCTGAACCGGCCGCGGCAGCGGGCTCGAAGCAAAAACGGACTTAAAGACGCGGCGGGTGCGAGTAGTAAGTAAATGTAGTTCTGTTAGCGAGAGCAATTTCTAATTCAGTAGGAGGCGGCTGATTTTGAGCGAAAACCAAAAGACAAAGGTCGAAGCGAATTCACAGGAGTTTAGGCGGGGAGTTGAGGCTGGACTCGAGTCCGAAGACACGAAGTTCTGGCAAGCCGGTTACGAACTCGGTCATGAGTTAAACGAAAGAGCGACCCGGGAACGGGCCAAAGAAATCACCCAGGGAGAACCCGATAGTCCACTCTTGCTCGCAGATACTTTGGAAGGTCAGAAGGTCGACCTCCAGAGCGAGAAAGATAAGACGGCGGAATAGGTTCGCACGCCTCTGGCGTGCTCTCCGAGGCCACTCAATCCAGGCACGCCGGAGGCGTGCGTACCAATGGTGCGAAAGAAAAGCAAAACACTCGGTCAGATCCTCGAGCGGTTCTCGCTCAAGGCGACGAAGGCTACCGGCACTTCAATGTCTTTCATTGTGGCCCTGTCGGTCATTGTTGTTTGGGCGGTTACGGGGCCATTGTTTCGTTTCTCTGACACCTGGCAACTGGTAATAAACACCAGCACGACGATCGTAACTTTCCTGATGGTCTTTCTGATTCAGCGTACGCAAAACAAAGACGCGCAGGCGATTCACATTAAGCTTAATGAAATAGTTGCCGCGCTGGAGGGCGCGAGCAATAGACTCATCGATGTCGAAGATCTTTCCGAAGAAGAACTCGACACGCTTCACAAGCACTATCAGAAGCTCGTCCAGATGGCCAAGAAGGACATCAAGCTTACGCAAAGCCACTCGGTCGAAGAAGCCGAGGTTCGTCACGGCTTCAAACACAGTAAGCATCGTCATCCAAAAAGTTAGCGCGCGGTTGAGTCTGGTCGCTCGAAGCTTTTCAATTCACGGGCGCCAAACGGGAGTTGGCAATTATGAAACACATACTGGTAATCGCTCTCTTAGTTGTGACGGCGGCCGGCGCTGCTCTGGCTCAATCTGAAAGCAAAGCGGTTCGATACCAACGAAGCGTTGAAAGTCATTTGATTGATCTGGAGCGTCAGTTGTCTGAGGCGCTGGTAAAAGAAGACGCCGCGGTCCTTGACCGTCTGTGGAGTAACGACCTGGTTTTTACTTTCCCTGATGGCAAAATGTCTAACAAAGCGCAGCGACTCGCCCTGCAAAAACCGGCGGCGCAGCCCGCGTCCTCTCAGTCCGTGACTACAAACGACGAAATAAAGGTATACCCGTACGGGAACACAGCGGTCGTGACTGTGCTCTCTACCTGGAGCGGCAAAGTAAACAATCAACCGTACAGCAGTAAGTTTCAGGCGACCCATGTTTGGGCGAAACAGGAAGGGCGCTGGCAACTCGTGGCCGCGCATGTTAGTCCGGTGAAAAAGTGAATTGCCGGAGGCTGATGTACCGATTTTGTTCAGCAGGTCGCCTGATAATGGAAAAGAGAACGATTGCATGAGACGGTTTGGCGGTCTCAGTCTGTTCGCGTGATCTTCGAAACCACACACTTCGGCGCTTTACGAACATTAATGAGCTGAGCCGGCAAAAACATTCGCCCCTGCACCGGCACGATGGTCGCCATGGTGAACCTCGGCATAGCCATTGCAACGTTGTCCAATGACACTGCTCACACATTGAAACGCATACACATATAGGTGGGGCTTTTAATAAGCGGAGCGTCAGTCGAATAGAAGAGACCGATGCGGTCATTCATCTCGGTCTCTTGTTTTTTGTCTTTATCTAACATGGGAGAACATAAATGGGAGAATCAACAGCAACAAAACGGTCGGGTATGGTTACCGGACTTTTTAACGACAGAGAAAGTGCCGAGCGGGCTTACGGTTCGCTGGAGAAACGCGGTTACGGCAAAGACGACGTGAACCTGGTGATGTCGGATGAAACCCGGAAGAAGCATTTCCAGGTGGATAACCGGGAGACAGAACTGGGAACCAAAGCGTTGGAAGGCGCTGGTACCGGTGCCATGATCGGAGGCGCAGTGGGCGCGACCCTGGCCGCGATAGCCGCGATTGGGACTACGCTGGCATTGCCGGGTCTGGGACTCCTCATTGCCGGGCCGCTCGCAGCTGGAATAGCGGGCGCCGGAGCAGGTGGCGCAACGGGTGGCCTCGTGGGCCTTCTGGTAGGCGCGGGGATTCCTGAAGAGCGGGTCAAGGAATATGAAGAAGGAATCAAAAAGGGTGGCATTCTGATGGGCGTAACACCGCGCAACGCGGAAGACGCCGCATACTTTGAGCAAGACTGGAAGAACCATAGCGGCCAGACAGTTAATCGCTAAAGGCTGCTCGAAACAAAAGGAACAAATATGAAACGAACTCTCGGAATTTTGTGCATTCTGGCGATTGCTGGGTTGGGCGTAGCTTGCAGCAGCACGGTTGAGACGAACGCGAATGTCAACAAGAACATGAACGCGAATAACGCGCCGGCGAATGTAGGCGTTGTGACGAACAACAACGGAAATCAAAACACGGCCGGCGTGCGTCCCATTAACGCTAACGCTAATGCGAACGCCAATCGGCCCTAGACCTGACCGCCTCGGCGATAAAAGGTTACGCGGCAAACTAAAAAAGGGCGGAGGCCGAAGGCCTGCCGCCTTTTTTTTTGAAACTGGAGCGCGGACGTGAGCTGAAATCGGCGGAGTTGATTACAATACCGCAAGAACAGATTCGCTATCTTGAAGAGCGCGTAGCTGAAACTACGCGAGTAGGAGACACCTGTTAATGATAACTGTTGCCAATCGCCTTTATGTGAAGCCGGAGTACGCAGACGCATTTGAAAAAGTGTTTCGAGAGCGCGCCGGCCTGGTAGACAAGATGGAAGGATTCATTTCGAATCAGATCCTGCGTCCCGTCAACGATGGCGATCCTTATGTTGTGTTTACGACGTGGAATAGCCGGCAGGATTTTCTTAACTGGGTTCGCTCCGATGCATTCGTAAAGGGTCACGCGCAATCAGGCACGTTACCGAAAGACGCGTACTCCAGGACAAACGTTCTGGAGCTGCACGAGGTGTTACAGGATTCCTCGCGTCCTGAACTAGCGCCTGAGCCGCATGGCGGGCCGTTCAATATGCATTGAACCGATCTCACAGATCAATTGAATCCAGCGATTGAGAACAAACATTATGGTCCAGTCGAAAATCGAAGTCTTCACCGCAATGCTCGCCGAGCAACCGGACAACGCCATGATCTGGTACGGCCTGGCCAGTGAACAATACAAGCTGGAGAACTGGGCTGAGGCAGCCCAGGCCTTGCGCCAGGTTGTAAGTCTCAACCCTGATTACACAGCCGCCTATCAGATGCTGGGCACGGCGCTGGCGAAATTGGATGACCTTGCCGGCGCCCAACAGGCTTGGAGAGATGGCATTGAAGCCGCAGGTCGCACCGGCGCATGGAAGGCCGGGCAACATATGCAAGTTTTGCTGAACGGCGTTGCCGGCGGCAATGAGGCTCTCTGTTCGGACTAAGGGACAGTCAGAGCGAAATGCCGAGCTGTTGGCAGGCCTGTCTTTATCAAAAGGCGGCTTTGTCGCAGCACATAGCGGTAAGCCTACGGCTTACCGTTGGTACCCGACGGTTTGTTTGGTCATTGGGCGTGTTCGTGGTCTGAGGAGCAATCAAACAAAGTATTCAACCCGACCGCGACGAAGCTCGTCGATAATGAAGGGATGGCGGCGCATCGGCCGCCAAAGAAATCCTGACCTATAGCTCTCAATCCGCTACGGAACGTATCCAATCTCTTGTACGACAAGTCCGGGAATTGTCTCCAGACGAACGCGCAGAACTTCTCAAGGATCTGCAGGATTCACTGACCCCTGATCGCGAAGCATCTCATTCGCAGTTTGAATCGCGAGAAGAGAATAAGCGCACCGACTACCTCGCGTTGTTTGGTTCAGGGCGCGGCGGCTTTGCGACCGCACAAGAAGCAGATGAGTTCATCCGTCAAGAGCGTGACGCATGGGACAACTGACCGAGCAGTTGGGACCAAGTGTCTATCTCGACACTAACATCATTATCTATGCCGTCGAAGGTTATGAAACCCACGCGGTCCCGATCAAATTACTGCTGTAAGGACTATCCGAGGGAGAGATTATCGCCGTCACCAGTGAGTTGACGGTAGCGGAGGTGTTGGTCAAACCGAAGCACGACGGCAACGCTAAGCTGGAAGAGGCCTACCGTCGTTTCTTGCTCCCGACCAAATCATTGCGCAGCAGCCCGGTCAGTCGTGAGATCCTCGAAGCCGCGGCGGGCATCTGCGCCACTAGCGCGCTGAAGCTGCCTGACGCGATTCATTGGGCCACGGCAATGATCGAAGACTGCGATTCTTTTCTAACGAACGACGATGGATTCAAGAGTGTGGCCGGTGTGCGGGTCGTGATGCTGTCGCACCTTCTGCCCAACGGATGACCAGGTGAAATCGTCACGATAACGCTATCGCGGGCCGCTTGATTCTGCGTCAGCGCTTTTCGCTTGAGACTCCAAGTCCCGCAACCACCCGCCCACAAAACCGGCCCGTCGCAGCCCTTCGCTTATGTAAGGACAGCGGCGCATTAGCTTCCAAAGAAATTCAGACCTGTAATTCTCAATCATCAAAACAATCGGCCCCTGATCCAGACCGTAATAACCTTTTGAGATCCATTCCTTGCTTGAGGCCGTCGAAAACGTCGGGTTGAAACTGCACTTGAATCCGTAGTGGCTGGTCATCTCCGGAAAGGTCTCGTCGAAGCGTTGAAGCGACGGCAGAACGATCTCGGGCGCGAAGGGCAGGGAAGCGACCACGGCCCACGGCGCCAGGGTGCCGTCGTCGGGTCCGTTAGGAACGCCGCGCGCGTTGTAGTCATAGAACGTGAGCAATTTGCCTTTGATCTTTTTGCGCGCCGGTCCCGGACCATCGCTCGCGGTCAGGCCCCAGATGTATTCACCATAGCCTTTGAAGCCGCGCGGATTGCGAATCGCGTACTGTTGCTGAATGTATGTGGCGCGACGGCTGTTCTCGAAATAATCGCTCTCATGTTTTTGCATGTAGTCATCCTGAATGCCGCGAAAATCGATCCACATGTGCGAGAGCTGATGAATGAAGAGCGGACCGGCGTAAAGGAACTCCTGATCGTAAAGCTTCTTCCACTTGTAAGTCCTGGTCCACGCCCGGTAGCTCTTTGCGGGCACAGGATGCGTGGGCGAGGCAACGGCGAGGACGTAGAGAAGGAGCGCTTCGTTGTAACCCTGCCAGCGATACTTGATGAATCCGCTTTCAGGTCTCCAACCGTGCGTAACTGTCACTCCGCGATTCTGCGCCCATTGCCAATCGGCGCGTCGATACATCGCATCAGCCAGCGCGCGAATTTCGCGCTCATTCTTCGTGTCGCGATCGAAATACTCCGCGGCCGTCAGCGCTCCCGCGATCAGGAACGTCGAATCGATGGTGGACAGTTCGCTGTCCCAGGTCCGCCGGCCGGTCTTCATGTCGAGAAAGTGATAGTAGAAACCTTTGTATCCGGTGGCGTCCGGTTCGGGACCGTGTGGACTGTCAGAAAAGAAGCGCAGTGTCGTCAGGGTCCTCTTGATCGCGTCGCCTCGCGTGATGAATCCACGCTCGACGCCGACGGGGTAAGCAGCGAGTGCGAAACCAGTTGGAGTAATGCTGCACGGCGAACCCTGACGCGTGCTGTCCGGGACCAAGCCATTCTGCGGATTAGTTTCTTTGAGGAAATAGTCAAAGGTAAGACGCTGCAGCGTCTCGAGCTTCTTGTTTGAAAAGGAGTGTGGTCTAGGTTTCACCGCAAGACTTCGCAGAACTCCAGCAGTGTGCAATTCTTAAATGACTTTTCCGTAGCCAGGCGTTTACGCCTCCGCAACCCGAAGGGTTGCAAAGAAAGTAGCCGGTCGTCGGAGTCCGCGGAGACCACCGGGAATGCTTTCGATGTAAAGGT
>UEXV01000088.1_pt1 | contig 83785 bp, 78 predicted proteins | sample 4301181 | NCBI WGS metagenome assembly UEXV01 (sample SAMEA4773175, study PRJEB27434) | metagenome | biome: 2259; feature: agricultural soil; material: soil | place: USA | collected 2014-09 | depth 0.25 m | reverse complement strand
CAGAGTTCACGCAGGGCAAATCAACTCCGCTACCCAGGGCGTTGCCCTGGGCTGGAATTTGCGAACGCCTCCGGCGTTAAAGCCACAGATTATTCGTCAAGTATATGATTGCCCTCGCAAGGATGGAGCGATTTATGAAAATGAGAACAATACTAAGCATTTCGGTAATGATATTTCTCTTTACAGTCTCGGCAACCGCCCAACGAATCGGTCGCGGCTCGTCTTCGTCTTCGGGAACCGTTCGCGTGGATCTTTCAAAGGAGCGGGCCGGGCATCAATCGACCAAATTTCTGGCGGTCGTCGGGAATTGGGTCATCGTTGATGACGGCGGCAAGAAAGTTCTGGCCGTGGACGGCCGCTCGTGGTTGCGCGGACAACCGGCGAGCAGTCTGGCCGAAGCCGCTCGCTCGATTTACGGCGCGCGCAATGAAGAGTTTATCGAGAGCGTGAAAGCGTGGGCCTACTTCCCTTATTCAGTCGCCAAAGACATCTCCGACTTTCAGGACGGCGAGATCAGCATTCGGTTCAAGATTGTGGCGGGCCAGTTGGATCAGTGCGCCGGCATTCTCTTCAATTTGAAGTCGAACGGCGATTATCTGACTGTTCGATTCAACGGCATGGAAGATAACGTCGTGCTGTGGACCTTTAATAAAGGAGTGCGCAAGTTCGTGAAGCGTGGCGGCGACAAAGTGCCGCTCGCGAGAAACCAGTGGCACACGTTGCAAATCTCGGTTCATGGTACGAACCTGCAAGCCTCAGTTAATGGAAAGCACTTGCTTGATTACACGCTGGCCGAACCCGTCTCGGGAAAAGTTGGCGTTTGGTCAAAGACCGATAGCGTTGCCTATTTCGATGACTTTACGGTGACAAGATAATTTGGAGTTCTTCAAACACGTTTAGAGGCGGGCTACTGCCCGCCTTTCTCCTGCACGCGATCCAGCGGACAAGTCCGCCGTCTAAACAATTGAGAAAATAATAAAGGCGGGCAGTAGCCCGCCTCTAAACAATTAATCTTAGAACAACTTAATCTACGAAAATCAGAAAACAAATCGTGCTTGCAACTGGAACATTCGCGGCGGGTCGATGTTCGCAAACGCCGGGATCGCATTCGTTGAAGTTCCGACGCCGCCAACAAACTGCCCGAAAGTATTCGCCGGCGCTTCGGCATTGCCCCACACCGTCACACCTCGGCCGAGCATGTTCGCGTGATTGAAAAGATTAAATCCTTCCAGCCTGAGCACGATGGCTTTGTTCTCTGAGAGTTTGATCCGCCCTTCGACGAAAGTAGCCACGTCCGAAGTCGGCGTTCCCCGAAACGCTGACTTGGGAATTACGACTCCGTTGACGAACGGGCGATCATTCGTGGCCCCGTCGCCGTTATTGTCGACACCAGTCGTGGCATTGAACGGGCGCGCCGAAGCGAGCGTGGTCACAGTGCCGGCCGTGATGTTGTACGGAAAGCGATAGCTGAAAGTGATCACGGCGCGATGTCTCTGATCCACCACGCTTGGTCCGCGCTCAACTTCGCCCAGCCGCGCGCGGTTAGCCTGGTCAGGTCCAATTCCGTTGCCGTCCGGTTCGCTGGTGTTGGTGGCCTTCGAAAATGTGTAACTGACCGACGCGAAAATTTTTTGGTTGCCCCGATAGGTAAACAGCGTCTGCAAGCCGTTGTAATCAGCTTTGCCAAGATTCATTAAGACGTTTACCTGCCGCACGCCACCGTTTACCGGAAGGATGGGACGGGTGGCATTAGCCGCGGCTACAGTCCTTATCTGTCCCGCCGCCGTGCGATCAAACACGCCCGGAGCATTCAAATCAACCGTGCGATCGATGCCGGAGAGATGTTGGTGAACCACGTCGGCGCCAAAGAAAAATCCTTTGGCGATTTCACGCTCAGCGCCGATGGTGTAAACCTGACTGCGAGGGTTATTAAACTCGTCCGGATAATTCGGCAGCAGATTGAAGTTCAATCCGTACCGCGCGAACTGCGCCGTATAGAAAGCTCGCTGTCCGGCCCGGATCGTGATGTCGCGCGCCGGCAATTGCGATGCAGCTACCGTCCGCGGATCCACGTTCACCGGGACACAGGTCAGACACGTCGGAAATCCGGTTTGTCCGGCGATCGCCGTGTAGGTCGTCAATCCATCCAGCCCATTGACCAGGTAACCGGCGACCGCGTTGGTGCGAATCTGCGTGTAGTACATCGCGTAACCGCCGCGGATTGCAGTGCGCCCGTCACTTCCCGGATGCCAGGCAAAGCCGACACGCGGTTGAAAATTCTTCGTGGCCGTTGTCAGCGTCTGTCGATCGTAGCGCAACCCGAGGTCAATGGTGAGATTGTGTTCAACGTGAAAAGTATCCTGCACGAACGCGGTCAGCAGCCACTGGGGCAATTCATAACTGCTAATTCCAAAATTGATCGGCTGCTGATAATTCTGCACGTTGGCCAACGTCAACTGATCGAACGGCAGAGTGGCTGAGGCTCCGGTCGTGACAAACGTGAAGGTGCCGAGAATCGCTGTGCCCGGCTCGCTTCCCGTACCGCCTGACGTGTGATGAATCATGCTGCCGCCAAAGCGAAAGTAGTGCGCTCCGTGCGACCACGACAGCGTGTCTGAGATTTGAAACTGGTGCCCCCAAAGATCCGAAGCGCGCGACTGTCCGATGGTGAAGGGCACGGCCCCGCCGCGAGTGTAGGTGGTCGAAAGATTCTGAGCTTCCCAAAGCGTCACCGGGTCTCCATGCAGATAAGAGAACCGCGCCTCGTTCAAAAGCTTCGCGCTCATAACTGTGGTGTGATTCACCTGGAATGACCACGAACGACGTGAGTATCGCCGCGCGACACTCGGCGCGTTCGTGCCGCCCACAGCATCCTGCGGGTTGTCATCGAAAAATCGGTCGACGTTGAAACGGAACATCAAGTTCTGTTTCGAAGTCAGCCGGTGATCCAAGCGCCCATCAAATAAAAACTGCCGGTAGTGACCCGTGTAGTCGAGACTGCCGTCGGCCGGCAACACAAAAGCCGGCAACGAAGTCGAGAGAAATGTCGTTCGATTCTGGCGCGTGTAGTCGGCCGTTGCGAAGAAGAACGTTTTGTCTCGAACGATGGGACCGCCGATCGTGCCCGAAACCTGGCTGAGTTGATCCGGAATGTCCACCGGATTGATCGCAACCAGGGTCGTTGGCGTTATGCAGGTCGATAAAGACGGCGGGCAGAAACCTTTGGTCGAAAAAGTTTCCGCTTGCCATGCCCCAGGCCGATACAGGAATAACCCTTCGCCGTGAAAATCATTCGTTCCTGATTTGGTAACAAAATTCAACGCGGGCCCTGAAGTCCAGCCATACTCGGCCGAGAAAGCGTTCGAAAGCACATTCACTTCCTGCACCGCGTTAAGCGGCAGCGTGGTGATGGCCGTCTGGCGGCCCCACGCTTCATCGTTGTTCGCGCCGTCGAGTGTGAAGGTCGTCGCCCGGCGGGAACCAACTCCGGTGATGAAGTAAGTCGCGTTGACGAATAGATCGCCGGTTCCCTTCCCTTGCCGGAAAGCTGAATTGAGCAGCGGCAGCGTCGTGACTTTGCGGCCAAGAATCGGCGTAGCGTTGATTTGCTTGTTCTCGAGCGGCAGACCGATCTGCGGATTCGCGTGCACGCCCTCGGCCGTGCCGAACACGGTGACTTCCGCCTTTGAAGCGCCGACCGACAAACTAACTTTTATGGTCGCGGTCTCGCCTGAACGTAACTCGATGCCCTTGCGCTCCTCAGGGGCGAAGCCATCCTTCGAAACTCGAACCGTGTAAGTGCCGGTCAACGACAACGCCGGAATAGTGGCGCTGCCTTCACTGCCGGACACGACCTCGCGCATGGCGCCGGTGGCGTCGTTGACGATGGAAACCTTCGCATCTCGCACGACCGCACCGTTTTGATCTTCAACCACGACGACTACCGACGCCGTATTCGGAGATTGGGCCAAAGAAATGATTGCCGCTGAGGCAAGCAACCACGCGAGCACACCGATTTGGACCAGAGAGCGCTTCATCATGTTTTTGAATCCTCGGAGTAGGCACAGGAATCAGGAACTTGAAATTTATTCAAAGCGCGGGATTACTACCAGCCACCGTTGACGACCATCGTGTGTCGGCGAACATTCAATCAGATAGGACTCTTGGTAGTAGTGCGGCTACCGAGTCGTATCGAGAGATCAGTTGGGGCATCGAAGGCGGTGGACGCAGGGAGGGCTGAAGTCAGTACCAGCCGCGTTAGCGGCTGGGATAAGGGGCTACTTGATCCCACCCGCTGACGCGGGTGGGACTGACATCATTCTATTTTCCGAACCAACCAATCGGCTTTCCTGAAAGATCAACCCAAACACTCTTCACTTGCGTGTACATTTCCAGCGCATGCTTGCCCATCTCGCGGCCATAGCCGGATTGCTTGTAGCCGCCGAACGGCGACGCCGCATTGAACATGTTGTAGGTATTGATCCACACAACACCGGCCTTCACGGCTTTGGCGAAGCGATGCGCGCGCGTGATGTTTTGCGTCCAGATGCCCGCGGACAAGCCGTAGATGGTTTCGTTCGCCTGGCGAATCAAATCATCGTCGTTGTCGAAACTGATCACCGAGGTGACTGGTCCGAAAATTTCTTCCTGCGCCACACGCATCGAGTTCTTTACGTCGCTGAAGATGGTTGGTTGGAAGAAGTAGCCATTCTTGAATTGCGGATCGAGCTGCGGCGCCTCGCCGCCCGATAAAACACAAGCGCCTTCGTCGCGGGCAATGCCGACATAGCTTTTTATCTTGTCGAGTTGCTCTGCCGAAACCTGCGGACCCATCAAAGTCGCCTTGTCCATCGGGTCGCCAACCTTGATACGCTCAGCTTTCTCCTTAAGTCGCCCGAGGAATTCTTCCCTCACTTTCTCTTCGACGAATAAACGCGAACCCGCGCAGCACACCTGGCCCTGATTGAAAAAGATTCCCATCATGGCGCCGTTCACCGCCTGGTCCATATCAGCGTCCGCGAAAATTATGTTCGGCGCTTTGCCGCCAAGTTCCAGCGAGACCTTCGTCAAATTGTCCGAGGCCACTCTCGCGATAAGCTTGCCGATTTCAGTTGAGCCGGTAAAAGCAATCTTGTCGATACCTTTGTGCGCAGCGAGCGCCGCGCCTGCGGTCTCGCCATAGCCGGGAACGATGTTGACGACGCCTTCCGGGAATCCGGCTTCCTGAACCAGCTTCGCGAACTCCATCGCGGTCACGGGAGTTTGCTCGGCCGGCTTCAAGACAACTGTGTTGCCCGCGGCCAACGCCGGTGCAAGTTTCCAGGCGGCCATCAGCAAAGGAAAATTCCACGGAATAATCTGCCCGCAAACGCCCACCGGCTCGCGCAGAGTGTAATTGAACATCTGACCCGGCACCGGGATCGTTTCGCCTTCAATTTTCGTCGCCCAGCCGGCGAAGTATTCAAAATTCTCGACGACGCTCGGAAGATCGATATAAGTCGATTCCTTGATCGGCTTGCCATTGTCCGAGGTTTCCAGCTCGGCCAGGTGCGCCGTGTCGCGCTCAATCAACTGCGAAAGTTTGTAAAGCAGACGCCCGCGGTCGCGCGCGCTCATCTTCGACCATTTGCCTTCGTAAGCTTTGCGCGCAGCGGCGACGGCTTTGTCGATGTCGGCTTTATCAGCTTCCGCGACTTCGGCAAAGGTCTCGCCGGTCGCGGGGTTCGGCGAGTTAAAAGTCTTGCCCGATTCGGCATCTACGAATTGTCCATCGATAAAAAGTTGATAACGACGCGGCGTGGTTTGTGCAGGTTGCGGTGTTGACATGATTGCTCCTTTGAAATAATGGGACGAAGGTGACGTATGCGACCCATCGGTCACATAGGTCACATTCGTCTCATTGCTCTCGTTTAGATCGGGCAGCGATTCGCGCCCTGGTCATGCGTTCGCTCAAGCCGCCCGCTGTGACAAAGGCTCCCTCCAATTGTCGAATCTGCTGATCGAGCAAAAAGTTCGTCTGATGAATCAAACAAATAATTACGTTCGCCGCCACCTCAGGCGGTCGTGTTTCAATATACGTCTTAAAGGTTGCATAAGTCACATTGGCTGTATTGCCAAGCTTCCGAACAAACATGGCTTCACGACTGTTCTTCTCCCAAAGCTGCAAGCTATGAACGCGCAGATAGTCACGATAGTCTTCAAGCAATTCTTCAAGGCTTGCACGGGCGACATTAGTCAGCTTGATTTCGGTTTTTTTGGAAGTGCCCGACGCCTGACTGCCTTCGAGGATGTTCTGTTTGCCCGAACGTGCTGCCTGTATCATCTGATCGTTAGTGCGATCGCTTCTTTGCAAATATCTTCCGCAAAACCAGACAGTCGCGTCATAAACAACCCGCGCCTTCTGAAATGAGAGTAGACTCTCATAGCCGCCGTGCGGTGGGATAAATCGCTCGGTCATAGAACGATGATAACCGTCGCTCTCGGGTGCGTCTACAAGGTTGCATTGCCTCTATTGCATCAAATTACCGAATACGCTTTACTGACTTGCAAATGAACAGCTCAATTTGGCCCGAATTAGTCCTCGAAGAATGGCAAGACACACTCGCCACGCTGCACATGTGGTCGCAGATTGTCGGGAAGATCCGCATGAAGCTGACCCCGCTCGTCAATCACTGGTGGAACGTGCCGCTTTATGTTTCGGCGCGCGGCCTGACGACTTCGCCGATGGCTTATGAAGATCGCATCTTTGAAATCGAATTTGATTTCATCGATCACACGCTGCGCCTACAATGCAGCGATGGCTCACTGGCCACGCTTGATCTGCGGCCGCAGTCAGTCGCGGACTTTTACGAGGAACTAATGGAGGCGCTGCATGGCTTAGGAATCGATGTGAAGATTTGGACGATGCCCGTGGAGGTGCCGGCGCCGTACTCGGCAGTTCGTGAGGCGATTCGTTTCGATCAGGACCAAACCCACAAAAGCTACGACGCCGATTATGTCAATCGATTTTGGCGGGCGCTGGTTTCGATCGACGACGTGTTCAAGGATTTTCGCACGCGCTTCATCGGCAAAGTCAGCCCGGTGCATTTCTGGTGGGGCAGTTTCGATCACTCGGTCACGCGTTTCTCCGGACGGCCGGCGCCGCCACGCGAGGGCGCCGACGCGGTCACCGTTGAAGCCTATTCGCACGAAGTGATCAGCCATGGCTTCTGGCCCGGCGGCAACGGCGTGCAGGCCGCGTTCTATGCCTACGCGGCGCCAGAACCGGCGGGTTTGGCCGATCAAAAAATTGAACCTGCCGCGGGTTTCTATTCAACCGAGATGAAAGAGTTCTTGATCACTTACGACGCCGTTCGCCAATCTGCTTCACCAGAAAATGCTTTGATGGATTTTCTTCAAAGTACTTACGAAGCGGGCGCGAACCTCGCGGGCTGGGATCGGAAGGCGGTTGAGAGATCGGGGCAATAGCCCGACCGTAAGGGAGGGCGCTGATTTGATTGTCACAGACCGTTCTACTTACAAAAGCCTGCATGACGCCCTCCCTAACGTCGGGCTACTGCCCCCTTTCGTCAAAAAATCGGAACGCCCGCCGTCAAAATCTCGTTTCCCAAGATGAATGACGCGCATCTCGCAAAAGCTGGCCCCGCTGCCCGAGAAATCCTGGGCTGTATTGCGGCGGAATATCACACCTAAAAGATCTCTAATCGCCCTCGGACTCAGCTTCGTCTTTCTTTTCCTGTGCGGCGTGACCGGCGCCGCGGGCCGGATGGCCGATAAAATGATTCTTTATGTTCATATCGCCAGCCTGTACACGAAGGCTCCTGATGCAAATCTTTCAATGCCGCTGAAAGATGTGAAGAAGACCCAGATTGCCAACACCTGGGGAGCGCCGCGCGGCGATAGCCGGCAGCATGAAGGGCAGGATATCTTCGCCCCCAAAGGCACGCCAATCTTTTCGGCAACGACGGGATATGTCGTGAAGATTGGTGAAGACAATCTCGGTGGTCACACGGTTTCGGTAATCGGCGATGGTGGCAGAAAGTATTATTACGCGCACCTCGATTCATACGCGCGCAACCTGGAAGTCGGCGATTATGTTACGCGACAAACTGTGCTGGGTTATGTAGGCACAACCGGAAATGCCGACGGCACGCCTCCGCATCTGCACTTCGGCGTTTACACGACGACAGGCGCGATCAATCCTCTGCCGCTGTTAGTCGATCGGCCGCAGGAAAAGAAACCTGCGGAAAAGAAAGCTAAGACCAAAGCGAAGCCTGGGGCAATAGCGACCGTAAGGGCGAGCGTCTCTTCACGCTGAAAGCGTGAAATAAAATAGCCCAGGGTAAGTCCCGACTTGTCGGGACGCCACCCTGGGATCTCGTATCAAAACAATCCCGCAACCCTGAAGGGGTTGCAGAACCAAATTCAAAAAGATCGTCTATTTTCTTCTCTGCTACCACCGGCTTCGCAAACACCGAATCATCCACCGTCACATTCCGCTTAATCTCCGTGAACGTTCGAGTCCAGCTGTTGAAAGTATCAATGCCCGAGTAGCGAATCGTAAACGGAACCTTCACGCCATCAACGTCGCGGTAATCCAGAAAATCTATTTGATCGGGAAGCGGTATCAGGACCGTCGATCCAATCGTGTTCTTCCGCACGAGCAAGCCAGTCTGCGCGTCAAAGTAATAACGCTCCGTCTTCGCGTCCGTTGTCTTCTCCACGATGAAGACGTCGCGGTTATCAATCTTTGTCGCGCCGCCGGATCTGAAACCCGTCAAGTCTTTCACTTTGATGACGCCAAACAACTCGGTCCAACTGCGTTTGTTGTCGGCGATATCCTTCGGGCCCAGCGTGCGCAGGTTCGGCCCGGCCAGCGCCCAACCGTTTTCGCCGTTCACAATCTGCGTTACCAGGTTCTGCGGCGTCGTAGTCACCAACCGAAACCTGTCCGAACCTGACCACGTGATTTCCGTCGGCCAGATACGATTCTGCGAAGCCTCTCGCTTTCCCTTCATCACCATCGTCTTAGTGGCCGCCACCGCACTTCCACCAACTGCTTCGACGTACGTCGCGAGAATTTGTTCGACGGAAGGAACGGGCGCGCGACTGGTCGTGGGCGCCTCATTCGGGTCGGCCTCATGACCTGATTTCGCGAGCGGCATCGGCGGCAAGCCCGCCGGCCTCAATTGGCCGCGATGACAGGTGAAGCACGTCACCGCGTTGTCCCTGAAGTCCGCCTTGTTCGAAGCATTAGTCGACATAACCATGCGCATCATTCGGCGCGCGGTGTTCTTCTCAGGCTTGTCGTCGCTTTCCCAAATCCATTTGGTAAATCCTGTCTGCGGATCTTTGCCGTCGGTGACGTGACAATGTTCGCAACGCACGCCGAGCGACGACGCCACGAAATTCATCAGGTTCACCAGCTCAGCATCCGGCAGACCTTTGATCACCTGAATATTCTTGCGCACCTGCTCGACGGTTTGTGCGGGTTGTTGCGCTTGCGCGAGCGTTGAGCGCGTTGACGTCACAACATAAGTTGAGATCAAAAGCAGAACTGCGCAGATGAAGACGAGACTACGGGTTAGGGTTGGCATCAGGTTCGGGTCCTTTCGTCGGCTAGCGTGGGTCTGGGGAGCCACATTCTAACTTAATGAGAATTCGAGACAAGGTGTGACGCAGGGGAGGATGTTATTCAGGCTAAAAGCGTACAGCATAAGCGCGAAGCGCGCCATGTTGGGATAGCCCGACAGGGAGGTGGGGCGTCAATCGTCAGCGAAACTCTTCGACGCTCAATTTTGCGCCTTCAAGGATGCTCTTCAGAGTACCGACGGGAATTGATTTGCTGCCATGGTCGGCCACAATCACCTGACGACCGTCAGCATGGCGCCATTTCTGATGACTGCCCTTCTGTCCCACTCTCAAAACCGTGGCGCCGCAAAACGCGAATGACATCGTGCGCGTTACAGATTGGATAACGCTGGCCCATCAGACTGTGACTTCGACAAGTCTGGCCGATTCATCTAAAGGTATTTCAGTTGGCTCAAACCAAAGCTCGAGCGCTTCTCTGGCATTGGCAATGGCTTCATCCTCGGTGTCACCCGCAGAAGCACAACCAGGCAGCTCAGGAAATACTGAGGAGTAGCGGCCCGTTTCAGGATCTCTTTCGACAATTAAACGCAGCTTCATGATGGTAATGATAGCGATGGACGATGAGAACGTCTACGCGCGTGTGACGCGGGACCAAGTTCTTATGGGGCGAGTGGCCCAGCCGCTTTTGATTGAAGCAGATCAGGAAGAGTACAAAGTCCTTTTCCAGCAAAGATATCATTCCACAATTCCTTGCGATCCAGCATCCCTTGCTGGTCCGAGATTAACGCTTGAAATAATTGGCTGGTAGTGACAATCGATATATCGACTCGCTTCGCGAACTTGTCACAGTTAGGAGGGTCTTCATAAGCCAACGCATCACGAACCCACTGATCGAGTTCACGCACGTCAGACAGTCGCAAGTTGCCAGTGCGACCTTTTATTTCGAGCATTGCATTTCGGCCAAACTGATCAACGAGGCGTCCGTCCTCTTTGCCTCGTTGCTTTGGATCGGTAACCGCAGCGCCCAATTGTCGTAACCCATCGCGGACGAGCGGCTCTAGGACGTCCGCGCCTTGTTCGTAGAGGAGCTTTCTGAATTTCGACGCATCCGTTAGCTTTCGCCTCGCGGACTCCAGCTCGGAAGTTAAACTATTGATAGTCAGTTCGTGCTTGTGTATTTCCTCAATTATCGGAATTTCAGCGGGTAGTGAACAGCCTCCAATCCAATGCGGCGGTTCAGTCTGAAATTCAAGTCCATACCTCTGCTTTAGAATCAGGTTAATCGACTCTGCAGCAGAAATCTCCGTCGGTTCAGGAAGCCAAACAACTTTTCCAGATCCCTTTATTCGATGCGAGCCTCTAAGTAGCATGAAGGACAATTCGGGGCATGAAATCGCGTAGTGGCAAGAGGGGTTTCCGAGGTTAGCGATGTCGCGTCCGCAGTCGATGCTGCCGCTGATGCATAGGGACGAAGCAGATTGATCTGCTTCTCCGTTATATGATGAAAATAGAATGACCAACTACGGACAAGGTCAAAATAGTAATGGAATTCCTGGTCGACATCTTGCGTCGTTTCACCCGTCTGATAGACAACGTCGACAGTAACCGGTAACCACCAATCGAACTTTCTCGTAAGGATTCCGAGCGAATCGTTTCCGATCACGAAGTTCGGCGATCCAATTGCGATGACCTCACTTCCTGTACTGAAAATCAGCCGAGAAAATTGATTCGAATCCGGAATGAAATCAGCGTTGACGCTTTCGGCAAAACCGGCGGCCTTGAAAGGCACGAAGTTCAAAATCACTTATCAAAGTCCGAGACGTTCAAAGTTCGTGGCAGCTTGTCCCACTCGTAAGAACTGACGAGTCTGCTATGACCCGCCGACCCTAGCACTAAGATTCTTGGAACCACTTCACCGTCTGGCTCAATCTCCGTTGTCATGACTTCACAATGTTGTGCTAAGTCTCGGACGTGGGTCAAGGCTCATCGATCCTGAAAGGCACTTGAGTCGAATACAGGTCTTGCGCAATAAACCATGCCGGACAGATTCTCAAAACCCCGTCGTTCCCGCCAGCAACTGCCGCAACACATAAGGCAAAATTCCACCGTGCAGGTAGTAATCAATCTCGATCGGTGTGTCGATTCGAAGTGTGAGCGGGACTTGATGGGTTGAACCGTCGGCGCGGTGAATTGTGAGGGTCACGTCCTGGCGCGGAGTGACTTCAAAGGCGTGACCGGCGCCGTCGGAGCTGTCATCCGAGGGAATCAATCCGGTGACGTCGAAAGTTTCTGTGCCGTCGAGATTCAATGACGCGGCGTTCGTGCCTTCTTTGAATTGGCAAGGCAGCACGCCCATGCCAACGAGGTTGCTGCGGTGAATGCGTTCGAAGCTTTGCGCGACCACGGCTTTCACTCCCAACAGACGCGTTCCCTTTGCCGCCCAGTCGCGCGATGAGCCGGTGCCGTATTCCTGCCCGGCGATCACCACCAGCGGCGTGCCTTCGCTCTGATACTTCATCGCCGCGTCGTAGATGCTCATGCGCTCGCCGTCGGGTTGGTGGATGCTGACACCGCCTTCCGTGCCCGGCACCATTAAATTCTTGATACGCACGTTGGCAAACGTGCCGCGCATCATCACTTCATGATTGCCACGTCGCGAACCGTAGCTGTTGAAGTCCGCTACGTCCACGCGCTTCTGTTGCAGATAAACTCCGGCCGGCGAAGTCGCTTTGATCGCGCCGGCGGGACTGATGTGATCGGTCGTGACTGAATCGCCGAAGATGGCCAGCGGTCGCGCGCCCACAACGTTTTCCATCTCGCCGACTTCAGCGCCGAAATCAGCAAAGAACGGTGGCTCCTGGATGTAAGTCGAGTTCCCGTCCCACTGATACGTCAAACCGCTGGTCGTGGGAATCGAATTCCACATCGGATTCTGTTCCGCGAAGTTGCCGTACAGCTCGCGATAAGTCTCGGCGTCGAATGCCTGCGTCATCTGTTCGCTAATCTCTTCCATCGTCGGCCAGATGTCGCGCAGGTAAACGTCTTCACCATCCTCGCCCTGACCCAAAGGCTCCTGCGATAAATCCTTTTCGACCGTGCCCGCGAGCGCGAACGCAACCACCAGCGGCGGACTCATCAGGAAATTTGCTTTGATGCTTTGATGGACACGCGCTTCGAAATTGCGATTGCCCGAAAGCACGCTGGCCGCGATCAGATCATGATCGTTCACGATGTCTTCGATCGTCGGATCGAGTGGACCCGAATTTCCGATACAAGTCGTGCAACCATAACCGACCAAGTTAAAGCCGAGTTGATTGAGATAAGGCTGCAAGCCCGTCTTCTCGAGATAAGCAGTTACGACGCGCGAACCCGGCGCCAGCGAAGTTTTTACCGTTGGCCGTACTTTCAATCCACGCTCGACCGCTTTCTTAGCCAATAATCCTGCGGCCAGCATGACGCTCGGGTTAGAAGTATTCGTGCACGAAGTGATCGCCGCGATCAAAACATCGCCGTGACCGAGATCGACGTGTGCTTTCGGAAACTCTTCCGGCAAAACCTCGATGACGCGATCGGGCGTCGGACGGTTGTTCATCATTTCAGTTTCCGTCCAGACGCTGGTGTCGCGGGTCGTAATGTCGTTGCCGCTTGGCGCCGGAACGGAAGCCGAGTGTTGCTGGCCGCCGCCAACCATGACCGCGAGCGCGTGCTCACTCGCTCCGATGTCAGCAGCGTAACGCGCCGTTATCTCGTCTACTGATTTGCCGTAACCGCCGCTCTTCGCCTCCTGCTGCAAAAGATTCAGAAACGTGCTCTTCAATTCCGGCAGAGGAATTCGATCCTGCGGCCGCTTTGGCCCAGCCACACTCGGCACGATCGTTTGAAGATCAAGCTCAAGCAAAGTGCTGTAATCGCACTCACCTTTTTTCGGCATACCGAACAAGCCCTGGGCTTTGAAATAATTTCGGACCGCTTCGACTTGTTCATCAGATCGCCCGGTCGCTTTGAGATAGACGCAAGTCTCTTCGTCCGGCGGAAAGTAGCCCATCGTCGCGCCGTATTCGGGAGACATGTTCGCGATCGTCGCGCGATCGGTAACTGAAAGGGAGGCCGCGCCGTCACCGTGGAACTCGACAAACTTGCCGACGACTTTCGTCTTGCGCAGCATCTCGGTTACGGCGAGAACTAAATCGGTAGCCGTCACGCCTTCGCGCAAACGGCCGGTCAGGTGAACACCCACCACGTCCGGTGTCAGAAAATAAACCGGCTGGCCCAACATCGCGGCTTCGGCTTCGATACCGCCGACGCCCCAACCGACCACGCCCAGGCCATTAATCATCGTCGTGTGCGAATCAGTGCCGACCAGACTGTCGGGATAGTACATGTCGAACTTTTCCCAGACGCACTTCGCGAGGTATTCGAGATTCACCTGATGACAGATGCCAATGCCCGGCGGAATCACACCGAAGCCATCGAACGCCTGCATGCCCCATTTCAGAAATTGATAACGCGAATTGTTCCGGCGGAACTCCATCTCCATGTTCTTGCGGAAGGCGTCAACGGTGCTGGAGAAATCAACCTGAACAGAGTGATCGATCACGAGATCGACCGGCACCAACGGCTCAATCACACCGGGATTCTTGTTGAGACGAACCACCGCGGACCGCATGGCCGCGAGATCGACCAGCAAAGGCACGCCGGTGAAATCCTGAAGCAGCACGCGCGCGACGACGAACGGCACTTCTTCGGTGCGCTCGCCGGTCGCTTGCCAGTTGGCAATCGCGCGGATGTCTTCTTCTGTGATTCGCGTTCCGTCAAAATTTCGCAGCACCGATTCGAGCACGATGCGAATGCTGACCGGCAACTTCGAAACCGGCCCCACGCCTTCTTTTTCAAGCTGCGGCAGCGAATAAAACTGGCCTGATTTTCCGGCGCTGGGGGTGAATGATTGAAGCGTATTGAAGAGATTATGTGGCATGTTCAGTCCAGAGATTTACATAGCGAAACGCCTTTCTTTGTGTTTCGCGGATTAGTGAAGAGCGATCTGTTCGGTTTCAAACTCTAAGTTTAGGTTCGCTTAAAGTAATCGTCAAGCGCGCGAATCTTGTTTAGAGTTCAATCTTTTGAACTCTAAATCGAACACGTTTTCCGGGTGATTGCCGCTCGCTATTTCATTTGTTATAGTCCGATCAGTTTCATTCCCCTCTTTAGTTCCCCCGAACGTTTTTGATCGCGTCGAAATTTTTGTTCGACACAATTGAGGAGACTTCATCATGCCTAAAAAGCAGCCGGAATCATTTTCCTATCTCGCAAACGATCCTGAATTCGTGCCCGATCCGGAAATCGAAGAGTTCATGGAGGAAGAAATTGCGCACGCGCCGAAAGATCCGGACCTTCTGGCGCAACGTCTCCACAACAACACCGCTGCCTCGCCCCTGGATTCCGGCGGCGATGTGGACGCGGCGTGGGAAGACGTGAACGAAAGCGGCTCAGAAACCTTTGCCGGCGACAGTCCCACGCCCGATCAGTCAATTGTCGAAGAAAACGCGCGCGCGATCGGCATAAGTTTCGAGGACAACGAGGAGCTGGATTTTCTCGATAAGATCGAACGGCGCGACCGCAAGCGGTACGAGCTGGAAGAACAATCAAAGGGCGGCGAGGACACGATCTGATTTTGGCTTCGCTCCGCCAGGAGCGAAATGTTTTATAGAACCCAATCAAAAAATGGTTAGTCCAACGCGGGGAGGTCGCAGCCGATCGACTACGACCTCCCCGAGTACTATTTGTACGACCGGATCTATAAACATAGCGCACCTAGCGGAGCGCGGACAGCCTGTCCAGTAACTTTTAGTCTTGCACTGGCAAACCTTGACGCTATATTCTCGCGCGCATTATGCGCACATCCCTTCTCTTAATTCTCTTTCTTGTTTTGGTTCCGGTTGCCGTCGCTCAGCCATGCATGAAAGCGACGGCCGATTGCACTCAATGGGTTTCGCTGGGCGATCAATCCCGGTCGCTTATTTACTCGACCTATCGGCTGGACAAGAAAAACGAGCGTATCGTGCGCGCGCTGATTGTGGTGCACGGTCAGGGCCGTGATGCCGACAACTATTTTCGCACCAGCCTGGCGGCGACGTTTCTGGCGAACGCGTTTGAAGACACGATAGTCATCTCGCCGAGATTTGCGTCAAACAATGGGACTGGTTGTCGCGATACGTTGGCGGAGAATGAAGTGAATTGGCCCTGCGGTGGGGACAGTTGGCGTTCGGGAGGAACAGCGTCGAACAATGCGAAGCTCACGTCTTACGATTTCATGGACCAGATCGTTCGTTCGCTGGCGCGCAAGGAAACTTTTCCCAACCTCAAAGCGATTGTAATTTCGGGTCATTCAGCGGGCGGACAATTTGCCACGCGTTATGAAATGGCCAATCAGGTGCACGAGTCGATCAGTATTCCCATAACGTATGTCGTCTCGAACCCTTCGAGCTATTCGTATCTCGACGCGGAGCGACCTTCGGGGGCGAATAATGAACTGCGTCCTTTTGGCGATGCGCGCAACTGCACAACCTTTGATAACTGGCCTTACGGTTTGAAGAATCGCACCGGTTACGCGGCCAAGCTGCCTGACGACCAATTAAAGAGGCAGCTCGCTTCGCGACCGGTTACTTATTTGCTGGGTGAGTTGGATATTTTGCCGCTGGCAGGTTTCGATTCGTCATGTCCGGCGATGGCCCAGGGACCGACGCGGCTGGCGCGAGGCCAGGGTTTCGCAGCTTACGTGAAAGCGAAATACAACGCGCCGCATCAGGTCGTCGTCGTGCCTTTGTGCGGTCACAACGCGCGCTGCATGTTCACCTCAGAAGTTGCGCTGCCGATTCTGTTTCCGAAGGTATGAGGATTTATCACGCAGAGAGTCAGTACCGGGAGCGGTAGCGACCGGGTAGCGCTTGTTTACCCGGTCGCTACCGCTCCCGGTACTGACCTCATTCTCGTGGCGCTCTATTGCGCCGGAAAATTCGCTCGCGGCTGCAGCGTCACGCTCTTAATCACAACCTTATCCGAAGGGCGCTCGCTTCCCTCCTGCGTGGGCGCCATCATGATGACTTCCGCATTCTTGATCCCGTCGATAACCCGTCCGAACACGGTGTACTTCTTATCAAATGCCGGTTGCCTCTTCATCGTGATGAACCATTGGCAATTTGCGCCGTTGATGTCCTGCGTGCGCGCCGCGCCCAACGTCCCCCGATCGTAAGGAATGTCATTGAACTCAGCCGGCACGTTGGGATAGGGCGAATTGCCTGTGCCCCACGTGGCGGTATTGTTTCCCTTGGTCAGAGGATCACCACCCTGAATAATTCCGAGGCCCGGATCAACGCGATGAATCGCGGTGCCATCATAAAATTTTTCGTTAATCAGTTTCTTGAACCGCTCAACCTGCTGCGGGGCCAGATTTGGATAAAGCTCGATTACGATGCGGCCATAGTCTGAAGTTTCGATGACCGCGACTTGAGCATCGGGCTCAGGCTTGACGCCGCTTTTGACGTTCGAGGCAGCGGCCGGTTTGCTGTCCGGGGCCTTGTTGGCGGTCGTGTTGGAATTGCTTTCATTGCAGGCAGTGAAAGAAAGAATGACAACCGGTAACGCAAAGATGAATCTAAATCTTTTCACAAAAGAATCCTCCAGTGATTCGGTTTACTGCAAGCTTGGTGTCAGAAGCCCGACCGTAAGAGAGGGCCCGGCTGGCAGGTGCAGCCCTCCTTCACGGCAGCTTCTGAGACAAAGAGCAAAGTCAAAACAGTTTCTTACTGTCCAAGAGTATCGTCACCGGCCCATCGTTCACCAACTCGACCTGCATCATAGCCTGAAACTTACCGGTAGCGACGTGCTCAACCGCCGAGCGTGCCTGGCGCACAAAGAAATCATACAACGGCTCGGCAACTTCCGGCGGCGCGGCATCAATCCAGGAAGGCCGCAGCCCGCGACGCACGTCGCCGTACAGCGTGAATTGCGAAACGATTAACAGTCCGCCGCCGATGTCCTTGACTGAGAGATTCATCTTCCCTTCTTCGTCGTCAAAGATGCGCAGCGCCGCGATCTTATCAACCAGGTAGGCAGCTTCGACTTTCGTATCGTCACGCGCAATGCCGACCAGCACGACGAGACCTTTCTTGATCTCGCCGACGATCTTTCCCTCGACTGTAACTGAAGCGCGCGTGACGCGCTGGACCACGGCTCGCATTAGGCTAAGAATAATCTCGAATATCTGACCGATCGACGAGCGCGCTTGGCTCTCTGTTTTATCTTAAGTCTTTGTGTGGCCCTTTTGTCGCTGGAATGCTCGCCGGTTTTTCTGCTTTTCGGATCATAAAAGCCGATGTAGCCCCCGGGATTGATACCAAAAGACTCTAAAGTCTTGCCGTCATGCTTACGGCCGAGGAAATCGTTACGGCTACCAAGTTCAGCATCGGCAGTAAAATATAACGGCAACACAAAATTGGATACCTTCACTCCGTCAATCTCATAATTCTCGTCCTGCACCGCATCACACATTTCGAACCAGTGGAAGACCCGCCGTCGCGGAATGCGTGGATGTGGCCCGGCCACGAACAGGTTATTTTCGGGATCGCCGATGAGTTCAAGCGCTTCGTGCGAGAGCGTAACGCTCCACGGCTCCTCGAGCGCGGCTGCGAGATCCAGGAAGACATAGCCGAAGGGAATCCCTCGATCATTTGTCTCGTGATAGCCTGCCGCCTCGGGATCAACGTGATCCCAAACGTACAATACCGCGTCGCCGCGCATGTCGGAGAGGCTGTGCTCGCGCGGCTTTTTCTGACTTCGCCCTTCGAGTCGCAACCGCGCCCCGAAACCCCAGTAAGGCGCAAAGTCTCCTTCAATCTGCCGATTGACTGCGCGAATCACATTTTGAAATTCTTCGTCAGCAATCCGACCGTTGGTGTGGTTGATTATGGAGATGATCATCGTCGAACTCCGCAGAGAGTTGCGTCACCGTGGGCGTGCGCACCGAAGTGGGTAGAACTTAGCGAGATGCGGTAGAGAATAGGTGAATACGAGTGGACATCACAAGCGCAAAACCGCGAACTCGATGGATCAATTCTCTGGCGACTTGCTCGCGCATTTCGACGGCAGTACAGCCGGCATTTCGACAAAACTATTGCGCTACGAAATTGTAAATAATTACTCCATGAATCTTAACCGGCTTTCTTTGGCGGCTTGCTAGGTCGAATCTCGACGCGACTCGGAAGTGAGCGATCGTCGTGATGAAGTAAATCCAAAACCACTCGAGCAATGTCCTTTGGCGTCAATTGCCAGCTTTTTTCATCGCTGGGCGAGTCACCGCCGAATTCGGTATTCACTGATCCCGGCATGATGTAGCTCACCTTAATGTTGTCGTGACGCACTTCCTGCATCAAGGCTTCGCTGAATCCGTTGAGGCCAAACTTCGAGGCGTTGTAAGCGGCCATGCGCGGATGCGGATTCGCGCCGGCCAGTGAAGAGACGTTGATGATGTAGCCACCGCCGCGCTTCTTCATTTGCGGGATCGCTTCATGACAGCAATAGAACACCCCGAAAAGATTTGTTTCCAGCACGGCGCGGAAGTCTTCCGGTGAAGTCTCTGCGACGGATTCAAAGACGCCGATGCCCGCATTGTTGATGAGAATATCGAGGCCGCCGAGTTCTTTTTCGTTAAATTCGATCAGCGCCTTGACCTGATCGTAATCGCGCACATCGCAAAGGACACCGACCGCGCGGCCCGCGCCCGTTTGATTTAGTTGACTCACAGCTTCATCAATTGCTTCCCGATGTCGCGCGCTCACGCAGACTGAGACGCCTTCGCTAATCAGAGCTTCAGCGATGCCGCGACCGATGCCCTTCGTGCCCCCGGTGACGATTGCGGTTTTGTTTTTGAGATTCATGACTCTGTGCCGGCCAGCCCCGTAGGGGCTCAATGTTTATAGATTCATTTTGAAATGATGAACTGATAAGCTCCGTTAGGAGCGCAATCTAGCAAACATTTCGCTCCCAAAGGAGCTCCTGCTAATGGGCCTGATTGAGTTCTATAAATATGTCGCTCCTAGCGGAGCGAAGCAAGGTACGCTTCTGATTCGAGCGTAAGTCTTAAGCTTTCAGCTTTTCCTTGAGCCGCTCGTTCACGATCTTCGGGTTCGCCTTGCCCTTCGAAGCCTTCATCACCTGGCCCACGAAAAAGCCGAACAGCGTCTCTTTGCCGGCGCGATACTGCTCAAGTTGATTAGGACTCGCAGCGATGACTTCATCGATCACGCGATCGATTTCGCCGGTGTCGCTCACTTGCACCAGGCCGCGTTCTTCAATCACCGCGGCCGCGGGCTTGCCCGTCGCGAACATCTCGATCAGAACGTCTTTGCCCTGCTTCCCGCTGATCTTTCCTTCATCGATAGTGCGCACCAGCGCGCCGAGCTCGACTGCCGGAACCGGTGATTTTTCAGCCGTTAAGCCGGCATTCTCTAATTCACGCAAAAGCTCTGAACGCAACCAGTTCGCCGTCCCGCGAGCGTTGCCGCCGCTGGCTTTGATGGCGCTCTCGTAGTAATCAGCCAGCGAGCGTTCCGATGTCAGTTGCGAAGCATCGGCGAACGACAATCCATACTGTTCGGCGAATCGCTTGGCGCGCGGGCCGGGAAGTTCCGGCATTTGCGCGCGCACCTCTTCGATGAATTCGTTCGCGACCACGAGCGGCGGCAAATCGGGTTCAGGAAAATAACGATAGTCGTGCGCCTCTTCCTTCGAACGCATCGGGCGCGTCTCGTTCAAGCGGTCGTCCCACAAACGTGTTTCCTGAACCAGGCGCCCGCCTTCCTCCAAGGTCCTGATGTGACGTTCGACCTCAAACTCGATCGCTTTTTGCATGAAGCGCACTGAATTCAAATTCTTCAGCTCGACTTTCGTGCCAAACGCCGTGTCGCCTTTGCGGCGCACGGACACATTCGCTTCGCAGCGCAAGTTCCCCTTCTCCATGTCGGCTTCAGAAGCGCCCACCCACTGCAACGCGCGCCGCACGTGATTCACGTAGTCGTATGCTTCCCACGATGAGCGAAAGTCCGGCTCGGTGACAATCTCAGCCAGCGGCGTGCCCGCGCGATTTAGATCGATGTAAGAAAAGCGATCGACGTCAGGCAATCCTTCATGCACGTTCTTGCCGGCATCTTCTTCGAGATGCAGCCGCGTGATATTCACGGTCAGCGGCTTCCATTCATGCGTATGACCGGCTTCATCACGATCCGCCGTCATGATTTCCAAAACGCCGTTGGCCGAGAACGGGTGATCGTACTGCGAAATTTGATAGCCCTTGGGCAGGTCAGGATAAAAGTAGTTCTTGCGGGAAAAGATGGAAACGTGGTTGATGTGCAGGCCGAGGGCCAGCGCGGCACGGGCGCCCAGCTCAACGACGCGGCGATTCAAGACCGGAAGCGCGCCCGGCAATCCCAGACACACCGGACACGTATTCGAGTTCGGCTCATCGCCAAACCGAGTCGAGCAACCGCAGAAGATTTTTGATTCAGTATTAAGTTGGGCGTGAACTTCCAGCCCGATGATGGTTTCCCAGTCGTTATTCATTTTGGAGTGCGCCGGCTTCGACGGCGCTTTGGATCCCCTTCGCGAACTTCAATTCTATTCGTGAATTCGATCTTATCCAAAGCGGCGTCGCCGCTGCGCTCTGCCGCCGCACTCCAAATTACGGCTCGAGCCAAACCTGCGGCACACGCGCATCGCGCGCTTCGTCTTCCAGTGTTCGCCAGCGCGCCGCCAAACCAGCACGCCGGACCAGCAAATCGTCCATACGAGAAGTCAATTCCGATCGCTGCTGTGAATTGAAATTATCAAACGGCCCCGGAGGATAGCCATAGCCGGGATAACCCAAACCGCCATAACCTGGTCGCGCCGGGTATCCGGGCAGACGCCAGTTCCAGTTCGGATAAGTGCCCCATTGCCCGTTTCCCAGCCAGGGACGATTGTTGGGCCAGAGGGGATAAATTTGGGTGAAGCTCTGTTGGGCCAACGACGATTCGTTCAGCTCGTTGACGCGCCCACGCAAGTAATTGATCTGGGTATCGACAGCTGCGATCTCGTTGCGCAGCTCGCGGGCTCGCCCGCGCCAGTACGACTCTTCGCGCATCTTCGCGAAATTTCCTTCGCGAATTTCCGCGCGCAAGACGGCGCTTTCCTCATCCTGGCGCTTGCGCGTTTCGGCGACGGTCGGCAAGCCCAACTGTTTCCGGCGCACTTCGTAGGCTTGTTCGCTTTCCACTCGACGCTGACGAACGGCTTCGAGATCAGTATTGGTCAAAGTCCTGACAGCTCGCTGCACCGGCTGATTGACGACCGGGGCCGCCACCTCATCCGTGTGTTTGTAAAAACTGCCGGGCGCTTCGCGGTTAGCGCGTTCGGTCGCGGGAATGTTAATCAAGCTGATTAGCATCGTCCGGTTAAAGCCGGGTGAGATTTCATAAGTCAACGTCAGCTTGGTCAGCACGAATTCATCAGGAATCTCCATTCGCTGACCGTTCCGCAGCACCAGCGTATAGGCACTCGCGGTGCACGCGATCAGAAAGACAAGTGCGACTGACACTCCCAACTTTGTTAACGTGTTTCGAAACCCGCCGCGCAACATTCGATTCCTAAACATGGCAGGACCCTCCCTGTACCAACTCTTGTTTATTAAAATGGCTGCCCGCACTCAGCCCACTTCTTTTAGCCTTCGCCGCGTAGCGGCGGTGTGAATTTAGCCCGGCCTTTCAAGGGCAATGTAATCAACTCTGGTTCCGGCGGCCTAAACGGAACGCCGAAGGCGTTCGCTAACCTTCAGCCCGGGGTTGCGCGCGTTAGCGCGCTACCCTGGGAAATGGACCCGCAAGTTCGCTGCAACCCTGAAGGGGTTGCCGAAATCGTTCGTTCCCACCAACCCTCCGTTTACGAACCCCTTCAGAGTTCGCTTTTCGCAATTGTCTTTCGATCCCAGGGCGTTGCCCTGGGCTGAAATTAGCGAACGCCTTCGGCGTTTAAGTCCCGGATGATTCTTCAAGTATGTCGGTGCCCTTTCAAGGCCGGGCTAAATTCAGCCGTCGCTCCGCGACGAAGCAGAACTCCTTGGCGACGCTGATCGACTTTTTAGGCAAAACAATTCTCGTTTCTATTTGTTCGGCGCCGCAGCCTTCACATAACCATCGCGCGCTTTCACCGCGAGATTGGCTTGCCGCACCTTGACCCTGATTTGACGCCGGTCGCTGTTTTCCGCCGTGTCCGCCTTCGGGTAATAGCCGAGGCTGTATTGACGGCGAAGTTCCTCGGCGATCAGCGTGAACGCCTGCGCCAGTTGTTTGGTGTCGTTCGCTTGATACAGCCGGCCGCCGGTCTTGTCCGCCAGGGCATGCAAGTATCGATCGGCGCGAGCGTAATCGGCTTTGGTCGCGCCCGGTATCGCGATGCCATTATTCATCGGCACGCTGTACGTCTGTTGTGTTGTCCCCATGCCAAACAAACCGCTTCTGGTCGTCGTGACCGTAACGGTGCCGTTGCCTTGCATGGCATTCAGGTAATCACTTGTGTCGTACTGAATCGGATAGATCAGGGCGTCGAGCTCTTCAACTTCTCGCAGCGTGCTCAGATAAGTCGCCTGTTGACTCGAAGTGTCAACACCATCGGTGAAAAGCACAATCGCTTTTCGGCCTTTGATCTTATCCAGCCGCTCCCTGATGGTGAGATCGACGGCATCGTAGAGACGGGTAGAACTTCCGGTATTCACGTTCTCGTCGATCACCGTTTCGATGAGGTTCATGTCGTTGGTTGCTTCAGTCAGGAGCAACACTTCATCATTGAAACTCACGATGAGCACACGATCCTGCGGTCGCAGTTGCTTGGAAAAAGCGATCGCCGCTTCCCGAATGTCCTGCAGATGAAAATGCGTCGAAGCCGAAGTGTCCAGAACCAACGCTACCGTGAAAGGTTTCTCCGCCGGCTCGAAATAAGCGACCTCCTGTTCGACGCCGTTCTCAAAAACATGAAAGTCTTCGCGCTTTAGATTAGGAACAAACCGCCCTTGCCGATCGAGCACGCTCACCGGAACCGTGACCAGCGAAGTCTCTACGCGCAGCACGTCGCCTTCGCTGACTTCTTCTTCGCCGGGGGCTTTCACCGCAGTTGATGATTCATTTTCCGTTGCACCGAGCGGCTTCGGAGTGCCCATATTCCCCAATGTTGGCGGCCCGGACGGACGTGCCGGTCCGCTGCCGATCAAAGTCGGCGGTCCAGTCTGCGTCTGAGCTGTTTGCTGATCGTTTTGTTGAGATTGATTGCCGCCGGGCGACTGGCTCGCGACCTGAGGCGAAGTCGACGGCGCCGCAGTCGATCCAACTCTTCGCGGTCGGGATGCTGTTGACGGTCCCGTTGAGCTGGAAGAATTCCCTGCCGCCTTTACTGATGAAGTTCGCGGACCGGTGGATGACTTAGCCGCTGTCGATTTTTTCGTCGTGTCGGTGTCTACGCCGGTTTGCGTTTTGGTTTGCGGCGAAGTTTTCTCTGCCGTCTGACGCGCGTCACGGTTAACCGCTAACGAACTCTCATAGTCATTCTGTTTCTTAAGTAAGTAAGCACCGTGGGGGCACGCCGCCGAAGTCATGTACGCGATGATCACGTACCCTTCGGGAATAGGAACGCCCTGACACACTTTGAGCGTGTCGTTCCGCGGCTTGGTAACCGTATCCTGGTTTCCTCTCCGAGACGGAGTTTGCCCCTGAACAACCAATCCCGAGGTGAAGGTGGTTAGGGCAAGAAAGAACGCGACCGAGAACTTCATAGTCGCTACCCCCTTGACGATGGCTTGTCGATTGCCGCGAATTATACTCCCGAACTTACAAAGATCAAATGACGAAAGGAGAGGCTTTCGAAAAAATTGAGTCAAAAAACTTTGTCATTAACATGCCAGTTTGATATACAATCCCGCGACACTAAACACCCCTCGCTTGAACGGGCTTCCGATTTCGGAAGCGTTTCCGCACGATCGAACTTAGTTTGGTTGGAGGAGAATCATGGCGAAAACCGTTTGTAAACTTCTCGGCGTCGTATTTGTGATCGTTGGCGTCGCCGGGTTTGTAGCTCCGCATCTGCTGGGCGCGCACCTGACGCCGGCTCATAACCTGGTGCATCTGGTCTCAGGCGCGATTGCGCTGTATTTCGGCTTTGCCGGATCTTATGGAGCCGCCAAAGGTTTCTGTATCATTTTTGGAATCGTCTATCTGCTGCTGGGTGTCTGTGGCTGGTTCCTCGGGACGGGCCCCGAACACATCTGGCATATAGGCGGTGAATTGCTCACGCTGGGGAAAGTCGATCACATTATTCACGTCCTGTTGGGTGTAGTCTTTTTGGCAGGCGGGGCCTTGGGCAGTCGCTCAAGCTGATCGTTTTTTCCGTCCGCTTCCCGGAAATAGTATTTAAAAGCGCCGGCGGCGCGCGAGTATAACGCTCGCGCCTCGCTTGCGCTTTCTTTTGTGTTAGAAGCCCGACCGTGAGGGTGGGCATCAATTGACGAATTGACATGATTTCCAAGATGAACGCGTCCATGCACAGACTAATGATAATCCTGTTAATCATGTGAATCCTGTCCATTCTCCGCTGGCAGCGTGCCCTTGCTTACGCGCGGGCTTCTGACACGCAGCTCACTTAACTCTAAAAGTAACTCCGCCGCGCGCCACAAATCCCGGCGCGCGAAATCCGTTTTCATAGTAGGTCACGCCGAACAGATTATCAGCGCCCGCAAAGAGCGTCATCACCACGCGCTCGGACATATTGCGTTCGTAACTTCCGAAGAGATCGGCTTTCGCAAAACCGGGGAAGGTTAGATCCGCCTGGCGAAACGGAAAATTATTCTCGAACACGGGCGCAATGTATGAGCCCGTGTAATTCAAATCAAAGTTGATTTGAAACGCGCGATAGCGTTGGCTGAAATCAAAGCTGAAAAGGTTTTCCGGAATCACATACTCGCGTCGCGCGCCGCCCGGCGAGAGGAAACGGTCGCTGTTCGTGTACGTGTAAGACGCGCGCAGATTTCCGTTGCGCCAGGGAACAACTTCCGCGTAGGTCTCGATGCCGCGTGACAGTCCGCCGGGCTGATTCACATAACCGCTGAAGCGTCCCAGGCCCAGGGGATCAACCGCGAAACCCTGGAAAGCGACGATGCGCTGCAAGCGCGTATAGAAATATGTTGCGCCAAAGCGCGCGCGATCGTTGGCGACGCGCTGATCGAAGCCGGCATCGACGCTAATGGATTGCTCCGCGCGCACGGTTGGATCGCCGAAGCGAACGAAACCAGCGCCCGCGAACGTGCCCTGGCCAAATCTTTCGAACAACGAAGGCGCGCGAAATCCGTTGCCGACGTGCGCGCGCAGTTTGGTATTCGACGAACGAATGAAATAAGCAATAGAACCATCACCGGTGATCGAGTTATTCGGTTCGACTGCAGCCAGGAATCCCGGTCGATCGGCTGCTCGCACGCGGAAAGACTGTCCGCGCACGCCAATCGAAATCTGTAGACGGTCTTCCAGCAAGAAGATCTGGTCCTGCCCAAACAGCGCCAGGGTCCTTTGTCGATCGGTCGTGTTGTTGACCGGACTGAACGAAGGAATCGACGATTGGAAGATCGACTCGTGCTCGTATTCAAAACCGGCGGTAAACAGGTTGTGACGGCCCAGAGTCAAGTTAGTGCGAGCATCAAACGTATCTGTCGCGCCATTGTTGATGCCCATGAAAGCGAAATCGCCGAACGGATAGAAGGCCGCAAACCGCGGATCGATTTGCGAGCCGTTGTAGTTTCGCCGGCGCGTGCCGACGTGCTGGTAGGCGATTGAGTAAGAAACGGTGTCGTTCACTTCGTGCGCCAATCTCACGGCGCCAACCAGCACACGATTGCGCCGTCCCTGATCGGGATTATTAAAATCAGCCTGAAAAGTTGTTCCCGCGACCGCTCGCGGATTCACTCCACTGGTGAACGCCGCCGGCAAAGCGAACGGACTGTCGTTCTGCCGCGCATTTGAAATCGTTCCATAGAAATTTGCGCTCACCGTTATCGAGGGCGTGACATTGAATTGCCAACGTGCGGCGCCGGCCGTATTGCCGTATTCGTCTTGCCCGTCAATGCCGCGACGCACATCGATTCGCGTCAGCCCGAAACTGTAGCCGTGGCGCTTGCCGATGCCGCCTGAACTCTTGATTCGTTCGCGAAACAGCGCCAGGCCGCCGCCGTCGAATCCAAATTCGAAGGTCGGCTTTCCCTGGCCCGTCTTCGGCATTAAGTTAATGACTCCGCCGATCGCGTTGGTGCCGTAAATTGATGAGCCCGATCCGCGCAAGACTTCGACTCGATCGAGATCAGCCGGCAGCAGATCCGTCATGAACGGAACCGCGGAGCCGTTGATGTCTGAGGCGTCGCGAACGCGTAACCCATCAAAAAGAATTGCCGTATCAAAATTGCGTTGGCCTCTCAAACGGATCGTAGTCAGCGACCCATACGAGCCTTGTTGCTGCACACGCACGCCGGGCAGCCCGCGCACGCTCTCCGACAAAGACAGATCGCGCTTCGCCTCGATAGTCTGATCGCTAAGGACGCTGATAGCCTTTGAAATTTCGTCGGTGCTTTGCGCAGTTCCGTTGGCGGTGACTACGACAGTTCCGTTGACGGCTTCAACCATGAGCTCAATGTCATTGACCAAAGCTTGCCCGCGCGCGACGTGCAAAGCCTTCGAAGTAAATATGGCAAAGCCCTTGGATTTCACTTCGACGACGTAGTCGCCGGCCGGAAGTCCTTTGAACCTGTATTCGCCGTTACTGTCCGTCCACGCCACAACCTGCGCGCCTGAGCGCGAACGCAATGAAACTTCCGCTTCGACTACACTGGCTTTGCGTTGATCCGTCACGCGGCCGTGAATGTCGGTTGAGCTTTGTGCGGCCGCCGTTGAGACCAGCATCAGGACAACCAAAACCAATAGAAACTTCTTCATCCCTTCCTCCTTCATCCTTGTCTTTCGTGCACGGGCGTAATTCGCGGCGCGCCCGAAATCGGATGCGCGTCAACCAGAATCTCCAAATCAAAAACCTTGCGTAATAAGTCCGGAGTCAGAACTTCGCGGGGCGAGCCTGTGGCGACGTCGCGACCGTCTTTCAATAACATCACCCGATCCGTAAATTCGGCCGCGAGATTCACATCGTGAGTCACGACCACCGCCGCAGCGTCGCCACGATTGCATCGCGTGCGCACGAGTCTCAGCATTGCGGCCTGATGCGCGAGATCGAGATTCGCCGTTGGTTCATCGAGCAGGAAACATTTCGCTTCAGTTGCCAAAGCCCGCGCCAGCACGGCGCGCTGCCGCTCGCCTCCCGACAGTTCATTCATCAAACGATCGGCGAAACTCTCGAGCTCTGTTTCCATCAGGATCGCGTTGACGATTTCCAGGTCGCGGGCGTTCTCCCAACCCCAGGCGTTGGACCACGCGTAACGCCCACCCATAACAAACTCCATGACGGTTACCGGAAAGCGCAGCTCAGCTTCCTGCGCCACGACGGCGATGCGACGCGCGACGACGCGGCGCGAGTAAGACGTTACCGAACGACCATCGAGCAGGACTTCGCCTGAAGCCACAGGCACGCTTCCGTTCAGCGCTCGCAGCAACGTTGATTTGCCGGCGCCGTTCGGACCAATAATGGCGATGACTTCGCCCGGCTCAACGCGCAGCGAAGCGCCATCAACCGCGCGTCGTTCGCCGTAATCAATCGTGATGTGATTCGCTTCGAGCATTTCAAAAACACTTGCCGTCTAGAGGCGGGCTACCGCCCGCCCACGGCGAGTAACTAGAAACATGGCGGGCAGTAGCCCGCCTCTAAACGCAAATGAAGATCATCTCCTCAGCAAATAAATAAACAGCGGCGCGCCAATCAGCGCCGTGATCGCGCCAACCGGCAACTCGCGCGGCGCGATCACCGTACGCGCGACCGTGTCCGCCACGATCACAAATGCGGCGCCGGCAATCGCCGCCGCGACGATCACCATTCGGTTGTCGCTGCCAAACGACAAGCGCACCAGATGCGGCACCACCAATCCGACGTAACCGACTGAACCGCTCGACGCGACGGACGCGCCCACCAAAAGGCTGGCCGCGATAAAAACGGTTAGCCTCACGCGTCCGACTTCGACTCCAAAGTCGAAGGCGTCGCGCTCTCCGAGCATCATCAGATTCAGCGAGCGCGCATTTGCGGCGAGAATCACGACGCCAATCGCAGCCGCGACAAACGTTATCAATAGCAAATTCGTGGTCGTGCCCGATAAATCACCGAGCAGCCAGAACGTGAATGAGCGGATGCGAGTCGCATCCATCAAAGTGGTGATGAAGACGATCGCAGAGGATAGAAAAGTAGTGACAATCACTCCGGCGAGTATCAAACGCTCCGGCGTGGCGCCCGTGCGGCCGCGCGCTAATTGATAAACGGCGAGCGACGCCACTAGCGCTCCGGCGAACGCGAACACCGGCCGCGTCCATTCGTGCGTGCCGAAAAAAACCAACGCCGTCATTGTTCCCACCGCGGCGCCATTCGAAACACCGAGCAGGTAAGGTTCCGCCAGAGGATTGCGCAGCAATGCCTGATAACCGGAGCCCGCCGCGGCCAGACACATGCCCACCGCACCCGCCAGAAAAATTCGCGGCAAGCGAAGATCAAAAAGGATTGCCTGCTGATCGGAGGTCAAGCCGCAGTTCGACTTGCCGGTTAAAGCGCAAAGCGATCCCACCAGAGGCAGTCGCTGACTGCCAACGGTGGATGAAACCAGGATGATTAAGAGCAACGTCAACAAAAGCAGACCGCACACTAAGACGGCCCGGCCAAGTGTCGAACGTCCTGATTGAATTGATGCTCTGTTCATCTGATTACGCGATAGTGGTACAGCTTGTCTCCCTCTCCCTTTGGGAGAGGGTTGGGGTGAGGGTCTGAGCGCAGACTGCAACCAAGCCTTGCTGCGGGCTTCAGCCCGCAATCTGTTTCAGGAATTCTTCGCGGCATCACCGACATTGAAGAATTGACTGGCGGCTCGTCTAGCTAACGGGCTAAAGCCCGGTGAATTATTACGAGTCTGCCGTACTAAGCCCTCACCCCGACCCTCCCCAAAGGGAGAGGGAGACAAATGTACCCAACCGACTATCACACTCCGTTTCCAACGCCGCTCACTCAACCTCCGGCCCTCCGAACTTCGACGACACTTCCGGATGTAATGCCCGCGCCATTTCTTCCAAACCATCCACCAATCTTGGGCCAGGCCGTTGCAAATGATCTTCGTTGATTTTGAGCACGCGATTGTTCAGCACGGCGGGCGAGTTCTGAAGCGCGGACGCCACCTTCGAATTCGCGGTTCCCATCGATCCGCCAGTCGGCAGGATGATTGCCTCCGGCCGCGAAGCGAGCGCCGTTTCATCACTGAATTTTGGATAAGCGCCCGGCACATCGGCAGTCACCGAAACGCCGCCCGCCCGCTTTATCAAATCGGTCAAATAAGAGTCGCGCCCAACCGTGTAGAGCGGCGAATCAGACACTTGGTAGAAAGTCCGAACCGGCTTGGTCTCTTTGATCGCTACGTCTACTGCAGCCGCGCGGCGGCGCAAGTCGTCAAGCAATTTAACGGTCCAATCATGATGACCAAACAAATCACCAAGGGTTTGAATCGATGTAAACACATCGTCCAACTTCTGTGGATTGGTGACGTAGACGGCGATGTTTTGTTGATCGAGTTGCTTCGTAAATGCTTCGAGTTGCGATGCAGTTGAAACGAGGATGATTTGCGGCTTCAGCGCAATGATGCGTTCGACACTCGGATGAAGTGTATCGCCGACCTTGGCGACACTCTTAGCCTGGACCGGGTAATCGCAATACTCAGTGTTGCCAACTAATTGATCTCCCGCGCCGACTGCATAAACGATCTCAGTCAGGTTGGGGGCGAGCGAAACGATGCGATCGATCTTCTCAGGCAAACGCACGCGGCGGCCGGCTTCGTCGGTGACTTCGCGGGTTTGAATTGATTTTTGGTTCGGCGTTCGCGAGCACGCGGCGAAGATTAAGAGAGAAACCAGCGCGAGCACGTAAATTTGGAGTGCGCCGGCAGAGCGAAGCGGCGACGGTTGACTGGAGCGCAAGCGTCCTCGCTTGCCGGACTGAGACGCATACCCCGATTGAATGCAAGCGGGACGCTTGCGCTCCAGTCGTCGCCGCTTCACTCTGCCGGCGCACTCTAAACTAGTTTTAGAATTCAAAATCCCGTCACCTCTTCTGCCGCGCGAAACGACAGGCTGGCGACGGGATCAATCTTCGGAAAGAAAATGCCCACTGCGGCCTGAACACCTTTCGCGGGCGTTCACAAGCTGCTGTAACGTTCCGGCAGGTCTCCTGGCTTTTTGCTTCGCATACATCACGAAGCATTCACAGTGGCGCGACCGCGCGGGATTCTCACCCGCTTCCCTATTCTCCCCGCTTTTATGCGGGGCACCTGAACGTATTTGAAAGAACTTGCGGAACGTTAGTTCCTTTTTGAAGCGGCGGCAAGTTAACACGCGCCCGCAGGCGATGTCAAAGTTTGACTCAACTCAGTAGTACCAAATTCGAATCACTTTTCTCTAGCCCAGGCGTTTACGCCTGGGGAACAAAAGCGGGTTAGTTTTGAAAGCCCCATTAATGGGGCTTTTAATAGCGTCTCCTCTTTACTTCCTCTCGCTCTTTTTTACCGCGAAGCGGTTAAAACCTCCAGCCCAACGTTGCCGAAGGCTACGTTGGGTCAGCGTCATTTTTTTGCGCAACCCTATCAGGGTTGCACCTCATCGCGACCGATTCCCAGGGTAGCCGCGAAGCGCGGCAACCCTGGGCTATGGGTCGATAACCGCTTCGCGGTATGAATTCACAACTCACCATGAAACTACCAAATCTTCAAGCTGTCTTAACGACCTTTATTTGACCTTCGCTTTTAATTGGTAATACTTGAGAGGAAAAGGAGACTACATGCATCCCAGAAGCGAAGAAGTGCTTGATTATCTCGACGCACGACGCAAGGAATTGCGCGCGGCGATTGATTCGGTGCCGGCAACGGCGCGCAACACACCGCCCACCGCCGATCAATGGTCGGTGGCCCAGGTCCTGGATCATCTGACCATGATCGATAGGAGAGTAGCGATCGGTATTAGCAAATGGATTATGGAAGCGCGAGACGCCGGCCTGGGTCCGGAGACCGGAACCACCTCAGTCCTGGACACAATGACCGCTGAACGAATCTCGGATCGCTCTCGCAGAGTGGAAGCACCGGCAGAGGTTCGGCCGCGAACAGATGTCGATGCGGATACCGCCTGGACCGCGCTTGAACAAGCGCGGGCAAAGTTGCGCGCGGCATTTCTCAGCGGCGACGGGTTAGCTTTGGAGCAAGTGATCCAGTCGCATCCAGCGCTGGGACCAATTAATATTTATCAATGGGCCTTGTTCGTCGCGAGCCACGAAGCGCGGCACACCTTGCAGATTCGGGAGATTGCGGAGCGCCTTAATTCCGCTGAGAAGGCGACAGCGTAAGGGCCGGTTGTGTCTTAATTCACGGTGTCAGAGTACCAACTTTAGTTGGGTTCTTTCCTTCGTCACAGAAAAGCCCGACTAAAGTCGGTACTCTAACGCCTCGCAACAAAATAGTGCTCGACCTTAATCGCCGCCGCGTTGCCACCGGGGCATCGACCAAGTAAGATTCGTTGAATCAATCAATCTAGACGACCTTAAGGCACATGATCAAAACCGTCGAATGGACCAAAGAAGGCGTGCGTATGCTCGATCAGCGCCTGCTTCCCACGGAAGAAAAATATCTAACGCTGCGCTCGTACGAAGAAGTCGCCGACGCGATCAAAACCATGGTCGTGCGTGGCGCGCCGGCGATTGGAGTCTCGGCCGCGATGGGTTTGGCGCTGGGCGCGAGCCAGTCGGTCGGCACCGCCGTCGCCGATCTCGAATTTGATTTCAAGCACATGTGCAAAGTGATGGAGGCCACGCGCCCGACCGCCGTCAATTTGTTTTGGGCCGTCGAACGAATGCGCGCGGTAATCGCGAAAGCAAAATCGGAAAAGGTCAAGGACGTTGAGGAGATCAAAAAGCGTCTGACCGACGAAGCGTTAGCCATCTTTAAGGAAGATATCGAATCGAACCGCGCACTGGGCCGATTTGGCGGAGAGTTGATTCCTGACGGCGCGACTGTCTTGACGCACTGCAACGCGGGCGCGCTGGCGACGGCGGGTGATTACGGCACCGCGCTCGGAGTGATTCGCGGTGCGATTGATGCCGGCAAGAAAGTAGCCGTGATCGCGGACGAGACCCGGCCTTTTCTGCAAGGCGCTCGACTGACGGCGTGGGAACTAGCCAAAGACAACATCCCGGTCACAGTGATCACCGACAACATGGCCGGCCACGTGATGAAGCAGGGCAAAGTCGATTGCGTTGTGGTGGGCGCGGATCGCATTGCCGCGAACGGCGATACGGCAAACAAAATTGGAACCTACATGGTGGCCGTGCTCGCAAAGCAGCACAACATTCCTTTCTATGTGGCGGCCCCGATATCGACGGTCGATCTATCAACCGCCACCGGTGAAGAAATCCCCATTGAGCAGCGCGATGCGAAAGAAGTTACGCACGTGGGCGACGTGCAACTCACTCCCGACGAAACTGCCGTGCACAATTTCGCTTTTGACGTCACGCCGCACGAGTTGATCGAAGCGATCATCACGGATCGCGGCGTCGCCCGTGCTCCTTATTCTGAAAGCCTCCGGAGTTTAGTTACAGAGCGCTCGGCCCATGCGCCATAAAACCGCAGGAGGCGCCCATCGCGACGAACATCAATTTGCAGAATCTTTCGTTGCCCGGCGACATGGCCAGGGCCGTCGAAGCCGTGCTCGATGATTGGGACGCGAACCGAAAAGTCAAAAGACTCTGGGCGCAGGATGCGTCGCTCTGGACCAGCAATGATGAAAATAAGTGGCTGGGCTGGTTGAATATTGTCAGCGATCAGCAGAAGACGATCCGCCGGTTCACAAATTTTGCCGCAGAAGTCCGAGACGTCGGCTTTTCGCATGTCCTGCTCTTGGGCATGGGCGGCTCAAGCCTCTGCCCTGAAGTGATCAGCAAGTCGTTCGGCAAGATTGAAAATTTTCCCGAACTTCACGTCCTTGATTCAACCGATCCCGCGCAGGTCAAATCGTCCGAAAATAAAATCGATCTGTCGAACACGCTTTTCATCGTTTCTAGTAAGTCGGGCACGACACTCGAACCGAATATTTTCAAGCAATACTTTTTCGCGCGAGTGAAGGAAGTCGTCGGAGAAGATCGCGCTGGAAGTCGATTCATCGCGGTGACCGATCCCGGATCGAAATTGCGCCAGGAAGCTGAGCGCGATGGTTTTCGAAAAATATTCCTGGGCGTGCCGGAGATTGGAGGACGCTTCTCGGCGTTGTCAGATTTCGGAGTGGCGCCCGCCGCCGCGATGGGTGTTGACGTAGCCGAGTACCTGGAGCGCGCTCAGCAGATGGTTGAAGCCTGCGGCGCCGGCGTCTCAGCGAAAAACAATCCGGGAGTTATTCTCGGCGCGGTGCTCGGCACAGCGCACAACGAAGGCCGCGACAAATTGACGATCATAGCGTCGCCGGGCATTCACGATCTGGGCGCCTGGCTCGAACAATTGATCGCAGAATCAACCGGCAAGAATGGCCATGGGATCATCCCCGTCGATCGCGAGCCGTTCGGACCACCTGAAGGCTACGGCAACGATCGCTTGTTCGTGTACCTGCGTCTGAACTCAGCGCCTGAAAAATTGCAGGACGAGGTGATCGATAATCTCAAAGCCGCCGGTCAACCGGTGATCTCAATTTCGGTGGCAGACGTTTACAACCTGGGCCAGGAGTTTTTCCGCTGGGAAATGGCGACCGCCGTCGCCGGCTCGATCATCGGCATCAATCCATTCGATCAACCCGACGTCGAAGCCAGCAAGATCGCGACCCGAAAACTCACCGACGAATACGAGCAGACGGGCGAGCTTCCCTCGGAGTCGCCTATTTTCGGAGACGAAGGAATTAAGCTTTTTGCCGATCACAGTAATGCTGCGGCGATTTCCAACGCGGTGTCCGAACAGTCATTGGTTGGTTACTTGAAAGCGCATCTTGATCGAACAAACACAGGCGACTACTTTGCGCTGCTCGCCTATTTGGAAATGAATGACGCGCACGAACGTTCGTTGCAAGAGATCCGCGCAGCGATATCGATCCGTGAGGCGAAGCGCGTAGCGACATGTTTAGGATTTGGACCGCGGTTTTTGCACTCGACCGGCCAGGCGTACAAGGGCGGGCCAAACACCGGCGTCTTTCTGCAAGTTACTTGCGATGACGCGAGCGATTTGCCGGTGCCGGATCAGAAATATACTTTTGGCGTGGTCAAAGCGGCGCAAGCGCGAGGCGATTTCGCGGTGCTGAACGAACGCGGCCGCCGCGCGCTGCGCGTGCATTTGGGAGCGGATGTATCGGAAGGTTTGGCGAAACTGAAAGCGGCCGTTAGTGAGGCATTAGCTTGATAACTCTCTGTGATCCTCTGTGGGATCTCTGTGCCTCTGTGGTAAAGGCTTTTCACCACAGAGACGCAGAGATCCACAGAGTTTCACAGAGGAATCCAAGAAGGATTTTCGTTTATGCAACTGGGAATGATTGGACTGGGCCGGATGGGCGCCAACATGGTGCGGCGCCTCATGCGCGGCGGTCATGAATGCGTCGTCTGGGACATGAGTCCCGAAAATATAACGAAACTCGCGGGCGAAGGCGCTGTCGGAGCAGACACGCTTGATGATCTAATCGCGAAGCTGAACGCGCCACGGGCTGTTTGGATCATGGTGCCCGCTGGTCCGGCTACTGAGAAAACTGTAGACGATCTCCGCGCGCGGCTGGATTCCGGTGACATCATCATCGACGGCGGCAATTCTTATTTCAAAGACGATGTGCGACGCGCGCACGCCCTCAAGGAAAAAGGAATTAATTACGTCGACGTGGGCACGAGCGGCGGTGTGTGGGGACTGGAGCGCGGCTACTGCATGATGATTGGCGGGCCGAAAGACGCCGCGCGGCATCTCGATCCCGTCTTCAAAACGCTGGCGCCGGGTCGCGGCGAAATCCCGCGCACGCCGGGTCGCGAAAAGATCCAGGGAACGGTCGAAGACGGATACTTGTACTGCGGGCCATCCGGCGCCGGTCACTTTGTGAAGATGGTCCACAACGGGATCGAGTACGGCTTGATGCAGGCTTACGCGGAAGGCTTTGACATCTTTCGCAATGCCAACTCGAAAGAGCTTCCTGAAGATATTCGTTACGATTTGAACGTGGCCGACATCGCCGAAGTTTGGCGTCGCGGCAGTGTGGTTGCTTCGTGGCTGCTCGATCTGACAGCGATCGCTTTGGTCGGGGATCCTGAATTGGCAAACTACAGTGGCTTTGTGCAGGACTCCGGCGAAGGCCGTTGGACTATTCAGGCAGCGATCGAAGAGGCGGTGCCGGCGGAAGTTTTGAGCGCCGCGCTGTACGCGCGATTTCGCTCGCGGCAGGAACACACGTTTGCCGAAAAGATTCTGTCGGCGATGCGCAAACAATTTGGCGGCCACCTCGAGCCACGAAACAAAGACCAATGAGCACCAATCCATCCTGCATCATGGTTATCTTCGGCGCCGCCGGAGATCTCACCAAGCGAAAGCTCATTCCCGCGCTCTACAACTTGAAGAAGGAAAACTTGCTTTCCGATAACTTCGCGGTTCTTGGTTTGGCGCGGGCGGAAATGAGCGATGATGAATTCAGGCAACGACTGCGCGATGACATGAACGAGTTCGCTACGGAAAAAGTCGATCCGGAAGCCTGGGACTGGATGGCTGCACGGCTGCATTATTTATCCGGTGACTTCGAAGACGATCAAACATTCTCGCAGCTCAAAGCCAGGTTGGAGAAGCTCGACCAGGAACGGAACGCGCAGGGAAACTGTCTTTTTTACCTGGCGACCGCGCCGCAATACTTTGCGCCGGTCGTCCGCAGGCTCGGCGCTGCTGACCTAACCGGCCAAAGCGAAGGACGCTGGCGGCGCGTCATCATCGAGAAGCCGTTCGGCTCGAATCTTGAATCTGCGAAGCAACTCAATCGCGAGCTTACTGACGTGCTGGATGAAGAGCAGATTTACCGGATCGATCATTACCTGGGCAAGGAAACAGTCCAGAATATTTTGGTGTTTCGCTTCAGCAACGGAATTTTCGAGCCCATCTGGAACCGCGGCTATATCGATTCAGTCCAAATCACCGCGGCTGAAAAAGTTGGCGTCGAACGGCGCGGCGGGTACTACGAACAGGCCGGCGCTCTCAGAGACATGGTCCCAAATCACCTGCTGCAGTTGGTAACGCTGACCGCCATGGAGCCGCCCGTTTCATTTGACGCCAACGCCGTTCGGGATGAGCAGGCCAAAGTCCTGCACGCGATCCAGTGTCCGTCACCGGAAGAAGCCTTGCGCCGCTCAGTCCGCGGCCAATACGGCGCCGGGAAAGTCAATAACGAACCCGAGCCCGCTTATCGCGACGAGCCAAACGTGGCCCCCGATTCAAGCGTCGAGACTTACGTGGCGCTAAAACTCTTAATCGATAACTGGCGTTGGGCCGACGTGCCTTTTTATTTGCGAACGGGAAAGCGACTGGCGGCGCGCGACACTGAAATCGCCATCACCTTCAAACGGGCGCCGTTCATGCTCTTTCGCGACACACAGGTCGATCAACTCACAAGCAATCGCCTGGTCATGCACATTCAGCCGGACGAAGGTGTCTCGCTGCGTTTTGGCGCCAAGGTGCCTGGGCCAATACTTAAGCTCGGCGCGGTGGATATGGAATTTGATTACGAAGATTATTTTGGCCACGTCTCCGCGACCGGTTATGAACGGCTGATGCATGATTGCATGATGGGAGATGCGACGCTGTTTCAACGCGCGGATCAGGTCGAAGCAGGCTGGGCCGTGGTGGCCCCGATTCAGGAAGCATGGGCCAAAGACGCGGCGCCGGATTTTCCTAACTACGATGCGGGCAGTTGGGGGCCGAAGGAAGCTGATGAATTATTGGAACGCGAAGGGCGCAAGTGGGAAGAGACTCAGCATGTAAGTCGCAATCGCCGTCGAGAATGAATGGATCTTAATAAACATCAACCGCGCACTAACGCAGGCGGTTCTGACTTACCTTCATAGCGACGAGTGCGATGGGCGCGGCGCCAGCCGGGTTTTTGATTGAACCGCTTTTCATGTCGCTCGATGCAATCCCAACAGAAATGATGCAGCCGGTTGTCCGCGCTAATCGATTCAACCACGCGACGCGTCTCGCGGTCACACCTTTCGCAGCGATAAACCTGGTCATTTTCTCCGGGAATCATGATCTTGGGGTGATGTTAGCACTTCGTCGTTGATTCAGCAGCTTTGTTCGCTAGTTGGTGAGGACTTAATTTCATCACAAGATTTTTCTCTAGCCCAGGCGTTTCCGCCTCGGTGAGAAACCGCGCGTGATGTTAAAGCCCCATAAATGGGGCTTTTGAAAACTATCGCCTTTCATCCCCAGGCGTAAACGCCTGGGCTACGGAAAAGTCATTCGAGAGCAAAGGCAGCTATCCGCTCGTTACAGCATCCCGCGATACGACAGTTCACCATTCACAACTCTGGCGGCTGAGGTGAAGGGGTGCGATTCCGATTTCCCATGTCCGGTAATGTGAATGACTTCGTTTCCGTGCACTTTCAGATAATCGGAAATCAAGCTGCGGTGACATCGCCACCAAAGCGCTTCCGCGCACATGATCGCTGTCCGCTTCTGCGCCGCAAGCTTCCGTAGGTTTGCAATCCCTCCCTGAAAACCTTCCGATTCCATGTAATCCGCATAGCCGCGAAACGATTCGTTGCGCCAAGCCATATTAATTGAATCGGGACGAGCACGGCGGCGGCCACCGAGTTCAGGCAAGTGCGCGTAATCAATTTCTGCCGCGGCCAGGCTCGATCGAAGGGCGTCCTTATTGAATTGCGGATAACGCCGCGAGCCGGGGAAGCTGCGCACATCGGCCAGGAGCTTGATTTCGAACCCTTGGAGACGGCGAATGAATTCTTCAATTGACAGCGTCGAATGCCCAATCGTCCAAATTGATAGCTGTCGTTTCACGATGGTTCGTTATTGGATGACAGATGATTAATGCAATCAACAGTTTCTTTAATAGATGAAATACGTTACGTGAAGAATAGTCTTGACACGCGCAGTTTGCCAGAGTATAAGCCGCGTGTCCCAAAACTCTTAGTCTCAAGGTCTTAATAGTTTTTCCCAGGGACTCTTGTCCGCAACGTTTTATCAAAAGCGCGTCATCGCGGCGCGTTCTCACGTAACCAAGCGACATCGCCGCCCCCGAAAAGATCGTCGGCCGCGACGCCGCGTTTCCAAATAGTGTCGCCTGAACGTCGAAAGTGAAGACGAAGAGAAGTCAAAGAATTAAGTTTAGATCGATGCCCGCGAAGGGAGCCCCATCGCTCCGCAGGCGCGGCACAGAAGACTTTTTGAATCCAGAAACGTTTCTGTACGGCGGGCGCAACTGCTCGGTTGCACCGCCGTCGTTCACAGGAGGTTCCGATGAAACTGACTCCGCGCATCAATCGCCCCCAATTGCGCGCTGTTCTTAAGAGATTGTCCAGGTATGGGAAGCGTGAAGTGCGGCGCTCCCTGTGGGCATGCGTAATCTGTATCAGCCTCAGCCTCGGATTCATGTCTCCGATGCTCTCGGCTAAAGTTCCCCAGCGCAAGCCGAAGGTGGTGAAGCCCGCCTTAACAAACATCACAGTTAATAAGCGAGTAACCTCGACGGCGACAGCGAGGGATGCAATGCCTGTATCCATTGATATCATCGGAACAGGATTCGGAAAGGTGCCTCCCACATCAATTCAGGTAGTACTACTCACTAACATCGAGTCCGGAGAACCAACCGTAGCCACTGTCACCTATGCGAGCGATAGTAAGATTTTTGCTCGCGCTGAGCTACCCACGGGCACAGCGACCTCGATCCAAGGCAGCGTCGGACTGGAAATAAGCGGCGTGTCCGTGGATACGAGAGGCTTTCCTCCATTTAACCTACCTGTCGAGAAACCGGTGCCGCCAAAGCCTCGCAGCGTTGAAGTCGATATTAAAGAGAACAATAACCCTCAGAACCCGACTCTCCATTCGGTTCTGATTACGCCAAAGGACAACTCGGACAGTTTTGCGGCCGACCCCACAGATCCGAAAGCCATGAGGGTGCAGATCCTTCCGGCTGGCGCTACGAATGTCACAATCGATCCGGTGAGTACTCCGGAAAGGACGCTTATTAATTTCGCTGCCGCCGACGGCTTCAAGGTGCAGGATGTGCTTGTCACTGTCTACGACTCCAGTACGCGGGGGGCCTCTGAGACTCCTGTCAGGAGGGCTACTAGCAAGCAAGCGGCTAAAGAAGTGAAGATCACGCGGGTAGATATTCTCTCGCTCCAGCGGCGCGACGGGTTTGGTCGATTGAAGATTGAGGGAGAGGGTTTCGGCAAGAACTACCTGCGTACGCCCCGCGGTGGCGACTTGGAACTGCTTTGCGACCCGGCGAACCGTAGCTATCACGTCGATGAGCGGGACGACACTCGCAAGAAGGACACTAGAGTTGATACGTCTGCACTATGCGAGGGTAGAAATTTTGAGGCCATGAAGACATGGCGCAACGACATCGAAAAATTGGTTAACGTCCTGTTGGTTCCACGTAACCCCGATCTGCGGGTAGAGAGAACCTTGATCATGTACCTCGACGATAAGGTAATCGACGTTTATTTCGAATTCAGTCATTGGAGTGACTATAGTGAACCGTTCCGTTTGGAGAGTGTCAGCGTCTCGGTGAACGAGGCTGTGAGCCCGCCTGCAACTGCGACGGGAGCCGCGACCACGCCCGGTTTTGCGACATACCTGGCCTCGTTCCCTATTGGACCGCAGAAAGACCCGAGGCTGGAGTATCGTTACACGGTGCTTGACCAGGCGGATGCAAGCGAACTCTTTGGTTCGGGGGTAGGCGACAACTTCTACGTTCTTCAGCTTTCAGTGGTAAACAACGGGGACAAGAAACTGGTGGTGCCACTGTCGTCGATTCAAGCTGAGATTGAATGGTCCTACAAAGAGGACTCGGGAAAGAACGGCGGAGTAACGACTTTTTATGACGAAGGTCCGGCTACGCTCTCGCCGCTCAAGCTCTCGGCAATCACCAGTTATTTCGACACATATCAGAAAACCAAGGGCAGAAAGGCAAAGGTCTTCAACATTCTTGATGGCGTGGTTACTCTCGGAGCATCTCTAGTTCCCGTCTTTGGCAAGGGCCTCGAGCGAGGCACTACCATCATGAGTGGCGGCCTGATACCCGGCTTGCGCAAAGCTTGGGGGGACCTTTCCAGCCAACAACTGCAAAACCTGACGTCTATGAGTTGGGACAGTGTCGAGGAGGTTCCGGCAGGTGGCTCCAAAGAGAAGTTCATTTTTATCCAACGCAGTGATCAGAGTTTCAGTAATAAATCGGATAAGAGCTTCAAGATCAATAAAACGATCAAGAGCATCGCCGGGATTGAAGTATCAGGGTTTGTTGTAAACGAAAGCACCGCGACGTCGGCCGTCAGGCAACAGTAGTAGCGAGTGGCACGGCGCAGGCCGCCGACAGTCGAAGGTAAGCGACCCAACCGAGTTTCGATTCAACGGCGAGAAGGAGAAGGAAGATGTCGAAAAGAGAGACTATGTGTCGTCTGGTTAAGCAAACGACCGTATCGGTGCTGTTGGTATGTATTTGTTTACTCGCCACCTCAACGGTGCGAGCGCAGAACAAGCCTCCTATCTTGGCAGATAGTGACATTTCGGCTTTCAACAAGGAACAGATCCAGAAACTCGCAGGTGTGGCGAGTGACACGACCAAGCCAGAGGCTGCGCAACTAGCTAGAAACAAGCTAATTGCCATTGCCGTAGAGCAGGTGGACACGGCGTTTAATGACTATCGCAAGAAAGACAGAAAGAGAACTCAACTGCTTAATTTCATATTCGATTTTTTGGAGATAGGCGCTTCGTCAACCATTAGCCTCATAACTGGAGGCTTAAGAGCCAAAAGCGTGATCGGCGAGGGGCTAGCCCTATTTCAGGGATCACGATCCGCTTTTAATAAGGACTTCAAGTTCCTCGAGCGACAAATTCTCTTCGATAAGATGGTTGCCAAGCGATCCGCTAAGCTGACCGCCATATACAAAAAATTGAACCAGGATGTCGTTGAGTATCCCTGGGAACAAGCCCGCAGTGAGTTGAGGGATTATTTCTTTGCCGGCACGATCGATGAAGCGCTTAGCAGCCTGAGTCGTGACACGGGACAGGAGGCTGCGGGCGCGGTAACAGATTTAGAAAATGCGAAAAGGGAAGCTGGCATTTTAGGTAAGGTTTCTACGCAACAATTGGACGCTGACAAAGCGTTCGCGGCAGCTATCGATCCTATAGTGGCGGCCAATGAAAAGGCGGAAAACGACCTAAAGAAAGCGGACGCTGATATAGCCGCCGCGCAGAAAATAATTACCGATGAAACAGCAAAACCGGCGGCCCAACAAGACGCAGCGGCAATAGCCGCCGCCCGGACAGCCAAGACGAACGCAGAAACAGCCAAAGCTGCCGCAACTCAGATTAAGACCACACAGTTGCAGAAGATGAAAACGATCTACAACCAGGTTGCGGACAATCCGACATTGGCGAAACTGCTCCCCACGATCTCGACGGGGCCAGGAATTCAAGCACGCATGAGGCAACTGATAGAAGACAGCCTGAGCAAGGCCAGCGAGAACAGCGGGGAATTCAAAGACTATCAACGCGTCCTCGGGAACCTTCGTCGCGTAGTCGTGGAGATGGTTAATAAAGACCCAAGACCGAATGATGAGTTTCAGAAGATTCTGGCAGCCAATAAATAGGAGGTTAGAGATGGATTGTGATTTAGAGCTCGACATCGATGCTGCGTTGTCGCTGAGCGACACCCAGGAACGTTGCAGAGTGGAACAAGCCGGCGTTTTTCAGTTGGCTAAGATTGAAATCGGCACTGTGACTAAGAACGGGCAGGTCTTCCTTGTGAACAAGGCGTGTTTCGTCGAGAAGCTGTCCGGCCTGCTCAAGACGCTCTTATTTGTAGAAGGCTCGGTTGCCACGAACCCCGGTTTCACGAAGCTGTTTGAATGTGACATGTACGTGGCAAGTCACGTAAAGCACGTTAGCGTTTTTGGTAAATAGAACTGCCGGCATTTAGTGCGCGCCTCAACTGAGAATTTGTTGAGAGCTGTGCCTGGTCGCGCCGTTGAAATGAATACTCACACACTCACAGGTTATTGGCGAGAGAAAGAGATCTCGGTGCCATAGCCTAATCTTACGCAATCGTAAAGGAGTCAGTATGGCAACACTACAAAGAGATTCATCAGGTCCGGACGTAACCGCCCTGCAACAGAAACTAAAGGATCTCGGTTTTGACCCGAATGGCGTTGATGGGACTTTTGGTCCCGGCACGGAAAGGGCCGTGCGCGCTTTTCAACAGTCGAAAGGTCTCGGCGTTGACGGCAAGGTTGGGCCGAACACACTCGCCGCATTAGACGCCGCCAGCGGAGGCAACGCGGCGACGGGTGGCGCGACCACTGATTCGGCGACAAACACCGGCAGTACCGCGACGGCCAGCACCGGATCGAAGACTTTGACGGAAGCTGATTACCAGGCAGCGGCTAAATTGTTGAATTGTGAAGTCGCAGCCATCAAGGCGGTCGCTGAAGTCGAGAGCCGTGGAGCTGGTTTTCAGCCTGACGGACGCCCGAAGATTCTGTTTGAGCGACACAAGTTTCACAAATTTACTGGCGGCAAATTTGATGCGACTCATCCTGACATCTCCAACAAAAGCGCGGGGGGTTACGGTGCGGCCGGCAATCATCAGTGGGACCGCTTTAACGAAGCGGCGGCTCTCGATGCGGTGGCCGCGGTAAAGTCGTGCTCGTGGGGCAAGTTTCAGCTCATGGGCTTCAACTTTGAAGTCTGTGGTTTCGACAGTCTCGACGATTTCCGCGCGGCAATGGAAAAGAATGAGGGTGAGCAATTGACCGCGTTCTGCAACTTCATTGCCGGCAACAATCTCGCGGGAGCGTTGCGCAACCGTCAATGGGCAAATCTCGCCCAGGGATACAACGGCGCGGATTACAAGATAAACCAGTACGACACCAAGTTGGCCGCGGCTTACAAAAAGTATTCGAGCTAATGATCGTGGGCGCGGCGAAGGGCCAGCAGTATTACCGTCGGAGTTTCGTGGCCGGGGTTACGATCAGCTAACCGTGAAGAGCTCGAAGATCTTTAGTTTCTTTGCGCGAAACTGGTTGGTAACCCCGCGGCCCCGAAACATCAGTTCACTCTAGAGGAACAAATGAACGTCAAAGAACTCGCACAGAAGGAATGCTCTACTGAAAAGCTGGCCCCTCTGGCCCGCCAAATAGCCAAAACCCTGATTGACAGTTTGCCTGCCGCGGAAGTCATCGACATCAGTGACCATGTGGACATTGTGGGCGGCTCGACGCTTCCCTATCTTCAACGCGCAGCCGGTGAAGCGCTAATCGCGGCCATCAACGAGTTTGGAAAAAAGCCAAAGCTGGTCCACGCACTGCGGACGCTGCCCCAGCAGTACATGGTCTACTATCAATACATTCATCATCTTTGCAACATCCCGCTCGCCGCCTCACCCGGAACCAGCCCGCATGAACGAGCTATTGCCATCGACATTCAGGAACATCAATCGTGGATCGAGGTGCTGAAGCGACACCATTGGATTTGGCGCGGCCCCGCCGATCGTCCGCACTTCAATTTCCATGGTCCGCAAGAGGCTGATTTTGGGATTGCAGAAATCAAGGCTTTCCAGCAAACCTGGAACAATCACAATCCAAACGATTTGCTCAAGGTGGATGGCGCTTACGGTCCCAAGACCGAAAGTAAGTTGCTACTGGCGCCAATCGAAGGCTGGTGAGGATTACTTTTTTTCGGCCTACGAAATCAAATGTTCACCGCCGCGTTGAATAACGCGCGAGCGTCTGCGGAAACACGCGCACACCTTCCGGCATACTTTCCATTGAGATCTTGTTTCCACCGGTGAGGATGTCGCGCGCGGTCATCCCATAAACCTGATTGTTGTCTTCGTTGTCCGCTTTGATAACGACGCCTTTCAGCTCGAGCCCCGCGAAGGCGCCTCTGCTCCGTGAGTACGAGAGTATTTGAGCACTCATTCTGGCATCCGTTGAAGCGCTCGCGGAACGGCCCACCGGACCGGCCGCGGCGCTCCCCTCTCCGCCAATCTCGAATTTATCTTTGAGTAGCGAACCCACTGCGCCTTCGTTCATGAAAAGCAGAATGTAATCCGTCGAAGCGACGCCGATTTGCAAGCCGATGCTGCCGCCGCCGAGATCGAAGAACGCGGGTGCACTCCAGCCACCAGCTACGCGCCGGCTGATGACGCCCTTGCCGCCACGGCCGCCGACGATGAAGCCGCCTTTAATCACGCCGGGAAAAACCGCCACCGCTTCAGCCTTATCCAGAAGGTCCTGCGGAATGGATTTCTCCCGCGTACCCATGATCTCGGTAAAGACACGGGCCGCGCGTGATGATTGTTCCGCGGCAGCGGCTGCCTTCTTGTTGCTGCGTTCGCGATTTCCCTGCGCCGAGGCGGTTGCGAAAATTGCGAAGATCATTATCGCGATGAAAGTAAGCAGGCGAGTACTTCTGACTAATCTATTCATTGATCACTCCACTGGTCGGATTTTGTTTTCCAATGCCGAAAGCGCCGTCAAGCCGGCGCACTCCAAATCGGGGCGTGGTCAGTACCATCCGCGTGAGCGGATGGGATAACTTGATCCCACCTGCTGACGCAGGTGGTACTGACTCCGGAACTAGCGGCGCGTTGAATACCGCGCCAGGGTGCGCGGAAAGATCCGCACGCCCGCCGGCACTTTCGCCATGTTCAAAGTCTGCGCCGGCGAAAGAATCTCATTCGCTTTCTTTCCATAGACGATCATATTGTCGTCGTTGTCCGGATCGATGACGACGCCCTTGATTTCCAGGCCGGCAAACGCGCCCTTGGTGCGCGAATAAGAGAGAATCTGCGCCTTCAATTGCGCGTCAGTCGTGGCACTGGTGGAACGCCCAACCGGCCCCGCGGCGACACTTCCCTCGCCGCCGATTTCGAATTTATCCTGCAACAATCCTTCCAGCGCGCCGGTGTTCATAAAGAGCAAAACAAAATCCGTCTTGGACGCGCCGATTAATAGACCCACGCTGCCGCCGCCGAGATTGAAGAAAGCCGGCGGACTCCAACCGCCCTTCACGCGCCGGCTAATCACGCCGTGACCGCCGCGTGCGCCGATGATGAATCCGCCTTTGACCACGCCCGGAAACACCGCGACGGCTTCAGCCTTATCCAGCAGATTCTGCGGAATCGCTTTGTCGTTCACGTTCATTATTTCAGTGAAAGCGTCTGAGGCTTTTTGCGCCTCGGCACTCTTGGCGGCGATCTTCTTTTCGTTCTTGGTCTGCGCTTGTGCAGCGACGGTTGCGCCGAAGACCAAAGTCAATAAAACAATGACCTGCACACGCCTCGCGAATTTGAAATTGCTTTGCATAAAAATACCCTCCGACAACAGCTAAGACTGATCAAATTGCGGGGGACAAACCGAGTGCTTCTTGCTCGCGTGTTGTCAGCATAACTATAATCGCTCGCTCTGACAACACCAGTGGCACAGACTTCAGTCTGTGTTTATTCGGGTCATAGAGGATCACAGACTGAAGTCTGTGCCACTGAATTAACCAATGCCAATCCCAACTCCATTTCATGAGCGAACCTTCGCGCTGTGCGAGAGTTTGAACTATCGCGAGTGGTCCGGCTATTACACCGTCAGCGCGTACGAGACGCATCACGAACACGAATACAACGCCATTCGCAACGCCGCCGCGCTGATCGACATTTCGCCGCTCTTCAAATATCGCCTCACGGGAAAGGACGCGTCGCGGCTTGTCGATCGAATCATCACGCGCGACGTCCGAAAGATTTCCGTCGGTCAGGTCGTTTACACACCGTGGTGTGACGAGTGGGGAAAAGTCATCGATGACGGGACTGTCTCGCGTCTGGAGAAAGATGTTTTTCGCTGGACGGCCGCGGACCCCAGCTTGCGCTGGTTCACGCAGAACTCAGCCGGCCTCGATGTGCAGATCGAAGACATCTCGGAGAGCGTGGCCGCGCTGGCGTTGCAGGGTCCGACGTCGGGAAGTCTTTTGAAGTCAGTCGCTGACGCCGACATCGCGAATCTGAAATACTTCCGCGTCACGAAAGGAACCATTGCCGGGATCCCCGTCGAGATTTCGCGCACGGGTTACACCGGCGATTTGGGTTACGAAATTTGGGTTGATGCTGATTCCGCTTTGAAGGTTTGGGACACGTTGATTGAGCGAGGACGGCCGTTCGACATCAAGCCGGCCGGCATGTTGGCTCTCGACGTAGCGCGCATCGAAGCAGGACTGCTGCTAATCGACATCGATTTCAACAGCAGCAAGAAAGCTTTGATCGACGAACAGAAGTATTCGCCGTTTGAAATGGGACTGGGACGCCTGGTCGCCGCCGAAAAGAACCGGTTCGTGGGCCAGCGAGCACTGGCTGAAGAAAAAACCCGCGGGCTGTCCAAACAGATTGTGGGCGTTGAGATTAATTGGCCCGAGTTGGAAGCAATCTACGAACGGGCGGGCCTGCCGCCTTCGATTTCCCCGATCGCTTCGCGGGTGGCGGTTCCGGTTTTCAATAACGAACGGCAAATCGGCAAGGCCACCTCGACAACCTGGTCGCCGGTTTTGAAAAAGCTGATCGGGCTCGCGACCGTCACCGGTGAATTCACGAAGCCGGGCGCGGAAATTGAAATCGAGATGACCGTCGAGGCAGTTCGTCATCGCGTCGGCGCCAAAGTCGTCAAGACTCCGTTCTATAGTCCGAAGCAAAAGACCGCGACGCCAGTGTGAGTATTTGCGGCTTTGCCGCCCTGATGTGCGGTAAGGCTCCGCCTTACCGGCCAGTCGCTACCCATAACCTCCACGCATCTTCGAGGCTCCGCCTCGAAGACGCGTGGAAGAGATCAAACGAGGTCGCTTACGGAAAGGCGAAGCCTTTCCGCACATCAAGCGGCAAAGCCGCAGAAACGCGTGAACGACTCTCTCGCACAGATTATCAACAGCTACGATCCTGACGCGCCGCTCGCGCAGGCTTCGACGATACCCGCGTCCTGGTACACGGACAGTTCGCTCTTCGAACTGGAAAAGCGAACTGTCTTTAGTTCCTGGCAAGTCGCCGGTCGCACCGATCAACTCACCAAAGCCGGCGATTACATCACGACTGAGATTGCGAGTGAGCCGATTGTGATCGTTCTTGGCAGCGACGACAAATTGCGCGGCTTCTTCAACGTGTGTCGTCACCACGCGGCGGCAGTAATGACCGCGAGCGAGGGTCACGCCAGTCAAATGCGTTGCCCTTATCACGGCTGGACCTACTCTTTGGAAGGAGAGTTGAAGGGCACGCCTGACTTCGCCGGTGTCTGTGATTTCGATCGCGCTAAGAATGGATTGGTTCCGGTGAACATTGCAGTTTGGGAGAAGTGGGTATTCGCGAAGATTAACGACAAACCTGAAAACGTCGTCGAAGACGAATTACAGAAACAGATCGAGGCGCTTGGGTCCGCCAATCTGCATTGGTTCGAGCGACGTCGTTACGAACTGAAATGCAACTGGAAAGTTTTCGTCGATAACTACCTCGACGGCGGATATCACGTCCCGCACCTGCACAAAGGTCTCGACAGCGTTTTGGATTACAGCAACTACACGATTGAAAACGGTGAACGATTCTGTCTGCAATCAAGCCCGATGGTTTCGACTAAAGACGAAGAAGTTGGCGCTGTCCGCGGCGGTCAAAGAGCTTTTTATTACTGGCTGTATCCGAATTTCATGATTAATTATTATGAGGGTGTTCTGGATACGAACCTGGTCCGCCCGCTGGCAGTTGATCGCACCGAAGTAGTTTTTGACTTTTACTTTGCGGACGTTTCTGCCGAAGCCCGCGAACGAAATCTCGCGAGCGTCAACGTCGGGGATCGAATTCAGCAGGAAGATTTGGATATTTGCCAGTCAGTGCAGCGAGGACTGAATGCGCGGGCTTACAACGCCGGCCGCTTGTCTGTCAGGCGAGAAGCCGGCGAGCATTTGTTTCATCGGCTGCTGCATGCAGATTTGAAAGGGGCGCTGATTGACGGTAACAGGCGTTAGAGTACCAACTTCAGTTGGGCCTTTCGCGTAACGCAGATCAACTTGCGATTCGCAAACGACAGCTTGCGCGGCGAAAACGCCCGACTAAAGTCGGTACTCTAACACCCGCAGCCAGTCACTTCGCGCCTTCTTTGAACCAGCCACGCAACGTTCCCTGTTGGCCGTAGTCGATATCGTCAATTCGCCAACCGGCAGTTCCCTTCATCAGCATGAAGATCAGCGACTTCTTTTCGCCAAAGTTTTCGAACGTGACGTTGACGCGCGCTTTGTTTCCTTCATACGTCGCCTTGCCGATGGCGAAGTTTTTGATCTCCATGTCCTGGGCGTTATAGAGCGGATCGCCGTCAATCACCCCGACCTCTCCTTTTGAGGTCACGCGGTCTTTCCAAATCAAATCAGCCAGACTCTTTACGAAATATTTGTTGAGCAGCGCGCGACTCTTTGTCTGGAAAAACGGGCTTCGCTTTTGATCGTGGGCTTTGTAAAGATCAGCGACCAATGCATCGGCCGTCGTCTGCTTAGAAGTCTTTGTCTGGGCCGGCGTAACAGCGCCAGTGATGCAAACCATCAGAATCGTCGCGCATATGATTCGCTTGTATTTCATCTCACTTCTCCGATTTGTTAGAAGGCTGTCGCAACCGGACTGGAGCGCAAGCGTCTCGCTTGCACTCACGGGTCGCTAACCTGGACCGCAACCGAGACGGTTGCGCTCCAGTCTCTTGTGAAAGTAAGACGAGGCCACAAATGAATTTGCAGCCTCGTCCATTGCAGTGTAGTTGGGCTCGTATGTTTGTTTAGCTGTTGCCGCTGGAGCCGCCGCTGTACATCCCAAAGCTGCCCCAGATTTCATCGATCGTCTTCTCATTGGCTGAGTACTTATCGGCGTCGCCTCCGACGAACATAATGTAATTGTCGGTGACATCCGTGGCAACCAGGATTTTACCCTTGCCGGCTTTTCCGTCCTTGCCGGTGGAAGTAAAGGTGACCAGGCTGTAGTCGTCATTCAATTCCTTCGCCGGGTCCATCTTGATGTCCTTCTCTTCCAGCGCCTTCAGAATATCCTCAGCGCGCTTGATCAAATCTTCTTTGGTCAGCGTCTTGTCTTTGAACGCGACGACCATCACGCCGATATCGTATGGCGCGGGCACACCGGCCATGTAGACATCGACATTATCAACCGTCTCTGACTTGTGGGTCGTCCCCTGCGGAACCATGAATTCGTAACCCTTCGCGTCGTCATACATTCTGATCCAGTCTGACGGCACCGGATTGGTTGTGGGCGCCTTCTTGGCTGCGGCTTTCGGTGCGGTTGAGGCGGCCGGTTTAGGCGTACTTGCGGGTGAAGTGTTAGCGGCAGGCTTCGAGCAACCGCCGGTAACGAGCGCCAGGGCGCTCAAAAAGAACAGAAGTTTCTTCATCGATCCTCCGAGAAAATGTTTGTATTGGAAATCAATCCTGAAGATCAAGCAGGCAAACCGTCTCGGTCAGACTTGACTTAAACAGGGGGAATCTCCGCAACGGATTTAGGAAAAGCTCGCACACTGTATTTTAGTTGTTCGTTCGAAGTCAACGAGCCGGTTTGGTCTGCGTTGCCCTATTTTGTTTTTCTCTGTGCAGCCTCTGTGGCTCTCAGTGTCTCTGTGGTGGTATTTGCTAAGGATAATTTCACCACAGAGACACTGAGTTCCGCAGAGTTTCACAGAGAGTGTGAAATGACCCTATGGTTTTTTGCGGAGGCGTCCAAGCGCGGCGCGCCTTCCTGCTTCGCAAAAAGACAGCGCGCGGTTATGATATCCGCCTCCCAGGCTAACGATATGAATGCTTTGCCAATAATCGTGGTGGTGCTCTGCGTAATGGCGATCGCTTATCGCTACTATTCCGCGTTCATCGCCGCGAAAGTTTTGGCGCTGGATGACTCCCGGCCCGTGCCGTCAAATACGATGTACGACGGCCACAACTACTATCCAACCAACAAGTGGGTTTTGTTTGGCCATCATTTCGCCGCCATCTCCGGCGCGGGCCCTTTGATTGGCCCGGTGCTGGCGGCGCAGTTCGGTTTTTTGCCGGGATTGATTTGGCTGGTGATTGGAGTTTGCCTGGGCGGCGCGGTGCACGACTTCATGATTCTCGTCGCGAGCATCCGGCGTAAAGGAAAATCGCTGGCCGAGATTGCCCGTACCGAGATCAGCGGACTCTCAGGTTTTGTCGCCGGGGTCGCGATTCTTTTCATCGTGGTAATTGCGCTGGCCGGCCTCGGACTGGTGGTCGTTAATGCCCTGGCTGAATCGCCATGGGGAACGTTCACCGTCGGTTTCACGATTCCGCTGGCGCTGTTCATGGGGCTCTACATGTATCGCTTTCGCAAAGGAAAAATTGTGGAAGCTAGCATCATTGGAGTAGTTGGATTGCTGCTCGCAGTTTATCTGGGCGGCCGTGTCGCAGATTCATCGTGGGCCGCGGCCTTCACGCTTTCGCCGCACAAAATAACGCTGCTGATGGCCGGATACGGTTTCATCGCTTCAGTGCTTCCGGTGTGGCTGCTGCTTTGTCCGCGCGATTATCTTTCGTCTTATTTAAAGATTGGCACGGTCGCAGTCTTGATTATCGGCGTGATTCTCGTGCATCCGAACTTGCACATGCCGGCCATCACACCGTTTGTTTCCGGCGGCGGACCGGTCGTTCCGGGCAAGGTCTATCCGTTTGTCTTCATTACGATCGCGTGTGGCGCGATCAGCGGATTTCACGCGCTGATCTCTTCGGGAACAACCCCGAAGATGATTGCAAAAGAGACCGACGCTCGCATGATCGGTTACGGCAGTATGTTGATGGAGGGCATCGTCGGCGTCGTAGCTTTGATTGCGGCGACGTCGCTGTTCCCGGGCGATTACTTTGCGATCAATACGCAGCAGACCACCGACGCGCAAAAAGCAAAGTACGTGCGCATGGTCGATGAGCGCACGACGCAGGACTTCAATCTGCAGCCGCAGGAAATCGATCGCCTGCAACAGGAATCCGGTGAAAAGAATTTGCGGGGGCGCACCGGCGGCGCGGTCACGCTGGCGCTGGGCATTGCGAAAATCTTTGACGGCATTCCCGGACTGCGTGGTTTGATGAAGTACTGGTACCACTTCGCGATCATGTTCGAAGCTCTGTTTATCCTCACGACGATCGATACGGGCACACGTGTGGCCCGATTTCTTGTGGGTGAATTTGGCGGGCGATTTTATCGCAAGCTGGAAGAGCCTAACTGGCTGCCCGGATCGATTTTGACCAGCGCGCTGGTCGTGACTGCGTGGGCGGCATTCATCTGGAGCGGATCGATCTCGACGATCTGGCCGATGTTCGGCATCGCGAATCAATTACTGGCGGCGGTCGCCTTATGCGTCGCCACGACCGTGATCATCAATCTTGGCAAAGCGCGCTATTGCTGGGTGACGATTGTGCCGTTATCTTTCGTCGCCACCACCACGCTGGTCGCCGGCTATCAATCCATCCGCGACATCTTCTGGCCGCAAACACTAAATCCGGCGACGGTCACGCAAGGCTATATCAACACTTCTCTGACCGCGTTGATTATGACTGCGGCGGTGATCGTTTTGATCGATTCGATCAGAAGGTGGATTGGTGGCCGAAAGACACCCGCGTTGACGCCGGAAGCTGCGCTGGCCGAAGCCTGAAGGCGGGAATTTCTACTTGCGGCAAATGGAAAACCGCGAAGCGGTTAAGTAACAAAGCCCAGGGTTGTCGCGCTTCGCGGCTACCCTGGGAGTCGATGAGATGCCGAGCCGCAACCCTGAGAGGGTTGCGTAATTCGAACTTGACGCTAACCCAACGTAGCCTTCGGCAACGTTGGGCTTTGTTTTGAAACCGCTTTGCGGTTTTCCGAGTTGACTGGGCGCGAGCTTCAGGGAGTCTTCACCGACGCCGGCTTGTCCTCAAGCTTCTGCCGATCGTTTTCAATCGTCCGCTCGAGTAAATCCAATCTACTTTCCAGTTCCTGAAGCTTGGCCTTTTCCGAAGTCAGCTCAGCACTCAATTGTTGCTCGCGCTCTTTCAACGGCTCGATTTGCGACTTGTACATCTCGATCGCTTCCTTGTTGCGCCGGATCTCAAACTCCAGATTGGCGCGCCTCTGCTGATCGACCTCTAATTGGGCCTGACTCTCCCAAAGCTTTTGCCGCTCGATGAACTGCGGAATCGTGTTTTGGGTTTTGAACAAAGTGTCGCGAGTTTCGTTTAGCGAACTCGTTAATCGTCTGACATCCTCGCGATTTATCCGAATGTGATCAACCAACAACTTGCTGCGATAAGAATCCAGATTCATTCGATGAAGCGTCTGCAGCGCCTGCCGCAGCATTCGCACCTCCTCAAGCAGGTCCTGAATGGCCGCCTTATCTTCGGGCTGTTTGTTGTTCTGGCCGCTGGCGCTCTGAACCAGGCCGAACCCGCAACACAGAATAATCAGAAGCAAAAACAACGGACGCGCGTTTGTTTTTCTCATCTCGCTCTCCTTCCGACGAGGCCGTAAACGTCAACTTTCGCTAAGCAATACGACCGGATTCAAGTCGATGTTTCCTCCGTAAGGACGGTCCGCCGTTGGACAGCACCCTCATAAATCAGCCATAATGCTCGGCTTTTCAAACGGGCTTTATTCCCCTCTTAAAGGCAACTGAAAGGATTCTCTTAATAGTGAATTTAACGTCGAACTTTGTCGCGGTGCTGCGCCACCGCCTATTTACAATTCTATTTATCATCGCCGGCATCATGATCGGCGCCGCGCCAACTTTTGCCTCAACCGGAGGCGGCGAGGCGGCGCTCAAGCTACCCGATTTGTCGCAAGTCACCTTCCTCGGAATTGACGGACACAAGCTTTTGCTGGTCGGCATCGTCTTCTGTTTTCTGGGACTGCTTTTCGGGCTGATGATTTACGTGCAACTGAAAAACCTGCCGGTTCATCGCTCGATGAAGGAAATCTCAGAACTGATCTATGAAACTTGCAAGACGTATCTGACTACGCAGGGCAAGTTCATCATGATCCTCTGGGTCTTCATCGCGCTGATCGTGATCGCCTACTTTGGCGTTCTGCGCCCGGTGCCGGGCCATTCGGTGGCGCTGACCGTGCCGATGATTTTGCTGTTCAGCCTGATCGGCATCGCCGGCAGCTACGGCGTCGCGTGGTTTGGCATTCGCGTCAACACCTTCGCCAATTCGCGGACCGCTTTTGCCAGTCTCGAGGGCAAGCCGTTTCCGATTTACGCGATCCCGCTTAAAGCCGGCATGAGCATCGGCATGCTGTTGATCAGCGTCGAGCTGCTGATCATGCTCTTCATCCTGCTGTTCATTCCCGGCGAGTATGCCGGGCCGTGCTTTATCGGCTTTGCGATCGGCGAGTCGCTCGGCGCCGCGGCGCTGCGTATCGCCGGCGGCATCTTCACCAAGATTGCCGACATCGGTTCCGACCTGATGAAGATCGTTTTCAAGATTAAGGAAGACGATGCACGCAACCCGGGCGTGATTGCCGACTGTACCGGCGACAACGCAGGCGATTCAGTTGGTCCCAGCGCTGACGGTTTCGAAACTTATGGCGTCACCGGCGTCGCGCTGATTACTTTCATTTTGCTCGCCGTACCCAGCGAGACAGTGCAAATTCAGTTGCTTGTCTGGATTTTCGTGATGCGCATCATGATGCTCATCGCCAGCGCAGTTTCTTATTTCGTTAACGCCGCGATCGCCAAAGCGCGTTACGCCAACGCCGGCGAGATGAATTTTGAAACGCCGTTGACTTCGCTGGTCTGGATTACCTCGGTCGTTTCCATCGTGCTCACCTATGTCGTGTCGTACCTGATGATTCCGGTACTGGGCGGGGACAGCACACTTTGGTGGAAGCTCTCGACGATCATTTCCTGCGGCACGCTGGCCGGAGCCGTCATTCCAGAGTTCGTCAAGGTCTTTACCTCAACCGGGTCACGGCATGTGCAGGAAGTCGTGAAGTCCGCCGAAGAAGGCGGCGCGTCGCTGGGAATCTTGTCCGGTTTGGTTGCCGGTAATTTCTCGGCCTACTGGTTGGGTATCAGCATTCTGGGTTTAATGGGCATCGCCTATATCATCAGTACGCTGGGCCTGGACGCTTTGATGGTCTCAACCGCTACGATTCATATCGCGCCGGTATTCGGTTTTGGTCTCGTCGCTTTCGGTTTCCTGGGCATGGGCCCGGTGACAATCGCCGTCGATTCATACGGCCCCGTAACCGACAACGCGCAATCAGTCTATGAATTGTCGCTGATTGAACAGCAACCAAACATCGTCGAAGAGCTGAAGAGCGAATTCAATATGACGGTCGCGTTCGAACGCGCCAAGCACTTGCTCGAAGAGAATGACGGCGCGGGAAACACTTTCAAAGCGACAGCCAAACCTGTGCTCATAGGCACGGCGGTGGTCGGCGCCACGACGATGATCTTCTCGATCATCATGGCCCTGACGGAAGGTCTAACCAGAAACACCGAGAGTCTTTCGTTGTTGCACGCGCCCTTTGTCCTGGGGCTGATTATGGGCGGCGCGGTCATCTATTGGTTCACGGGCGCGTCGATCCAGGCAGTCACCACCGGCGCTTACCGCGCAGTTGAATTCATCAAAGCCAATATCAAATTGGACGGCGTCGAGAAGGCTTCCGTGGCGGACAGCAAGAAGGTCGTCGAAATCTGTACGAAGTATGCGCAGAAAGGCATGTTCAATATTTTCCTGGGCGTGTTCTTTTCGACGCTGGCTTTTGCTTTCCTCGAGCCGTTCTTCTTCATTGGCTACCTGATTTCGATCGCGATTTTTGGTCTTTATCAAGCAATCTTTATGGCAAACGCCGGAGGAGCTTGGGACAACGCCAAGAAGGTTGTCGAAGTGGATTTGAAGCAGAAAGGAACCCCGCTGCACGACGCGACCGTGGTCGGCGACACGGTTGGCGATCCTTTCAAGGACACTTCGTCGGTAGCCATGAATCCGGTGATCAAGTTCACGACGTTGTTTGGCCTGCTGGCCGTGGAGCTGGCCGTGAGTATTGGCAGCGAGACCGGGAGGTTCGGCAAGAACGGGGCTTTGGTTACTCATATTCTTGCCGGGATCTTTTTTGTGGTCAGCGCGTTTTTCGTGGCCCGTTCGTTCCACGGAATGCGCATCGGCACCGAGAAGGTAGACCGATAGGACTTATTCGACGTATTCGACTTAGTTGACCTATTATTGGGGTTGATGATTCGTTCGATTCTCTTTCCGACGGATTTCTCCGCAGTCGCCAACAGCGCCTTTCCGCTGGCGCTGGCTGTGGCGGCGCAATACGATGCGATCGTGCAGTCGGTCCATATCGCGCACGGCGGCGATCCTCATATCACTGAAACATCTCGTTACGAATTTCCCGCGGTGCCGACGGGAGCGTCGCAGGTCCGGGTGATCGAAACGATCGTGCCCAAAGACGGCGACGATCCCGCGCAGGTCATCATGCGCCAGGCAGAGCAGCGCACGTGCGATTTGATTGTGATGGCGTCGCACGGACGCTCAGACGTCGCCCAGTTTTTCCTCGGACGCAGCGTCGCCGAACAGGTGGCGCGCGACTCGAAAATTCCCACCATCATCGCCAGGATGTATGGGCCGAGACGCACGACGCGTCCAATCGATCGCTTCAAGCGAATCCTGTTTGTAACCGATCTCGCGGAAGATTCCAGACACATTCTTCCGATCGCGGCTTCGATCGCCAGCAAGACGAAAGCGGAACTCGAGACGCTCTGCGTTTTCAACGAAGGCGACGAAGAGCCCGCAGACGGCGGTCAGTCGGTAATCGAACGGTTCTTTTCAGAGTGTGGCGCACCGTGCAGCAAGTTCAAGCGTTTGCACGGCGGTGTCGGTGAAGAAGTGTTGGAATATGCCGCGCGTCACAAGGCTGATTTGGTAGCAATTACCACGTCGCTCGGCTCCGGCGGCGATCCCAAGCTGACGGATACGGCCGAGTTCATCATTAGAAATGCTCCGTGCCCGGTTTTGTGTGTGCGGCCGGAGAGCGAAAGCCAGAGGTCGGAGATCAGAGGTCAGAGTTAATGAATACTTCATTCGCAAAACCCGATACGCTCCTGGGAGTCGCGCTCGCGCCCCTCGATTTCGTGCGGCAGGTAGGTTTGGTGATCGGGTTTAGTTTGGTTACCGCGCTCTCGGCGCAAATCGTTGTCCCGCTCGGCCCGATTCCAATCACCGGGCAAACCTTTGCGGTGCTTCTGACCGGGGCACTTCTGGGATCGCGACTGGGCGCGATGGCGATGATTGCTTATTTGATTGAAGGCGCCAGCGGCCTGCCTTTCTTCGCCGGCGGTCACGGCGGTCTGCTTCATCTGATGGGCCCGACCGGCGGCTATCTCATCGCGTTTCCGGCAGCGGCATTCATCACCGGCGCTTTTGCGGAACACGGATGGGATCGCAAGTTCCTGACCGCGGCCGCGGCAATGGCGATTGGTTCATTAGTTATCATGCTGAGCGGCTGGGTCTGGTTTTCAATCGTCATGCGCACGTCGCCGGCCATCACGGTGTTCGACACAGTGCTCAAGTTTATTCCCGGCGATATTATTAAGATCAGTCTGGCCGCGGCGGTCCTGCCGTCAGGCTGGAAATTGCTGAAGCGATAATTCAGTGGCACAGACTCTAGTCTGTGATTCCACGATTAGATACACAGACTAAAGTCGGTGCCACCGATGAAGATTTTTCCCCTGTTGCTAATCTGCGTTTGCGCGGTGACATTGCCGGCCCAGGACGTGCAGCGCGACGACAACCCGCCGGGAATCACCGTCAGCAAATACAAATGGCAGCCGGCTAACGCCGGTCCTTCCGTCGATTCATCCATGAAAGCTGAGAGCGATTCGCCGAGCGGAGATTCCAGCGGCACGAGTAACCAGGAATCCCGTTTCGTTGACCGCGCCGCGTTTGTTTATTCGCTGGAAATTAAGAACGACGGTCCTAAGGCGATTAAGGCAATCCGTTGGGATTACATAATCCTGGATAGCAAGACCAGCGAAGAACTTGGCAAGCACGAGTTCGAAAACGTGGAAAAGGTCGGTCGAAACAAAGTGAAGGGCTTGACCGCACGATCACGTCTTACTCCTACACGTGTGCTTCCCGTTCAGTCGAGTGACAAATCGGCAGTCATTGAGCGCGTGGCCGTCAGATGCGTAGTCTATGAGGACGGGACGCTTTGGCAGCAACCCGGCACGCCGCAGCAACTTTGCGAAGGACTTCGCCGGCGAGCGACAAATTAGAATTGTCAGAAGCCCGACCGTAAGGGAGGGCACGTCTGCGCACGGGAAAAACGGACAGGATTTCCAGATTGACAGGATTTCCAGGGGAGGAAAGCGTACTTCGCTTGTTCATCATGTGAATCCTGTCAAATTCTCTTCGTCGGTGCCCTCCCTCACGGTCGGGCTTCTGACAGTTCAATCTCCATGAACTTCGCACCGGGAACAGGGTTTTGGTAATAAGGTTCGATCTCTCTGAATCCCATCGAACGATACAAGGCGATCGCATCACCCATTTGCAAGGCCAGAGTATCGAGGCGCATGCATTCGTAACCGATCTCTTTAGCCGCGCGGATAGCCGCTTCAACCAGGAACCGGCCCAGGCCCTTCCCGCGAAATTCCGCTCGCAAAAAGAGCCTCTTCATTTCGCAAACACCTTCGTCGATCTTCCGCAGCGCGACGCAACCTGCCAACTGAGTGCCGTCAAATAAAAGGAAGAGTCTTCCGTCGGGTGGGAAATAGTCTCCGGGGAGTTCAGCCAACTCTTTTTCAAAACTCTGAAAGCAAAGATCAACGTCCAGCCACGCGGCGTATTCTTTGAATAACTCACGCGCCTGTTCGATGTGAGTAGCCGAACGAGCCTGGATAAGTTCATGAATCGTAAATTCGTTTTCGGTAGACATGATGGCCTCAGAAGCCCGATCTCAAAACTTTTCTGTAGCCCAGGCGTTTACGCCTGGGAAATAAGATTGATTTAGTTTTTTTAAAAAGCCCCATTAATGGGGCTTTAGCAGTGCCTCATCTTCTCAACCCAGGCGTAAACGCCTGGGCTACGGAAAACTGCACGATGAAATCAGTCACCATTAACGCTCGGGCTTGACACAAAAACTCGGCCTGACAATAAATATCAGGCCGAGTCCTTGTTTGTCTAAAAAGTTTTCGCTGGAAGATCTATGCGGTGAACGAAGAGCCGCAGCCGCAGCTTCCCGTCGCATTCGGATTCTTGAACGTAAACCCTGAGCCCATCACGTTCGTCACGTAATCGATTTCGACGCCGTTCAGATATTGCGCACTGAACATATCGACGAACAGGCGAACACCTTTATCGTCCAAAATGAAATCGCCCTGTCGCGATTCCTCTTCGATATTCAAACTGTATTGAAATCCGGAACAGCCGCCCGGCACCACGCGAACGCGCAGGCCTGCGGTCTCGGGGAGGCCTTCCTCGCTCGACATGAACTTCTTAATCTCTTGTGCCGCCGGCTCCGTAACGGCCAAATTAACGGCCGGCGCGGCGGGGGCTGCACTCGGTGCAGGCGTTGTAGTTGCTGGGTTTGCTGACATTTCGCTTAACTCCTGTTTTCAATCTTCATAACTGCTGATTAGTAGATTTACTATCGTCGAAGTCATCTTACTGAGATTTCTTCAAAACGACAAGCTCTGGTTTCATCGCCTCGATCGAGACCTGACGCGCGACTTCTTCGGCAACTTTCCGGAAGGCCCGGGCCTGAGGCGATTCAGGTTGGCCCACGACAACGGGGACGCCTTTGTCGCCGCCTTCGCGCACTTCGATGCCCATGGGAACCGATCCGAGAAACGGCACGTGGTACTCGTTTGCCAGCCTTTCTCCGCCACCCTCGCCGAAAATGTTGTAGCGCGCGCCCGTGTCAGGAGCGATGAAGTAACTCATGTTTTCGACGACGCCGAGCACCGGCACGGCCACCGTTTCGAACATCCGCAACGCGCGTCGCACGTCAATGAGGGCGACTTCCTGCGGCGTCGTCACCAGCACGGCGCCCTGCACCGGCACGAGCTGCGCGAGACTGAGTTGTACGTCGCCCGTTCCCGGAGGCATGTCCACGATTAAATAATCGAGCTCGCCCCACTTCACATCCGAAAGAAATTGCTTCACCAATCCGTGCAGGATCGGCCCGCGCACAATCAGCGGCTTGTCACCCGGTTGCAGCACGGCCATGGAAATCAACTTCACGCCATAGGCCTCAACCGGAATCAATTTGTTGACGTCCACTTCGGGGCGCGCGTGGCTGACGCCGAGCATGATGGGAACGTTCGGACCATAGACGTCCGCGTCCATCAAACCGACCTGCGCGCCATCCAACGCGAGCGCGACAGCCAAATTCACCGCGACAGTAGATTTGCCGACGCCGCCTTTGCCGGATGAAACAGCGATGATGTTTTTGACGCCGGGCACCGAAACCTTGTCGCCCAGGCCGCGGCCCTTCGGCACCTCAGCATCCATCGTGATGTTCACCGAAGTTACTCCGGGGATGGCGCTGACGATTTGATGCGCTTCGTTCTGCATTTCCTCGCGCACCGGACAAGCCGGCGTCGTCAACACAATGCGAAATGAAACCTGGCCATCGTCGATGCTTATGTCGCGAATGAAGCCGAGCGTGACGATGTCTTTGTGGAGATCGGGATCTCTAATTTGGCGGAGAGCGTCGAGCACTACACTTTCGTTTAACTGAGACATGATCGAATTATGCCGAACGGCTGAGAGATTTGTCGAACGAGGTGCGCAAGCCCGGCGGTCGGCGAGGGCACGTTCTGCCGCGCGGGAAAAATGGACAGGATTTACAGAATTGACAGGGTTTTCAAAAGAAGGAAGCAGTAGTTCGTTGTTCATCTTGTAAATCATGTAAATCCTGTCAATTTGTCTTCGTTGGCGGCCTCCCTCACGGTCGGGCTTCTGACACGGATTAACTTCAAATATACTCTCGCGAACCAAAATGACTCCTCAGGACGAAAATCAAAGCACCGGCGCGGCCCCGCCCACGAAGAACTCGTTTCACATTCTCTATCGCTTCCGTTTGCCGGCCATCATTTTGGGCTTTGTGCTGCTCTTCATTTTTTACATTGATGGACTGTCGACGAACCCGCCAGGTTTTTATGTCGATGAATCGGCGATTGCCTACAACTCGTACTGCATCGCAAAGACCGGCAAGAACGAATTCGGCACGCGCTTACCACTATTCTTTCCGGTTTACACCGGCGGGTGGACGCAGTATGCAAATCCCACGCAAATCTATCTGCTGGCAATTCCCTTCACCGTCGTGAAGCCAGGCATTCACTTCGCCAGAATTTACAGCGCCTTCTGGGTATTCGCCGCCTGCCTGCTCCTGGGATATCTGGCCAAACGAATTACCGGCAAAGAGAGCATCGGCTTACTCGTGGCGGTGATTGCGATTTTCACGCCGTGGCTTTTCGACGTCAGCCGGCTGGTGATGGAAACATTTTTCTATCCGATGGCTGTCGTTCTCTTTCTCCTCGCGCTTTACTCCGCGCAAAAGAAAGAGAATTGGAGTTGGTGGAATATTGTGGCCGTCGCTTCAACTTTGATGCTGCTGACATACAGCTACACAATCGGCAGACTGTTAGGTCCTTTGTTAGCGGCCGGCCTCGTTTTCTTCGTCACGTCGCAGACGCGTCTCACCGATATCATCAAAACCTGGGTCGCGTACGGCATTACTTTGATTCCGTTGTTTGTCTTCAAGTCTCAAAACCCCGAAGCACTGACGCAGCGGTTCTACTTAATTTCATACATCAAGCCGGATTCGCCGTGGCGCGAGATTGCGCCAAAATTCATTCGCCGGTTTTTCGAGGACTTGAGCCTGATCAGCCTTCTGTTTGATGGCGACGGAAACCCGAGACATCACACGACTGGATCGTTGGGAAGTTTCTTGGTTGCCTGCTTCGTTCTTTCTCTAATTGGCCTAACTGTAATTATCGTGCGCCATTGGCGCGAACCATTCTGGCGATTCGTGGTGTTTGGCGCCGCCGCGTCGATTGTGCCGGGCGCATTGACCGCCGATCAGTTTCACTCGTTGCGGCTCGTGGCGTATCCGATTTTTCTTTTGATGCTCACCATCCCGGCGCTGTCGTTCCTGCTAGAAAAACCCGCCGGCGACAATCAATCACATTCGTTATCAACTACGGCGCGTCAAATAATTTTGGCGGTGCTCCTGGCCGGTGTCGCAGCGCAGACAATCTACTTTCAACGCGTCTATCGCCGCGAGGGCCCGCAACGCGGATGGGTCTTCGATACAAGCTACAAAGACGTCTACGACGCGGCGGTGGCCCAGCCGACGCGGCCGATTTATCTGTCTGACGGCAACCAGCCCGCTTACGTCCACGCTCTTTGGTATGCGACGATCGAAGGACGCAATCGCGACGAGTTCATCCATCTCGAGGAGGGCCGGCAAGCACCTGAGGGAGCAATCGTGATCAGCTCAGAAGCCGCTTGTGTCGCGTGCCAGGTCATGAAGCGAAGCGGCGATTATCTTTTGTATCGATCGCTGGGCCAATATTGAAAGCATGATCTATCTGGACAACAACGCAACCACCCAGGTCGCTCCGGAAGTCTTCGAAGCGATGACGCCCTTTCTCACCAACCAATGTGGCAACCCGTCGTCGTCTCACGCATTAGGGCGCGAGGCGCGCCGCGCAGTTGAACACGCGCGGGCGCAGGTCGCTGCCCTCCTGGGCGCCGACAGTCCTGATGAAATCGTTTTCACTTCGTGCGGCTCAGAGTCCGACAACTGGGCGATCGGCGGATTCCTGGAACAGAACCCGACCAGGCGTCACATCGTCACGACGCGCGTTGAGCACGAAGCCGTACGAAGTTTGTGCGAGCACCTAACGGAAATTGGTTGCGAGGTAACCTGGCTGGAAGTCGATCGCGGCGGCGAACTCGATCTCGACGATTTGCGAAAAGCGCTGCGGCGCGAAACGGGAATAGTTTCGGTAATGATGGCCAACAACGAGACCGGGGTCCTGTTTCCGATCCAAGAAATTGGTCGCATCGTGCGCGAGAATTCCGACGCCGTCTTTCATGTCGATGGCGTGCAGGCCGTCGGCAAGATTCCGATCAATTTGAAAGAGCTGTCCGTTGACTTGTTCTCGGTCTCAGGTCACAAGTTTCATGCGCCGAAGGGCGTCGGCGCGCTTTACCTGCGTCGTGGGATGAAATTGCCGCCCTTCATCATTGGCGGCGGACAGGAACAGAGCCGTCGTTCGGGAACTGAGGGTGTTCCCAACATCGTCGGTCTCGGGCGTGCGAGTGAACTCGCGAAGGATTTCAATGGACAAGACGGCATTCGCGCATTACGCGGTCGTCTGGAAGACGAAATTCTCTCGCAGTTCCCTTCGGCTCATCTCAATGGAACGAGTGATCGGAACAAGCGCCTGCCTAACACTGCAAATATTTCGTTCGCAGGTTTTGCCGGACCCGACATCGCTGCGCAGCTCGACGCTGCAGGCATCTGCGTCTCGACCGGCTCGGCATGCAACACCGATTCAGGAAAAGTGTCCGGCGTGCTGGCGGCGATGAAAGTCCCAACGGAAATTGCGCGCGGCTCGATTCGATTCTCGGTTGGCCGTTACAACACCGTGACGGAAATCGATCAAACCTTGAGTGCCTTGTCGGAAATCATCCGAGACAGTGTCAAACCGTCGGCTTAAAGGACGCGAACATGCTGGGAACGCGGACGTCCTCGTCCGCTTCGGTATGGCATCAAGCTGAAGTGAGTAAGGACTATTCGCGCTTCGCGCTCACTGCGGACGAGGACGTCCGCGTTCCCAGCACCAGGCCGCCAAGGCTAATCAGAAATCAAACCTGCTGGTGATGTATCCGCTGTAATGCCAATGCTCAGCATAGGCCGCGGCTGTTCCCACATAGATCTTGAAGTAATTGCCAACCGGCTGACTCAAGCCGTAAGCCTTGCCGATGCAGTTGGAGCAGACCAGAACTCCATTTCGTCTCACGTTCCAGCGACCCGTGATCATGTCACCATCGGTGCTGGCCGTGCTCACCAGCATGAAGTCATAGTTCAGCGCCGCTGTGACGTTGGCGACCGCGTGGCCATAGGCTTTGGTGGTCATTTGCGTCCAGGCAAAAGCAGCGTTGCCGCTGGCGAAAGTTTTGTGCTGGGTGTGAGTCGCCCAGTCGGTAACGTAGAGTGGCCTGGTCGACCAGACGCTGTGGCTGTCCTGGGCCAGCGCCGGAGCCGAGCACACCACTATAAGAATCAGGCTGAGAAGGATGCGAGAAGCTAGTTTGCTCATGGTTTCTCCTCAAAAGGTTTGGGTTTCGGAAGCGAGGAAAAGTGACCCGTCTATTGTGCCTTGTCGTCGCCAGTTTATCGCCACAGTCGCGCTCAAAGCAAGCATTTCCAGGGGCCAGTTAGATCGCCAAAAGCGGATAGATTTATCCGCGCGAGCGGGCTAAAATTAAGGTGTCTTTGGCGAACTAACGCGGGCTGTAAATCGTATAAATCAAAGCCCATTTTGGCACACCAAAAAAGCCGGCAAAAACCATTTTCAGAGAACAAAGGGACACACCATGAGCGCCGTGATTCAACCTGTCACCCCCGACCTGCGTAACGAACTTATCAACTGGAGAGAGCGCCTGCGCGAAGTGGCTTCGCCGGACACGGTCCGTTTGGATGGTTTGTTGCGCGAGGTAAGCGCCACGATTGAACGGCTCGATTTGGAATCGTACGGCGTTTGCGAGGTGTGTCACGACGTGATTGGCCAGGAAACTATCTCCGCCGACCCTTTGGCCCGCACCTGTTTTGATTGTCTGACTCCGGCGCAACTCTCGGAACTGGAAGACGATCTTGACCGCGCGTGGCTGATTCAGGGCGAGACACTGCCGAAGCAGGATTTCAAATTCAACGGGTGGGAAGTTTCTTATCATTACCGGCCGGCCGGGCCGGTCAGCGGCGATTACTGCGATTTGATGAGCACCGACAACGGCGAGCTCTATTTTTTGATTGGCGACGTTTCCGGCAAAGGTGTGGCGGCGTCCTTTTTGATGAGCCGGCTGCACGCCATCTTTCGCAGCTTGATCAGTTTGGGATTTGGAGTCAGCGAACTTGTCGCCAGAGCGAATCATTTGTTTGCCGACACGACCATGAGTCCGTACTACGCCACGCTGGTTTGCGGGAAGGCCGCACCGGACGGTCGTGTCGAGATTTGTAACGCCGGCCATTGTGCGCCGCTTTTCATTCATGAAAACACTGTCGCTCCGATTGCGGCGACCGGATTGCCCGTCGGGATGTTTTGCCAGGAAAGTTATGAAAGCGTCCAACTCGAGTGGAACAAGGGCGATCGCCTATTGCTTTACACGGACGGTTTGTCCGAAGCTCGCGATCGTAACGATCTCGAATACGGGGACAGTAGAATTTGCTCGCTGCTGAGTGAATGCGCGCAACTTCCGGCTGCGAGCGTGTTGAGCAAATTGCTGGAAGATGTGCGCACGTTCTCGGCAGGGACGCAAATCTCGGACGACCTGACTATTATGGCAATTGAGATGGTCGGACATTGACGGCCGGGCCGGCCGCGAGTGGCTCTGCCACGCCGATGCGCGGCAAGTCTTTGACTTGCCGGCAGCAAATCGCTTTTCTAACGGTCTGCGACCTTTGAAGGCGGTCATAGACCGCTCAGATTTTAAGGAGGCTTCCCGGCAAGTCAGAGACTTGCCGCGCATTGGAGTGGCAAAGCCACGCTCTTTTCCATAATTCCAAGTACCTTCGGACTTCGAATCCGGACCTCCTCATCAAGAAAATGAGTCAATCTCAATCCGTCGGGAACAAACCGACACCAGATTCAGCCACTACCAAATCAAAATCAAAACAGATCATCCGCAAGATCGTCGCGCTATTGATATCGACGATTGTTTGCGTGTCGATCTTTTTCGGCGTTGATTTTTATCTTCATCGCAAGCATGGCGTGAATCTTTGGGGCTATCGCGGCCCGGCCGTTGGTCGAAAACAACCGGGCGAGAAACGGGTCGCGGTTCTTGGTGGCAGCACGACCTGGGGTTACGGCCTGGCTGCAGGACAGGACTTTCCGGCACAGCTTCAGCGACAACTGGCCAATGCGAACACCGGACGCGGTCAAATCAATCTTGTGAATCTTGGCTTCAACAACGAGGGCGCCTATTCATTCACCTACACGATGAACGATTACGACTATCTCAATTATGACGCGGTGTTGGTCTATAGCGGCTACAACGATCTCGGCGGACCGAATCTTCACGTCTTCCGCCACCGCTCGCCGGTGTTTCTTTGGACGGGTTATCTGCCGCTGCTTCCGACTTTTACCGCGGACAAGATTTCACAGTGGCAACAGGCATCTTCCGGCAAACCGAACAAGACAGTCTTTCAGCCGCCCGATCTCAATCAAACGGATCGCGCATCCCAGTTAGAAAAGCAGATCGGCAAGTTGAATGATGCAAACGCGCCGGGCTCTCAAACGACGTCGGGTTCGTGTCCCCCTGAATGGCAGTTCTATTGCGAACGCATTTATGAAGCGACTGACCTCGCTCTGAAGAAAGGCAAGCGCGTGCTGATCGTGGGCGAACCCTACATCAGCGACAAACACGTCAATCAACAGACCGCGCTGGAAAACATGATCCGGGCGCGCTTTGCCGATCAAAACAAAGTTCGTTATTTGAATCTCGGTCGGGTGGTTGATTTACGTGATCGGTCGCTTTGCTGGGACGGCATGCATCTGACCGAAGAGGGCAACCGGCGAATTGCCGAGGCGCTGGTTAAGTCTGTTTTAGAGTTTATTAAGGACTGACTCTACGTACCTTCTCGCCTTGATCTTCTCTGTGTCTCTGTGAATTCTCAGTGTCTCTGTGGTGAGATCTTTCCAAGATATTTTCACCACAAAGGCACCGAGGACGCACAGAGACTCAGAGGAATCGGCAACTTAGTACAACGGCGTGTCCGCCGTCACATTTGAATGCTGAAATGATGTGTTAAAATGCGCGTTCGTCTGAGGACCCGATTGGCTGGCCTCCGGCCGGCCCCACCGATGAAACAACTGCCCAACGCCTGTGATCAGAAAGTTAGCGTGCTGGAAACGGACGACTATGTTGCCGTTTCGCCGTTTACCCCTCTTTCGCAGGCCATCGAGGTTATGAAAAAGGATGAGGGTGGTTGCGTGATTGTCTCGGACGACGGACACGTGGTCGGTATTTTCACTGAACGGGATCTGCTGACCAAGGTTTGGGGCGAAGACGTGGACCTCGAATCGCCGATCCGGTCGTGGATGCAACCGGCGGTCGAGACTCTGACTCCGGAAGCAACCATCGGCGACGCGGTGCGTCTCATGAATGAGAGAAGTTTCCGCAACATTCCTTTGGTGAAGCACGGCGACCTGAAAGGATCGATTTCAGTTTTTGACATCATCACCTATCTCGCCGAGTCTTATCCCAAAGCAACGATGAATCTGCCGCCGCTGCCGGCGCAGGTGATGGATACGGTCGACGGCGGGTGAAGGCCCTGGCGATTTTCGATTGATAATTTCCGGACTCGGTAATTGGCAATGGGCAATCGGCAATTGATTAAGGTAGAGAGGCATAATTAAGACTCATGAGCGCAGTTTTAGAACCACCAGTCGCAACCATCGACAAACATCTCGAAGAGCTGGATACAGTCACCATTCGCTTTGCCGGCGATTCCGGCGATGGCATGCAGTTGACCGGCACCCAGTTCACCAACACATCGGCCCTGGTCGGGAACGACATTTCGACGCTGCCGGACTTTCCCGCCGAGATTCGCGCGCCCGCTGGCAGTTTGCCGGGCGTGAGCGGATTCCAACTGAATTTCTCCAGCCACGACATTCGGACTCCGGGCGATCAGCCGAATGTTCTGGTGGCGATGAATCCGGCGGCCTTGAAAGTTAATCTTCCTGATTTGGAAGAGGGCGGCACGCTGATCATTAACACCGACGAATTCACCAAAGAGAATCTCGAGCACGCTGCCTACAAATCAAACCCGCTCGAAGACGGTTCACTCACGGGCTATCGCCTGCACAAGCTGCCCATCTCAACGCTGAACATGAACGCGCTCAAGGGCAACGTTGAGCTTTCGCGTAAAGAGATTGCGCGATGCAAAAACTTCTTCGCGCTCGGTGTGCTTTACTGGCTTTACGATCGACCAATCGAACCGACGTTGAATTGGATCAATGCCAAGTTTGGGAAAAACCCTGAACTGGCAAAGGCCAACGAAACCACTCTGAAGGTGGGTTACAACTTTGCCGAGACAACGGAAGTTTTCACGACGCACTACACCGTCAAGAAGGCGGTGATTGCGCCCGGGCGTTATCGCAAGATTACGGGCAACGAAGCCACCGCGATCGGATTTGTGACCGCGGCGCACCTTGCCGGACGCCCTTTGTTCTACGGGTCTTATCCGATCACGCCGGCATCGGACATTCTTCACGAGCTGGCGCGTCACAAGAATTTCGGCGTCAAAACTTTTCAGGCCGAAGACGAAATCGCCGCCGTGTGCGCCGCTATCGGCGCCAGCTTTGCCGGCCACGTGGGTCTGACGGGAACCTCGGGCCCGGGTGTCGCGCTCAAGCAGGAAGCGATTGGTCTCGCCGTCATGACGGAATTGCCTTTGGTGATCATTAACGTTCAGCGTGGCGGGCCTTCGACTGGCTTGCCGACAAAAACCGAACAGGCTGATCTTTTTCAAGCGGTCTGGGGACGTAACGGCGAATGTCCCGCGATTGTAATTGCCCCGGCGACCCCCGCAGAATGTTTCAGCTCAGCGATCGAGGCCGTGCGCCTGGCGTTCAAATACATGGTCCCCGTCTTCTACTTGTCGGACGGTTACCTGGCCAACGGCGCCGAACCCTGGGCGGTGCCGAAGATCGAGGATCTGCCAAAGATTGAAGTTAAGTTTGCCACCGATCCGGCGAACTTCATGCCTTACTCCCGTGATGAAGTTACGCTCGCGCGTCCGTACGCTCTGCCGGGAACACCGGGACTCGAGCATCGCATCGGCGGCATCGAAAAGCAGAACATCACCGGCAACGTAAATTACGATCCTGAGAACCATCACCTGATGGTGCTGCTGCGCCAGGAGAAAGTCGATCGGGCCGCCGCCGATATTCCGCCGGTTGAAGTATTCGGCGATCACAGCGGCAAGGTGCTGGTCCTCGGCTGGGGATCGACCTATGGTTCAATCACTTCCGCGGTGGAAAAAATGCGCGACGAAGGCAAGTCTGTTTCAAGCGCGCACCTGCGGCACTTGAATCCCTTCCCGGCAAACCTTGGTGAAGTCCTCAGCAGTTTTGAAACAGTAATTGTGCCTGAGATGAACCTCGGTCAACTCTGCACAATGATTCGCGCGAAGTATTTGGTGGATGCCGTTCCCTTCTCGAAGGTTAAAGGCCGGCCGTTTCAGATTCGGGAGATCATCGCGAAGGTTGAGGAATATTTGTGATGAGTGAGGTCAGAGCGGACAACGTGTTTTTGAACGCCGAGTCTCACTCTTTTATCGACATTTTTGAAGAAGGTCTTCGCTACTTCATGGGCGAGGGAGAACTGAATAGAACAGTTGCGCAGCTCGCATCGGATCTCGACCGCCATGGTATCGAGTACATGGTGATCGGTGCGGTCGCGTTGACCGCTCACGGGTATCCTCGATTCACGTCGGACGTTGATTTGGTATTAACTGCAAATGGCCTGGAGAAATTCCATTCCGAACTTATGGGCCACGGTTATCGGCCCGCGTTTGCAGGAGCGAAGAAGAAGTTGCGCTCAACGCAAAGCAATGTGGGAATCGAAGTGATAACCACAGGTGAGTATCCGGGTGATGGCAAACCCAAGCCCGTCAGCTTTCCAAATCCCGCAGCAGCTTCCAGCAGGATAAACGGCGTGCAGGTTGTTACGCTCGAAAAACTTGTCGAATTGAAATTGGCATCGGGCATGACCGCACCAGATCGATTGAAGGATTTGGCTGACATTCAGGAACTGATCAAGGCACGCGGCCTCACGCGCGAATTTGGCGAAGAGTTGAATCCGTACGTGCGAGATAAGTATTACGAACTGTGGGATGCAGTCGGACAAGGAAGTCGAAATATTTTTGAGGAGCAATCATGACAACACAAGGCAATGGTTCAGGTAACGGGCATCACGTGGACGCGTCGGTCTCGGCCGAGAGCGAAGGCGGGGCATCACTCTTTCAAATTGCTCCGCCGCCAGGAGAATTAACCAAAAAGGATTTCGTCTCGAATCAGGAAGTCCGCTGGTGTCCCGGCTGTGGTGACTACGCAATTCTCAATAACGTGCAGAAGGTCATGCCCGAACTGGGCTTTCCGCGCGAAAAGACAGTTTTCGTTTCGGGCATTGGTTGCTCGTCGCGTTTTCCTTATTACATGAACACTTATGGATTTCACGGCATTCACGGTCGCGCGCCGGCAATCGCCACGGGCATCAAGGCGGCTAATCCTGAATTGAGTGTCTGGGTAATTACCGGCGATGGCGACGCGCTGTCGATTGGCGGCAATCACTTCATTCACGCGCTGCGCCGCAACCTCGACATCAACTACATTCTTTTCAATAACCGCATCTACGGTTTGACGAAAGGACAATACAGCCCGACTTCGGTGTTTGGCCAACGAACTAAATCAACACCGATGGGCGTCATCGACTATCCGATCAATCCGCTTTCGCTGGCGATTGCCAGTGAAGCCACCTTTGTCGCGCGTTCGATCGATATCGACGTGAAGCACCTGGGGACGATGGTCCAGGAGGCGGCGAAACACAAAGGCGTTTCGTTCCTCGAGGTCTATCAGAACTGCAACATCTTCAACGATGGCGCTTTTGATTATTTTGCCGAGCGCAGCGTGCGACAGGAGAGAGTTCTTTACCTCGAAGACGGAAAGCCGATGATCTTCGGCAAAGATCGCAACAAGGGAATTCGCATGAACGGCGCGCATCCGGAAGTGGTGACGATTGGCGAAGACGGCATCACCGAATCAGACATCCTGGTGCACAACATTAATCTTCAGGATCCTTCAGTCGCTTTCATGCTCGCGCGCATGGAGCAGCCCGACTTTCCGCAGCCGGTCGGCGTCTTCCGCGCGGTCGAGCGAACCAGTTACGACCAATTGATGGCCGACCAAATCGAGACGGCGATAGCGAAATCAGGTCCGGGAAGCTTGGAGAAGCTGATCTATACCGGCGACATGTGGACGGTGGAGTAAGGCATTGCCGATTTTCGATTGCCAATTGCCGACTTGAAAAAATCGGTTGCGGGCAATTCAATCGGCAATTGGAAATAGACAATGTTTTGTCCTTCCTGCGGTTACGACAACATTGAAGGCGTCGATCGCTGTGAAGAGTGCATGACGCCTCTTCTCAGCCTCGACGTGCCGCGCGCCGATGCTACCCAGGGACTGGCCCGCTCGGTGATGGAAGACAAACTCAGCGAGCTCGAGCAGGAGTTTCTCGGCGTGCCTCCCGACACCGCCGTTAGCGAAGTCATCAAGCAGATGAAGGAAGCCGGCCTGGGTTGTGCGCTCGTGCTCGATCAAGGAAAACTGGTTGGCATTTTTACGGAACGAGATCTGCTGAATAAGTTGACCGGCAAAGCTGCCCAAACCAGGACCACCGCGGTCAGCGAACTGATGAGCGTCAACCCCGAATTTCTGCGCGACACCGATTCCGTTGCAACCGCGCTGAACAAAATGTCCATGGGCCGTTATCGTCACATTCCCGTCCGAAAAGCTGATGGATCTTTCGGTGTAACTTCCATCAAACATGTCCTGAAATACATTGCCAAGGCTGAGTGGTGATTTGTAGTGTCCTGATTTGTTCTTTGCGCAACTTTGCGTCTTGGCGCCTTTGCGTGAAAACTGACCTTACTTTGATCGATTAGCTCACGCTAGTCGCAAAGACGCAAAGAAAGCCCGCAAAGTAGGCCACTACCTGGTAATAAGTTCGACCCGGCAAACGTTCTTCTAATCCTGCCCGACCGGAGAATTTTCATGCGAACCAACTTCCCCTTTCGCTCCAGGTCCCTGTCTTGTCTCCTGTTTCTAATCGCAACCGTCTGCGCTCCAGTGGCGGTGGCACAGACTCCAGTCTCTGAGTCGCCTTCCCGTTCGCAACACAGACTGAAGTCTGTGCCACTTTTCGTCGCGCAGGATAACTCGCCGGCTAAGAGCAAGGAACTCTACGATCAGATCAAAAGTTTCGCGCTCACCGGCGGATCCGCGGCCGTCAAGGAACTTGGCCTCAAACGCGATCGCGTCCAAATGGTTTTTAATGGCACGTTTTATTTCACGGCGGCCGTCGATGGCCACGTCACCGGAGCGGTGTTCGTCGGCGATGGAAGATTTACGGCCGCAGCTCGTCCAGCGATTTTGAGAAAGAGAATTTGAAGCGTTTGATCGGCTCGCCCGACGCCGTTGAATCTGATTTCAAAACGGCCGTGCTCCGGTTTAGTGACGATACGTTCGAGAAGCTAGGCGTGACCGTCAGTCCCGGCGGTCCCGAAGTCCAGGCCCAAAAACTCGCGACCGAATCTGACGCCCGCGTGCTGAAACAGACGGGCGCCAACCTCGCGGCGCGCGTGGCCATGTCCATCCTGAACCAGGAAAAGCCCGGCTTCTTTTTCGCCGCATTTGATGGCGGCAAACGCGGCCGCTTCAACTTTGTGCTCGACTATCAGAATCGCATTCCCGTCGCCAACTTCGACGTTAATGCCGGAGAGAAGGGATTAATCTACTCCAATCGGACGAACGACTATTACAACGAAGTCTGGATGGCTTTTTACGGTCTGGACGACTTTCGCATGGTAGCCAACGAACATTTCGCCAGGTCGCCGATTGCGCAAAAATATAACCTCAATAGTCTTGATTGGTTTTTCAAGGAGTGGGTCTATCACACCGAGCTGCCGAGTTACCAGATGGATTATCAAGTCCAGGACTCGCCCGACGGCAAGTTCCTGCTCACCGGAACGATCACGCAGCAGAATGTGCCGGATGACTGGTTCATGCCTTTGCCCGTAGTGATTACTTTTCCCGGCAAGCAGGAAGCGCGCGGCACCGTTCATGGTCTCGGACCGAAAGCGAATTTTCAGATCAAGTTGCCAATCAAGCCCACCAAAGTTGAACTCGATCCGGACCACTGGGTCCTTTCAGAGAAGACTTCAACCAAGGGGCCTTAAGCCGAAAAACCGGTAGTCCAATTTGAATGACTTTCTGTAGCCCAGGCCTTTACGCCTGGGAATGAATAAGGGATTAGTTTTAGAAGCCCCATTAATGGGGCTTTAATATCGCATCTCTTCTCACCCCAGGCGTAAACGCCTGGGCTACAGAAAACCTCGGTGAAATTCGGTCACCACCAAAACAGAAAACGCTTGACTGGAGCGCACCCGGCTCGGTTGCTAAAGACTGGCAAGCGAGGACGCTTGCGCTCCAGTCTTCAAACCCGAGTTCGATTGCACTCATGCTAAAGTAGCGCACCTGAGCGAGCCTAGACTTGCTCAAAACCTGCAACAAATTGGCTCTTGATCATTCGTGAAGAGACACATTCTCATTTACGGTCTCTGTGGCGGCGTGCTGATCGTCATTTTGAGGCTGATTGAATACCGGTTCCTCGTCGTTGAGCATTCACTCGAAATTTATGGCGGCTTGATCGCGTTGATGTTTGCCGGGCTTGGGATCTGGCTGGGACTGAAACTAACAAAACCCAAAGAGACGCTAATCGTCAAAGAAGTTCTCGTGTCTGTAACCGAACCGTTTACCGTCAACGAGGCTCGCCTCCAGGAACTTGGCATCACGCGGCGGGAGCTGGAAATCCTCGGATTGATCGCGCGCGGGTTAAGCAATCGTGAGATTGCTGAGACGCTCTTCGTCAGCGAGAACACGGTGAAGACTCATTCCAGCCGTCTATTCGAAAAGCTCAACGCCAAACGACGGACCCAGGCTGTGCAGCTCGGAAAGGAAATGGGTTTGATTCAGTAACGACGGACGAAGACACTGGCGCATAACTCACCCAAACGAATGATTCTCACTCGATAAGAGCAGAATCACCCGAAAGTATGACGACAAAATCGGGTGTTACCGCCTATCTTCGCGACTTGAAATCAACAAACGTTTCAGGAGGTTTTCGGAAAATGAAAAAGACAGTCCTTACTTTCGGGTTGATATCGGGGGCCATGATGGCGGCCATGATGTTTGCGACCATGCCTTTTATCCACCGGTTGGGCATGAACGGAGGTTTGGTCGTCGGCTATACGGCGATCGTGCTTTCGTTCATGCTGGTCTTCTTTGGCGTTCGCTCGTATCGCGAAAACATCGGCGGCGGCACGATTACTTTCGGGCGCGCCTTCGCGGTGGGCATCTTCATTGCGCTGATTTCTTCAATTTGCTACGTGCTGGCCTGGGAGGTCATCTACTTCGGGGTGCCGGGATTTGCCGAAAAGTTTTGGGCGACGTACGAGGCTCAAATCAGAAACTCGGGCGACACGCCCCAAAACATTCAGGCCCAGCTTGAGCAATTCAAAAGCTTCAAGCCGCTCTACGACAATCCTTTCATCAGTGCGGCAATGGTCTTCATCGAGCCTTTTCCGGTCGGGTTGATCGTCACTTTGGTTTCGGCTCTGATCCTTCGAAAGCGAGACAAGCCCGAGCCGGGAGGCCGGCCGGTTCCGGCTGAGTCGTAAAGCGAAAGGCATCAATCAAGACTCTACTTGGCCCCGGTGGAAGCGCCTTTTACGATCGCGTTCACGTGCTTTTGTACTTGCTGAAGAGCCCTATTCGCAAATCCGCGGTGCGCGATCGACAACTTACTCAAAGCGACTTCGAACTGGCGGCGCAGCACGTCGGGCGCCGGATCGGGCAAGGTCAGTAGCACGTAAACGTGATTGCTCAGCATCAGCGCCAGCGGATCGATAGCTGCTTCATAGAAATGATGAGGTTTGGGAATCGCGTTCATCGACACGATGTTGCCTTTGATTCCATCCGTCTCGTTCCACTGGCAAAGGAAGTTGAGCTGATTGTTGAGCCAAAAAAATCCGCCGGCAAAATAATCGCCGATCCCGGTGCGCGTGAATTTTCGTTTCGCTCCGGCGCTCACTGACAGATACCCGGAGGGAAACGAACCGCCGTCAAAAAAGACTTTGTAGCGCGCGACCAGCTTCGTGTCGGCGGCATCGTTCTTCGGCGGCGCGTCGATCCAATAGAACAATGTCGTCGGCGTTTCGTTAAAGCTTGCATCCACCAGATCGTCGTAGACGAATGCACCCATGACGGCGGAAGCCTTGGTCGAATCTTCCGCCGACACTTTGGCAACCAAATCTACGAACGGCGCCGCACCGCCGCCGAACGTAACTGTGGCGATTACGTAGAATTGTTTTGAGTTGCTGTTGAGCGACGGGTAGGCGATCCAGACGCGGTCTCCGTTGCTGTCTTTTCCCAGGCGCGCGATGCAGCGCTGCGAGCCGCGAATGTCATCGACTTCTGATGCGCCTCCGAGCGTCAACGGCGTGGAACCGTCGGAAGCAGTGACGGTCTTCGCGCTGCTCATGATTCCGTTCTCGACGAAGTACAACGTGGGCGCGCTATTTTCGCTGTGAAAAACGATCAGCGGGTGATCGAACGTGGAGGTCATCATGTACGGCGCCGCACCCTTGGTTTTGTTGGCCGCATCGCCGAACACATGGAAAGTTTTCCAGGTCAGCCCATTGTCCTGTGACCGGAAAATTACGCCGGCGTGGTTATCGTGGTTTTTGCCTTTGAGCATGTACGGCCCGCCGTCGCCGTGGCCGGAAACAAAGATCTCTCCGGTCCAGGGGTCCTGGTACAACTCGGTGCGATCGAATCCGCCGACGCCGAACACACCCGGAGTGTCACCCGGTTGCGGCCATCCGAACTTGCCGCCTTCCACCACCGCTGAGTCGATGTATGACAACAGCGTCCACTTCGCGCCGCCGTCAGTCGAACGAAAGATGTAGACCGCGTTCCGTGCTTTTCCCGTAGTAGTTCCTCCGACTGAGATTGTGGTCGTGTCGAACCATTCAGGTTTGGGCGACAGGTCACTCCAGATGTAACCGTTTTTCGAGGCCAACAACGAGCCATCCTGCAAACGTATGATCTGATCATCGGTGGCATTGACCTGACTGGCCGCGTCGAGCGGATAGGCAACCTTGCTCAGCGGCGAGTTAACCGCAAAATTATTCGATGCGTCTAAAAGATCGCGCGTGACGAATCCCGCTGAACCCCGCGGCTGGCCCAGGTGGACTACTATTTTGCCTTTGGGCAAGGCCGCGTTGGGAACCAGGGCCTTCGCGGTATTTTCAAAATAGCTGGATGTGTAAAGAATCAGGTTGTCACTCAACGCCTTTGGATTGCTCATCTTTTTCTCCTCAATGCGAACGTTCTCCTCAATGCGAACGCAATCGCCTTAATTCGGATATTTGCTTTAGTCAAAATGGCGAAACTTGTGCAGTATCAGATGATTTACTTAAGCACGCGTGGTCGAACGCGGGCGACGCTCGTCCGTTCGCGCGACTAGAAGACCGCGTCGAGGGAGCCGCAGTCTATCATTGATTCGAGATATGGCGAGAGAGTCGCGGGGGGCCCAATTCTGTTTTTCTCTGTGCATCCTCTGTGGTTCTCCGTGTCTCTGTGGTGACATTTACTGAGGATATTTTCACCACAGAGGCACAGAGATTCTGAAATTACGTCACGGCGCGCAATTCGATCGGACTTTCATCCTTCGATGTCCTGTGCAAAACACAAGCGATAGCCGTTGCAATCTTCCACTTCAAAGTCGCGACAACCATAGAATTGGTCACAAATGTCGCGGACGATCTTCACGCCCTTTGATTTGAATTCGGCATAAAGCGCGTCGGCGTTGTCAATCCAAACGTAGGCGTCCCAGGCGCCGCCTTCCGGGTCGACGAGGCGATTCGGCCGCATGACGCCCGTCGCTTCAAGCTGGGCCAGCATAATGAGAATGCCATTGCGCTTGACCATGCAGAAGGACGGCGGCTCGTTCCAGAAGCGCTCGTAGTGAAAACCCAGCTTGTCCCGATAATAATTTGCGGTAGTCACCACGTCATCGACGATGAAATACGGCGCAATGCTCCACCGCGGCCCGGCCTTAACATTATCGTTCATCAGTTTGGCCTCCGTGCCACCTGAACTATTACTTCGCAATGCGATAAAGATGCGTCTCGCTGCGAATAAAGATTGACCCGCCGGCCACCGCCATCGACGCCAGCGTCCGGCCTTCGAGTTGATTGGTCGCCAGTTGCTTGAATTGCTGCCCGGGCGCGATGACCTGCGACTCGCCTTCTTCATTCAGAAAATAAATGCGCCCGTCGGCGTAGATGGGCGACGCAGAGAAATTACCGCCCAACCTGACTCGCCAATACTCGCGGCCAGTTTTGGCATCGAGGCACGTGGCGATTCCGTTATCGGTGACCAGATACAATTCGTTGCCAATCAAAAGTGGTGAAGGCGTCAACGGCACGCCGCGAGCAAGTTTCCAAACCACATTCGATTTGGTGACATCACCGTGGCCGCCAATCCGCACCGCCAGGAGGGACGGTTCCTGAAATCCGGTGCAGATGAATACCAGACCATCGCCGTACACCGGAGTCGGCACGTTTGAAAAGCCTTCGCCGTAGCGAACCTGCCAAAGTTCTTTGCCGCTCCGCGGTTCGTAAGCCACTGCGCGAAAGGCCCCGGGACTGATCACCGCGTCGCCTTCGGGCAATGAAACAATCAAAGGCGTCGTGTACGCCTGGTAACCCTCGCGCACTTTCTTCCACCTGGTTTTGCCGGTGAGTTTGTCGAGTGCGATTACGAACTGCACATCATTGCCGTCACAACTAACAATCAATAGATCTTGATAGAGCACGGGCGAGCCGCCGGGACCGTGTTGTCCATTGTCGTATTTGAGCCGGGTCTTCCAAACGATCTCTCCGGACTTTGCAATGCACGCCGTGCCAAAAGCGCCAAAGTGTACATAGACACGGTCGCCGTCGATGATCGGCGTCGGCGAAGCAAAACTATTTTTCGCGTTGGTGAGCTTTTCGCGGCTTAGCCGAAAGACTTCCAAATTCAGGAGGACGGAACCCTTGTCTCGATCAATCGCGATGAGTCGTAACGATTGGCCGTCTTCCGTGGCGGTGGTGAGCCAGACGCGGTCGCCCTGCACCACGGGTGAAGACCAGCCGCGGCCTGGGATGGCGACCTTCCAAACGACACTTGTGGTTTCACTCCAATTGAGCGGCAGGCCGCGCTCGTCAGAATGCCCCTGCCCGGTTGGGCCACGAAATTGCGGCCAGTCCGGGCCAGGCAGAAGTAGCGTCAGGAAGAGCAGTAGAATCTTCACCTAAACCTGCAACTCAATAGACGATTGATGGTAGGAATACGCCGGCAGGTTCATTGTATAAACCTGTACTCATTAATGTCATCGGCTGGACCACGCGCAAACCATTTTCCAAACACCAACGTAGTAGGTCGCTGTTGCGCGTAGGCAGCAGGAAACCTGGACCGGGAAACGCCGTCGCGGCACCGATGAGCGCCTTTAGGTCTTCATCGCTTTCACCGACGGCGTGTCCGAAGAAACCCACCAAGGTTGCGTAACCGGTGATGCGTCCGTCATGCTCAACCACAGTTGCCGTGCCTTGCTTAATCGCGTCCATGAGCTCTCGCCCGCGTTCGAATCCATGTACTTTTAGACACAAACTGTTGCAGCTAGCCAAATCTTCTTCCTTGGCTGCCCGAACTTCGTGGCTGGGAATCGTCAGCCCGATCGGTGTTCCTTGAATTGCGGAGAGAGGCTCGCGCGTGTCGAACCCGAGTTTAGTGTACAAAGATAGCGAGCGACTATGATAAGCAGCCTGAACTAATCTGACTCCCACGAAGGAACGATCCTGTGCCCGGCGCAGGACGTTCTCCATCAATCGTCTTCCGACCGCGACATTTTGCAGCTTCGGATCAATGGTGATTGGGCCGACACCGGCAACAACCGCATTTTCCCAGAGGAAGTTACAGCCGGCTATGCGACCATCAACTTCGGCTACGACTGAGTAAATATCGTCGCGTGAGAGCAGATCGGAAAGTAAGCCAACGGCTACTTCCTGGTTGGGAAAATCATGAGGGAAGTTGTGCTGATCAGAAATTGCTTTGAATGCGGCGTAGCAGATTGCGCCGCAGATTGCGGCATCGTCAGGTTTACCGACGCGAAAATTAATATTCATTCAAGAGTACCTTTTGTTTTACTTAACTTGCTGCTCATCCCGCACCGACGCGTATTCCGACCGTCGGGCCCTGATTCATGTTTCAAGTTGAGTCGTGAAACCGCCGGAGCTTCCTGCTCAACCGCCCATCCTCCCAATCCGAACTTCATTCGATCCGATCGGCAAAGTGCAAAGACTGCCATCGTCAGCCATGGTCCATTCGCCGCGCCGGGCTTCGTTAATTCCCTGCGCGAACAAACGGCGCGGCAGAAAACCGTCCGGGGCCGGAAGCAGGTGATAGAAGAGCAGCTTCACGCCGGCTTCATTCGCGACTCGCGCGGCCTGTTCGGGTGTGATGTGATAGTCCTCGATGTCGTGCATGATGGTGGCCGTTCGTTCTCGCCCTCCGGCGCGCGCAGACTCCTGCAGCGAGCGCGTCATCGAAAGCGCAATCGCCTCTGACACCAGCACGTCCGCGCCGTTTGTCGCCTTGATTAGCGGCGCATGAAACTTGAGGTCGCCACTGATGACGACTGAACGGCCTTTGTAATCGAACCGGTAGGCGTAGGCGGGTGTAATCGGCGCGTGATCGACTTCGATGGCCGTAATTCGCAGCGCCCCACTTTCCAGCGCGAGACCGGTTCGATCTTTCGCCGGAGTTGCTTCCCCGTTGAGCGTCACCGGATGCGCCACCATCGGCCAGGTCGCCGGCGGCATGATTTTTTCGGTATGGTGCGTCGTGCGGTAACCCTGATCCATCCGGTAGGCAAGATTGAAACCATCTACCACTTGTTCGCCACCGGGGCCGCCATAGACAGAGAGCGGAGCGGGCCGGCCTCCCGCCCATGTCTGAAGATTGAGCCTGCCGAGATCGCCGATGTGATCGGAGTGAAAGTGTGTGAGCAGTACGCCTCCGATCTCCGAAAGCGGAATGCCCCAGAGCACGAGGTTCTCAACCGACTCGGGACCGGCGTCCACCACGTAGAACTTGCCGCCGGCAAACACCGCCACGCAAGCCTTCGCGCGGTCCGCGCTCGGCAACGGCGCCGAGGATCCACAGATCGCCACGCGCAGTGCGTCGTCCGCGAGCGGCCCCGTGTTAGTGCGAGAAGCCATCTGCCGGGCCGCGCGGTCGAAGATCTTCTGCTGCACACTCCGGTTGAACAGAACCAGGCCGGCTGCGACTGCCAACAGGAGCAAGAGTACGGCGAGCACCACGACAACGAAACGCTTGCTACGCGAGAGACTCATGACAAGGCTCCTTTCTGGATTGCCGTGCGTTACTTCATTCGGTTGTACTTCCGCAACGCTTGTACGACGCGATCCCCCGGCAAACCAAACACGCGGATGCCGTCTGCGCCAGTCATCGTTTGTGCCGCCAGCATCGCGTTGACCACGGCTTCTTCGGTCGCTTCGACAGTCGCTCGAAAAAGCGGATCGATCCGATCATTGGGCAGCATCACGAGCGACGGTGTGCCTTCAGGTTTCCCCGCGCCGGCGTTAGCGGTTGAGAACGCGAGAAACAAATCGCCAGATGAATTGCCGGCGAAGCTTCCCAAACGGCCGAGGCCGAGACTCACACGACGCGCGATGCGTTCCAGTTGGTGAGGCAGCAACGGCGCGTTGGTGGCTACGACGACGATGATCGATCCGCGACCTTCGTGTTCATCGACTCTGCCGTTATCGCGCGCGCCCTCTCCTGATGCCGAACACTTCGGAATACCAGCCGTCCAGGGCCGGCTCAACGGTCCATCAAGCACGGTGCAGGTTCGCAGGTCGGTAATCTCCGGGCGAATCGGCACGCCGAGGATTCGCAAGTCGCCGCCGTAATTGCATTGGACCAAAACCCCGACGGTGTATCCACCCTGTTCGGTGGTCAACACGCGCGACGAGGTGCCAATGCCGCCTTTGAATCCGTTGCAGCCCATTCCCGTGCCGCCGCCGACCGCGCCTTCTTCGACCGGGCCGGCCTTCGCACGATCGAGCGCTTGAAACGCGTGCGTCGCCTTCACGTGCTCGCCGTTCGCGTCGTTCAGGAAATCAAATGTCTCGGCGACGATTGGGTAGGTGAAGATAAACTCGCGGCCGTTCTTCAATTGCCATTGAATCGCCGCGTCGCGCACGGTGCCCACGCTGTGCGTTCCCGTCAAAAGGATCGGTCCCTCGAGAAAACCTGATTCCTTGATCCAGTTGATGCCGGTCATGTCGCCATTTCCATTCTGGTTGAACGTCGCGGCGAACACAGGGTCCCAGTTGCCGCGCGGCCGCGGAAGAATCGCCGTCACGCCGGTGCGAATCGGCCCCTTGCCGGGTATGAGTTTCCCTTCGCCTTCGATCAGCGTGACGTGTCCGACAGCAATGCCGGGCACGTCGGTGATTGCATTCAACGGACCGGCATTACCAGGAAACGGAATGCCTAAATCGCGGCCGCGCGGCCGCGTCTGGGCCGCGACGGGCAATGCAGTAGCCGCGGCCAATAAGAGCCAGAGTGTTAGTCGCATAGGATTGTTCTTTCGATTAAAAGATTGTTGTTGGTTTTTCGATCTGACTAGCCCGCGGTCACCTGTTTGAACTGTGCGGTGTCCGTGTACTGCTGAAATTTTACGACCTTCCCGTCGCGAAACGTAAAATGGTGCGCGAACTGCGCGCGTGCCTGGTTCCCGTTTTTGCGGTAGGTCCCGCTGTAGTATCCATGTCCAACGATCGTCTCGCCGGCATCCAGCACTTCTTTGGGAGCGACGGCAAAGCCTTCCCACTCCGCACCAATCCGCGCGAACACTCCGTTTAGTACTGCGTCAGGTCCAATGTAAGGATTGCCGTCGTCGTAGATAAAATTTTCGGCTTCCCACCATTCTACCTGCGCGTCGAGCGCTGCGATGACGGTCGCTATATCACCCCTCGCAAAAGCCGCGTACATACTTTGCACCACCTTAACGTTTTCCTGCGACATGTGTTCCTCCGTTATTTGATTTTAGAAATTATGCCGTCGAGCGTTCGCGACAAATGCTCGCCGTTCGGTGCGTTCATTTGCCCACGGGCAGTCGAAACATTGTGTCGCCCAATGCCAGATTATTCTTCATTCTTATTCTTAGTAACAATCGTGATATCGCCTTGAACCATCCGCAGAGAGTGGGCGACCTTAATGGCATCGACGAACCGGTACTCGTAGTAATAAATTTTGTCGGGTATTACCTCTCCCTTCTCGTTGTCGCGACTTGTGTCACGTAACACGAGCCGTCCGGTATTAAGATCGAAATAAAGCCGCTCAGGGATTTTCTCACCCGCGGGTGTCGCCTCAACGAGGTACGCTTTCGCGCCGTCCACTTCAACCATGCCGGTAACCCTCGCATTCGGGAAGTGCAGGTATTTGTAAAAATCCGCGTCACGCTTGATGACTGCGAGTTTAGCGGGGTCATCAAAATACTGCGCTGCGTTTGGTTGCGTTTGTGTCCAGCCTCTTTGACCATCGAATCCAGTCCTGATTTCAAGGCCATTCTCAAATCTCATTACCACCAGGGTCTGGTTAGGCGCCTTTGCGTAGACTTAGAATGTTACCGAACTGCCACCTTGGACCTCCATAGTTCCGACGCCATATTGAGATTTGACCTTCAGCCAGGCCGCCCTGCCGCCGACGGCGTTGATGAAACGATCGACAATCTGAAGAGCCGTCGGTGCGACGCTTCGTCGGACGGGGGTACTGGCTGTGTTGGACGTCAGCGTCGCCAGCGCGATAAAAATAAATGCGAAGCATCGAATCAACAGAAGCCTCCTTGCTGGCGTGAGTCCTCTCGCCGCTTCCCTGAAGATTTCCTTCTTCGCTGACCGAGGACCCGTTGAATCCTCGCTCGCGTGTATCTCTGGAGCAGCACCAGATAAAAGTGCAGGAGAATGCCCGGCAGAAATAGCCCGAGCGCAAATTTATTCCAACCCAGCATCAGGGCGTACACTGTCGAGGGCAGCGTCAGCACAAGCCAGGCCACGTGAAGACATTCTGACCAACGCGTCCCTGCTTCAACCCTGAGGATCGAGTCGTCATCAGAAATCACTTTGTAACCCGCGTCGTTCCGCCGCGCGATTCGGTTGACATAATCGCCGTCGGAGACAAAGCGTTGAAAGAATCGGATGCCAAGCCTTTCATAAAGAGTGCCGTTCGCTTCGAACCGTTTGGTCCGGTAATAGCGCCGCGACCAAAACATTGCGATCGGGCCAACCCCGAGGAGCGGCAGCAACAGAAGCAGCAGACTGAAGAACCCGTGGCGCTGCCATATCTCTAAAAGGAACAGTTCAAGCGGCACGAGGGAGGCAGTGCAGTCGGAGTAGGAATGACCATTACTAATCACCCCCTCCACAGATCCGGACGAGCGCTGCTAACGCATCCGGCTCCTGCCTTAGGTGATGACGCCAAGTCG
>UEXV01000043.1_pt1 | contig 84562 bp, 66 predicted proteins | sample 4301181 | NCBI WGS metagenome assembly UEXV01 (sample SAMEA4773175, study PRJEB27434) | metagenome | biome: 2259; feature: agricultural soil; material: soil | place: USA | collected 2014-09 | depth 0.25 m | reverse complement strand
CGTAATGTTCAGATCAAGCAGGAATTGTCCCGGGCCCAGGCCGGCATTGCGCGGAAGATTTCCGGTCTGGCCGATCGTCGGCAGCGCGAATTGATTCAGGATGCTGGCGTCGAATGGTTCGCCGGGACTGCGCCACTTCAACGCATTAATGTTGCCGGTGAAAATCGGCCGGTCGTTGCCCACGTCGTCGAGATTTCGATCTGCGCCGCCCAGTCCAAGGTTAAAAGGCGCACCTGACGCCAAACGCAGCACCGTGGACAAGCGGAATTTGCCAAGCACCCGCGGCAGGTCAAACGTTCCCGAAAATGCGAAGCGATGACGACGATCCAAAAGGCTGCGCGTGAACTCTCCTTGAAAATCACCAGCGACCAGCGCATCCGACGTATTTACAATGCCGTCATCTTTCAAAAATGAAAGCGTGTAGACGGCGCGGAAAGAAAAGCCGGCGCCATTCTTGGCCGATACAAATCGGTGCCGCAGCTCCAGCGTTAGACCGTGATATTGACTGTTGCCGACCGGAATAAGTTGCTCAACTTCACCCTTCGAAGGATCGGGCCGCAGTGAATTCAGCGCGGCCAGGGCCGAATCGACCGACGTCGTTGACGTGAACGCATTCAAATTGATCAACGACACGGGGACGCCGAATTCGATCACGCGCACAACCGAATTCGGATTCGCGGGATCAGGAGCCGCGAGCACGAAACGCACGAGGTCGCCAGCCGTGGTCGTATTCAGCAACGGGCGCACGCCGCCGGGGCCGCTGAGAAAATTTGTGAAGTCACGCGAGGCGAGATAATCGGTGAAGTTGTTGAACCCATTCGGCAGTCGCGGCGCATTCACGTTGAATTCACGCCACAGGTGCAAGCCGCGGTTCCAGGTGTAGTTCGCTTCGAATACCAGCCGGCGGCCAATCTGGCGTTCGACGCCGATGTTCGTTTGATAGCTCTCGGGAATGTTCAGACTAGGATCCAGCCGGCGCGAGAATCCTGCATTCAAAACACCAAACTGCCTGACCAGCGACGAGTCCGCCGTGAGCGTCTGCGGAAAGCGCAGGTTCGCGGCGATGAACGCGCGGCGCTGCGCCGCCGACATCAACTTGCCCGTGGCCGGGTCGACCAACGCGTCCGTATCAAAAAATCTTTGCTGCGCGCCGAGCGTAAAGTCGTCGATGGTTCGCAACAGCGCGCGGTTGTAAAAAATTCCTGCGCCCGCGCGAATCACCGTCTTTCCTGTCTTGAACGGGTCATACGCGATGGCCGCGCGCGGACCGAAATTGTTCACGTCGCGCACGATGCTTTCGTTTTCGTAGCGCACGCCGTAGCTCAGCATGAAGTTTGGCTTGATGCGCCATTCATCCTGAGCGAAAACGCCGGTGTAGGTATTGCGCTGGGTCGAAGTCGTCAGAAAATTTTGTCTGAAGCGGCTCGGAGTATTCGCGAGAAAATCGCCGGCGCTGTCAAAGTCCCAGGTGCCCGACGCATCTTCGAGATCGATGAAGGTTGATTTGATTCGTTGCAGGTCGCCGCCCAACTTGAGTGAATGATTGCCACTGATGTAACTGAATACTTCCTGAAATTGAAAGCGGCTTTCGCGGCGATCAGTGGCGCCGCTGGTTGAACTGCCGGCCACCAGCGTGCCCGTGACCAGCTTCAGAGGATCGTTGAGGCCGATCAGGACGACCGGCGAACTAGCAGCCCCGCTGTTGGCTTCGACCGCGGGCGTCAGGCGCGAAAACTGAAAACGCGTTTCGGCGACCGCCTTCGCGGAGAGCACGTAGTTGTCGAGATAAGCAATCGCGTCTGAGTTGCGGGTCTTGCCCAGCAAAGCTTCAGCCAGGCGATTGCCGCCGCCGAACTGCCGCAGGTTCGTAAAGCGGCCCATTTGATAAAGCACCTGGCCGTTGTGCAGGTTTGTGAATTTGTGATCGACGCGCGTGGTGAAGATGTGATTGCGCGAAGGCGTGTTTATCGAAGTGATGAACGGCGCGACCGCAACACTGAGCGCCGGCGCGGAAGCAGCTTCGATTCGTTGGTTCGCGAGATCCGTCGGTGCGGGCAAAGCAAACAAGGCATTCTGCTGCACGGGCAGCAAAGTGTTCACCAGCGACGAGTCAGGCAACGTGTCGTATTCATAAGCGCTGAAGAAAAACGTGCGGCGCTGGCCGTTGTAGAGTTTGGGAATTATCACCGGGCCGCTCAAAGTGAAGCCCGGATCGTGTTCCTGAAACGGTAATCGCTTCAGACCAAGCGAATTGTTCTTCCAAGTATTCGCATCCAGAGCCTCGTCGCGGAAGAAATAAAAACCGCGGCCGTGAAATTTGCCGGCGCCTCCGCGAGTCCGCAGGTTGAGCCGGCCGCCCGACGCGCGTCCGTACTCCGCCGCAAACTGATTGCGAATGAGTTGAACTTCCGCGACTGCTTCCAGCGATGGCGTGAATCGTTCGCGCGCGGCGCGGTCATCATTATTGTCGAGACCGTCGATCGTAATGTTGTTGGAATAGGCCGGCGCGCCTGAGATGGAAAAAGTTCCGGCTTCTTCCGGCGTGGTGCGCGTCGCCGCGCGGTCTTCGGCCAGGTCGCGCGTGGAAAGCGCTTCTTCACTGACCCCGCCGAGCGTGAAGATCAAATCGATCGGCGAACGCGTGGAGTTCGGCAATGCTTCAACTTCTCGCGTAGCGACCGTGCCTCCGACGATCGTGCGCGTCGTGTCGACCTGGGCGGTATCCGCGGCGCTGACAACGATCGTCTCGGCGGTTACGCCCGCGGGCTTCAGTACGAAATTGAGTTGAACATTCTGCGCCGCAATCGTGGTGAGATCAGTTTTCTCTTCCGTGGCAAAATTGGTGAACGCGGCCTTGACGCTGTAGACGCCGGGCGGCAGCTGAATGAATTTGTAATTTCCGTCCGCGTCCGCGACGACTGTCCGTTCGGCTTTGGTGGCGACCAACGTCGCGGTGATCGACGCTCCGGGAATCACAGCGCCATTCTGATCGGTAACCTTGCCCCTGATGGTGACGTTGTCGAGGTCCTGAGCGGCGACTGACGATGAAACAAACGGAAGCGTGGCCAGCACTAAGAGGAAGACTAAACTTCGCGAAGAGCGCATTGAAGACCAGCTTGATCCGGATGCCAAGTGAATGGACGAACTAGGGCGCTCACTCTAGCACCGCGGAGATGTTCGCTCAAGCACCAGACATCGGCCGGCGATGTTTTGCGTAGCCCAGGCGTTTACGCCTGGGAATGAAAGAAGTCAGTTTAGAAAGCCCCATTAATGGGGCTTTTAATAGCACCTCATGTTTCTCACCCAGGCGTAAACGCCTGGGCTAGAGAAAGCCGTCACCATGAATTAGCTCACCACCTGAATTAGGTTGTCATTGTCGGTGAACATCTTCTTCGGTATCATTTTGAACATGCCGGAAACTTCGATTCAAACACCACCGGGCTTCAGCCAATTACCGAAGGCGGAGCAAGTGCGTTACCTCCAGGCCCTTTGGGATCAGATCTCGGTAAATCCCGACGAGGTTCCTGTTCCTGAAAGTCACCTGCAATTGGCCGAGGAGCGTTTGTCGCGTTACCGAGAGAATCCCTCGACGGCAAAGCCTGCTTTCGAGGTAATCGAGCGTCTCGGTCGGAAATCGAAGTGAAACGTTTTGTACTTGAAGCCGAGCCTGCGGTTGAGGCTGATGTCGAGGCCGCATTCTACTGGTATGAGGCCGAAGAGCCGGAACTTGGGTTTGAATTTCTTGAAGAACTGCGCGCTGCTTATCAACGAATTCTTGATCATCCATTCGGATATCAGGATCTCAGGTCAGGAATTCGTCGGGCGCGTTGACTCGTCGATTTCCCTACGCCATCTACTTTTCCATCGAACGAGAGACGATTGTCATCGTTGCGGTCCTCAGCAGTGCGCGCGATCCCGCGGAATGGCAACGCCAAATCTGAACTGATCCATCATCTGTGGCTGTCACGATCTAGTTCTTCAGCAACTTATTCTTTCTTCGGAATTGGTCGATCGACATGCAGTTGGTTGCGTCGCCAGCACCGCGATCAAAAGTAGAACGGCCAGACCGCGGCCGTTGATTAGATTGCGGAGGTGATGATTGAGAGTCATTAGTTTGTTGCCCAATTGTCGGAGCAGATGTTCATCCGGTCAAGCTCGGTTCTTCCGTCGCAACCGACTTAACGCCGGAGGCGTTCGCAAATTCCAGCCCAGGGCGACGCCCTGGGTAGACGTTTTGATTTGCCGCGCGTGAACTCTGAAAGAGTTCGCAAATTCAATCGGCGATAACACGAAAAGCTCGGCAACCCCTTCAGGGTTGCAGCGTTTGGGTAGGTTCATTTCCCCAGGGTAGCGCGCTCGTGCGCGCAACCCTGGGCTGAAAGCTCGTGAACGCCTTCGGCGTTCGTTCCCCGTCACGTAATCAGCTTTTGATTCCTCAGGTATGTCATTACTCTCGCAAAGCCTCGCCTTGGGCTTAGCTCTGATCGCTGCTCCGCAGTTGGTCTCGAACCGCCTCAAAGGGAATCGCTTTGGCGAAGGGAGATGATTCTTCCATCACACTCCATATCGCATTAGCCTCGCTCGGTCTGGGAGAGGGTTTGCGTCAAAGCCGGCACGGCTCGGGGTCTCCTTCTCTAATGATCTCCTTGTAAGAGTGTGCCTAAGTCGTGGCGGCCGGCCGAACACCAGCATTCCGCTCTATTTACACTCTTCCCTCCGGTCTTCCTTCCGAATTCATTCGCCCGGGCATGCTCCTTGCGATAACTTCTCCAGCAAAGCCGTTTGAGTACTGAATCAACACAGTTCAATCCGAAGTGTGAGCGTTTTCCGCTGAGAGCTGAGCAGGGCCAAAGGGATAACCGAGAACATTCGATTGGATCTTTTGGGAGGAGAGTTTTATGAACAGGATCAAATTATGGCCGCACGGGACGATAATCGCACTGGCAGTCGCCCTCATCGCCGGCTTAGGCGTGTGGCTCTATGCAAGACATGAACAGTCAGCGGCGGCCGAGTCGCTGCCTGATGCTGCGCGCATCCAACGCGTCGATGGCGAGGTCGCCTTCTGCGATGACCGCGCCAGCACCGATGCCCATGCGCAGTGGATTGCCGCTCAGGCTAATCAACCCTTCTCCGAAGGCGATCGGATCTACACGCGCGATAACTCGCGCGCCTCGCTCGCTTTTAGCGGACGCAATTTTGCGCGGCTCGATCCAAACACCTCGCTCGACATGGTGTCGTTCGGGAACCACCGCACACAGCTCGCACTCCGCGACGGTTCGGCCATGTTCGACGTCGGGTACCTGGAGCCAAATGAAATCTTCGAAGTGGGAACGCCGAACGGCGCCATTGAGTTTGCGCAGCCGGGGCTTTACAACGTCGGTTTCGATCGCAATGGCGGCGTGCTTGTCTCAGTGCTGAGTGGACTGGCGCGGGTTGTTGGACAAACGGGTTCAGGGGAGATCAATAAAGGTGAAATGCTTACGCTGCTGGGGCAAACCGCGGCGGAGCTGGCCCTCTCGAAATTGAACCGACAGGACGCCGGTTATCAGGTGGATAATTATTACCGCTACCAGTATCCGGATACCTACGACGGTCGTTACAGCAACTACGATACTTATCTCAATGACCCTAACTATTACGATCCTTACCAGCGCAACGTGAGCTACAAGTATGCGAGTTCATACATTCCGGGTCTCAACGACCTCGATAACTACGGCGATTGGCAGAATGTGGGCAGCTATGGCTATGCCTGGCGTCCCCGAGTCGATGCCGGTTGGGTTCCTTATCAACAGGGTCAGTGGATCAGCAGTAATACCTATGGGCCAACCTGGGTTTCGAGTGAGCCCTGGGGCTATGCGCCTTATCACTATGGACGTTGGGCCAATGTGAATAACCAGTGGTACTGGGTTCCTGATGCAGTGAATACAACGCCAACTTATGCGCCGGCGCTCGTTGCTTTCGTGTCGCCGGACGCAAACCAGGTTGGCTGGGTGCCGCTGGGTCCGGGCGATCCTTACGCGCCGCGTTATTACGATGATAACTGGCAGCCACACTATCTCTCACAGACTAACTTAGCCCCCGCCCGACTAATCAATCTTGGCATACCCGGGGCAGTGACCGTGGTTCCGGTTGATGCCTGGGGCCGCCCGATCGATCGGCGCACGATTCAAAGGATTGACCAGCAGAGGCTGGCGGGAGTGAGGTCAACGTTGGATCCTTTGACGCTGACTCCGCTAAGAAATGCAGTGGTTCACTCAGCCTGGGGCCGCGGCAAAATCGATCTGCCGCCGGGCATTGCGAAGAAGCTTTACGACACGCGGGTCTTTGTCAGCAGCGACGTTCGTGAGTCGAAGTTTCGAAAGGACAAAGCAAAGTGGTTGCGCGTAGACCCCGTTTCCGGCGTGGCCAGAAATCAGAAGTTCAAGATCAAGGACGAGCGTCAGTTTGAGCGGCAGGCCGAGTTCAATCGACAGCCGGGACTGGATAAGCACGACATGGGTCGCGTTACCGCTGAAGCCAGGAAAGAAAATAAGGCGGCGGAGCAACAGACGCGTCAGCTCGAGCAGCAGCAAAGAAAAGCGACTCGCGATCAGGAGAAAGCGGTTCGCGTTCAGCAGCAGGTTCAGCAGAAGTCGGTTCGCATTCAGGAGAAGGCCGAGCGCAAAGCTCAGCCGCAACCGCAGGGAGAACGAGTAGGCAAGCCGGCCAAGTCTGAGGCAAAGCCGCAGACTAAGAGTGCGCCTAAGGAACAGAAACAGAAAGCGGCAGCCGCGCCAGCTGAAAAGAGTCAGGGCGGCGGCAAGGGCAAAGGCAAGAAGCCGTAGGTAGCCGGGAGCGCTTCATTACGGCGTGGCCGTGACAGATGGTAGCCGGGGGTAAGCGCGAAGCGCGTCACCCCCGGTTTTCGATCCCAATGGAATACAGAGCCCGCTTCAGCGGGCGACAGCTGAGGCCTGCAATTCCTTCACAGGACCTTATTCGTGCCAGCCTCCGCAGAAGGCGCGGCGACCCCGCCTCTGCGCTGTCGTCAGCGGTTGACGGACACCGTGTTGTTGGGGGCAGTATCGTATCATCATGGAAAAATCTCTCTTACTAATTTGTCTGTTCTTTCAAATCGTTTACTCTCAATCACACAAATCAATGGTCCGAATTCCCGGCGCGACTTTCCAAATGGGCACCGAGACGTCAAGAGTCTCGGAGCTCGCCGCCGCCTTCAACATTTCAAAGCATCCCGATCTCGTTCAGGCAGAGACGCCGCAGCACCGCGTCACAATCAATTCGTTCTACCTCGACAAGTATGAGGTGACGAACTCGCAGTTTCAGAAATTCATCCGCGCCAATCCGCAGTGGAGCGCCGCGCGCATTCCGAAACGATTTCACAACGGCAATTATCTGAAAGACTGGAACGGCGGAATCTTCCCTCAACGCAAAGCGAATCACCCCGTAGTGAATGTCAGTTGGTATGCGGCCGTCGCGTTCTGCCAATCTTCGGGCAAGCGTTTGCCAACCGAAGCTGAATGGGAGTTCGCTGCTCGCGGCGGCTTACTGAACAAGACCTTTCCGTGGGGCGACGAACAAGTTGATGAATCCCGCGCGAACTACGGTGGCAGCGGCATCAACACCACAACGCCCGTCGGCAGTTATCCGGCGAACGGTTACGGCCTATTCGACATGGCCGGCAACGTCTGGGAATTCCTGGCCGACGAATGGGGACCTTATTCAGACCAACCGCAAACCAATCCAGTCGCGGGCGGAGATTTTTTTGTACGCGCTGGTGCAAATCCTGCCGGCCGAAGTCATTTAACCAGAGTTGCAGATTTGCTAATTGATGGAAGTGCCTATCAGGTAACCACGCGCCGGGTCATTCGCGGCGGCAGCTTCGGCGGCGGGCCTCTGAATTTGCGAGTGACCTATCGCGACTCGCACCCACCCGACGGCGCGCGAGAATTTGTGGGGTTCCGCTGTGCGGCGAGGTGATTGATGAACCGGGTAAAGCCCTCTCCCTCTGGGAGAGGGTTGGGTGAGGGCATTAGCGACGTCATTACTTGTGCTGCTTCCGTGAGCCCGCTTTGCGGGCGACACATTTGGAGTGCGCCGGCAGAGCGAAGCGACGACGGCGCTTTGGATTCAACCCTTCGCTGCTCGAGCAAATCGTTGTGATCATTACCCGAGTGGATCGGCTAGACGCAAAAACTAGTAAAGACCCACTGCCCATCCAAAGCGCCGCAGCCGTTCGCTCTGTCGGCGCACCCCAAATCTCTATCTGGATTCAAATATCAGGCGACGCCCCGTTTGATCAGCCGAGAAGCGAGAATGGTCAGAAGCCCGAGCGTCCGTGAGGGCACTCGCATACTTGTCTCTGTATCAGCCACAGACAAAAATTTCGCCGGTGAGAACCCCGTAACGTCTAGTCCGATCACGATGTCTATACCAAACAAGTAAGAGCCTGCCGCCCGCTTCATCGTATTTCCCTGCAAATCAGAATTTATCGCCCTGCCAGTTCGTGGGCCCAGCTATTGCGGTTACTTTTAAGCAAAGGGAGAACACTTGATGAAAAACATAAATAAGAAGATTGGCGGCGCTATCTTGACGCTCGCATTCCTATTCGGCATTTCAGCCGCGGCCGGAATGACCGCGCAGGCGCAGTATCGCGACCGTGACGATCGACGCTCAGAGCGCCGGCGCGATCGCGACGATCGATGGGCCAACAACCAGAGCCAGAACCGTGATTGGCGGCGAGAGCGAGCAGAGCGCGAACGCATTGAACGCGCCCGTCGTGATAATCGCAACTATGGCAACAACGGCAACTATGGCCAGTATGGCAACTATGGCAACAATGGCCAGTACGGCACTTATGGGAACTACGGTGGCTATGGTAACGGCAGTCAGGTCGAAGCAAACCAGGGTTACCAGTACGGCCTCAGCACTGGCGCCAGCGACGCGCAGCGTCGTCAGAGCTACAGCCCCCAGAGATCACACTACTGGAAGGAAGCTCGTTCGCAGGCCTTTCGTAGTGGTTTCGAGCAGGGCTACGCCCAGGGCTACCAACAGTACGCCGGCTACGGAGACGGCGGCTACGGCAACACGGGCAGTCGCAGTGGCAGCATACTCGGCACCATCTTTGGCCGGCCCTGAATCGGTTAGAAACAATTAAGGTCTAAGCGAAGTGCCGCGGCGTGATGTCGCGGCATTTTTCTATTGGCACCCGTCGCATTGGCAGATTCCCATACTTCCCCTGTGCTGGGAACGCGGACGTCCTCGTCCGCATCGAGCGCGAAGCGCGAGCATTAAGCCCTCTCTCATTGGGTCGAGGTGAAGCTAAGCGAGGGGTCCTCACGGCATAGCCGTGCGAGAAAGTAGCCGGGGGTAAGCGCCGTTTCGGCGCGCCACCCCCGGAACGTGATTCGATGAATTCTCAAGCCCGCTTTAGCGGGCGACAGATCAATCCTGACCCGGTCAGATCGTGGCTTCGACCCTGCTTTACCATTCACGACTTACCAATTACGATTTACTAACTATGGCTAAATGGACTTTCGAACCCGGCCACACCGCGGCCGAGTTCCGCGCGCGGCACATGATGGTCACAAATGTCCGTGGACACTTTAAGGACGTACACGGCTCGCTGGTGTTTGATCCGGAAGACCCGACGAAATCTTCCACCGAGGTCACCATCGACGCGCGCAAGATCTGGACCGGAGAGCCCGCGCGCGACGCACACTTGCGCAGCGCAGACTTTCTCGACGCGGAAAATTTTCCCGAGATCACTTTTCGCGGAAACCAGGTCGCGTTGATTGGCGAGGTTGATTACCGCGTGACCGGCCACCTCACGATTCGCGGCGTCACCAAGCCGGTGGAACTCGACGTGCACTACCTCGGGCAATGGCAAACGCCGTGGTGGGAAGACGGCGCCGATAAGGGACCAAAGACCCGCGCCGGCTTCGTCGCCAAAACCTCAATCAACCGCCAGGACTTCGGCGTCAGTTGGAATGACACCATGGACCGAGGCGGCATCGTCGTCAGCAACACCGTCGAGATCACGATCGATGCTGAAGCGATTTTGGAAGATGAGTGATGAAGTGGTGGGTAGGGTGCGCAGTCAGTTGCTGTGACGTAGCGGTAGCGACCGGGTAAAACTCTCTGCTACTGGGAGAGATTGGGTTAGGGTGCGCCGTTTCGGCGCACACCCCGGTTTCTGACTCCAATGAGTTTTTAGCCCGCTTTAGCGGCGACAGATCAATCCGAATTTCACCTGACCCGACCAGATCGTGGCTCCGCGACGCCGTCGCAGACCCTTGGAAGAACAGGACGCCAGCTCTGACAAGTCGAAGACTAGCCGCGCATTACAATGGTGAAGCATGGCTCGCAAGCCATTATCGACTCTAAAAGAGTGACTGACTTACGCGACTCCCACTCACTCAACGCACCGAGACTCCTTCGGCTAATGATATGCACCTTCCAGATTCATCGTCCGATAATGACACCAAGTGTCTGCCTTTCCGCATGGAAAGCGTATCCGCTTTAGAGTTTCTTCATGGTTAGAAATATGAGCAAACCCTTGAAAGTCGTTTCCAGACAGTGTCATCCCGCCATTTTAGGAGATCTCGCTTGACCTGGGGGGGTAAAATCTTAGCGCTTGTAGTTCGTCATTTTGACTCAGCACAGGTGGAATTGATCACCGAGTGTTTCGGCAACTACAACATCACTTGATATTGGGTTGGGCGGCTGAGAAACCAAGTTATTCAATGACCGTACTTGACTTCATTCAATATTCGCGATTAATTCGTTTTGCGGATGTTAAGGAATCAGTACGGCAAGACCCAGAAGCGATCGTCCACGGATGTTTTCACGCGGGAGAAGCGCAGTGATGTAATGTCCCGCATTAGGGGCAAGGACACCAAACTCGAAGTCATAGTACGCTCCGAATTACATAAACTGGGGTATCGTTTTCGCTTGCATCGAAAAGATCTCCCAGGTAACCCTGATGTGTATTTGAAAAAAATCCAAACAGCCGTGTTCGTTAACGGTTGTTTCTGGCATCAACACCCCGGCTGCCGCCAAGCGCGGCTGCCTAAATCAAACGTGGAGTTCTGGACCACAAAACTGATTGGGAACCGCAAGCGAGATTTGAAAAACTATCGCAAGTTGAAGGCTATGGGCACACATGTGATCATTCTTTGGGAATGCGAACTCGAGCGGAATTTGGAGGCACTACCACGATACTTAGTAACCAAAATGAAAGTTTGAAGAGAGCCCCGTCTTACTCAAAGCTAAGATGCGCGGTTCGTCGCGGCTATTTCCGGACAATCGATTTGTTTGCCGGCTGCGGAGGTTTGAGTCTTGGATTCCATCGGGCTGGATTTCGTTCCGTCGCGGCCATTGAAATTGATCCTGACGCTCGCGCCTCGCATCAGGCTAACTTCGGCCCCTTATCACCTCGTTGCGGATACGCCTCCCACAGCGATATTACGAACACGCCGCCGGAGCTTGCCACTGCTCACCTTGACCCTCTGATTGGAGATGTTGATTCAAGGATTGACGTACTAATCGGCGGGCCGCCGTGCCAAGCGTTCTCACGACTGGGACGCGCCCGATTGTGGAATTTGGCGCAACGCAAGAATGCGCACGCGGAAGATGCTCGAGCCACCATGTACGAATACTTCTTGGCGTATCTCGAAGCCTTGAAACCTATCGCTTTCGTTATGGAAAACGTACGCGAACTGGGTAAATTTGTGGGCCGCAATCTTGCTGAGGAGATTGCAAAGAAAGCTGATGAAATGGGTTACCACACACAGTATACAATTCTTAATGCTGTTTGGTACGGTGTTCCCCAGCTCCGCGAAAGACTTTTCATCATTGGAATTCGGAAAGAATTGGATGTTGTTCCAACATTTCCAACGATTCGGCACGGTTATGAGCTTCCTGTCGGATACTCAACGGCTAGAGCAGGTAGAGGACATATCGAGGTTTTGAGTCCTCACGATCACTACTTTGATCACTACTCAAAGGCAGCAAGAATTAGATCCGCCGTGACCGCTGAAGAGGCGTTTGCTGATTTGCCTCCCATCTACGAGCACTTGGATGGAAGACTCGGAAAAGGCGTCGTTCGAAAAGTAAATAAGCGCACGTCATATCTGAGCGCCGAGAATGAATTTACCAAGCAAATGAGAAACTGGCCACATTTCAAGAACGGGGCTCAGGAGTTTACAGGTCACGTTATTCGCTACACCCCGAGGGACTACGAGATTTTTCGCCGCATGCCACATGGCGGAATGTACCCGGAGGCGTTACGTACGGCTAGAGAGATTTTCAACGAACGACTTTTGACATTGGAACAAGAGAGCGGGAAAAAAGTGACGGAAGGTTCGGCGGAGTGGGAACATCTGCTTAAAGCTACAGTTCCGCCTTACCCGGACAATCGGTATCCGAACAAATTCCGCAAAATGTGGCCCGATCATCCGGCAAGGACCCTCCCTGCCCATCTCGGCAAGGATTCGTATTCGCATATTCATTTCGATAGTGATCAAGCACGCACAATATCGCTGCGCGAAGCGGCAAGACTTCAGAGCTTTCCTGACGGTTTTCGATTCGTGGGCAGCATGAACTCTCAGTTGCGGCAAATAGGCAACGCGGTACCTCCGCTCTTAGCTTATGCGGTTGCGGCTAGCCTAAAACGATCTCTATTCAGGAGCAAAAGGGCGTAGCCGCAATTCAATACTTTTAAAGGGAACTCTTACCATGCCTGTTGAAGATCGTCAGAGTGACTTTCGCCAAGCGGTTCAGAATGACGCGGCAATTCGGCTTCATATGAAGAGCTCATTCGGCTTTTCAAATGGTGCTAGGTTTATTGAGGGCGCGTTCTTTGTAGGTTCCTTTAACATAGAACACGGCATACCCGCCGTTGATCAGGGGGCGTGTTTATTCTCAATGGTCTCCCTTACAGAAGGAATCGAGGTGCAACTTGCAGTATTGGTACGAGAGGACGTAGATAATCTTCGTACTCGATTGGGCCAGATGACTGCGGCTCATGGTGCCACGTTGAACCATACAATCTTGGGCGATCTTCAACCTTATTCTGATCGAAATAATAACGTGAATTTTTATTTGTATACGGACGGGCGCTTGTACACAACGAGCATAAGTACGCTTCGTCTCGTAGACGCCGAGCTGGTCAACGTGCTTGGCTCGGGCATCCAAGTTGACAATCTCTACTACGCAGTTTTCCCGCCTACACTCGCCGCGAAAAACCATCCCTCAATGACCGGATTCATCGAAGATATCGGCTCGATTTTGGGCAGAGACAAGATAAAGGAGTTATTTGTTTGGCCAACTCAACCAGCGTTGCAGGAGTCGATGTTTCATATGCCGCGTACAATAGACGCCGAAGAGATCAAACGCCGAGTTCGAGTCTTGGGTGGGGTGTATACAAACGATATTCTCGATAGGTTTCATATCGGACTGAATTTTCTCGAAGCCAAACATTTTGCGATTCTTACGGGTCTTTCAGGCACTGGAAAGACTAGTCTAGTGAGACGCTATGCGCATGCAGTTCACGGACTTGATTCACTAGATATCGAGGATCCCCTGTTTTTCCTATGTCCCGTTCGACCGGATTGGACAGATCCGCTTGGCCTAACCGGGCACTTCGATGTTTTCACTGGGCGATATATTGTGCCTACCTTTCTCCGAGCTGTCTTAACCGCCAATGCTTATCAAAGCTCTCCGGTTTTTGTCTGCCTGGATGAATTGAACTTGGCAAGAATAGAATATTACTTCTCAGACGTCCTTAGCGCGATGGAAACCGGTCTACGACTGACGCTCCATTCTCATGATGTATCTGTCCCGAGCGACCTGGGCGTCCTGGTGCCGCCCACCGTTCCTTGGCCACATAATCTGTTCATTATTGGGACCGTGAATGTTGATGAGACCACTCATACGATCAGCGACAAAGTTTTGGATCGAGCGCAACTCATAGATATCTCTCAAACCAGTTTTCAATCTCTCTACGACCAGCTTGCGTCTGAATCGACACAACTTGCATGGAGCGTCACAAGGTGCGGGGCGCTATTGACGCGGATTAACGAAGTTCTTCGTCCGCATGGCATGGGGTTCGGATATCGAGTCGCAACTGAAGTGATTCGCTATCATGGATTCGCGGCACCGAACGGAGACGAGCTGCAAAGCACTTCCGTTATAGACCAACAGCTTCGAAACAAGGTTCTGGTGAAGCTGAAAGGCACAGAGCGCGAGCGTGAAATGCTTGTGGCACTCCAGGGAATCCTTGCACCATACCCCGAAAGTCTTATTCTAGTTAATCGTATGCTTGAGGACTTGGCAGAGGGCTGGTTCCAAGCGACGAGATAACTATTTGCCCACACTCGTTATTTATCCGATTAGTAACCCAGCGGAGGCTGCAGCTATCTGGCCGGACCTTGCCCACTGTCCCCCTGCGGGCTTCATTCAAGAAAACAGAACATACCGCTTTGAACTGCGCGATGTAGAAAATCCAGACTGCGCCGAGCTATTCATAGATGACGTGCCTCTCGAGGCCCTTCGAAGTCCCAATCAGAACACGGCCCTCTGGGCTTGGACACCCGACTTCTATGTCGGTCAATTTAGGCTTCTCATCAAGTATGCGCCTGCATATCAGGCGGAGTTGGAGCTCGTCGTCGACCCTGAGATCGCTAAGCTGAGCCGAGACCAGTTCGACTCAATGGTACGAGACATTCTGGAGGACACGACGGCTCTCTTTTCGTTATCAGGCTTCCGGTTTGGCATAGCAAAGGGTGCAGGAGCAAACATACCTCCATTGGCGCGTTTGGAGTTTCTACGATCTCGAATTGCCAATCTGGAGCAAATTATTTCGCAAATAAACCAAAGGCCCGTTCGTGTGCTTTCTGACGAAAAGATTGTAAAACCTCTTGCCGCCGCACGGTCCATTAACTCTCGTGATGTTTACACCTCATTTTTCAGAAATCGATTGGAACCAGCCCCCCTTGGTTTCAAGATAGGCCGTGTCCCCGTTCCGGCCCTACCAACGAATTTTACTGTAAGTGCGAAAACTGCCTCGCAAGATATAAACGAGAATCGCGCAATCAAGACGTGTTTGAAAGGCTGGAGGTCATGGCTGTTGGCCACTGCCGACCAACTATCGAATCTAGGAGGAGTGACGGACTCTGTCAAGATTCGCACGCAATTGCTCTGGTCTCGACGGTGCCAGGGTCTGGCGCGCCGCCTACTGAAGCTCTTACAGTTGCCAGTATTCGAGGGTATTAGTGATACCCCCACTCGTCTTTCCGTTAGTGCGATTTTCCGTCGCGTTCCGCAATATCATCAGTTTTTTTCTTTGTACCGCGACATGAATTTAGGTATCGCTCAGATCCAAGGTGACTTCCTGAATCTTCCTTTAAGTAGAACATACGATCTATATGAGCTCTGGGTTTTTCTGAGATTGTGCCGGGCAGCGGCGGAAAAGTATGAAATAAAGCACGAACTTAATGATTTCTTCGATGCAGATCAATCAAGACTGGGGATCGCAAGGCTGGTTGAGACGCCGACTCTAGCCATAAATGCGGGCCTGGAGTTGCATTTCAAAAGACAATATAGAGAGTTTTGGAGAGATGCGCAGAATACTGGGTCATTCTCCCGCACAATGATCCCCGACATATCAATCGCGAAGAATCAGCCAGTCCCTGTCATCATCGTCCTGGATGCAAAGTATCGGATTGGTAATCAACTAAACGATGCGCTGTCGTCAATCCACATGTACCGAGACGCTATAGTTCGCGATGCCGATCCGAACACGGAGAAGATTGTTGTTGCAGCCTACTTGGTCACTCCGCACGTTCCGGAATTGACAGGGCAGTGGCAAGACTCCGAAATGCCCGCACGCCTGTTTTATCCTGCTTATCGTCAGCGTTTTTGTTTCGGCGCGGTCACTTTGCGTCCCGGAGGCTTACCAGCCAACGCTTCGGACGCATTGGAATTGATCATCGCCGACGCTACAAGAATTCAAGAATGAACCGATCGGATTTCCCGCTTCTCAAGTGTGTCCAACAACAACGTTAACTCTCACCCGCACGTCTAATGGACATCCGCCTGCAAGCTGGCGGTCTGATGTTGCGCAAAGCTTCGAAATCGACGCTGTATGTTGCAAGCCGGTTAAGCCGGAGGCTTACCGCACTGTGCGGCGGCAGAGCCGCAGGTGACGGTGTCGATAAACAGAAACCCACCTGCTACCGCACGTGGTACTGACCCTCGCTTCATCGCCGTTGCCGCGGCAGTCCTAATTTCGTAACGCAAGCTTCATCGCAAACTAACAGTTTTGCGTTACAACTCGTGCCAAACTGTAACTACCCGATGGGAGGTATGACTGATGGTTCACGAAATGATTGACGGAACTTATCGACAGACGAATTTGCCGAATGAGTCGGCGGAGTATTTGGCGAAACGCGAGGAGGTGCGACTCGCGGAAATTGAATTGCGAAACGCGCGCGAAAGAGTCGCCGAGCTGCGGAGGAGCCTGCCAAAAGGCGCGACGATTCAGGATTATGAGTTTCTGGATTGCAGTATCGGCGCCCTCCCTAACGGTCGGGCTACTGCCCCGGGGCCGGCGTCTCTGGATGATGGCGATGAGCCGGCAAACAAAGTGCGTTTGAGTGAGTTATTCACGGCGCCGGATCGTTCGCTGGTGATTTATCACTTCATGTTCGGAAAGAAGCAGACGACTGCGTGCCCGATGTGCACCGCCTGGATTGATGGCTACAACGGCATCGCTCATCACATTGCGCAAAACGTTGACCTGGCGATTGTGGCTGCGGCTGATCTGCCTACGCTGCGAGCGTACGCGCGACAAAGAGGCTGGGACAAACTGCGTCTGCTGAGCGCGGCGAGCAGCATGTTCAAAAACGATCTCGGCAGCGAAGACGCAGAGGGAGGTCAGGACTCGATGATTTCGGTTTTCACTCGAGACAGTGACGGCACGCTGCGCCACTTCTACAGTGGCCATCCATGGTTGGGTGAAGACATCAAAGAGCGCGGCATTGATGAGCTGAGTCCGATTTGGAATATGCTGGATCTTACGCCGCAGGGCCGAGGGACGTTTTACACTTCGCTGGATTATGGGACGAAGGTTGAAGCGGCGCGGAAGTAGGGGTCTGAGATTCGACCAACCTGCGAAAGTGCCTGAGAGCGCGCGGAGCGCGCGACAGCATAAAGCCCTGGGGCGTCAGCCCCGGGAAATCAAGCACAACAATTCCTAAAGCCCGCGGAGCGGGCGACAGCTCTCATGATGGCAATGTTCCGAGCATAATTTCGTTCTTGCCTCATGGGGTTAAATCGTTAAGGGCTATCGCCTGCTCCGCGGGCTCAACTTAATTGCTCTCCAGATCCTGGGGCTGACGCCCCAGGCTTTATGCTGTCGCCTGCTCCGCAGGCTGAGTGGAGTCAACTATATAGTGGCTCTTCCAGAGGGAGAGGGCTAATGCTCGCGCTAAGCGCTCGATGCGGGCAGGGATGCCCGCGCTCCGGCTACTTCTCGCGATACAACTCTGGAAGTTCTTTGCGCAGGGCCTCGAGCTTCGGCATGTCGTGATAGACGATGTAGGGTTCGTTTGGGTGATTCACCAGATAGTTCTGGTGATAGCCTTCCGCTGCGAAGAATGACTTCAAGGGAACCACTTGCGTGGCGATCTTATTCGTGAAGACTTTGGCCTGGTCTAATTGCGCGATGTATTTTTCGGCAATGCGCTTTTGCTCTTCGCTCGTGTAGAAGATTGCCGAGCGATACTGCGTACCGACGTCCGGGCCCTGTCGATTCATCTCCGTCGGGTTATGCGCCACGGCGAAGAAGACTTTGAGCAGCTGGCCGTAGGTTATCTGAGATGGATCGTAAATGATTTGCACCGACTCGGCATGGCCGGTCTGGCCCGAGCTGACAGTCATGTACTGGGCCGTGTCTGCCGAGCCGCCGGCGTAACCGGACTCGACGCGGCTGACGCCTTTGACGTGCTCGAAAACGGCTTCCACACCCCAGAAACAGCCGCCGGCCAAAACCGCGGTCTGCTCGCCTTTGGTCTTCGCCAGCGCGGCGTCGACGGCGGGATTGGGAATGGTTCCACCAGGAACAATTGCTGATACTGAGTTTGTGCTACAGGCGTTCATAGTTGTAATCAATGATGCTAAGACGAAAAGATTCGAAAGCTTAGGCAAGAATGTGTGCATGTTTGATATACGCGGACTCAATATTAATCGGATTGCACAAAACGCGCCAACCGTGAACCAACCTGCGGAGCAGGTGGCAGCATAAAGCCCGGGGGCGCAAGCCCCGGGTTTTGTACGAGAGTTAGATCTAGCGCGGGGCGAGCGACAACCCATGACTCTGACTAGTCTGTCGCCCGCTTCGCGGACTCGGGTCCTTTGATGTCGTTTTCCCTGGGGCTTGCGCCCCAGGCTTTATGCTGTCGCGCGATTCGCGCGCTTTGGGAATGCCAGCGATGATTCTAAATCCAAGCCAGTGACGCCGGGTCTTTTCCCGTCAGCGCACGGAACGCCCAGGAGTACGCTGACTGGCCGTGATCACCATTCGTGAAGAGAACCAGGGCGGTCTGCGTTTCGGGTTGCACCCACGCGAAATTCTTGAAGCCGGGACCATCACCCCAGTGAAAATAAGACGGCCGCGAACCGGGTTCGTCCACACCCAGACCGAGGCTCCAGGCAATTTTGGGATTGACGCGCACGCGCGCGCGATAGTCATCCGCGCGGCGCGGAATCTCCGACAGCACGGCCTTGAGAAATTTTGGATAATCCACCGCCGTCGTCCACAAAGAGCCGGCCATGTTGGGCGACATCGCGACCGTGAGCGGCTGCGCTTTGGCTTTCTCGTACGCGCCAACTATCTGTTCGTATACGGCTGTCTCAGGTTGAAGATCGGCTTTGCGGATGACGTCGTAGTTTCGCTTCTCATAAAAAACGCTCGAGCGCTCAAGCGCATTGGCTCGTCGATCGTGACCTTCGGCAGCCTTCGCTTGCAGCTCCGGGCTCCAGGCGAAAGTACTCGCGGTCATTCCCAAAGGGTCAAGGACCGTCTGCTTCATGTACTTCGCGATCGGAACGCCGGCGATCTTTTCCACGACGCGTTGCAGCAGAAAGATACCTTCGCCCGAATACTGCCATCTGCTTCCGGGAGTGAATTCCGCAGCCAGCGGTCTATCGAGCTGAAATCGCCAGTTCGGCAAACCGGTGCTGTGCGTTAGACAATGTTCGGCGGTTATGCGCGTCGCCTCACCGCTGAGACCGAGGTCGGTGTAATCCTGAAGCGGCTTGGACCAGTCGAGCTTTCCTTGTCTTACCAGGGCGCGCACGGCCCAGGCGAATACCGGCTTCGAGAGTGAAGCCGCGGGAAAATATGTGTCCGGCGTGATCGGCACTCGGCCGGAGACTGATCTCACGCCCGCGAGATGTTGAACCGGCCGGCCGCGAATGATTCCGGAAACCGCAATCGCCGGCACTTCAGTGACCGCCAGCAAGCTGGGCAAATCCAATTTTCGAGTTCGTTGTTGTTTCGCGGCGCCGAATGCCGGTCTGAAGGCGGTGGCGATTCCGGCAGCGGTCAGAGTAGAGAGCAGAGTTCTGCGTTTCATGATCAGCTATCAATCGCAGTTTTGATTACACGAGCAGTTGTTAGTGTCACGATGAGAACGGATAGTTGTTTCAGATGTTTTGTTAAGAAGTGTGAAGGTCCTAAAACGTCGGGGGTTTAGGATGAACATGACATGAGAGATCAGAGTCAGATGACGTACTGGAAATTTCATTAGCCGAGGTTGGGTTAACGATCCGGACCTTCCGCTAATCGTTCATAAGCTTTTCGGCGTTGACTCAGGATGGTTTCGAATGCCTCGATAAACTCGCGCGAACGCTGAGCTTCTTCGATCGAGCGCGCGACTACAGCGCGGCCCACAATTTCCACATCCAATTCCGCCCCAACCTCGACGCCGAGCGCGTCAACGGCTTCGGACGGAAGTTTGAGGGATGAACTAGCATCGATCGTTGTGACGTTTCGGGACATGGCCTTTTCTCCGTGACGATTCTAGCATGCTCAACGCGGAGATTTGGAGGTTGAGCGATTGGTCGTGATTAAGCACGGGCGAAGCGCCCCGCGACAGCTCTTAATGTTTCTCTATATTTTTTTGATACTTCCTCGCCAGCGTCTCCGCGCTAAACACCGCGAGCTCGCGAAAGATTGGTTCGATCCCGGCTTCCTTTTCTTCGGCTGATAACTGCAAGTGCTGTTCGATGCGTGTGCGCAAAGAGCCAAGAGCAGAGGGCGAAGCGTGTGGTGCGAGATGATCGAGCAACATCTCATGCGCGCGCTTGCGCTCCATCACCTCCAGGCCGTCGAGCATTTGGCGGTGCGGCGTGCCTTCCCAAATCGGCAGAATCATCGCTTCGCGCAGCCAGCGTTCCGCGGAGTATTCGGCGAGCACACCCAGGCCGCCGTGAACTTCCATGTTCCACTTCGCAAACTGCACTGCCAGCTCCGCGGTCCAATATTTCGCGAGATGCGCGACCAGGCGAAACAGTTGATAACGATCGGAATAGCGCGGCGTCTCTTGCCAGACTTCGTCGAGCAGTTGAATCGCTTCCCACATCAGTGCGCGCGCGTCACGTAACTGCGCGTAGCGCTCTTCAAACTGCCGGCGCAAGAGCGGATGTTCGATGATTGGTTTACCGAAAGCGACTCGACCGTTGGCGAACGTGAGGGCGTCGGCCAGCGCGCGTTGCGCGAGCGCCACGCTGCCGGTGATGTTGCCGACGCGCGAAAGGTTCAGCGACTCGAGAATCAGGTAGATGCCCCACTCAGGTTTACCGAGCGGGTAAGCTTCGCTGTCGCGCAATTCAACTTCGCCGGTGGGAACTGAGCGCGTGCCAATTTTGTTCTTGATGCGGCGGATGAAATAGTTGAGCTCGCCATTCTCGCGATAACGCGGCACGAGAAACAGCGCTAAACCTTTCGGAGTTTGTGGCGCGCCTGCGGGACGCGCGGCGACGATCGCCAATTCCGCACCGACGTTGCTCGCGAAATATTTGTCGCCATTCAGAATCCATCGATCGCCTTCCGGTCGCGCCACAGTTTCGACGTTCGCGCCGAGGTCCGACCCGCCTTTTATTTCCGTCATCCAGGTGGCGCCTTGCCGGTTGGTCCCGTCGCGGCGCAAAAGGTTCGCGAGAAAACGCTCTTGCAGCTCGGGCGCGCCGTACTTTTTCAATGGCACTGTCGTAGAGAACGAAACGATGTAAGGACAGCCGAGCCCGGCGTCGAAGAAACAAGTCACGTAATCGATCAGGTAATGCATCAGCAGTGAACGATTCGAATCGTCAGCGAACGGTCGCCAGATGACGCCGGCTTCGTAACCACGCTTCAGCATCTTCCAGTATTCCGGCGGGAAGAGAATCTCATCGACACGCCGGCCGGTTTGATCAAACATGCGCAGCCACGGCGTGCCGGCGCGATCGACCGCTTCTGAAATTGATGTCCCTTCAGCGCGCCACCATGATTCGTATTCTTGAAGTGGAGCGAGTTGGGTTTCGTCAATTAAGCCGCCAAGAAAAGTCAGCGGCGAGAGTATTGAATCCAGGTCGTCCATAAAAGAATTGCGATTTAGCACAAGGCTCATATTGATTGGAAGACACAGACGTTGCAAGTAAATTGATCACAAGAACAGGCGAATGCAAAACTTGTCATCCTCGCTTGCGGTTTGATCTCGTCCCGTAGGTCCTGCCCAATCGTCGCGCTTCTGATCAAGAAATATTGACGCAGTCTCAATCGAAGCGTATAGTGCGCGCGTTACCCTCTTTCTCAAGTAGTAATTGACTTGTCCCAACCGTTCCCAACAGCGCGCAATTAGGCGTTGAGGTTGTTCTCATGAAGTGCTCTCAGCTTCCGTCTTCATTCCAGATTAATCATCGTACATCGGCGCCCGGGTGTTCGTTTGTTTTTAACCAAACGACTTATCCTCATCTGCGCGTTGGATCAGTGTGTCCTCGGACTAGCGCCAAGGAACGCGCTGCCGCTGCTCACCGGCATAAGTGCCACAACCTTTAGGAGAATCCTCATGAAAAACAAGGTGTTTACTCTCATCACGGTTGGTGTTTTGTTTCTGTTCGGGTTTGGTAGCTGCCGGCAAAGCAACAGCACCACCACCGATGTCGACCGTCTTCCAGAGCTGCCGGCAGACATTGCTGCCACCATTGACCCGCAAACCATGGCGACAAAAACTGCATTTTCAAACCCGGCGCCAGTCAGAATGCCTGACGTAAGTCTGGCGCCATGCTGCGGCTCAACCGACACTAGAGCGGTCAGGGTCAAATTTGCCTACACCAAGTGCGGGCCCCTGCGCGACTTCATCGTGGCTCCGTTTGGCAATCTCAACACGCTGGCATCAGCGAGGGGGCCGAATCAACCGGCGGAACATCCGGATCTTAAGGTGTTCAAGCTAACGCAATTCAACGGTAAAACAATCCTCGACCAGCAAGTTTGTGTGACCAGCCAGGGACCCTGGAGCGGCATGCTTACTGAGGATCGTCACTGTGTTGGTTACACGCCACAGCAATCCCTGGTGATTAGTACTTCCGGCGGTCCAGTCACCTTCAACTGGAGTGGTGGCGTCGAGAATCATCCGCCCCAAGTCAAATTTGTGAGTTGTCGCGAACTGGGCACCTCGATGTACCAGTGCAACGCACTCTCGACTTGTGAATGCATTTCGTCGACGTGCCCGGCCAGCCAACCTTGTTCCTGCGGCATACCGGGAGTTGCCGATCAATAAAGAGAGAGTTGGAGAATGAAGGGAGAGGTCCTACATAAATTGTAAGGACTGCTTCGTCATCTGAGTGGTGTGGAAATCTGTGGCTTGCGAAGCCGCTGGGGGGACTCAGCGTTGATTGCACATCCTTCTCGAGAATCAAGCGCAAGATGTGCAGCACAACGGTCGTGCGCAGTTTAACGATTAGATTTCCCGCCGGCCGCGCGGCGTTTGACGGGAACTGATCGACTGACACGGCTGATCGCAACCAGCGCGCCGGCTTCGGGCGGCGGCGGTTCGGTGAAGTGAGACATTTCTTCGGCGTGGGTCTGAAGGTAATTGAAGAACCGCTCGAACTCGCGTTGCATCGCATCCATCTTTTCGCGCATGTTGAGAATGATTTCAACACCCGCAAGGTTCACGCCGAGATCGCGGGTCAACGACAAGATCAATTCAAGCCGTTCGAGATCCGCGTCAGTATAAAGACGCGTGTTGCCTTCCGAGCGTGAAGGCTTCAACAGCCCTTCGCGTTCATAGAGGCGCAGCGTCTGCGGATGCAGTTCGAATTCTTCCGCAACGGCGCTGATGGTAAATGTTTTGGCGCGCTTTTTCATAAACCAAAGCTGGTCTTTGTACTTTGATCTTTGGACTCTGTTCGTTGTGTCAGAAGCCCGCGCGTTAGCAAGGGCACGTTGGGCGCCGAGCCCTCCCTGACGGTCGGGCTTCTGACACGGGAGTACAAAGATCAAGTACAAAGATCAAAGACCATCTTATTCCAATCCCATTACTACTCTGGGATTCTCAGTATTCATCTGCGCGTACTTCCGCAGCAATTCTTTCGTCTCTTCCGAAATCACCTTCGGCAAAGTTACCTGCACCTCGACAAACTGATCGCCATGAACGTTGGCATCTCGCAGCGAAGGCGCGCCACGACCGCGCAAACGAAACTTCTGTCCTGACTGCGTTCCGGGCGCGATGCGTAATTGCGCTTTGCCCGCCACGGTTGGTACCTCGATCTTCGCGCCGAGCGCTGCTTCCGGCACCGTAATCGGAACTGTGACGTAGATGTTGTCGCCCTTGCGCGTGAAGTATTGATGACGGCCGACGTTCGTGATGATGAAAAGATCGCCCGGCGGCGCGCCCAAACGTCCGCCTTCGCCTTTGCCGGGAATGCGCACGCGTGAGCCGGTATCGACGCCCGCGGGAATGCGAACCTTCACGTTCTCAGTTTTCGAGAGCGTGCCTTTTCCTTTGCACAGCGAACATGGCGGCCGGCGCTTGCCGCTGCCGTTACAGTCGGGACATTCCTGACTAAAGCGCAGACGCCCGCCGGTCCTTTGCACCTGGCCGGTGCCTTTGCAGGTCGGACAAGTGACGACAGCGCCACCGGTATCGCCCGCGCCGTGACAACGCGAGCACTGCTCGGATCGATTGACAGTGATGTTCGTGGTTAGTCCCGTGATCGCTTCTTCGAAACTCAAAGACAGCGGCATCTCGATGTCGGCGCCGCGTTGTGGTTGAGGGCGCGGTGGTTCACGCTCGGTTTTGCCGCCAAACAGATCGGCAAAAATGTCGCGAAAGCTGCCGCTCCCGCCGGCTGATGTCGTGGTCGCGCCCCAATCAAAGCCCGAAAAATCAAATGGCGCGCCCCGCGTGTAAGCCGAGCCTGTGCCGGCATCGGCGGCGGCATTCGCAAGGTTTTCGGAATACTGGCCAAAGCGATCGTAGACTTTGCGCTTCTTTGGATCGGAAAGCACATCGAACGCTTCGCTCATTTGCTTGAAGCGATCCTCGGCTGATTTGTCACCCGGATTTACGTCAGGGTGATACTTGCGCGCGAGTCGCCGGTAAGCTTTCTTGATCTCTTCCGGCTTCGCGTCGCGCTTGACGCCGAGAATTTTGTAGAAGTCTTCTTTCGCCATAGGTCTTTATTTGGAGTGCGCCGGCAGAGCGAAGCGACGACGGCGCTTTGGATCAGCTTGCGACTCTGCGCGTCGTCCTGAACTCGTTAGAGCAGAGCGTAAGGCGCAAAGAATCGCACCAATCCAAAGCGCCGTCGCCGCTTCGCTCTGCCGGCGCACTCCAAAAGCCTTACTTCTTCTCTTCGTCGACGTCGACGTATTCAGCGTCGATGACGTTATCGTCGCCGCCAGATTGACTGGACGACGCGCCCGCCGCGGACGATTGATCTTCAGTTGCCTCGCCGCTTGGTGCTGAAGCCGACTGTTGATAGAGAGCTTCGGCCATCTTATGCGAAACCGTCTGCAGCGCGTTGAAGGCATTGTTCATGCGCTCGACGCCGCCTTCTTCGATCGCTTTCTTGGCGTCAGCGATCGACGCTTCGACTTCGCCGGCGACGGCGCTGACCTTCTCGCGGTTCTCGCTGAGCGTCTTTTCCATTTGATAGACCAGACCGTCCAGCTTGTTGCGCGCTTCGATCTCATCGCGCTTGGTGGCGTCATCGGCCGAATGCGATTCCGCGTCACGCATCATCTTATCGATCTCTTCCTTGCTGAGACCGGATGACGATGTGATGGTGATCTTCTGCTCACGGCCCGTGCCCATGTCTTTGGCCGACACGTTCACGATCCCGTTCGCATCGATGTCGAAAGTTACTTCGATTTGCGGCATGCCGCGTGGCGCCGGCGGTATCCCAACCAGATGAAACTTGCCGAGCGTGCGATTGTCAGGAGCCATCGGCCGCTCGCCCTGGAGTACGTGAACTTCGACCGAAGTTTGATTGTCCGAAGCAGTCGAGAAGATTTCCGACTTGCGCGTCGGAATCGTCGTGTTGCGTTCGATCAGCTTTGTCGAAACCCCGCCCAACGTCTCGATACCCAAACTCAGGGGCGTGACGTCAAGCAAAAGGATGTCAGTCTTCTCTCCCGACAAAACGCCGGCCTGGACCGCCGCGCCAATGGCTACGACTTCGTCAGGGTTGACGCTCTTGTTTGGTTCTTTCCCGAAGAAGGCCTTCACGATTTCCTGGACCTTGGGAATGCGGGTCGAGCCGCCCACCAAAACAACCTCATCGATCTTCTTTGAATCGATCGCCGCGTCCTTCAGAGCTTGCTCCAAAGGAGGCGTCAGGCGTTTCAGGATCGGATCGACGAGCTGCTCAAAGCGGGCGCGCGTTAGCTTCATCACCAGATGCTTGGGGCCGGAGGCGTCCGCCGTGATGAAGGGCAGATTGATTTCCGTCTCCATGGTCGAAGACAACTCTATCTTCGCCTTCTCGCCGGCTTCCTTCAGGCGTTGCAGGGCCATCTTGTCGTTCGAAAGATCGATGCCCTGATCTTTTTTGAACTCTTCGATAATCCATTCGATTAGCCGCTCGTCTATGTCGTCGCCACCCAGATGCGTGTCGCCGTTCGTCGATTTCACTTCGACGACGCCTTCGCCGACTTCGAGAATGGAAATGTCGTAGGTGCCGCCGCCAAAGTCGAAAACGGCGATCGTCTCGTCCTTCTTTTTATCGAGGCCGTAGGCCAGCGCGGCCGCCGTCGGCTCGTTCACGATGCGCATCACCTCGAGACCGGCAATCTTCCCGGCGTCCTTGGTCGCCTGACGCTGCGAGTCGTTGAAGTAGGCCGGGACGGTGATGACGGCCTTTTCGACCTTTTGACCGAGATAGTCCTCGGCCGATTGCTTCATCTTCTGGAGGATCATCGCCGAGATTTCCGGCGGACTCCATTCCTTGCCTCCCGCGCCGATGCGAACGTCGCCACCGGTTCCGCTGCCTTGCACCTTGTAGGGAACCTGCTTAATTTCCTCGCTCACTTCATTGAAGCGGCGTCCCATGAATCGCTTGATTGAATAGATCGTGTTCTCGGGGTTCGTGACGGCCTGGCGCTTGGCCACCTGTCCCACCAGGCGGTTGCCATCTTTCGCGAAAGCCACCACGGACGGGGTAGTGCGCCCGCCTTCAGAATTTGTGATTACTACGGGCTCGCCGCCTTCCATCACGGCCACGACCGAGTTGGTCGTGCCCAGGTCAATACCGATAATTTTGCTCATTTCGCCAATACTCCGCTGTTTTTATTTGCTTCAACCGGCTACGGTGGTTGATTACCGGCTTAGAATAATATCTGAGTGTGTCATTGTCAACCCAAGATGAGGTGAGGGAGAGCGACTGGAGCGCGTCCTCGCTTGCCGAACCGACGGTTCAAATTACCGCCGGATGCAAGCGGGACGCTTGCGTTCCAGTCGGCTATCGGCGGTCTTCGTTGAGCAGGCGGGACACGAAAAAGATGTAGTGGATGCCGGAAATCAAGGTCAGAGCAAAGACGGTGGTGTAAACGGTCGGCAGGTAGTACCCGGTGCCGACCCGGATTTGGGCGGCGAGCATGACTATGGCGACCGCCACAATCTGAACTACGGTGCTGATTTTGCCGGGGAGCGACGGTTGAAAGGCGCGAAAGCCGGTGACCATATTGATCGCCATGGCGCCTACCAGGATAAAGACATCCCGGCTGATGACCGTAATCGTAACCCAAAAGGGAATCGGCAAGTGATTGGGCATTGGATTTGGATAAACGCCGCGCATCGACAAGACGACAAATGACGTTACCAGCATCATCTTGTCGGCAATCGGATCGAGAATTCGGCCCAGCGGCGATTGCTGGTGAAAGCGGCGCGCGAGCAGTCCGTCCAATCCGTCCGTGATCCCGGCGATGATGAAAACGCCGAGCGCGAAAAGAAACTTTTGATAAAAGAGAAGTGAAACGAAAACCGGAATCAGGGCCATCCGGAAGACGGTCAGGACATTTGGCAGGGTGATAATTCGCGAGGACATGCAGAATCAGACCGTCGATTACCGAAATACGATTGAAGAAGCGCAAACTAACTCGTTGAGAGTTTGAACGGGCCAACGTTCAGACCGCGCGCATCTCCAGAACAGAAACTTCCGGCGGGCATCCGTAGCGGATTGGCAAGACGACCGTGCCGAGTCCGCGGGTCACATAAATTTGCGTGTTGCCACGGCGCCCGAGACCGCGCAGCAGACGCCGTCGCGGACGGCCCGAACGGTTCTTCTCAGGACGCAGCGTTACCTGACCGCCGTGCGTGTGACCACTGAGTACCAGATCAACGTCGGCTCGCCAGGCACGACGCAGGATAATCGGATTGTGCGCCAGCAGAAGTTTAAATTCGCCGTCAGTTGAACCGGCCAGCGCCAGGGGCAGGTCTTCTAATCCGACCATCGTGTCATCGACGCCGGCCAACCAAAACGCTTCACCGTTGATGTCCAGGCGCAGGCCCTCATTCACCAACACGCGAATGCCTTCGGCCCGAAAGAGGTCGGCAATTAGCGTGGCATCCGTCCAATGATCGTGATTACCGAGCACTGCAAAAACTCCGTGACGCGCGCGCAGCCGGCCGACCAGTGCGGCACAGCCGGCAGCGTAACTGCGATCCTGAGAAATGTAATCACCGGTCAGCGCTATTACATCCGGGTTCAAATCGTTTGCGATTTCGATCGCGCGCTCGAGGTGTCGGGGATCAACCAGCGGCCCATAATGCAAGTCAGAAAGATGAACGATGCGTAAACCGTCAATCGCCCTGGGCAAGCGGCGGAGATAGATCTCCTGACGCTCGATCGCGGTCATGAACGGCTCGGTCAATGCGACCCGCGCCATTTCACCGAGCGCGGCTTTAATCACGTTTAGTGGCCGAGACTCCTGACGCGTTGACCGGCGACGACTCCGTCCACGTAGACGTTGACTTGTAGTTGACATAAAAAATGGGGAGGGTTAAAACGCGCGCATTATAGTGAGGCAGAATCGAAACTGGCAAATGCGCGCGTCGTTTTATCTCGGTTCTATTTAGGCGACCGTAATTTCTTTGGAAAGATAGACGTCCTGGATGGCGTTCAGCAGCTCGACGCCTTCATTCATCGGCCGCTGAAATGCCTTGCGACCGGAAATCAGGCCCATGCCGCCGCCACGTTTGTTGATTACCGCGGTGCGCACCGCCGCCGCCAGGTCGCCGGCGCCCGTTGACTCGCCGCCGGAATTAATCAGGCCGATGCGTCCCATGTAACCATTTGCCACCTGATAGCGCACGAGGTCGATAGGGTTGTCGGAGGTAAGTTTCTCGTAAACCAGTTTGCTGGTTTTGCCGTAGGATTTGCCGAGTTCCTTCTCGACAGAGGTGTAACCGCCATTTCGTTCGGGCAATTTTTGCTTGACGATGTCGGCCTGGATCGTGACGCCAAGGTGATTTGCCTGGCCGGTTAAGTCGGCCGCGGCGTGCATGTCGCCCTCAGGGGTTTTGAATTTCGAATTGCGCAGGTAACACCAGAGAATACACGCCATCCCGAGTTCATGCGCCTGGGCGAATGCTTCGGCAATTTCAGTGATCTGTCGTGTTGATTCGTCAGAGCCAAAATAGATGGTCGCGCCTACGGCGATTGCGCCGAGGTTGTGAGCCTCTCTCACCGTTCCGAACATCACCTGGTCGAACTTGTTCGGCAGGGTCAGCAGTTCGTTGTGATTAATTTTGACGATAAAAGGAATCCGGTGCGCGTACTTGCGCGCGACGCTGCCGAGCACGCCGTAGGTTGAAGCGACGCCATTGCAGCCGCCTTCCATCGCCAGCTTGACGATGTTTTCCGGATCGAAATACTGCGGGTTCGGCGCGAACGAGGCGCCGCCCGAATGTTCGATTCCCTGATCGACCGGCAAAATCGAAACATAACCAGTATCGGCGAGCCGGCCGTGGCTGAGCAGGGACTGCAGGGAACGAAGCACGGCGGGTGAGCGATCTGACTGGGACACGACTCGATCGATAAAGTCCGGCCCGGGCAGATAGATTTGCTCCCTGGGGATGGTCGTCGCTTTATGATCCAAAAGCGAGCGCGCCTCGTCGCCCAGAAGCTCTTCAATTCGATCCGCGGCGCTCGCAGATCTCTTCATCTCAGTCGCCATGATTGTCCTCCAAATTTGGCCGCGTCGGGATAGCTTGACGCCTAGAATTCATAAGTAATAGTTAGTTGATAGCGAGGTTCGGATTATAACACACGCCCGCATCGGGAATATGAAAGCCCGGCCCAGATGTACTGATGCAATTTGAAGCGGGAAGTTCAGTCTGGGCTGGCCCGGGACTGGAGCGCGCAAACGTTTCGCTTGCCACCAGCGTCATGAGCGACAAAGCAACGGGACGGTCGCGTCCATTAATCTCTACGGGTTTAGAGTCGCGCCCTTAGCTGGCAGTGGAGAAATGCCAGCCTCGCTGAACTCTACTTGCGCAACCAAATTGCAATTCCTAAAGCGGACAATGACAATCACTTAATCGACTTTGCAGGTTTATAGTCTGCGCGCTCCCTCAGCGGCTAGCCCACGAGCGTGCGGAACCCCCGCTCGCTAACTCGCCTGTTAGCTTCGGCGTCAACCGTGCCATCCGAAAGGCGGTGTTCCATGCGTCGATTCAATCCCGTTGCCAAGCCGGGACTGCAACCGAGAGTGACGTTTTCTCTAACAGCTCTTCTCATTTGTTTCGTACTGTTGCTTTCCAGCACGCCAAGACCGACATCAAGCAACAGCTCGCTGCCTACGCGCGTCGAGCCCAGGGATCAAAACAAGAAGGATAACAGGTGCACACGTTGCTCTCCGCCGGGAGATCAATTGATTTACATTCCCTTAATTGATCTTCCCGAGGCGCAGGGTGGTGAAATTGTATTTAATTCTCGCAGCCCTGAAGCCATGGATGTTACACCAGTCTTCTACCGGCGTAATGGCGAAACAGTTCTGGGCGATCCCGTCCAGATTCAACCGGCGGAGATCCGCTACGTCAACATCCAGGATTTGTTGCCCGAGCGCTATCGTCACGAAAAGGATTGGGGCGGGTTTGGGCTGGCCTATTACGGCGCGAATCGGCAGATGTGGTCTCAATTTCGATTCCTGGGTGTCAACGGCGGCGCAAACGTGGATGAGTTCTTCACGGTGAAAGAGGAATCGCGTTCCGCGGTTCACGAGGCTGCATGGTGGATGCCTGATAAGAGCGAAGCGATTATTGCACTTGGCAATATTAGCGATGCCCCGACTGCTGCTACGGTAAGCTTCGGCAATGGCCACGTGCGCAGGGTGAATTTACAGGCGCATGCAACCGAGCTGATTAGAGAGAATCATCGGAACGAAGGAACCGAAGCGGTGAAGATTGACGTGGACGGCCCGGCCGGAAGCATCGTACCAACCGGCATCATCACAACTAAAGATGGATCTTTCAACAGCGTCATTCGGTTTTACGATCCGACCAAAGCGAAACAACCAAATCTCTACGCGAACGGTTTTCGGGTCAAAGGAACGACGGCGCACATGGTGGTCAAGAACACAACTCAAAACTCAATCGCCGTAATGCCCAGGATCATTCCCCTATCCGGGACTGGAACTTTGGCTCTGCCGCAGGTTTCGCTGGCGGCGAACGAAACGAAGGAGGTTGATCTTTCCAGTCTCGTAAGTGCCGGCAGAAACCGACCCGACCTCGATGTGGTGAGTGTCGAAATAACGAATTGGGCCGCGCCCGGATCGGTGATTGGCTCAATCTATGCAACTGACCAGCGCACGGGTGCTGAGTATGACGTGCCATTGCGAGATTCGGGTCCGATCCGCTCGATGACGGGCGCCTATCCCTGGAAGGTCAGTGACGACTTCCGTTCGATCGCTTACGTCACCAACATCAGCGACGAACAGGCTGAGTTCGTGGCCGAATTGGGCTACGCTGGTGGCAAGTACACGATTCTTCCGCGCAAACTACAGCCTCGAGAAACCGCGGTGTTCGACATCGAAAAGATCCGTGACGAGCAGAAGAAGGACGACACCGGCCACACGCTGCCGACGAATATCTCTCAAGGACAATTCAAGTGGGCGGTGCGCGGCGTCACGAACGGTAAGATCGTCTTGATTGGGCGCACGGAAATGGTCAGCAAGACGCAGGACATAAGTTCGAGCTACAGTTGCCCGATGGATTGCGGACCATACTACGACGCCTACGCCAATTTACCCGGAGAGATGAGCATCGGGGACTCCGCTTCCGGACAGGTAATGGAAACCGCGTCCTGGAACTATGGCTATACGATGGGGCCATACGCTACTTCCGGTAACTGGGAGATGGATAATCAGATTTCGACTCTTGATTCTTCCGAACCCAACACAACCATGATCACGGCCACCGATGCCGGTATAGCCAATGTGACAATAACGATTGGGTGGCAGCAGCGCTACGATTGGGATGGCTTGAATTGTGTCGATCTCGGATCTTATCTGGAGCAGGCCGCGGGTGAGCTCTTAAACGCTCCGATCGTAGTCGCGGTATTACCTGGAACGGCGGCTCCGGGCACCCTTGTGCCGATCGCCATTACCGGTTTCGGTTTTCATAACGACGCCACTGTTTCGACCGGCAACGGCGGAGTCCAGGTAACTGAGTCACGGGTCATCAACAGCAACCTCATGGTCGCAACGTTGGCCATTGCTCCGAATGCTCTTGGCGGAATCTACGGCGTAACCGTTACTTCTGGCGGCCGGAATAGTCTTATCCCCGGAGTGTTTCGCGTACGAATTCCGCACCACCTGGAGGTTGTTTCTGATAACGGAAACACGCAGCTTCTGGGAGGTTGTCAGGACGGCAGTACACCGAGAATCAGACTGATAACCTTTAAGGTAGTGGACTCAGGGGGCAATGGCGTTGGGGTGGTCACCTTGAGCGAGCAGTTCACGAGCCTGAGCTTCAATACCTGCCGAGCTGACGGGCTCGGGCCGAATCCGGATGGGTGCGGATATAACGCCTCGGGAAGCGATACCTTCACCGATGTTATCACCGTGAACTGTACGACAGTCGGTGGATCGTGTGGCTACAACATTACGGATGTCTGGCGTTGGTGTCCGATTGGGGGCTCGCCACAGCCGTTGGCCACGCTTACTGAGACGGTCCATTATAATCAGATCACCGTGAACGGAAATACGGCCGGCTTCTCGCCGGGGTCAACTCCGTGAGGATTTCATGAAGATACGATTTATTGGCTTGGTCGTTTTGTTGATCGGAAACTGGTTGGCGCTGTCGTCACCAGTTTCCCGATCTGCTCAAACGACTTCCGGCTGTGCCGTAGTTCGGGGCCGAGTTGTCGATGAAAGCGGGACGCCGGTGTCGGGTGTTAGCGTCTATGCGATGATCCAGGACCGGCCGCCGAGAGCTCGGAGCGCGGATGTGAGAACAGCCACTGATCAGAACGGCGACTTTTCTTTGAGTTGTGTTGAGGCCGGCAACAACAGCATTCACTTCGCCAAAGAAAGTGATTTCTATCCCGATACACTACTGGCGTCGTTTGGCGATCCAAAGCGTATTCCGGTCGTGAACGTGTCCGCGGGCCAAACCATAAACGGAATCGAAATCCGCTTAGGTCCAAAAGCCGGCCGGTTGACTGGCCAGGTGGTCGATGCCGCTACGAAGAAAAGGATCGAAGGCGCGACCCTCACTATTTGTCGCGCTGACCGGAAGAACGATTGCCGCAAACTAAGCGCTAATCAGTCTCCCGAGGGATTTTCGCATTTGTTGCCCGCCGTCGCCTTGACTGTCAGAGGATCCGCGCCCGGCTATGCCGAGGGAATAGCCCAGCCTATTCAGATCAAGCCATCGGCAACAAAAACTCTAACGGTCTCTCTAAGGCGAAGGTAGTGAAGTTAGGGTTTACAGTTTAGTCTGGGCGGACATTCCCATGCGGACGCGCATTCTCATGCTGACAGAAGCGCAAGCGTCGTCGCTGGCTTCACCCTTCTGAAAAAAGCTACTCAGCAGCCGCCGCCAAAACCTCAACTTGTAGCTTTTGCTTGAGAGACCCGCGCCAGGAGTCTTCCAGCTGATCGACGGGAAGGCTAAGCACTTCGTGGCCTTCGCTCTGAATGCGCAGACGATTTGAGCCGATCCGTCCCAGGATCGTCATCGGGCAATCCGCCGCCATCGCAATTTCTTCCAACTCTCTTTGCGCTGACTCGCTAAAGCTGATGATGATGCGCGAAGGTGTTTCGCTGAATAAGCGCGTGGCGACGTCGTAGTCTCCGGTAATGTCGATCTCGGCCCCGAGTGCTTCGCGATTGAGGGAAGAGAAGCAGCATTCCGCCAGAGCTACGGCCAGGCCTCCGTCCGCGCAATCATGCGCGGAGCGCAATAAGCCGGCTTCAGCGGCGCGCAGGCAAGCAGCTTGGACGGCGAGTTCTGCTTTCAGATCCAGAACCGGGACCTGGCCTTTACCGGCAAGTTGACCGGTGCTGGAGTCATTTATGACAGCGGCATATTCACTAATTGAGAGATCGTCGCGGGTTGAGCCAAGCAGCGCCACCACGTCACCGGAATTTTTGAAGCCGGGTTGGATCACTCGCTTGATGTCATCGATCAATCCCACCATGCCGATGACGGGCGTGGGCAAAATGCCGCGGCCTTCGGTTTCGTTATAGAACGATACGTTGCCGGACACGACCGGCGTGTTGAATGCTTTGCACATCTCGGCCATGCCGTCGATTACTTCTGAAAATGACCACATCACTTCCGGTCGTTCCGGTGAAGCAAAGTTGAGGCAGTTCGTAATCGCGATTGGCTGAGCGCCGACGCAGACAACGTTGCGAGCAGCTTCGGCGACGATTAACTTCGCGCCTTCGCGAGGATTCGCCGAGCAATAACGGCCATTCCCATCAAGCGCGATGGCCAGCGCGCGTCGCGTTTCTTTGATGCGCACCACGGCGGCATCAGCTCCGGGAAGCACGGCCGTGTTCGTGCGGACCATGTGATCGTATTGGCGATAAACCCATTCTTTCGAGGCGAGGTTTGGAGAAGAAAGCAATCTTAAGAGAACTTCGTTGTAGTCCGTTGTCAGTTGTCCGTTGTCAGTTGTAGGGAACTTAGCGCTTTTATCACTGACCTCTGATCTCTGACTTCTGACCTCTGCTTTCATCGGCCGTTCGTAGACCGGCGCTTCATCCGTCAAAGCCTTCACCGGCACGTCGCACACAACTTCGCCGTTGTGCTTGACGCGCATGCGACCGCCTTCGTGCACTTCGCCGATTACTACGGCGTCAAGATCCCACTTGCGAAAGATGTCGGCCGCTTCGCGCTCGCGTCCCTTGTGCGCGACGATCAGCATTCGCTCCTGCGATTCTGACAGCAGCATCTCGTAAGCAGTCATTCCGGTTTCGCGCTGGGGAACCAAAGAGAGATCAATTTCGATGCCCGTGTCTGCGCGCGCGGCCATTTCACAAGTCGAACAAGTGAGACCCGCGGCGCCCATGTCCTGGATTCCGGCGACGGCGCCGCTGCGCATTGCTTCAAGGCACGCCTCCAAAAGAAGTTTTTCCAGGAACGGATCGCCAACTTGAACCGTGGGCCGCTTCTCTAACGCTTCTTCATCAAATTCGGCGGAGGCCATGGTCGCGCCATGAATACCATCGCGGCCGGTCTTGGCGCCGACGTACATGACGGGATTGCCGACGCCTGTGGCTTTCCCAAAAAAGATTTGATCCTTACGAACTAAACCAAGCGCGAAGGCATTGACGAGCGGATTCAGCGCATAAGCATCATCGAACGAGACTTCGCCGCCCACTGTCGGCACGCCGAACGCGTTTCCGTAATGCGCAATGCCCGCGACTACGCCGGCCAGCAGCGAACGATTGCGCCGGCCATTCTTCGGATTATCCAGCGAGCCAAAGCGCAGACTGTTCAGTGCGGCAATCGGGCGCGCGCCCATGGTGAAGATGTCGCGCAGGATGCCCCCAACGCCAGTCGCGGCTCCCTGGAACGGCTCAATGAACGAAGGATGATTGTGAGACTCGATCTTGAAGGCCGCGCACCAGCCGTCGCCCACGTCAACCACGCCCGCGTTCTCTCCGGGCGGCACGATCACGCGTTCTCCGCTGGTAGGCAGACGTTTCAGATGAATGCGAGAAGACTTGTAAGAACAATGCTCGGACCACATGACGGAAAAGATGCCAAGCTCCACCAGGTTTGGCTCGCGTCCCAGCAGTTCCTTAATACGATTGAATTCTTCGGGCGTTAGATTGTGCGTGGCAATTACTTCTGAGGTGATTTGTTCCATGGAGCAGCGGAGAGCTACTTCTTATGACTATTACTTTACAGCCAGTTGCTTGTCGATAGCGGCCCGCAATTCATCAGGCTTGATCTTTCCAAAGTACTTGAAGACTACCTTGCCGTCTTTATCGTAAAGAAAAGTGGCGGGCATTTCGCCTCCCCACGCAGGATCGACAAAGTGAATTGCCGCGTCGGCGTCAGGTACGTTGAGCACGATTACCGGCATCCTGGCGCGGACTTCCTTGATGAAATCCACGACCTTGGTCTTGATGTCGCTCACATCGTCCAATGAAATCGCGACAAAGTTCAGGCCCTTCTCGCGATAGAACTCGTCTATCTTTACCAGGTCGGGAAATTCCTCGCGGCAGGTATCGCACCAGGTGGCCCAGAAGTTTATCAAGAGCGGCCGCGTGTCCTTCGGATCGCGTTGCAGGAATTTCTTCAAGCCGTCGAAATCGATTACGCGAATTTCATTTTCATGATTCAGATAGGGAGGTCGCCTCTTCGGAAACGTTAGGAATTTCTGCTGCTCCAGTTCGAGAAATTTCTTCAAGCCGTCGGAACCGATCGTGCGGATTTCACGTCCAGGATAATCAGCCCCATACGCCGGGACGGAATAAAACCTGCTGCGCCTTCGCAGCTCCGCCAAACACTGCGCGTCACAAAAACATTGGCTTGGTAACGGAATGGGAATTGAGCGGGCCCAACGTTCCGGAAACGAGAAAATCCGGCCGGAATTTTTCGCAGCACCAGCGGACGGCGTCTGGGCCGGCGCGGCGAAACTAAAAAAGAGAATGGCGGCGAAGCCGATCGCTCGCGCGACCGGCTGCCGAAAAATGCTTTTCATTTTACGAAGTAGCTCGCTTAATGGTGCACCCGAACGCGGCGCCGCCGGTTTTGGTGACCTGCTTGCCGGCGAGCATTTCATCGAGAGCCTCGCGCAAATCGTTGGAAGTGACGCCTTCGGCTTTTTGCGAATTGTCGATGCGGCCGTGATAGACGAGCTTCATGCCGCCGTCGATCACGTAGACTTCCGGCGTGCGCATAGCGCCCAGTTTATCGGCCACTCTGTTGCCATCGTCCTTGAGAATCTTGAATGTCAGATTCTTTTCCGCAGCGTGCGACTTAACTTCGGCAGCCGGCTCCGAATAGTTCGAATTGATGCCGATGACGTTGATGCCTTTGGCCTTGTAATCTTCGGCGACTTTCTGCATGCGATCGTTGTAGGCGTTGGAAACCGGGCACTTGGTGGCGACAAAAATTAGGACCGCGCCGTTCTTGCCCATGAGTGATTTCAACGACTGCTGGGCGCCGTCAGCGTCCGGCAGTTTGAAATCATCCAGCACTGAGCCAATGGCCGGGGGCGCAGGCAAGTCAACTGTGGTTCGACCACTGCCGGCAATCGCCGCAAAAGCCACGACCAGGATCGCAGCCAGGAACAACGGTAGCGCGTAATGCTTTTTCATTCGTTAGTAACTCCTTCCGAATAGTAAGTGGCGTTGAATGCCAAGATTATCAGCGTGAAGTTAGACGTGGCAAGCGAGCGCAGAGGTTGGTTGTCCCGGAAATCTGAACGCTTATGCAGTTATTCGCCGGTTGATTCTTGATGCAACCAGCACCAGGACCGTCAGGGTGACCGTAACTGCGGCCGAAAGCAGACAGTATTGGCAGAAGTGTCGAATCACAAACGCCTGCAGGTAGAGCAGCCAAAGCGTCGTCAGAAACATTATCGTAACCAGGATGAGCAACAGTGGGCGAGCAAATCCGTAACCGAACGCCGCCAGGATGGCGAGACTGAAGAATGTGAAATAAGCGATCGCCCCGATCGAGGCCAAAGGAACCGGACCCAGGTGAGCATACTTGCTGCTGAGAACTTCCGAGCAACCCGAGATCAAAGTGCAGCGCAAACTCTCGCCGGTTAGATCCTGAATGGTGAGATAAATTGAATCGCCCAGACCGATCAATGAAACAATGGCCGCGATCAGATATGGCCAAAATGATTTTTTTGCGGAATTAGCAGGATTCAAAGTTAGTTTGTGATCAGGCAAGATTAGGGAATTGGCTTTCTATAACAAGACGATGGAATCATCCTTCGGTCGGCGAACAGGTTGGATGGGCTCAATCAGTTCGGGCTCGTTCGAAAACTCCATCGGGCTTTGACGCGAGGGACAAAAATCGCAGTAGTAGCCGGCGCTTTCCTTACGATCCTCACACTCATTGCAATCCAGTATCTGACCCGTTTCCATCAAAGCTTCAAGCAGCGGAATCAACTTGCGGCCGCGCGTAGTTAATTCGTATTCGACGCGCCGGGGCAGTCCGCCATAATTATTGCGCAGGATCAAGTTGTCCTGTTCCATTTCGCGCAGCCGGCCCATCAGCGTGCGACTGCTGATCGGATGAAGATCCTCCAGCAATTCCGTCGTTCGCTTGGGACCCAGATAGAGGTCGCGAACCACCAGCATGGTCCACTTGTCTCCGATCAATTGCAGGGCCCCGGCAATCGGGCAGCCATCGATCTTACGTCTGCGCACAACTCTACCTTAATCGAAAAACTCAAACTGCACGCACAAAAATACGCGCAGTTGCCGATTTCTACCAGCGTCTTTTTCGGAGATTGAATTGTGATGTGAATGAAGTGGGTCCAAAAAACAAGCAACCCGAGGGGTGGGACCTCGGGTTGCTGCCTGGTTTCAGCTAGCAGGAACTTCTGCTGGTATAGGCGCTGCTGGCTGCCACCTTGTCGGCGTGGGGATTAGGTTTCCGAGTTGCCTTAAAATCGCGCAAACAGTTAAGACCAACTCCTGTAATTCTCCGCTTGTTACCCGCTTGCTCTCGAACTCGTGGAATTGTAGTGCGAGTCCTGTGCCGGACGGCTTGGTTTGACCGGAGAAATTCTTAAGCTGCTGACTTGACACGATTTAACAAAATTTGCTGTAAAAAAGTTCGAGAGACGACCGAAATATGGCTGGCTTTTTTATATCAGAAGTGATAGTAGGGATATCACTTGCGATATGTTTGCTTTTAAGCAATGAAACGCAACTCTCGAAATTAACGGCCTTTATATGAATCCACGCCTGGTTGCGATAAATGGTTCAACGAAGGGAATCACCTTTCCGTTCACCGGTGAAGAAGTGACGATTGGCCGCGAGTCGTCGAACTCGATTTCGCTCCGGCACGCTTCAGTTTCTCGGAAACACTGCATCATTCGACAAACCGGCGACGAGTTCAGGATCGCAGATCTCGATAGTTACAACGGGACCTTCGTAAACGGCATTCCGGTGAAGGAGCAGGCCCTCGCGCACGCGGACCAGTTGCGCGTGGGAAACATCGCGCTGGTCTTCCTGCTTGAAGAGGGCGAGGAAACAACTTCCGGCCATTCGGTTCGTCTGGACGACTCGAATCCGCTTTTGGAAGCCTCCAGGCTAATCGACTCCGAAACCCTTCTGCATCAGACCGAAAGCGGGCTGGTTGAGCTGCCGCAACATGAACGCACGGCGCGTGACCTGGGCGTGCTGTTGAAAATCGCCACGCGCATCAATCGACTGCGTCGAACGCAGGAACTGGTGCGAGAAATCCTCGACTCGATTTTTGAGGTCGTCCCCGTGGATCGTGGCGCGATCCTATTGACCCAGGGCGACAAAGAGTTCACGTCGGTCCATGGGAGACATCGGTTGGATGAAAGCAGACCTGTGCGCGTGAGCCGCACCGTTGTTGAGCGCGTCATGCAGGAAGGGCTGGCGCTGCTCGCCAATGACATCAAGCAAAGCGAGACCTTGGGTTCCGCCGAAAGCCTGGTCGCGGCGCAGATCAGTTCGCTGATGTGCGTCCCGCTGATTGTCTTCGAAAAAATTCTTGGCGTTATCTATCTCGATACGACCGATCCTATGGCCCGTTTTGATGAAGGGCATCTGCAACTGACGGCCGGCATTGCCGGAATCGGAGCGGTGTCACTCGAGAACGCCCGTCAAATGGAATGGCTTGAGGGCGAGAACAGCCGGCTGAGATCAACCCTCGCAATCGAGCACAACATGATTGGCGAGAGCCCGGCGATCCAGGAAGTTTATCAATTCATTCAACGCGTGGCGCCGGCGCGATCCGCAGTATTGATTTGCGGCGAGAGCGGCACCGGAAAAGAGCTCGCGGCGCACGCGATTCACGTAAATAGTCAGCGGGCCGCGAAACCGTTTGTGCCGATCAATTGTGCCGCGCTGACTGAGACTCTGCTCGAAAGCGAACTCTTTGGATATGAAAAGGGAGCGTTTACCGGCGCGGTGGGCAGCAAGGAAGGGAAGCTCGCGGTCGCTAACGGGGGCACAGTCTTCCTCGATGAAATCGGAGAGATGACGTTGCCGATGCAATCTCGCCTCCTGCGATTTCTTCAAGATCACAAGATCGAAAGGTTAGGCAGCACGCGTTCAATCAAGCTCGACGTGCGCGTCGTGGCCGCCACCAATCGAAATCTGGAAGAAGCGATCGATATCGGAACCTTCCGGGCCGATCTGTATCATCGATTAAACGTGGTGAAAGTTACGATGCCTCCGCTGCGCGATCGCAGAGAAGACATTCCCTTGCTGGCGAGTTACTTCGCCGAAAAATATGGGAAGGAGTGCAAGCGCGCCATCAACGGAATCACGCCCGAAGCGCGCGCAGTGCTCCAGAGTTACAACTGGCCGGGAAATGTGCGCGAGCTGGAAAACGCCATCGAACGCGCGGTCGTGCTGGGATCGTCCGATCTAATCGGGGTGGAAGATTTGCCGCGACGTCTGCTCGAGGCCTCCGAGGACGGACACGCGCCAAACGCCAGGTACTATGACGCCATCAAGGATGCCAAGCGCCAATTAATCATGAATGCTCTCGAACAATCGAAAGGCAACTACACGGAAGCCGCGAAGATTCTCGGGATCCATCCAAACAACCTGCACAGAATAATCCGCACCCTCGATCTGAAAGCCGCGGTCGCCAAGTGACTGAAGCGCAACCGTCCCGGTTGCCGTGCTGCCGCCAAACTCTTAGGTTGCAAGCGAGACGCTTGCGCTCCAGTCGGATTCCACTAATCAGGCGCGCAGATTTATGTTGTAAGTCTTGATTTTGGAGTTCAACGTGGTCGGATTCATGCCCAGCAATCGCGCCGCTCGCGACTGGTGGCCGCCGGTTTGATCGAGCGCGCGCCGAATCAGATCGATTTCGAAACGGCGCACTTCGTCATAAAAATTTATGCCGCGTCCCACATCGATGGACGATGAAGCGCCGGCGCCTTCACGGACTACCGCGCGAGCAGCCTGCGGGTCGGCGATTTCCGGACGGAGGCAGTCGCGCGAAATTTCGTCCCGAGGCGCGATCACCACCGCGCGCTCGATCGCGTTTTCCAGTTCGCGCACATTGCCCGGCCACGAATAGTTCTCAAGCAGAGACAAAACGTCGGGCGCAATATGCTCGGACACCTGACGGCTGTTCTCTTCGTTGTATTTCCGAATGAAGTGTTGAGCCAGTGGAAGTATGTCTTGCCGGCGATCGCGCAGGGGCGGCAATTCGATGGGCACCACCGACAGGCGGTAATAAAGATCCTCGCGGAACATGCCTTGCCGGACAGCTTCTTTCAGATCGATGTTCGTCGCCGCGATGATGCGAACATCGACGCGGCGCGGACTGGTATCGCCGAGCGGCGTGAATTCACGTTCCTGAATCACCCGCAGCAGACGCACCTGAGTCTCGGGCGGAATGTCTCCGATCTCATCGAGAAAAATCGAACCCCCATCGGCAACTTCAAACAAACCTTTCTTGGCGGCAACCGCGCCGGTGAAGGCGCCGCGCGTGTGGCCAAACAACTCCGATTCCAGCAGCTCTGTCGGAATGTTCGAACTATTGACGGTGACAAATGGTTTGGTCGCGCGCGGGCTGGCTTCATGAATCGCTTTCGCAATCAGTTCTTTTCCGGTGCCGCTCTCACCGGTCACCAGGATCGTCGAGCGCGCCGCGGCCACCTGTTCGACCACACGAAAAATCTCCTGCATGATGTCGGACCGGCCGATGATAGCGCCGCGATCGACCTCGCGACTCATTGCCTGTCGCAGAGATCTGCGCTCTTCTTCCTTGCGTCGTCGCTTTACGCCGGCGGCGACGGTGGAGCTAATGTGTTCGTTCTGAAAAGGCTTGCGGATACACCCAAACGCGCCTTTTTCCCAGGCAGCGATGGCGGTATCAAACGTGGCGTAAGCAGTGATCATGACGACCACGGCTTCCGGGTCGAGCTTAAGAAATTCCTCGAGCGCTCGTAACCCGCCGATGCCGGGCATCGAAACGTCTAACAGGACAGAGTCATAGGACCGCTTGGTGTAGGCATCCAGCCCCTCTTCGCCGGTCTTCGCCAGATCGACTCGATAACCCTCGGACGAGAGCAAGGTCTCGAGCACGTCCCGCATTATTTCCTCGTCATCAACGACGAGCACCGAGCCTTTTTTAGCCATAAAGAGGACCTGCCTCCTTGCCTGCATTCACCTGCAAACTATTTGTGCGATTGAGCAAAAGCCAGATTATTACTGAAAAGAATGACAAAAAGCCAATGAGAATGGTTCGACCCAGGTCATGATTCATCTTTGCGGGACTTTGCGTCTTAGCGCCTTTGCGTGAATTGTTCTTCTTTGATCGATGCCTCACGCTAAGGCGCTAAGACGCAAGGAAAAACCGCAAAGCAGAACGCTTCCTGATTCGGCAGCGGGATGATTACAGTGCAGTGGCCAACCGGGCACGAGGGTCCCTGGTCGGGAGAGTGATGCGGAAGGTGGTGCCCTCGCCCGGCGTGCTCAAGACGCTGATGTGGCCCGAGTGCTCCTGCACGATGCCGTACGTTACGGCCAGGCCCAGACCAGTGCCGCGCCCCACGCCCTTCGTGGTGAAGAAAGGATCGTAAATTTTCGCGACGTCTTCGGGAGCAATTCCGACGCCGTTATCTGCCACTTCCACCGTCAGAAGGTCTTCTTCACCGTTGCTGGTGGCAAGCGTGATGCGACCATTGCCGTTGGCTATTGAATCGCGCGCGTTAAGAATCAGGTTTGTGAACACCTGTTGTAACTTGACCGCATTGGCGTAGACTTCCGGCAACCCATCGCCGTACTCACGAACGATCTCAATTTGACTGCGGCGCAGCTGTGGCTCGAGCAATTGCAGCGTATCGTCCAGCACCCGATGAACGTTGACGGTGGTGAATTCGGCGGCGTTGCCGGTGCGCGAAAAATTCAAAAGATTATTGACGATGTCGGTGGCGCGATCGGCCTGACGTCTGACCTTTTCCAGCAGCGCATGTTTCGGATCATTTTCCGGCAACATGTTCAGAAGCATCTGCGTGTAGGACGAGACACCGGTCAGCGGCGTGTTGACTTCATGCGCCACGCCGGCGGCGAGCAAACCAATTGATGAAAGTTTCTCACGCTGTTGCAGTTGTTCTTCCAGGTGCAGGCGTTCAGTCACATCTTCGAAAACGACGAGGGCGCCCGTCTGTTCGGCCGCATCCCACAAAGGAGCAAGGGCGACATTCAATGTCAGCGCACGGCCGGCGCGCGTGGCGGTGTGCAGCTTGTAAATCTGTCGCGTTTGCCGCATCTGCCAGCCTTCGGGGCCGAGGACCTGACGCAGGACGTCGGCAAAGTCGTCCGCAAAGAGTTCTTCGACACGTTTGTCGATGGCTTCTTCGCGACTGATCGAGCAGATTTCTTCCAGCGCTGAATTGAGACGCGTGATGCGGCCATCGAGATCGACAGCCATCAAACCGACGTTGATCGATTCAACGATCGATTCATTGAATTCTTTTAGAATCTCGAGCTCTGAAGCGCGCGCCTGTTGCTCCTGATAGAGCAGACTGTTTTCAATCGCCACCGCAATGTAGCCCGAGACCGTGCGCAGAATTTCAACGTCTTCGGACGACAACAATGCGCCATCGGCGGATCGACCCAAACCGATGACCGCGACCATCCGGCCGCGGACCACGCAAGGGACGTAATAATGGAGCACGCGCCGCACGAAACCTTCGCCCTCGAGAGCAATGACCAGATCGTCGGCCCGGACGACGCCCGTCTCAGCCGAGTGGGTGCGAATCATGTCCCGAAAGTCTGCGGGCACGCTGATTGGCGCGGAAAGACCTGCGGTGCGCGCCACGCGATAGCCGGCAGGGGTGTATTGATCCTCGATAAAGATTGCCAGCCGCTCGACATTCATGACCTCGCGCAGACGCCTGATCAGTGAATCAAGCAGCGGGTCGAGCGCCGTCGTGGCGGAAATGGTCCGGCCGAAATCGAGCAGGCTGTGGCGTAAATCGTAGCGCCGGCCATAGAAAATTCGATCGACGCGCTCTTGCAGGAAATTCTTAACCGGCGCTGCGATCATCACGATGCAGGCCATTGCGGTTACCGAGAGGATTAGCCGCAGAGTGATTTGTCCGGCTGAAGCCACTTCACCGCTCAACGCGTAAAGACCGGCGAAATAAACAATCGATCCGATCGCCAAAGCGATAGCCAGCGTTGTGAGGGCATAGACGGCGGCGCGACGAACCACCAGCTCGACGTCCATCAAACGATAGCGAACCACCGAGTAGCCAAGGGACAACGGAATCAATATGAGTGGCAGAATCGCGACGTCAGTGAGCGGACCTGCTTCCTGGCTCAGCACGTAACCCGTGGCATACAACAAAGTGAAGGGCGTGATTGCCAGGACCAATCCGGAAACGACCCACTTCAATTGCTGCCGCGCCACAGTATTCTTGCTGACGATGAAGCGACGCACGAGCAGAATCACGCTGATGATCAACGCGACCGTAAAATGAATGAACGATGCGTTGTAGAACCTGGCGGTGAAGGTCGACGAAATATTCAGCAGCTCACGCGGAAATATTTTGACCAGTTCGTCATGCAGAAAGATCGTAGTCGCGAATGCCAACAGGACAAACGCCGGCACGTAAAGAAGAACGCTGCGCCAGCGGCGGTCTTCGAACAGGTGATATCGCGTCGGATAGATCGTGCTGAAATGCAGAAACAGCGGTGGGAAAATCAGGAAGCCCGCGGTCCGCAGAAAACCGATCGCGAGATCGAGATCACGATAAGTCCCGAGCGGCGTGTAGAAATGGAAGACAAAAGCCGCCAGGCACAACCCCGCAAAATGCAGCACGAACGGAGCGCGGCCCCCTTGCCGGAAGATTACAAACAATCCGATGAAGAGATAAACCGCCCCAATCAGGTTGACGTAAAGATCGCGGGCAGTGAGATTGTTGATGGCCCCGAGGTTATCGAGATCCGCGTAGTAATAACGAGTCTCGGGAGGATACGAAGGCCGCTCGATCAGATAATGAATTTCACCGCCGACCCGCGCTTGATCCAGATATATCTGGATTTGTTGAGAAGCCAGAACCTCGGCGCATCTAATCCCACGCGACACATCTTCGCATTTCTGGCCCGTCATGCTGACTGCCAGCAAGTGGTCGCCGGGATTCAGACGAGCTCTGGCCGCGGCCGAGCCAGGCGCGACGGACTTGGCGATGATTCCCTGAGAGGTATCCACCCAGGTAACGCCATCCCATGCCGGGCCCTGGTGACTAAGTCGTTGCGAGAAATTCAGAACGCCCGCGGCAATCAACAGCGCCGCCGTCGCCAGCAGCAGCCATGTCTTACCTGTGAGCACTGAACCTTTCATGCTATCAATCTCAAGCCGGCACCAGCGCCGCGCTCCCATGCACACTATTGCGCGGGGATTTTATGCAACCATTGTTCCAACGAACTTGCGGAAACTCTGCGCGTTCGAAAGACAACGTTGCTTGATTTGCAGCCATTTTCTTGACTACGAGGCGACGATGTCAGTTTTCAAACTGTCCATCTTTTCGTTCTCGTCCGAGAATTTGGAAAAGAGGGAACGTCGATTGAAGACAGCGGCCACGAGAGGCTTGAAGGAATCGGCCACTCTTTAATCAAAATCGAACCAGGATTCCGCCACGCACCGAGCGCGCATAGGTACCGAGTTCGATCAACGTTTCACTGTTGCTGGTGCGCGTTTGGAAGTCGAACAAGTTGCGCGCATCGATCACCGCTTGAGCCCGAACCGGCAAACCGAACGTCGGCAGGTCCTGCGTTATTTCCACACTCAATGAAGGATCATAAACGGCTAGTCGCCCGGCGAAAGGATCGATTGCGAATACCGTCGCCTGGGGCGAAAAGCGAAACACTGTCTGCACGTGAGTGCCGGTGGACCAATCACCCGCGAGCTGCACGGCCGCCGTTTGGAAGAACCCATTACTGAACATCTCTGACGGATTCGAAATTCCGTTTGGCGATAATTCCTGTCCCCGGCCAAATGAGTAGCCCGCGGAAGCGCTCCAGGTCTGATTCAGCCGGCGCGAGTACACAACGCGGACGCCACGCGCTGATCCGCTTTGGTTCGCAACTTCAGCGATGGCCATCGAAGGTTGTCCCGTAAACGCTGACAGCGGCATGGCCATCAAGCCAACGCCACGGCCGCTCGTCATATCAAGAAAGGCACTGGCCTCGACACTGGAACGGTTATCGAGAGTTCGCTGAACGCCGAACTCCAGACGGCGGCTTTGGCCCATCACCGCACGGCCGCCGACAAAGGCCACCGGCTGCACCGGCTGTTTGAAATTTACGTTGCCTTCCTCAAAACCAACTGAGCTTTGCGTTGTGCCTTCGTCACCGCCCGGCGCATACGACGCCATCAAGCGCGTGCGTGCATTCGCATCAAACTGAACACCGAATCGTGGAGTAATCGCCGAATCGCCGCCCGCGCCGGTGAACCGTGAATAATCAAGTCCCATCACCACGACGACGCCGTCGCGGACGATCCACTCGTCTATCGCTCTCACCGAGAATTGTCCGAGCCGGTTTCGCTCACGAGTCTTGCCGCCAACCGTGGCGAAAAGTCGGGCGCCGCCACCGGACAGGCTCAAACGGTGTCGATCATCCAGTCGCAAACGAGCGGTAGTTTCGAACCGTTGCGGTGCATAGTCGCCGATTCCCGTTTGTCCCGCGAAGATTAGGTCAATTGTTTCCGAAGCCGGCAGCGCCAAAGCAAAGTTAACACCCTGATACCCCGACGAAAATGGATTCGACGAACCGGCAAAGTAAGTTTCCGCTACGCCCTGCAAACGGACGCGGCCTCGTTCGTCAGTTGTGGCCTTCGCGATTTCGGAATTCGCGGCGTCGGCCTGTTCGGCAGCAGCGATGGTCGGATCGTCGCCTTCGTTCGCTTGAAAAATTGAGCGGCGACTCTGCGTGGAACGCAGTATCCACTTAACACTGTCTTTGTCGTTTCGTTGGTTGACTAAGGTCTTGGGAGAATTTGCGGGCTCGAGATTGAAGCGATAGGCGATTTCGGCGGAAGGACTTACCTGCACTGACTCGAATAAGACTTCACTAAAGCCCTGGGCAATGGCCTTCAATGAATAACGTCCTGCCGGAATCTTGGCGCTGAATGAACCATCGGCCGCGGTGTAGGTTTGTTTGACTACCTGTTTGGCGCCTTCGCGAATTAGCTGAATGAGGGCGCCGCCCAGCGGTGCACCCTTATTGTCCCGGACCGTGCCGCTAATCGTCGCCAGCCGCGAGCCTTTGGCCATGATGGGCTCTGCGGCCGCTGCCCAGATGAAGGCAGTAACCACCACGAAAGCGCTGAGTTTAGAGAATATCTTCATTGCGGCCGGACCTCCGTCTCGAACCTGTTCGAGTCTCGCCGGGCCAGAGTGAGGCTAACCCAAATGTTCAATCGTCCGTTCGATTCCCAAGTTGCTTCATTTAGATGCCTGGACGGTGCATTGGCAGTTCGTAAAATCCTCCAAATGGACCGCTTGGGCGAGAGAGACCGTCACCCGTTTGAATGTTCGTAATTTTCGGTCACACAGTTGAGCCGTGTCAAGCTCCAGCGGCTGTTTTCACGCCGGTTTTGCGGCGTCTTTTTAACGTGTTACGATGGCTTGCCGAAGATAAAGCCAGCCGGTTTTAGAAAAGAATGATAGAACAAGTGAAAGCGTCCCGCCTTTCCAATGGTCTGACAATTTTGACGGATCACATGCCGGGGCTCCGTTCGGTGAGCCTGGGCATCTGGGTGCGCCGCGGCTCGCGCCATGAATTACCGGCCATGAACGGCATCTGTCACTTCATCGAGCACGCCCTGTTTAAAGGCACTCACCGCCGTTCCGCACATGAGATCGCTACCGAATCGGATCGGCTGGGAGGGCACCTCGATGCTTATACGACGCACGAGATGACCGGCTTTGCGCTAAAGGTCGTGGACACCGAAATGGCGCGCGCGTTCGATCTGCTGGCGGATATGCTGGTCAATCCGCGTTTCGATGAAGACGATCTCCTCAAGGAGCAAAAGGTCATCATCGAAGAAATGAAGATGATCGAGGATACGCCCGACGAGCTTTTGACCGAGCTGTTTCACGCGCAATATTTCCCCGACCATTCCCTCGGCCGCCCAATCGAAGGGACTGAACAGACCGTTTCGTCATTCGATCGCGGCAAGACCGCCCGTTTCCATGCGAGCAATTTCGCGCCCCATAATTTGGTAATCGCGGCCGCGGGAAATGTTTTTCACAATCAACTGGTAGATCTTGTTTCGCAAGCGTTTGGCGATTTAGAAGACATCCAGGGAAATGGCTTTGCCTCGCCTGCGCCGACGGTAGCCGCACCAATTCTGATTGAACGAAAGACCGAGCTTGAGCAAGCCCATCTGATTCTGGCCGCGCCGTGGCCGTCCGCAAAGAGCGAAGATCGTTACGCGGCCAGCATGCTGGGAACAATCATCGGCGGCGGCACGTCGAGCCGGCTCTGGCAGGCGATTCGCGAAGAGCGCGGACTCGCTTATTCAATCGGCGCCGGCGGAAACACCTACACGGACGTGGGCGTCTTTACAATTTATGCCGGCACTTCGCCGGGACAGATGGATCAGGTGCTCGATCTCTCGCTGAATGAAATCCGCCGCATCGTGCGCGAGCCCGTTTCCGAAGATGAATTACAATTCGCGAAAGAGCAGGCGATTTCTTCCGTGCTGTTGAGTCTGGAATCGTCCAGCGCGCGTGTCGGAGCGCTGGCGCGACAGGAAATCATCCACGGCCGCCGTATTTCGCCGGACGAAATAATTCGCTCGGTCGAAGCTGTCACGCGCGAGCATGTGCAGCGCGTGGCGCAGACGTGCTTCACCACGCCAACGCTGGCGCTCGGAGCGTTGGGGAATTTGAATGGGTTTGAAGTTGATCGCGCGCGTTTGGGAATTTGAGTTAGTATCAGAAGCCCGCGCGTAAGCAAGGGCAAGTTTCGAGAGAAGCCCTTCTCTGACGGTCGGGCTGACAACTCCATCTAATGAAAATATCCGTACTCGGGAGCGGCTCGACTGGCAATGCGGTGTTGTTAGTCGCCAATGGCACACGTGTTCTGGTTGACGCCGGCCTCAGTGCGCGCGAGATTGCGCGCCGCATGGCGTCGCTCGGCGAAGATCCAAATTCCCTCGACGGAATTCTCCTTACCCACGAACACGGCGATCACGCCGGCGGCCTGCGCGTGTTGATGAAAGACCTTGATTGCCCGGTTTTCATTTCCGCCAAAACGCGCGAGGCGTACGTCCGGGAAAAGCGCAACGTTGAGAATGACGAACCGCGCCGGCGCGCCGACGCCTTGAAAGATCGGGTCGTCGAAATAGATTCCGGCTGCGACTTTCAGATCGGAAAAATCGACTTCCATCCTTTCACCGTGCCGCATGATGCGGTCGACAACTTCGGCTTCACGGCGACGCATGATGGAGTGAAAGTGGCGACCGTGCTGGATTTCGGCCACATCACGACGTTGATAACAGAGAGGCTGCGCGGTTGCGCGGCGATCGTCATGGAATCAAATCACAGCCGCGACATGCTCAAGACTGTTGAGAATTATCCATGGGAATTGAAGCAGCGCATCCTTTCGCGTTTGGGCCATCTTTCGAATGAAGACGTGGCCGAGTGGCTGGTCGAAGGGTTTGACGGACAAGCGCGCCATCTGGTTCTGGCGCACATCTCGCAGCGCGCTAACAATCCCTATCTCGCGAAGATTACCGCCGAAACCGCATTGCATGAACGCGCGCCCTTGTTTGCGGGCGAGACGCGGGTGACCCTTTCTTTTCCAAAAGAACCGACGGCATGGATCGAAGTGTGATTGAGATGACGGAGGAAAAACGCAAACGAATGAAACGTTGGGGCTTTCTAATTTTGTCCGGAATTGTTCTGCTCTCGATGCTTTCGTGCAAGGGCAGCTCGCGGCGAAGCAGCATACCTGCAGCAGCGCAGAGTGCGCTCGACACGGCGATGAATGACATCGACAACGGCCGTTACGACAAGCTTTACCAGGAAGCATCCGATGAATGGCGAAGCCAGTCGTCGTTGGAAGACTCGAGGGCCAAGTTACAAATACTGCACGACAGCCTGGGTAAAGCTCGCACCCGCGCGCTGAATTCAGCCCGGGAAGATCAAACCACCACCGCGCCAGTTGCGGGTCACTCGGTCACCGTTTTCTATCAGACCACTTTTGATAAGACCACCGGATTGGAAGCGTTCGTGCTGGTGGAAAATGGCGGCCGCTGGGCCCTGGCCAAATACTATGTGAGTTCCAACGCGCTCAAGTGAAAGTAAACGAGTCGCGAGCCACGAGTCACGAGTCACGAGTAATGAGTCTTGAGTCGCGAGTCGTGAGACGCGTGACGCGTGACGAGCAAGGAGCTCTTTGTGAGTGATGATTCATGACTCAAGACTCACGACTTAAGACTCGCGACTCACGAATCAAATTCCTATGATCGACCGCTACACTCTGCCCGAAATGGGCGCTCTCTGGTCTGAAGAGACCAAGTTTCAAAAATGGCTGGACGTGGAAATTGCCGTCTGTGAAGTTCACGCAGAACTGGGCACGATTCCGCGCGACGCTCTGGAACCGATCAAAAGCCGGGCGAAGTTTTCAGTCGCCCGCATCAACGAGATCGAAAAGACCACCGATCACGACGTGATCGCGTTCACCACCAATCTCGCGGAGTCGATCGGAGAGGCCTCGCGCTTTGTTCACTACGGCTTAACTTCGTCGGACGTGGTTGATACCGCGAATGCCTTGCTGCTGCGCGATGCCTGCGACATCGTGCTTAAGAAGATCGAGGCGCTGCTCGAGGTGCTCAAGCGCCGGGCCTTTGAATTCAAGGACACCCCGCAGATTGGGCGAACTCATGGCATTCATGCCGAGCCGACTTCCTTTGGATTGACCTTCGCGCTTTGGTATGACGAGATGCGCCGCAACCAGGAGCGGCTGCGGAAAGCGCGCGACGTGGTTTCGTTCGGCAAGATCAGCGGCGCCGTGGGCGCGTTTGCTCATCTCGATCCTCAGGTCGAAGAAATGGTTTGCGCGCGACTTGGGTTGAAGCCGGCGCCTGTCTCGACTCAGATCATTCAGCGTGACAACTATGCCGAGTACCTTTGCACGCTGGCAATTATCGCGGCGTCGCTGGAAAAGTTCGCGCTGCAAATCCGGCATTGGCAACGGACCGAGGTGCGCGAGGCCCAGGAAAAATTCAAGCGCGGCCAGAAAGGATCGAGCGCGATGCCGCACAAACGCAATCCGATTCTTTCGGAACGCATCTGCGGCATGGCGCGCGTCGTGCGCGCGAACAGCATCGTGGGTTTGGAGAATGTCGCCCTCTGGCATGAACGAGACATCTCGCATTCATCAGCGGAGCGCGTCGTTCTGCCTGACTCCAGCATCGCGGTTGACTACATGCTGCAAAAGATGGCGTCGTTGATCGACGGTCTCGTGGTTTATCCCGAGCGCATGCTGGAAAATCTAAGCGCGACGCGCGGCTCAATTTTCAGCGGACAATTATTGCTGGCTCTGACCCAGGCGGGCGTTTCGCGCGAAGAAGCTTACGACTGGACGCAGCGCAACGCGATGAAGGCCTGGGACGAAGGCGGAGAACTTCAAACCCTGGTGCTGGCGGACAAAGAAATACGCGCGCATCTGTCCGAGGATCAGATATCGCGCGTGTTTTCTCTGGCTACCTATTTGCGCAACGTTGAGAAAGTATTTGCGCGGGTATTCGTCTGACGATCCAAGCCGCCCCGGCTATTTGGCCCAGTTGTCGGCCATATTGCCGATGACGGGCAGCTTTAACTGTTCGCCGTTATAGGCTTTGACCGCCGCATAAATCAGCGCGCCGATATAAGCGGCGACAACTACCATGTAGAGCAGCCATAAGACGCCTGACAATGCTCCCAGGCCCGCAAAGGCCAGGGCAATGCTGAGAATGGTGAGCAGGATAATCACACAGATGAAAACAATTATGGCGCCGGCGTGGAGCAGCAACGACTGGATCGCGTGAAACTTAACAAACCGATTTTCTTTCTCCATGATTACGCTGATTAAGGCAACGACCCAAATAATGTAGCCGAGTAACGCTGCCAGGTTGCCGTCCATTCCACCCAAAGCTGCTTTTCCGGTATCGTTCATGATGCTGTCTCCTGTTCCTTTCAAGACGATGGACGAGCGATTTTTTGCACCGCCCGCCTAAAAGTAAGACATTCAAAAATTACTTATTGATTGATTTCCAGGCGAATTCCCCGATGATTGGCAGTTTGTACCACTGGCCGCCGTAGGCTTTTATTGCGCCGATAATAATGAGAATAAGAAATACAAAGAGAATAAAAACGCCTAACAGCCACGTCAGTATTCCCGCGGTCCAACCCAAGCCGGCCATATCGAGCACAAGTCGGAGAATTATGGTCAGAACGTTCAGTATGATTCCCAGAGCTACGACCAATGCAAACAGAAAAAGCGACTGGACGGCGTGAAACTTAACAAAGCGATTTTCTTTTTCCGTAACCAGAAAAACGATGCCTACCACCAGACCGAGACAACAAATTATGTACGTGATGTAGCAAAGCATCGCGGCCACGTTTGAATCGAGAGTCATAAAGCTGGTTTTCCCTCCGGGCGCCCCGGAAGCCGGGGCCGGTGGCGGTTCGAGTGGCGTTGACATCTTCGTTATCCTGTCTGTTCGAATCCAGCTATGGGCGCGACGGCGAAAATACTATGATATTGGCTACTCGTTACGCAACGTTTTATCGTAATATCTTCCGTTCACCTTGTGGCGGAGCCGGAGTCGTAGCTCAAAGGATCAGGTTAAGCGATCGATCTTCCGCTACTGCTCAAGAGTTCTTGATACACCTAAACATGAAAGCCAAAGTTTACGTCACCTTAAAGCCTGGCGTGCTCGATCCGCAGGGAAAAGCAATCAAGCATTCCGTTGAATTGCTGGGATTCAACAGCGTCAACGACATCCGGCAAGGAAAGTATTTCGAGATCGCGATGGACCATTCGGTCAACGAAGCCAGTGCTCGCGAAGAAGCCGAGCGTCTGGCGCACGATGTTTTGTCGAATCCGATCATTGAAGACTTTCGCGTGGAGATTGAAAAGTGAAAGTTCGGAGTTCCGCCTTCGGGCGGCTTCAGGTTGAATAACTGGACGCCGCGTAAAAGCGGAACTCCAAACAATTGGACTGGTAATTATGAAATTTGGAGTCATAGTTTTCCCGGGTTCGAATTGCGATCATGACGCGTATCATGTGATCTCGAAGCATGTGGGCCAGCCGGTCGATTTCATCTGGCATCGCGACACAGACCTTTCGACTTATGACGCGGTCATCATCCCCGGGGGCTTTTCGTATGGCGATTACTTGCGCGCCGGGGCCCTGGCGCGGTTCTCGCCGGTGATGAATTCAGTCAAGCAGTTCGCGGCCAAAGGTAATCTGGTGCTGGGAATCTGTAACGGCTTTCAAATCCTTTGCGAAGCCGGCCTGCTGCCGGGCGCCTTAATTCGTAATCGCGATCTGCACTTCATTTGCGACTATGTGAACGTGCGCGTCGAAAACACGGACACGCCGTTTACTAATGAATTGAACACGGGAAGCGTGCTGCGAATGCCCATCGCGCATGCCGAAGGAAATTACGTTTGCGACGATCGGACACTCGAAGAATTACATCGCGACAAACGAATAATATTCAGGTATTGTGACGCGAATGGAGATGTCACCGATGCCGCAAATCCAAATGGCGCTCGGGACAATATTGCCGGGATTTGTAATGAACGACGCAATGTGTTGGGATTGATGCCTCATCCCGAGCGTGCCTGCGAAGACCTGCTTGGATCCAGCGACGGCCGTGAAGTTTTCCGATCGCTTGCGGGCGCGTTAGCCGCCGCAGCCTGAGTTCCGGCGAGCGGTATTGATTGCCGAAAGTCCGTCTCTTCAGCAAAGAAAGGAACAGCAAAATGAAACGCTATTCAGGCTTGTTGGCCGCCGGACTGATGATTTTCGTGGTGCTGGCATGCAATCTCAGCAAGAATTCGAACAACTCGAACAATTCAAACAACAAGAATTCGAATGCAAACAAGGCGACGCCGCAACCTACGCGGCGCGCTGACGCCGACGTGTACGTGAACAGGATTTACATGGCCAAGGATGACGGGGGCAACCCCGGCGATGAGACCGACACGTTCGCGGCCGGCGATCGAACGATCCACTGCGTCATCGAATTGAACAAGGCGAAGAAGGACACCGACGTGCGCTTCATTTGGAAAGCCGTGGACGTGGCCGGCTCGAGAAATGAAGAGATCAAGACGATTGATTACTCGACTAAGTCGTTCGAGAACAAAGTGCGCGGTCACTTAACGCTGCCGAAAGATTGGCCGATCGGAAAGTATCGAGTCGAAGTTTATATTAACGGCACCCTCGATAAGACGATCGATTACACGATTGAGTAGGGTCGTCCACCGCAGATGAAACGACTTCTGCCATTTGCGCTGATCGTTATAGTGCTGATTGCCGCGGTAGCCGGCGGTTGGATCCTGCTCCGCTCATCGCAGCAATCACGCAATTCAAACAAGGCCACGCCTGATCCCGCGCTGGAGGTCCTCGGCGCCGATCCACCGCACATTCGCGGCAACGTCAATGCGCCGGTTACGTTGGAAGAATTCGGCGATTTCCAATGCGGCTCTTGCGGGGCCTACTATCCGGAACTCAAAAAGATCGAAGCGGAATTCGGCGATCGCCTGCGCGTGATCTTTCGTGAGCTTCCGCTTGTGCCCACGCATGAACACGCTCTGCTAGCCGCCCAGGCGGCCGAAGCCGCCGGATTGCAGGGCAAGTTCTGGGAAATGCACGACAAGCTCTACGAGAACCAGAAGACCTGGACCGAGGCCAGAGACCTGGTGCCGGTGTTTGTCGATTACGCCAAGCAGATTGGACTGAACCCGGACCAGTTTATGAAGGATTTGAATGGTGACAAGGTCGCGATGCGAATCTTTCAGGACGGCAAGCGGGCGCACGCGTTCAATCTCAGATCCACGCCGACTTTTTTCGTCAACGGCAAGCAAGCTACGGATGATCAGTGGAAGCCGGAGGGCTTACGGCAAATGATCAATGACGCGTTGAAGGCCGCGGGCAAATAACGGCGGCGGGTTTGGCTAAGGTAGGTCGTTAGATAAATTTTTACTAATCAACTAGCTATTAGCACTGAGATGAATCAAGTGATCGTGACTACTCCTTCGACATTGCATAGTAAGATTCTTACACGCCACCTGAACCTATCGGAAAAGACTTTTGCAGAATTCTTCGCTGGTATTGGATTGGTGCGTTTGGGACTGGAGCAAGAGGGTTGGACCCTGACATTCGCCAATGACAACGATGAAAAGAAAAAGGAAATGTATGCTTCCCACTTTGTCGACCTCGATGATCACTTTTTGCTGAAAGATGTTCATCAAATCCGAGAGAAGTCCGTTCCCACGGTTGTCCTCGCCACCGCTTCATTCCCTTGCAATGATCTGTCGTTGGCAGGAGGGCGTGAAGGCCTAGGAGGTGAACAATCGTCGGCATTTTGGGGCTTCATACGCGTGCTGAAGACTCTCAAGGAGAGAAGACCCCCCTTGCTCTTGATCGAGAATGTTCCCGGCTTCCTAACATCCCATGGTGGATTAGATTTTAGGATGGCGATGACCGCCCTAAATCGACTAGGCTACGCAGTCGACCCATTCATAATCGACGCGTCTTGTTTTGTTCCGCAGAGTCGTCAACGTCTCTTTGTTGTTTGCCGGATGAATTTGCACCGGAAGCTGGTTCAAGAACAGCTCTATCCAGAGGATCCTTTACGACCGCCGGCGCTTATGAACTTCATTTTGCGACACCCCAACATTAATTGGCTTGTCCGTCACCTTCCTGCGCCGCCCAAGACTAGTAGGAAGCTTGAGGATATCTTGGACCCAGAATCAATAACGGAATGGTGGAGCGCAGACAGGGCAGAGTACTTACTAAATCAAATGAGTCGCAAACATCGAACGATAGCGGACAAAATGATATCCGGCAGAGCTTGGACTTACGGTACTGTGTTCCGTCGCGTTAGGAATGGAAAATCGATGGCAGAACTCCGGGTGGATGGACTTGCCGGATGTCTCCGAACTCCAAGAGGTGGCAGCGGCAGGCAGATTCTGTTTAAGGCCGGAAAAGGGAAGTACTTCGCGAGGCTTCTCACACCACGCGAGTGCGCTCGCTTAATGGGGGCCGATGACTATCGAATCACGGGAACCTTGAACCAGGCGCTGTTTGGTTTTGGAGATGCTGTTTGCGTTCCAGTAATTCGCTGGATATCGCAAAACTACTTGAACCCGGTTGTTGAAGAACTGACTGCGGAACTTCACGACTCCAATGAGAAAAAACACTACGCGGTCGCCTGAGAAGATTCTTCCGCACGACGTCGCCGCAATCCGAAAAGAGATTTCGAAGTTCCTGAATTGTCAGGATTCGAAGAAGCGTACTATAGGCAATGCCCAATACGGTGTCTATGCATTCTATGATTACGATGGTGAGCCGATTTATGTTGGCCAGACTCGCGAGAGACTGAGAGCGAGAATCGGCAGACATCTGACCAATCAGCGGACGGACGCGGTGGCAATGAATGTTTTGGATCCGTTTGAAGTCGCAGAAATTGAAATTTGGCCGATCTATCCCGGACGAGCATCGCGAAAAGCGGTTTCCAAACTTCTTCACGCCACGGAATACACTGTCTTTCAAAAGGTTCTGCGCGAATCTAAACTTGGTGCCGTACTCAATGAGAAGGACATTCCAACGAATACGCCGGTATCGCTTCCACCATCATTCCGAGCAAGGATCATTCCTGATTCCATCTACGAACATCGCAAACATTCCGATGTGAGAATTGCCCGGCGGTCTAGCACAATCGCAGCGCTTGCTCGCGTTATCAGCGAGAGAGATGTGTCGAAGGGATTACGACGAACTCTACTAACGCAGGCAAGGCGTTTGGAGCGTTTGGCCCGCCAGCGGTTTGAAGAGGTTGCTGGCGAAATACCGCTCGAAAACCCAGAGGAGGAGACGGGCGAGACGGCCGGTAAGTAGCAGGTTCACAACGATGAAGCCGACGCGACAGCAGGTTCACTACACAATGTCGCGTGTTCGCTCAAAAGGCTCAAAAATCGAAAAACGACTGGGAACGGCTCTTTGGAAAGCTGGATTCAGGTATCGAAAGCATTACAAAGTGATAGGAAAACCCGACTTTGCGCTGGTTGCTAACAGGGTCGCCATATTTTGCGACAGCAATTTTTGGCACGGATATCGGTGGGGGAAAACTGCTAAAAAGGCTTTCACAAAAAATCAAGACTATTGGTTTGAAAAAATAGAACGCAATCGTGCGCGGGATAAGAAAGTAAAGAAGGAACTTGAAAGCTCGGGCTGGGTAGTCTTAAGGTTTTGGGAACACGAGATAGCGAACGATATTGAGCATTGTGTCGCGAGAGTCGAGCGAGCCGTTCGACATCGACCTAAAATAGTGAAAACCTCGCGAAGCGCTTAACGAGACTCGCAACCAAGCATCACGGTCTGAAGCCTATTCCGGATGTGGGTCGTTCGGGAAGACTTCGCCGGTAGCTGTGATAATTAGTTGATGATCAGGCGTGATGTGTTCGCCATCCATCGTGACTTCCTCGCCACTCGGCATTTCCACCGGCAAGTGATCGAGAAAACGTTCGGCGTCAATCGCCGACATGCAACCGGTGCCCGCCGCGGTTACCGCCTGCCGATAAACCGAATCCTGAACGTCGCCGCAAGCGAACACGCCCGGAATATTTGTGGCCGTCGAGTGTCCGTTGGTCCTGATATAGCCGACCGAATCCATTTCGATCTGACCTTTGAACAAATCAGTGTTGGGCTTGTGGCCGATGGCGATAAAGACGCCTTCGCATTCGAAAGTTCGTTCCTCGCCTGACTCGGCGCTCTTCAGACGAATCCCCGTAACTCCCTGTTCATGTGTGCCGACTATCTCGAGCGGTTGCGTGTTCCAGAGAAACTCGATCTTCTCGTTCCGAAACGCTTTGTCCTGCATGATCTTCGAAGCGCGCAGTTTGTCGCGGCGATGAACTACGTAAACGCGCGACGCATAGCGAGTCAAAAACGTGGCCTCTTCCATCGCGGTGTCGCCACCGCCAACGACCACCAGGCGCTTATTGCGAAAGGCCGGCAATGGACCGTCGCAGGTAGCGCAAGCCGATACGCCGTTACCGCCAAACCCATTTGGCGTTTTGGCTTCGCCGGGAATCCCTAGCCATTTCGCCGACGCGCCTGAAGCGATGATCAGCGTCTCAGCCTTTACGATCTTATTGTCGGTGTGAAGCGTGAAAGGGCGTTCCTGCAACTCGACTTCGTTGATCCATTCCTCGAGAAATTCCGTTCCGAATCGTTCGGCCTGCTTGCGAAATTCCATCATCAGGTCCGGCCCTTCGATCCCTTTGGCAAAGCCGGGATAGTTCTCAACGTCGGTGGTGATCATCAACTGGCCGCCCGGCGTGGTTTGCCGCTCGGTGTCCGCGGGAGCATCGATGAGCAGCGGGTTGAGGTTCGCGCGAGCCGTGTAAATGGCGGCGGTCAAGCCGGCTGGTCCTGACCCGATGATGACGACTTGCCGGCGGATTTCTTCTTTGGCCAAGCTTGATTGGTCTCCTTAAAAAGTATCAGAACCGCGAGCATTAGCGGGCGGCATCTGCGATCTTAGTTCAACTCGAATTGCGCATGGAGCCGGTCGCTACCGCTTCCGGTTCGGTAAAGAATCTCAGGAAAGTCTGTTGGCGTTTTCGGTTGCGCGTATAGTATAAATAATAGCGTACGAGTTAGTCGAACCAGGCAAGCCCTGAGCTGTAATATCCACCTAAATGTTCGACTCCGTTCCGCGAATCACATTGAAAACAGACTCGGGCGAAAAAAATCTGGCCACATCGCTGCCTCCAATTCGCACTATCAGTGTGCTGGGCGCCGGCACCATGGGCCATGGCATCGCGCAGGTAGCGGCGGCCGCGGATTATGACGTCATCGTCCGCGACGTTGACGATGAGTCGTTGGCTCGCGGCCGGCAGGCAATTGAGCGCAACCTGGCAAAAGGCGTTTCTCTCGGCAAAGTTTCAGAAGAAGACCGCGATCGAACGCTGGCGCGTATCAAGACCACGACGAGACTGGAAGATATCGGCTCTGCGGATCTGGTCATTGAAGCCGCGCCGGAGAATCTCGATCTAAAACAAAGCCTGCTGCGGGGATCAGAAGCCCACACGTCAGAAAAATGCATCTGGGCCACAAATACTTCGTCTTTGTCGATTACTAAAATTGCCGGCGCCGCCGCTCGTTCCGAGCAGGTCGTCGGCATGCATTTTTTCAATCCCGTGCACATCATGCGCCTGGTCGAGATCGTCGTGGGCGAGCGCACCAGTGATGCGACCGTCGAGGCGATTCGCGCGGTGGCCCAGCGGATGAAAAAAGAGCCGATTGTCGTGCGCGACGTTCCCGGATTCGCGTCCAGCCGTCTAGGTGTCACGCTGGGGCTCGAAGCCATGCGCATGGTTGAGCAGGGCGTGGCCAGCGCGCGCGACATCGACACCGCGATGGAACTCGGTTATAACCATCCGATGGGCCCGCTGCGTCTGACTGACCTGGTCGGTCTCGACGTGCGGCTAAGCATCGCGGAATACCTGCACGGTCAACTCGGGTCGGAAGCGTTCCGGCCGCCAGAGATTCTTCGGCGCATGGTGAGCCAGGGCAAGCTTGGCAAAAAAAGCGGCGAAGGTTTCTACAAATGGAATGAACACGAGGGGACGCAAAAAGCTTATACTACTTGAGCAGATTTCAGACCAGCTTGGGGGGTTGTAAGCAACCGTGGCAACCGTTATGAGCACTCCTTATCAAAACGAAGAGCGACGCTTTGCACTCAGAATGGCGCTGCGGCTTCCGATTGTCGTATCGGGCCGCGCCGAAGACGGGGCCGCCTGGAGCGAGCCAACTGAGACTGATGATATTTCGACCTCCGGTGCGTTGTTTCACTTGAATCAGAAAGTGAGCATCGGCGAAAACCTCTACATCCGCGCGCACCGGCCCGACGGTTCGCCCACGGAAGCCACGGCCACCGTGGTGCGGCTGTCGCCCGCAATCTACGGAACCGCGCGCGTGGGCGTGCAAATCGCTGAACCGTCCGAGAATTGGACCCGGCTATTTGTTTCCTGGGTCGCCGACGAACAAGCCTCGGCGCCCGGCGAGAGTTGATCTTCACTCCAGCGACAACAGATCATTTTCCATTTGTCATTTGAGATTTGTAATTTGTCATGTAGCGATCTGTCCTAAAGTCAGAACCGCCCTGCGATAGCTGGCGGTTGATCTCGATTATCTGAGATCGACAGGTGTCAAAGGTTAACCGCCCGCTACCGCAGTTCTGACGGCTATCTCAAATGACAAATGGAAAATGAGCCGTCTTTGTGGTTAACTTTTGCCAAACCAAAGAATTTGGAGCCGTCAAATTGAGCCAATCATACGAGACTATTCTGGTCGAACGACGGGGAGCCGTCGCTATCGTTACTATCAACCGGCCTGAGAAGCGCAACGCTTTGAATATTCAAACACGCGCCGAAGGGGCGGCGATTCTCGATGAGTTGCGTGAGGATGATTCTGTGCGCGTCGTCGTTTTGACCGGCGCCGGCGACAAAGCCTTCATCGCCGGGGCTGACATCGCCGAGTTTGCGACCCGCACCGCCATCTCGCAGCGCGAAGTCATGTTGGAGCGTTCGCTATTCAATGCCATCGACGGATTCCCGAAGCCAATCATCGCGATGGTGAATGGCTACTGCCTGGGCGGCGGCTGTGAAGTGGCGCTTGCCTGCGACATCCGCATCGCCAGCGACAAAGCATCGTTCGGCCAGCCGGAAATCAACCTTGGCATCATTCCCGGAGGCGGCGGCACACAACGTCTGACGCGTCTGGTGGGCGAAGGCAAAGCTATGGAGATGATTCTGACCGGCGAGATCATCGATGCGCAGACGGCCTTTGCTATCGGCCTGGCGAATCATGTGGTGCCCGCCGATCAGCTCGAAACAAAGACGATGGAGATTGCGAACGGCATCGCTGAGAAGAGTCCAATTGCTTTACGCCTGGCCAAAGAAGCAGTGAAGATTGCTTCGCGATCGAATATCGACGAAGGCCTGCGACGCGAAGTCGATCTGTTCGCGCTGTGCTTTTCGAGCGAAGACAAAGACGAGGGCGTGAAAGCGTTTCTCGAGAAACGCAAAGCTGAATTCAAGGGGAAGTGACGGAAGCAATTGTGGCACAGACTTCAGTCTGTGAATGATCTTGCGCCAAAGGCATCACAGACTAAAGTCTGTGCCACCGCTATTAACATGTCGAGCGAACTTGAAAGCGGAAGATGGTCGGTGATCAGCGAGCGCGGCTGTGAAGCCAGCAGCGTGACTCACGAAGAAGCGCGTCGCCTAGTGCATCGCTTGGGAGGCGAAGGCCGCCACGGCTTGTGCATCATGACAGATGAAGCGGCGAGTCGAATGGCGACAAGTGGTTCGACGCGTGAATTAGACGCAAATTTAGAGCGGACGACCTGAAGAGCGGACCGACCTGAATGCCATGAGGTTTGACGGCCCCGTTAGGGGCCAAATGTTTATAGAAACGGGCACCGAAGAGGTTCTATAAACATCTCGCTCCTAACGGAGCGAAAGCCGCGAATCACCCAATCATCAGCACGACTTTCCCGAAACTCTCGTTCGACTCGATTCGCTGGTGGGCTTCGCGCACCTGATCCATTCTGAAAACTTTGTCTATGATTGGTCGCACCGCGCCGGTCTTCAGCAACGGCACAACCTGCTGCGCAAACAGTCGGGTCGCGGTGGCTTTTTCTTCCGCCGGGCGCGTGCGCAGCGACGTGCCCATGATCCTGAGCCGCTTGCTCATCACAATTGAATAATCGATCTCAGCTTTCGAGCCGCTGGTCGTGCCGACAAAAATCAAACGGCCACGAGTCGCGAGCGATTGCAGGTTTGCTTTCAAATAAGCCGCGCCCACCAAATCGAGCACAACCTGAACGCCAACTCCATCAGTCCATTCCTTCACGGCCTCAACGCACTTCGACGGGTCGTCATCAATCACCACCGCATCAGTTAAACCAAATTCTTTCGCCCGCTCGAGTTTGTCCGCCGTGCGCGAGGTTCCATAAGCGAACGCGCCCGCGGCCTTCACAAGTTGGATCGCCGAGGTGCCGACACCGGAACCTGCGGCATGAATAAGCACATGCTCGCCGGTCATCAGCCCGCATTGCGTGAAGAGAGCGTCGTGCGCGGTCATGAAAACTTCCGGCACCGCTGCGGCTTCGGCCCAATCAAGGTTCGCAGGAATCGCCGCGAGATGATTCTCCGCCACGGTCACAAATTCCGCTTGCCCGCCGCCGCCGATAATGCCGAACACGCGATCGCCAACCTTCCACTGGCGAACTTCTTCGCCGATGCTTTCAACTTCGCCGGCGAATTCAATGCCGGGAATGTCCTGTGGGTACCCTGGCGGCGCCGGATAACGACCGAGCCTTTGCAGAATGTCCGCGCGATTTAATCCGGCGGCGCGTACGCGCACACGCACGTGGTCGAGCGCCGCCGGCGGCGCATCCGGCACTTCGCGAATTTCGAGGCCTTCAACGCCACCGAAGGAAGTGATCGTTATGGCTTTCATTGGGGAACGTCGATGTTAATTAGGAGGAAAACTTAACCAAGCGAATCAGGCAGTAATAGCTTGATTGTTGACGGACTTTATTTCTTAGGGGGAAGCGGCTTAGTTTTGATTCCATGTTTGAGGAGATCCGCTTCATAGGCCGTATTATTGATCGAAAATGCGTAGACAACTTCCACCGCATCTTTAAAGATCAACCCTTGTTGAAAGTTAACCTCCATATCGACATCTTTGGAAGGACGGTTAAACCTAATAAGGTCAGTTTTCTTATCTTGATGCACAGCGACGCGCTCGTACCAAAAGAAACGTCCGGTTTTTTCCCCGACCGTGATGTCCAATCCATACTTGTCTACGAATGCTCTTAAAACGTCGGACGGAGTCTTCGTCGTGGAAAGATCGACGTCGGAGTGAAAGATCATCCATGCGTGCCCTACCCGTTGGACATAGCCGACTCTTTGGCATGCGACTAGGAGGGTAAACGTATTCAGTGGTCTAAAGCTATTCCTAAACAGTCTTACATACAGCGAGGTCGCCTTATCGTCGTCAATCCCCAAGCCCGCAGGATGAATGTGCTCAACGCTGTCTGGTGCTCGCAGTGCGAGCTCGACGTTTGCTCTATCGACGCCGTGTCGCTCGTACGCATCAACAAATTGCGGAGTGAAATCCACCTTGTACAATGGCGCAGCTAAATCTCCTCTCTGTCCTAAACGAGACTTTATTTCTTTGACGTCGACTTGCGCTAATGCGACCCGGCCAATCTCTTTCGCAAGATATTCATAAATCTTAGACATGGCCTTGGGAGAATAATCCTCTCTTTTTAATCTAAGCCGGATTCTGATTTCATTGATAAGACGTTCTCGAAGTTCGTTTGGCGGACTAGGCTCTTCAGTTAGAGTGGGACTTGGAAGCATGCCAAGCGTGAGATTCGCAAGAATTCCCTCGACTTCTGCAGGTTCTCGGCCGTTTAAGCTCGGAAGTGAATAAATCATAGTTCTATTAGATCGAATTCATCGCGGCGAAGATCCGAGAGTATATACTCCTTTCCCAGACTGGCGCACAAGGCCGCTGGCACTGGTTGTAAGCGGGCCTCAACCGGGGCTCTAGGTATGACATATAACAACGGTCGCCAATGCTTGAAATACGCCGGTTCGTTGACCATATAGATTATGTCGTCCTTGTCGGATGTGCTGATGTCTCCGCTTGCTTCCCATTTAACCGCCCGGGCTAACAGGGCTGAGATCTGCTCATTGATTTTGGCATTGTGCTTGTCGGTTGCATCTACTGCCCTCTTTAGATCTAGAAAAATATCTTTGGGGTTTGATGTAGGCGCAACAAGAGAGCCCGACACATATGTACCCAACGTTTTGGAGTCAAAACTTTCACTGCACCAGACGTAATGAACGTTGCCTCTGTACTTCTCATTGATGAGATATTTCATGTAACAGTTTGTCGAATAAAGTAAGAGGCTCGACATAGTGGGGTTGAATTAAACCATGCTTGCCCGTTTACCGCTATCTGCGATAGTAGATTGCGTTGTTGTTGAAATCCTAATTATCAAGGTCTTCTTAACTTGATATATGTTGTATCGTTTCTTGCAAAAGCTCCTAATCGCGCCTCGAGATAATAAGCTAGGTTCGCTAACCCCTTTCGCAGTTTAGTAAATTGTTTGATAACTTCCTCAATTTCACGAGTCATCGAATTCCGATGTTCACAACAGACGCTTCGCCCGCTTCAAAACATTCTCAACATTGAACCCCAAATTCTTCAGCGCCACGTCGCCCGGCGCCGACGCGCCAAAGCGATCGAGACAAATCACATCGCCCTTTGGTCCGACATAGCGATCCCAGCCTCCGCGTACGCCGGCTTCGATGGCGAGGCGTACGGTGACGGTTGGCGGGAGAACTTCGTCACGATAATCCTGGGATTGTTCTTCGAAGAGCTCGATACAGGGCATGGAGACTACGCGGGTTGCAACGCCGTCTTTCTGAAGTTGCTCGCGGGCTTCTAAAGCAAGCGAGACTTCGGAGCCGGTCGCGATGAGGATTAGACTCGGGGACTCGCTGCCAGACGAGCCCTCCCTAACGGTCGGGCTTCTGACACCTTCGGCTTCCGCCAGAACGTATCCACCTTTTCGTAAGCCTTCAGCGGACGCAAACTTCTTCCGATCAATCAGCGGTACTTTTTGTCGCGTCAAGGCCAAAGCCGTCGGCGCGTGGCGACGCAGAATCGCTAATCTCCAGGCCTCGCGCACTTCATGAACATCTGCCGGGCGAATCACAAACAGATGCGGAATCGTGCGCAAGGCCGCCACGTGCTCAACCGACTGATGTGTGGGCCCGTCTTCACCGAGCCCAACCGAATCATGCGTGAACACATAAATCACCTGAACTTCTGACAGGCACGCGAGCCGAATCGACGGCCGCATGTAATCTGAAAATGTCAGGAACGTGCCGCCGTATGGAATCAGCCCGCCGTTGAGCGCCATGCCGGTCATGGTTGCGCCCATCGCGTGCTCGCGCACGCCAAAGTGAATTATGCGACCGTTGTAATTGCTCTTCCCAAAGTCGCCGCCGTCTTTAATGTCGGTGTTGTTCGACACGCCCAGGTCAGCCGACCCGCCGATCAGCATCGGCATGTGCGGCGCCAACGCATTGATCACTTTTCCGCTGGCCACGCGCGTTGCCACCGCTTCGGCGTCTTCGAATTTCGGCAGGTGCTGCTCCCAGTCTTCCGGCAACTCGCCGCTCATCGTCCGCCGCCAAAGTTTTCCCAGGTCTTCATGCCTGGCTTCAAACTTTTTGACAAGATCTTCCCATTCCTTTTCCTCTTGCGCGCCGCGATCAATCGCCTGGCGATAATGAGCGAGCACTTCATCCGGAACATAAAACTGTTTGTCTTCGGGCCAGCCGAGATGTCGCTTGGTTTCCCGCACCGCTTCTTCGCCCGGCGGATCACTGTGCGCTTTGCGCGTGCCGGCGGTCGGCATGCCATATCCAATCGTGGTCTTCACCGAAATGAGTGAGGGCCGGTCGGCGACTGATTGCGCGTCGCGAATCATAGTTTCGATCGCGTGAAGATCGTTTCCGTCTTCGACAATCGACGTGTGCCAGCCGTAGGACTCGAACCGCTCCGGCACATTTTCTGAGAAGGCGAGATCGGTAAAGCCTTCGATGGTGACGCGATTGTCATCGTAGAGATAGATGAGCTTGCCGAGTTTCAGATGACCGGCGAGCGAAGCTGCTTCAGCGGCGACGCCTTCCATCAAGTCACCGTCCGAAACGATTCCGTAAACATAGTGATCGATGACCGGAAAATCCTTTTGATTGAATTTTGCGGCGAGGTGTGCGGCGCCCATGGCCATGCCGACGCCGTTGGCAAAGCCCTGGCCCAGCGGCCCGGTCGTAATCTCAACTCCCGGCGTCAAAACGTTTTCCGGATGACCGGGGGTCTTCGATCCCCATTGCCGAAAATTTTTGATTTCGTCCAGCGGCAGGTCATAGCCGGTGAGATGAAGCAGCGAATAAAGCAACATGCAGCCGTGGCCCGCCGAGAGCAGAAAGCGATCGCGGTTTTCCCATTTTGGGTTGCGCGGGTTGTAACGCATGAACTTGGTCCAAAGCACGTAAGCCATCGGCGCGGCGCCCAAAGGCAATCCGGGATGTCCGGATTTGGCCCGCTGCACGGCGTCAATCGTCAGGGCGCGGATTGTGTTGATGCAAAGTTGATCGAGTTCCGGGTTAGGGTCTGTTTGCTGCTGCATTCGTGCGCTCATTTTTATAGGAATTCCTGGTTTAGATTTTGGACGGTACGCACGCCGCTGGCGTGCTATTTATTATCTCTATTTGGAGCACGCCAGAGGCGTGCGTACCGATTCTCTTTGTCATGGGCGGACAAGTCCGCCCGCTAAACGAATCCGCTAATTAGATTATTTCTCGTAAAGCTCCTGCTGTCGTTCGATGGCGCGCGCGTAGATTTCGTGGCGAGCCATGTCGGGTTTGATGATCGGGCCGCGGACAGATTCAATTGTCTCGATAGGGTCTATCTTGCCCGCTGCTTCCAGCGCGAGCAAGGCCGCACCGCGCATTGACGCTTCGCTGACACCGGAAATTTCAATCTCCCGCCCTACCACGTCAGCAATCATCTGCAACCAGGTCGCGGAGCAAGTTAAAGCGTTTCCCGTGGCCACCAGCATCGCGTCCGGCGCTATCTTGTTTAGCGCTGTCGATAATAACGCAAAGCGATACGAAATCGCTTCCATGGTCGCGCGCAGAATTTCGATCGGCGTCGTACGTGCGGTCAGTCCGACGATCTCTCGGTTGGCTGAATGCGACCAGCCCTTCGCTTGTTCTCCCGCCCGAGAAGGAAGAATCGTGAGGCCGTGAGCATCCGGTTTCATCGCATTCAGCTTTGATTCCAATTCACTTGATTCAAGATTTAAGTCGCGAGCGTCCTTCATCCATCGAACCAATCCGCCGCCGTCTGAGAGGGCGCCGCCAATTACGATTCGATCTTGATCGGCGCGATGGCAGAAAAGTTCGCGCGGCAGTAGCGACGGCGCAACACCGGCAAACAAAACGCGCATCGCTGCTGAAGTGCCGATCATCAACGCCACGCGATCCAGACTGGCGCAGCCGGCGCCGATGTTATTGGCTGCGCCGTCGCCGATGGCCGGAAACCATGCCGCGCTCTCCAGCAAAGGCCAGCGCGAAAAATGATTTACGAAAGAGAGTTGAAAAGTTTCGCCCGGCTGAGCAATCTCAGGCAGTTGCGACAGTGAAATGTTCAGATCATCGCAAAGTTCATCATCCCAGTCTCGCGTTCGTTGATTGAAGAGGCCGGTCGCCGACGCCATCGAGACGCTCGTAGTTTCAACACCGAACAGTTGTAAGAAAAGATAATCCGAAAATGACAGCCAATGTGTGCCGGGCGCGAAGGCCGACGGAACTTCATTCTGCAACCGCAACAACTTTGCCGGCCAGTAGCTGGAATGAAACCGCGCGCCGGTACGCGCGTGAGTTTCGGTTTCGTTGAATCGTGCTCGTAAGGCTTCAACCGCCTCGACTGTGCGAGTCTCAGCCCAGCCAAACAACGGCGTCACCGCGCGGCCCTGCGCGTCAACCCCCAACAAACTGTGCCAGAAACAAGAAGTGGCGACGTAGTCTATTCGCGAGACGAAATTTTCAGCTCGCGCCACGGCCAAGTCGATGAGGCGCATGACTGCTTCCACCAGAATATCGCCATCGATGTCTGAGCCGGCCAGCAAGTCGAAGTTATCGTGCGCGAGTGAGACTTGCGAGCCTTCGATTTCATTCCCGCGACTATCAAAGAGCGCGGCCCGCATTCCTGACGAACCGATGTCGATAGAGAGCACCGTGGGCTCGTGGCGATCAGCGCGCAAAGATGCAGCGAGAACCGAAAGATCGACTCCGGGTCGGTCTTCGAGAACTACTTCGTCGAGAACTGTGCTCATTGATCCGCCGATCGGACGAAGACGATTAGCCTACTCTTTACGTGTGAGATTTGAAGCGTGAGCATCGCACAGCGCGAAAAATTCGTCCAGTATTTTTACGGGAAAGCGACTGGAGCGCAACCGTCCCGGTTGCAGATTGTTTGCTTGAATAGAATGCAGCGAGTAGTGTCCTGACCTGCATGAATCTGAAAAAACCGCGAAGCGGTTTTGACCTCCAGCCCAACGTTGCCGAAGGCTACGTTGGGTAACGATTCTTCACGAACGCCACAACCCTGATAGGGTTGCGCCTCTGACATTTATTGGATTCCCAACGTAGCCGAAGCGGCAACGTTGGGCTGTAGGCTGAAACCGCTTCGCGGTTAACGTGTGTGGCCGCGTGTCGATGAGCCTTAAATCACCGGACATAGGAGACTCTTTTTTTGATCGACGATGGTGGATTCTCTGCTAATCTGATTATGAAGACGATCCCGCAAACGGCACGCTGGAAGCGTGCGAACCGGTCATCATGGAAGCGCAAACTCTAAATTGTCCAAACTGTGGTGCGGCGGTTTCGTCTGATTCGCCGCGATGCATTTATTGCGAGTCGAAACTGGCCGCGGTCGCGTGTCCCTCGTGCTTCGCGATGATGTTCATCGGCAGCAAGCATTGTCCGCATTGCGGCGCGTCCGCCAGTCAGGCACGCGATGCACAACTCTCGGTGTTGCGCTGTCCGCGCTGCAAGGTCGATATGGCTTCGGTCACGATCGGTTCGCAAGCCATGCGCGAGTGTGAACACTGCGCCGGGCTCTGGGTCGAAGTCGCCGCGCTCGAAAAGATTTGCGCCGATCGCGAACAACAGGCAGCCGTGCTGGGCGGGGCGTCGCCGGCCCCGGCGCATTCGCTCCAGGCTGAGCAAAAAATTCAATACGCGCCATGTCCGCAGTGCGGTCAGTTGATGAACCGGATAAATTTTGCGCGTTGCTCAGGCGTGATCGTGGACATCTGCAAGGGGCACGGCACCTGGTTCGACCGCAACGAACTGAGCGCAATCGTGCAATTCATTCGCGGTGGGGGCCTCGAGGCTTCGCGCCAGAAGGAAAAGCATGAAATCGAGGCGCAGCGCCAGCAATTACGCTTGGAAGAAATGATCGCCGCCAAGCGCGACAGCCTATCCGGGTCTTATAGCCCTGAGGATTATCTTCTCGGGCTAGAGGCTACCAGCGGGCTCCTGGAGTTTCTGCTCGATCGACATTAATTGTCCGACAAACTTCAGGAAGCTCTGACAAAGTACTTCGACGCTACGCGTCGACGGCACCTGATCAGGTTCCATTCAGTTTGTCGCTCCAGTTTCGACAAGCTAAACCTTATCAAACATTATTCGTTCGAAATGTTTCTGCCTCGCCGCCCTTCTCATGACCAAATCAAAGAATTTATCAATCGATCCAAAGTCCTTCCGCTGTCTTACGAGACGACGGGCATTGCCCGAGAATCGCCGCGCGGCTTCAAAGTGGACCAGGCGCGTGCGGTGATCGGCCAGGGCCAGGCCGCATTCGAAACCGCAAAGGCCGCTTTAAGAGAATGGCGGCATTTTGATTTGGGTTGGGTGGAGCTTCATCCGCATGCGGCGCCGGTTGAGGTGGGAACCGTGGTTGCCGTTTTGGTTAGGCATCTCGGCTTCTGGTCGCTCAACGGCTGCCGGATTCTTTATTTACTAAATGAGGATGAAGACGAAAAGAGTTTTGGCTTCGCTTACGGAACGCTGACGAATCATGCTGAGTTGGGCGAAGAACTTTTCGAAGTGGACTTCAACCCTGAATCGGGGGAAGTGACTTACCGGATTCGCGCCGTGTCAAAGCCGCGGGCGGCGTTCGCGTGGCTGGGCTATCCATACACACGATGGTGCCAGGCCAGTTTTCGACGAGACTCAATCGCAGCAATGCTGAGAGCAAGTGGCACAGACTTCAGTCTGTGATTGCTTGCGCTAAACCAAATCACAGACTGAAGTCTGTGCCACTGTTGTGTTTTCCGTTGGACCAGGGATGGGGATGATCGTCAGTCGGCACGGCGCCATGCCCGTTGCCGCTGACCCGTTGGTACGTCTGCAGGATCAAAGGAAGCACCGCCGCGGGTGAGAAAAATTTTTCATAGCGTTCGCGCGCTACCTTTCCCATCGATCGGCGAAGCTCTTCGTCTTGCGATAGTCGCAGCATCGCTTCCGCGAGCGCCTTAACATCACCGGCCGGAACTAAAATGCCGGCGTCATCGCCAATCATGTCGGGAACCCCGCCAACGTCCGATGCGATGATCGGTTTGCCGTGGGCCATCGCTTCGACAATGCAATTCGGCGTGCCCTCGGTAAACGACGGCATGGCAAAAACGTCGATACTGCGCATGAAAGCCGAACGCTCTTCAGGATGCGTGTACACGCCGTGGTAGCGGTATTGGCTGGCGACGTTCAGGGCCTTGGCGCGCGCGGCGATCTTCTGCCGTTGTGAGCCGTCTCCGGCAATGTTCAGACAGATGTCCTGGCGCTGTTGCGCGGCGACGCCCAGCGCCTCGATCAAAATCATCGGCCCTTTCAGTTTTTCGATCCGCGCGGCGAAACCAAATGTGACGCGGCGGTCGGCGCGCCGTTCCGCCTCAGCGTGCCCATTCAATGACTGAGACATGATTGGCAACACCGACAACGATCGATGTGGTGGAAGTTTTTCTCGACATTGTTCGATCAATCTCGGCGATAGCGCCGCGATTTCATTGCAAAGCGGCAGAATCGTGGCGAACTCTTCGTAATAATCGAAGCCCGGCGGGTGATAGGGAATGCCCAGTTCCTGATAGATGACCGGCACTTTCGCGTCGTGGGCCGCGCGAATCATCACGGTCGCGCCCGCGTTCGGCGTCAGCACATGGACCAGATCAGGTTTTTCGCGCTCAAGATAATTGCGACATTGCGAGTAATAGCTGTTGGCGACGGCCGTTAGAACGGTCTGCGTCTTCCGGCGAATAAACTGTCTCGATCCGGGAAAGCTGTAGAACATTCGCGAAGCGAATTTGCGACCCGCGCCAAACGAGCTGCGCGTCAGGTTTGAAGCGATCCACGAAACGGGAACATCACACTCCAACAGCCGCTGGTAGTACTGGTCCTCTTCCGCGTGCAGGTACATCAAGAGGACTGACACCGACTTTCCGGCCTTCCTGAGTTGTGCCGCATAGGTGACCAGCGTTTCGTCTGCGCCGCTGATGGGCCCATCAAAATGGCTCTTGCAGAGAGTGATTTTCATCGCCGGGTTTGATTTGATCGGATTTCCCTGAAACGTGCTCGAGCCTGCGGCAGTCTGTCGCTTTGGACAACGGCGGTTAAGAGAGTAACCAGCGTTGATGCTCGCGTCCAGCGGCGAAACAGGTGAACGAGTGCGGCCGGATGCAGGTGAATCAGGATCCAGGCGCTCCGCATGGCTCGACCGAGATGCGCTTTGCGGAACGCGCTGAACGATTCCCACGCCAGATGTTCGGCGATATTTTTTGAAAACTCGCGCCACGCCCGCGCTCTTTTTTCGGCAGGAGCTGCAGCGATTCGCGGCAGCCGCAGCCAATCTTTGCGAAAGCGCCGGCGGCCGCGCTCGATCAATTCAACTGTATCGGAACTGCCCTGGGCCGAAGTCGCGGTCGACTGACGCCAGATCATCACCGGGGTCTCGAGCGCCACCACCGGAAACATTTCCGCCAGGCGAATCCACAAGTCCCAATCGTCTATGCCGGGAATGCGGTTGTCGAGCAAACCAATTTGCGAAAGGCAGTCACGTCTGAAGACGACGCTACCGGAGGGGATGAAATTTCGAATCAGAAGATCCCACAGCACATCTCCCTGCGGAAATTCTGTCGGATAAGGCTTACCCTGTTTAGCGTCCGGGCCTTCGGGTATGGCCTGAGCGTAAATCAGAGCGGCTTCGACATTCTGTTCGAGAATTCGCAGCTGTCGCTCGATGGAACCCGGCAGCCGCAGGTCATCATCGTCGAGGAAACTCACAAATTCTCCCGAGCCGGCCACGAGGCCAATGTTGCGCGCGCCGGCCACGCCCTGGTTTCGGTCAACCCGCACATAATTAATTCCTTGAATCGATTTGCAAATCTCGGCGGTCGCGTCCGATGAAGCATCATCGACCACGATAATCTCAATCTCACTACCTGCGGCCCGCGCACTCTCGATGGCCCGCGGCAACAGGTCCGGTCGGTTGTGAGTCGTAATGATGACGCTGACTCTCGGCATCGATGTTGTGTGGCACAGACTTCAGTCTGTGATGCTTTGAGGGAACACAGACTAAAGTCTATGCTACTTCTTCCTTTCACCTACGAGATTCTTCACCAACTTCAAATAGGCTTCCGGACGAACGAAGCTCAGCGGATCGATTCTCAACGCGACGGCGATGTTGGCGTACGCCGGACGGAATTTGCCGCGCGGTAGATACACTTTTGCTGCGGTCCAAATCAGATTCTCGGAAACGCGATTAAGGGTTCGCTTGCGGGCGGTGCGGCGTTGATGCGAAGGCGCGTCTGCTGCGCGGGGCAGACGCAAAAGCGCAAGTTGATGACGCGTGGCGCGACCGAGTTGCGCCGCGCGCGCTGATGAACCCTGGCCCGAGCCGGGAGTCGGCTGCCGGTAGATGCCCACCGGGGCTTTCAAAACGATCACGGGATAGAGCTCGGCAATTCTGGTGAAGATGTCCCAATCATCGATGCTGCTGATGTGGCGATTAAGCAAACCGACGCGCAGGAAACATTCTTTGCGAATCAGCGTGCACAAAGGCATCACCGGAAAATCCAACTCCAGCAACTCCCAAAAGGCATCGCCGCCGGCGTGACGTGGATGAATGATCTCGCCGGTAGGCTGATAATTCTGATCCGCCATGATCATCGCCCCGCAAACCAGGCCCGCGGCGGGATTCGCTTCGAGCGCTTCGACCTGAATGTCGAGCGAACCAGCAAGCCTCAGGTCATCATCATCCAGAAACGCGATGTATTTTGAAGTGCTGTGGAGCAGGCCAATGTTGCGCGCGCCGGCCACGCCCTGATTTCTTTCCACGCGCACGTACTTGATGTCCGCAATCGCGCGGCAAACGGCGGCGGTTTCATCAGACGAAGCATCATCAACGACGATAACCTCGACGTCCGTAGCGGCGGCCCGGGCGCTATCAATCGCGCGCACCAATAACTGTGGCCGGCTATGGGTTGGAATAATGACGCTGACTTTAGCCATGAGTCTGTTTTGGAGTTTCGCCTTCAGGCGGAAATATTTAGTTCGAATCGCCGCCTGAAGGCGGAACTCCGAACCGATCAGTTCGATCCATTCGATTCGACTAAGACATCTTTCAGATAGTTCGTAATCACAGTTTCAGGTTCGCCTTCGTCCTGAAGCTGTCCCGCGTGAATGTAAAGCGCGCGGTCGCACAACTGTCTTACCGAATTCAAATTGTGGCTGACGAACAGCACCGTCGTTCCTTCGACGCTGGCGTCCTTCATTTTTTGCAAACACTTTCGTTGAAATGCAGCGTCGGCGATCGTCAGCACCTCGTCCAGCAAAAGTATGTCCGGCTCAAGATGCGCGGCAATCGCAAATCCGAGACGCAAATACATGCCGCTGGAATATCGTTTGGCCGGCGTATCAAGAAAGCCTTCGACCTCAGCAAAGGCGACGATCTCATCAAACTTTCGGGTGATTTCGTTGCGGTCCATTCCCAGGATCGCGCCGTTCAGATAGATGTTTTCGCGCCCGGTGAGATCGGGATGAAAACCGGTCCCGACTCCCAGAAGCGTTCCCGTTCGGCCGTAGAGGTCGGCCTTGCCGGTGGTTGGCCGGGTGATGCGCGCGAGGATGCGCAACAGCGTCGATTTGCCGGCGCCGTTGTGTCCGACGATGCCGATGACTTCGCCGGGTTGAATTTCGAAACTCACGTCCTTCAAGGCCCAAACCGAAGGCCGCCGAGCACCGTTGCGCCCGGTGAAAAATTGGGCCCTGCTCTTGAGAGAATTCTTGAAAGCTTCGCGCAGCGTGGGCGCGACCATTTCGCGTTCACCGAGAACGAATCTCTTGCCCAACTGTTCGACTTTAATAACCGGGTTCATTGTTACTGGTGGCACAGACTTCAGTCTGTGGTTAGCTGCTGCAGTCGATTCACAGACTGAAGTCTGTGCCACTCGGCCTCAGATCTCATCCGCAAAACCGCTCTCCAACTTCCTGAAAACATGCGCCGAGAAAATAAGCAGCGGCAAGGTTATCGCCGCTGAAATCCCGATACTGGCCCAAGGCAGCGGCAACCCCAGGAGCGCCGCGCGAAATCCATCGATGATTCCGACCAGCGGGTTCAGTGAATACAGCAGACGCAAACGCGCCGGCACAATCGACGACGAATAAACGAGCGGCGACGCGAACATCCAAACCTGCAGCAGAATCGGGGCCAGCGTGCCCACGTCGCGATAACGAACATTCAAAGCTGCGGCGAGAATGCCGATGGCCAGCACCAGGACCGCAATCTGAATGATGAACAACGGCAGCAGCAACACGCTTAGGCTCAGCGGCACGCGGTAATAGAACATCATCGCCACGAGTATCGTAGCGGCGACGATCAGATCAACCAGCCGCACGCCGACCGTCGCCGTCGGTATCATGATTCGAGAAAAATATATGCGCGTAATGATGTGCGCGTTCGTCACCAGGCTGTAGCAGCTACTCAGGACTGCGTTCGAAACAAAAGTCCAAAGCAGCAAGCCCGAGTACGCGAAGAGTGGATAAGGGATGCCGTCGGATGGCACCTTGATCAGACTCCCGAGAAAAACCGCGAACACCAGCGTCATCAACATTGGCTGCACGACGACCCAGGCGGCGCCCAGAATTGTTTGCTTGTAGCGCACCTTGAGGTCGCGCCACATCAGGAAATAGAGAACTTCGCGATGGGCCCACAACTCGGGAAAATCAAAACCTTCCCAAAACGACACCGGGCGAATTTTTATTACCGGTTCGGACGGAAGAAGTCTGCGCTTCCGCAGTTCGAATGTTTGCGCCGCAGCCGGGAATTCCGGGATGACAGCATTCGCCTCGTTGACAGAAGTGCTCATCGATACCACCGGGGAATGTCGTTGGATTTTACCCTGAAGAGTTGAATGAGCGGAGTCTAACTAGAGTCAAACGGGCGCGTCAAGCATGGTTCACGATTCGATTCGATTTCAGGTGGTGACTTAATTTCATCGTGAGATTTTCTGTAGCCCAGGCGTTTACGCCTGGGTGACCAAGGGATGAGCTATTAAAGCCCCATTAATGGGGCTTCAAAAACTAATCCTTTTTTCATTCCCCAGGCGTAAACGCCTGGGCTACAGAAAAGTCATCTTAGATTGCACGATTCGATTTCCACTAAGCGTAGTACGCCGGCGCCGCAGAGCGGAAGTGTCCTGTTTGATGAACGGAGTTAGAGTACCGACTTAGTCGGGTCTTTTGCAGCGCAGAGAAGAGCCCAACTAAAGTTGGTACTCTGACGCCGTGAACCGGTCGAGCCCCGGCTGCCTTGCCGCCCGTGAGCGTTGGTTGTTTAATAGGCCGCTCGAAAAGGTCGGGGCAGTAGCCCGCGCGTAATTAAGGGCGTTTAATGTCACGCCCTCCCTTACGGTCGGGCTACTGCCCGGCCGCTCTGCCGGACTAAACCAATCTTGAGAATCGTTTATCTCACACACCAGTATTTGCCGCGGCACGTGGGAGGCACGGAGGTCTACACTCACGGCTTGGCCGTGCGCGCGAAAAAAGCAGGTCACGACGTCCAAGTGATTACGCATGTCGAATCGCCATCGCTTGATCGGGCGGATTACAAAGCGGTCGCCACGACGCACGACGGCATCAAGGTAACTGAGATACATCACAATTTGAGCCGCGCCGATAATCCCGCGCGGGCTGAATACGACAACCCGCATATTGCCGAGTTATTAAGTCCGGTACTCGACGCCGCGAAACCGGATCTGGTTCACGCGCTCCACGGCATGAAGTTGTCGGGCGCCGCGTTAGAGCTTTGTTACGAACGGAATTGGCCGGTGATTCTGACGCTCACGGACTACTGGTTCATTTGTCCGCGCCACACTTTGATTCGGTGGAACCAGGAACTCTGTCAGGGGCCGGCGCACGATCTCGATTGTTTGCGTTGTTCACATGAGCTGCATGGTTTCGCGAGCGGCCCCATGCAGAAACTTCCACCACCGTTGTTGCGAATGATTTCGAATGCCGGATCCGGTTTAGCAAACAAGCTGCCGCGCTTCTGGCGCGACATCGAGGCGATGCGACAACGGCGGGATCATTTGCGTCAGATAATTGAACGCGCGAACTGCATCATCGCGCTATCTGATTTTCAGAAGCAGATGTACGTGCGCAACGGTTATGACGCCGGAAAGATTCGTGTGCTGCAGCATGGACTCGAAACGGAAGGACTCAAGCCGGCTCGGCCTCAGAATACAGAGCCCTGGAAGATCGTATTCATCGGCAGTCTGGTCTATCACAAGGGCGCGCATGTTTTGTTGGAAGCGCTCGCGCGCCGTCCGCGCGCCCAGGTGCGCGTATTAATTTACGGCGACGACGGCGGATCGAATCCCTATCTTGATTCTTTGAAGCAGCTCGCCGCGAACGACGATCGAGTGAAGCTGATGGGAACGTTCCCCGTCGACGACATGGGCCGAGTGCTCGAAACGGCGCACGCTTTGGCCATGCCCGTGCTCTGGTTCGAGAACGAGCCGTTGGTCGTCAAAGCCGCGCAGTACATTGGCCTGCCCGTGCTCGCGAGCAACATCGGCACGCTGGCGACGTCTATTCGTGACGGCGTCAACGGCTGGCTGCTGCCGCCCGGCGACGTCGAGGCCTGGGCCGACGCGCTCGAGTCGTTTCAATCGATGCCGCTCGAGCCGGACGCTTCAATCAAGAGCATGGATCAGAACGCGGATGAGATGCTGGAGATCTACGACGAAGTCTATTCAAAGAGTATTGCATAAAAATCTTTTTGTTTGATCGAGGTTCGCCAACGCTGGGAGCGCGGACGTCCTCGTCTGCAATGAGCGCGAAGCGCGAAGAAATACGAGCGGCATCCTTCGAGTTGCTTCATATTGCCGAGCATGCTGCGAAAGGTTGCGTATGAGGACGTCCGCGCTCCCAGCATGAGCCGGCTTTGTTAGACTCAAAATTTAGTTATTAGGAAACTTATTACAGAGAGTCGATGCAACGCACAGAATACTTAGTTGATTTACTCGGTTCAGCCGCGATCGAATCTCCCGGCGAGAATTATGTCGATCTGGAGAAGATGATTCTGGCCCGTGAAGTCGAGACGGGCATCTTTCAGCATCCGCCCTCAAAAGTAACCTTCACGCCAATCAAGATTGGCAAACAGGCGAAATTGTTTTTTGGCTGCGGGATCAAGGAAGCCGCCTGGCCGCACATCAAGAGTCCGGTTCGATTCGTTGTCGAGGTTGTGAGCGAAACCGACCGGAAGAAAATTTTCGAGGCCAAACTTGATCCGCGAAAGCGCCCGACGGATCGCGCTTGGCAGAGACATGAGCTGGATTTGTCCGCGTATGAAGGGCAGGCGATTCAGATCGTTTTGCAAACCTCGGTCGGATGGCGACGCTCGACTGAGTATGCCTGGGCGGGATGGGCCAACCCTCGAGTCGTGCACGAGACTGAAGCGAAGGCGACGGCGCCGCGCGTTGATCGTCACCCACATGTCTTTCTGATCACGGCAGATGCATTGTCGGCGCGTTACCTCGCGTCGTATGGCCATCCAACCGTGCAAACGCCGAATCTCGATCGCCTGGCAGCGGAGGGAGTCCTGTGCGAACAGGCCTGGTCGCAATCATGCATGACCTTCGGTTCGTATGTTTCGATTCTGACTGGTCTTTACCCGCACGAACACGGCGTCAGTCGCGAGTGGCAGCCGTTTCCCACTTCGCGCGCGAGTCTGCCATCCGCCTTGCAAGCGAACGGCTATCACACTTTTTTTGCCGCCAGCTCGCTTGAGCTCTCCGGCCGCAACAACTATCTCGATCAAGTATTCGCGGAAGTCCAGCCGACACTTTCGAATCCAATGCAGGATGGCGCGATTACGACGCGACAATTTATGCATCGTTTTGCAAAGCGTCCCGAATGCCCGGCCTTCTGTTGGCTTCACTACTTTGACATCCATCCGCCGTCGATGCCGCCGCCGCCCTTCAATTCGATTTACTACACGGACGATCCAACCGACCGCCAACGCGAGCACCTGCCCGCCGAAGTACCGCGCATCCGTTCGGTTGAGTCTGCTTTGATCATGCGCGCGACGATGCCGCAACTCGAGCGCGGTGAACCGGTGGCGGAAGTCATCGACATTCTCGAAGATACAGCCGCGGTGCTGAAAGGCGAAAGCAATCACCGGCCCGACCTGGCTGAGCACGTGCTGAATCTTGGGAGGCGCGCGACACAGGGTCAATCGGCGAATGAATTTGGCCAATGGCTGGCGCAACGCGCGCGCGAGATGGCCGCCGGGCACGTGCCGCGTGAACTGCTCGATTGGTTGAAGGAGATGATGAAGTTGCTGGAGAAGACTGAAGCCGATATTACGTCGTGGCTCACGAACGTTGTCGATTTTCGTTATCCCCTCAGCATGTACTTGAGTACGGTCAGTTATTTCGATGCGCAGGTCGGGACGCTGATCGATTATCTAAAGGATGAGGGTCTGTACGATCAAAGTCTGATCATCGTCACGGCGCCGCACGGAGAAATTCTGCAAAACCAGACCCTTCCTTATCATCATTTTCTGCTCACGCCCGACACGCTTCACGTTCCTTTGATCATGAAATTGCCGGCTGATGCGGGGCATCGACGCAGCGGCATTCGCATTCGCGGCGTGTTTGATTTGATCGATATATTCCCCACGACGATGGAAATCATGGGCCTGAAAAATTCGATCGAGGTCTCAGGAGTTTCGCGCTGGGTCCAGATCAAAAATGGTGAAGACCTTCCGGCGCGCGACAGCTTTGCCGCAGGGTTGCATCAGTTGTCGCATTCCGTTTGCCGGCCGCCTTTTCTGCTGGCGCGCGAAAAAGCCGGGATTGGCATGCAGACTTTTCACGATGTGGTGGGCGGCGGCCGCGAGATTCTTTACGACACGGGTTCCGGCGACATCTCTAGCGATAATTGTCCTGACGATCTCAACGCAGCGTTGGATGGATGGAGTGGCACAGACTTCAGTCTGTGATAACCCATCGGTACGCACGCCTCTGGCGTGCTCGCTGCACGAAACGATAGAGCCCGCCAGAGGCGTGCGTACCGGAATCACAGACTGAAGTCTGTGCCACTTGAATTCACTTCGCCTGAATTTGTGGCGGCCCCGACTGTTTCTCGCGGATTAGCTTCGCCAAACCCAACGCCGCTTCCCGCGCGCCGCGATCGTTGAAGTGAACGTCATCGTAAAAGAAGTTCCGCGACTTGGGCATCGTCTCCGCCAGGTCATAGATAGGGATTGCAGCCTGGCGCGCGACCACCCGGGCCTGCTCGTTCAAAACCTTCAAAGCCTCGTCCATAAAATCTTCGCGATAATGCGTTCCGCTGCGACAGAGACTCCAATGCCATTCCTTCAGGTTTGCATTGCCGGGCCCGTTCCAGGTCGTCTGTTGCGTCATCAGGATTAATTTGGTCCCGTGCGCTCGCGTGACGCCTTCGATCGTCTGCAAGTTTTTGGCGTACGCAGCTTCGTCGATGCGCGGCCGCTCATTCGAAACGGGCAGCGTGTTGCACAAGCGGACCTTGTCCCGGTATTGACTGCGCAAATGGATTTCCTGAAACACCTGGGTCACGGGTGGAGACATTTCACCGAACAAATAATAGAAGCGCCGCACGATCTGTGAATCGGTCGCCAGGTATTTGAGTGAGCGAAGTCTCTGTGGCGGCGACTCTTTGACGTAATGCAAATAATCGTAATTGCCAATCGATCTGGTCAGATCGTTGATCCCGGCGAAGACGATGATCATGTCCGGCTGAAGAGAGACGATCCGGTGGACGATCATCGACACGTGATCGTCCGAGGCGTCACCGGACTTTCCCGCGCCATAGACTTTCACCGTCAAGTTGCCCATCGGCGATTTGTTCAGTTCATCTTGCAGCACCCGGTTGATGGCTTTTGAATCGTCGTTGTAGAGACACTCAGTCGTACTGCCGCCCACCATGAAAATGCGAAATTCATTTGCGGGTTTTGGCATGATCAAATCTTCGCCCCGAAAGCCGAAGTTGTTCGTGGTGAAAACATTCGGGCCCTTCATTCCCGGTAAGCCCTCCTCAGGTTCGGTTACCAGACGAAGGTTCCTGGCGTGCTCTGACTTGATGTATTGATTGATGTCCGATCGCGGGGCCTTGTCCGCGGCGTAAGGATCCTGCAGTGGAGCAATTTGTCTCAGGGCCAGCTCGAGAACCAGCACGCAGATTATCGAAGTGACAATCGCGATGGTTGGTTTTGCAAATCGTCTCATCTGGTGATGACCTAATTTCATCGTGGGGTTTTCTCCGGCCCAGGTGTTTACGCCTGGGTGAGACAGAAGGGGCGCTATCAAGCCCCATTAATGGGGCTTTTCCAAAATAACTCCACTTCATTCCCCAGCGTAAACGCCTGGGCTACGGAAAAGTCATTCAAATTGGGGCACCATTCTCATCTCGTGTGTTTGCGTTACAGATTGGGACACCCGCCGACTACTTCAACGACGTGCGCGCCTGCGGATCATTCTCTTTAAGGCTCGCGGCATTTCCTTCAGGATGCCACTGACACTCGTCAAACGATGCAGGCTGGCTTCGCTGATTAATTCAAGCCGCGGCCCGGAGTGAGCAGCAGCGGCGCTTCTTAGCGTTTCCGATTCTGCCAGCGCTTCCGGGCTCGCATACAAAAACATATTCTGCTGATACCACCAATTTACGCGCGCGTCCTGCCAGATCAACGGCCGGATGACGTCCAGTCGTGCGTAACGGTGCGCGGCAAAAGCATCTTCCCAATATGCCGGCCACTGTTCATTCAGGTGCAATGGTCCACCCTGACCCGGCACCGCGGCGGAAAAAAGAATTATCGGAGCCGCTTTCGTTAGATCTTCAACAAAGCCTGCAGCGCGCTTTGGAAATAGGTGCTCGGCAACCTCGAGACACAGGACGAGGTCCCAGCGCTCGTCGACCTTGAACGGTTGTAGCAAATCGACAGACTCGAACAGATGCTCTGGAATTAGCAGTTTCGTCTGGTCAACATATTCGCCGTCCAATCCTTTGACTTTCTCGATGCCATGTTCCCGAAACACACTCAGCCATTCGCCACGCGCGCAACCGACGTCGAGCACGCTGCCCGGCTTCAAAAGACTCATGACGACGGGAACGACCACGCGCGCTGATTCCAGCGCCGCCGCGCTGCGTTGGTTGAAATATTTGTCGTTGTAACCGGACGCGTTAAATTGCACGTGAACCGATCTCCGATTTTCATTTCGTCAAATTGAAAGCGTATGGCTGCTTGCCCAGGTGCTCAAATAGAATTTCAGCCGCCAACACATTTCCCGCTTTGTTCCAATGCGTGTTTCTAAACAGATAGAGTTCGTGTTGTTTTTCTTCGGCGCGGAAGCGGTCCAACATATCCACGAACGGAATCTGTTTTGATTCAAGAAAAGACTTCAAAAGGTTTTGCGGCCGGTCGAGATCGTAATCTTCTTTCGTCAGCCGGAATCGCTCAGTCACCGAATTGAATTGATTTGGGTTGACCTGAAGCTCATCAGGGAGAATCGCGACCATAAACTGGATCCCGCGGGACTTCAGCAAGTCGTTCATCTCCGAAATACTCTCAAAGACGTATTTGGTGTTCGCCTCGAATTTTTCGGCGCCGGTTCTTTTGTTAAGAAATTCCAACTTTCCTTTTTGCACGCTGTAATAAGTTGCTTCCGGCAGGTTCTTAACCGGTGCCGGTTGGCCCGTGGCTGCGGCCCATGCTGCGCCTTCCTTTTTTGACTGCCTATCCAGGCTGTAGGAATTGTACTTGTGTCGCAGGAACAGCAGCAGCCGCGAGCGCATGACGATCGGATAGCCAAGGAACCGATGCTCGCGCCGCCTGTCGATATCAAAAAAATATTTATTGAGGACGATCCGCTTTCGATTCGAATCGGCTTCGATGAAATCGTTGCCCGTGAAGAACCCGAGGATCACCAGATCGGGATTGTATTGCAGGCCGAACTTCTTGAGCATTGCGAGTTGTTCGCCCGTATGCGTGCCCGGGTATCCGGTGTTGACGACGTCAATCTTGTGCGACCCGTCGCGGCGCTCAAACAGATTTTCAAGCAGATTCGTGTAATTGTCGTTGAGTCCGCCCGCCCAGCTGAAAGAATCGCCGACCACCAGAATTCTGAAAACGCCCGGTTGCTTTGTTAATGGGTAATCGCGGTCGTTGAAACCAAAACGGTTTGTCGTCGAACCCTCGTCACTGTCTCCATGAAACGCTCTATCGGTGCGAAAGTAAGCGCGGGCGCGAAAGCCGAGATCAGGATCGTATTCAAATCGATCTTTGAACAGATACGGATCGGTCACGATCATGAGGACTTCCAGACAGACGGCAGATATGAGCAGGGCCAAACTAACTTTGATAGCGAGCTTGATCAACTTCCTGAAACGCATAACGGTTTTCCCGATTCAGTGGCGGCGACTCTAAACACAAATCTACTGGCGATGGAATCGATTACTTTTTGTCTATTAGAACTTGCAACTTTGCGGCTATGCTCTGCGCGGCGAGCTCATTTCCGCGCCGGTTCGTATGGACCGTATCTACGAATAACGTCTCCGGTGTTGTTTGAAACAGCGTGTTTTCGTTTAGATCTATCCAATCAATTCCTTCTCTGGTAAGCAAGGGTTTAGTTTGATTCAAAAATTCGCGGTAGAGCCGCGGCATGAAATCCTGGTAGTGAGTTGCGTCGGCAGCGTTGAGTCGCGCCCTCTCTTCTGAGGTGAGGTTTGGCCGTTGCCCAAGTTCAGGCTGAAGCACGACCAGAAATTTTGCGCCGCAGGCGCGACTCACGAGGGCCATCTTTCGGACATTATTCACATAGGTCCTGACGATGGAATCAAGTAGAGTTTTTTGCCGGTCGCTGGACAAGCTGCTGAATGTTGGCGCGGGCGCCGGCGTTTCCGTCGTCCGCAATGAAGGGAAGAATCTTTGCAGCACGAGGCTTTTTCTTGAGGTCGTTGTTACCAGCCGCAAAAGGCTGTCAGAGAAACTTACCTGGCTTTGATAATTGCGCACAAGCTGATTTTCGAAACCGAAGAAGTTGCTGTTAAAGCCAAGCTTATTCGGGTGTCGTTCGCGAAGATGAGCCAGATCAAAAACGTCATTCCAACCGTTGTAGGTCACGACGACCGCCGGCTGATAGTCGATCAGATCAGTGACCAAATAAGTCAGCTCCTGCCCCGAATGAAATCCTATGACTCCCGCGTTAAGGAGACGATGCGACTGGAACGATTCCTGAAGAATCGCCGTGATGGTGTCATGATCCGTTTCAGCGCCAACGCCGAAAGCCGCCGATCCTCCGAGCAAAATGATCTTGGGACGGGAGTCCTGTTCGGCTCCCTGCTCGGCCCGCAGACCGCGGGAATTAATGTTCGTTGCGGTCGTACGTTGTGAAGGAAAATTCTGGTAAATAGTGAACGGCGAGAGAGCCAGCCTGATTGAACCAACCGGCGCGGAAACCTTGCGCCCGTCGTGCGTAACCAGCTCGATTGAGTACGGGTGAAGCGCGGCGCCGGACGCTTTCTGGCGTAAATAAATTTCTGCCGCAACTACTGCGAGCAGTAGCGTCAAGCCCGACGCCGCAATCGCCAGTAGAATTTTCTTTTTCATCCTTATGCTCCTTCCCGCGAGCAGCGCCGGCAGACGGGAAGCGTCACCGGCGAATTAGGATCCCAGAGAATTGAACCTGGACGCGGAGGTTTAGCGGCGAATCCCGGGGCGGCCTCTCTGAAGACCTACCCAGGTGCGAGCCAGACCCAAAAAACCAAAGGCATCGCTTGGCGATGCCCGATTTCACTGGTTAAGTTTGGTGGAGCCGAGGGGGATCGAACCCCTGACCTCATGACTGCCAGTCATGCGCTCTCCCAGCTGAGCTACGGCCCCGT